>Ga0209181_10012225_pt1 | contig 10884 bp, 4 predicted proteins | sample MAT05_FD_187208 | JGI IMG/M metagenome (GOLD analysis project Ga0209181, IMG submission 187208) | Freshwater microbial communities from Lake Fryxell liftoff mats and glacier meltwater in Antarctica - MAT-05 (SPAdes) (version 2) | ecosystem: Environmental > Aquatic > Freshwater > Ice > Liftoff...
GTGTTCCGCGTGCTGCCACCGTACGGGCCTTGCCCCAAGGCGGCGTTCGACCCGGTGGCCGGCAGCCAGCGCTTTTTCCCCGAGGCCTGGGAGGTGAGCATCGCCCCGGTGCGCCGCAGCGACCTGCCGGTGCTGCTGGCCGATGCCGAGTTGCTGGCCCCGATCGACCTGCAGCAAGACGCCGACATCGACCTGATGGTGCTGGTGCCGCTGCCCGACAACGCCTATGCGGTGCGCGCCCGCCAGCTGGAAGCCCCGCCCGAAGCGGCCCCGGCCGACCGGCGCGGCAAGCTGGCCCGGCTGGACCGGCTGGCGCTGCGCATCTCCCCGCTGCAGCCGGTGCACCGGGTCGACAGCGACGACAAGGTCTGGGCCGCGATCTGGGCCGAGGCCGCGCCCGACGAACTGGTCTACGTGCGCCGCCCGCCGCGGGCGGCCGAGACCGGCGTCAGCGCCCTGGTGCTGGCCGCCGGCGCGCGCCTGCCACCTCTGGGCGAAGGCCTGCCACCCGACACGGCGGCGCTGGAGGCCGAACTCGACACCGCCGTCGAGCAGGTGGAGCGCGGCGAACGTGCGCTGCTCGCCCAGCAGCATGCCCGCGACGCCGCGCTGGCGCAGATCAAGACGCTGGAAGCCACCATCGAAAAGCAGCGGGAAGCACTGGCCGCCGGCGGTGACGGCCGCCTGGCCGACGCACTGGCCAGCGTGGCCGCGCTGCAGGCCCAACTGGCCACCGCCCGGGCCGAGCTCGAGCGCCTGGCCAGCGGGGAGCGCAACGCCGCCATCCTGGCCACCGCACAGGCGGCCATGGCCGCGCAGATCGACGGGCTCAAGGCCGAGGTGGAAGCCTCGACCAGGCTGATCGAGAAACTCAAATCGCAGCTGGCCAGCAGCGACGGCAACCCCGATGCCCTGCGCGCACAGGTCGAGGCGCTCACCGCCGAGCTGGACGCTGCCCGCACAGGGCTGGCCGAACTGACAGCCAAGCTGGATTCGGCCGAGGTGCAGCGCAGCGAGGCTGACGGCCAGGTGCGCGCGCTGACCGCCCAGAACGCCGAGCTGGCCGAGGCCCTGGCCAAGGCCCGCGATGCCACCGGCGACAACGGCACGGCGCTGGACGAAGCGCTGGCCCGCGTCACGCAGCAGGATGCCGACCTGGCCCGCGCGCGCGCCGACCTGCAAGCCCGCACCAGCGAGTTGGCCACGCTGAGCGCACGCGCCACCCAGCTGCGCGCCGACTACGACGACGCCGTGGCACAGCTGAAGCGCCTGGAGGCCGGCACCGCGCTGGACGTCGACCTGAGCAAGGAACTGAGCCTGCCGCTGCTGGCGCTGCTGCGCGGCGGCGACAGAGGTGCCGCCACCCAGCTGGACAAGACGGTGGGCAAAGACCCGGCGCTGCGGCTCGCGGTGGTGCGGCTGCTGGCCGTGTCGCCAGCCATCAACGACGCCCTGCTGTGGGACAGCCTGCTGCAGGTGGCCACCCAACCCGCCGCCCTGCTCAAGCTGGAACCCCTGCTGCAAGACCGGGTGCGCAACAAGCAGCCCCTGGCCCGGGCCATGGCCGAGCTCGGCGGTGATTTCGAGCTCGGTGATGACCTGGTCAAGCGCTGGCGCGAGCTGGCCGGCTGATCAAGAGGAGGCGCCACCATGGACACCCCGATCCGGCTGCACAGCCCCCAAGCCCGCCCCGGTGACCCGCGGCGCCTGAACCTGTTTGCCGGCCGCGCGCTGGGCGAGCGCGACTTCGAGCGTCTGCAGGCCTATGTGGACGACCGTGTGCAGCCCTTGCTGGCCGCGCTGGGCCCGGGCATCGTGCAGGGCCTGGAGCTGCAGGCCGAAGGCGCGGGCCCCGACCTGCGCCTGAGCCTGCAGCCCGGCCTGGGCGTGGCCGGCAATGGCACGCTGGTGCGGCTGTCGCAGGCGCTGCAGCAGTCCTGGCCCGACCTGGCGGCCCAGGCCACCCGCGACGCCGATCTGGCAGCGGGCACGCCGCTGCGGGATGGCTTCTACCTGATCACGCTGCGCAGCGGCGTCGAGGCCATCGACGATGCCAGCCCCGACGAGGCTGCCAACCGCACCGAGCCCGACCCGCTGCGCGAGGCCTACCTCGAGACCGTCAGCCTGCTGGGCCTGCAGCCGGCACCGGCCAGTCCACGCTGGCTGGGGTGGCCAAGGGCACGTGCCGCCAACCGCATGCTGGCCCGCTTTGCCCAACAGTCACCCTACGCGTCCGATGGCTACACCGTGGCCCTGGCACTGGTGAACCTGCAGGCCGGTCTGCCGGTGTGGATCGACCCGCTGGCCGGCCGCTGGCTGGCCATCGCCGACAGCGGCGCGCAAGCGCTGCGCACCCACACGCTGCAGGTGCTGCGTGACTGGCAGCAGGCGACGGCGCAGCTGCAAGCCCCGCCACTGCCGGCCACGCTGGATGTGCTGCTGGGCATCGACCACCTGCCGGCGGCCACACCCTTGCCAGCCGGCCTGCTGCCCGACCCTGCGGCAGCCCAGCCCCGGTTGGGCTTTGTTCCGGCGGATCTGCAGGTGGAGCTGGCACCGGTGCCGGCCAGCGCCGTCAGCGGCGTGCTGGCCAGCGAGCTGGGCCGCGGCAGCATCGCGCTGCAACCCGGCGCACGCGGCCGCATGCGCCTGCTGCTGGCGGTGGCCGATCCGGACTACCGGCCCGACCTGCTGGACCTGCCAGCGCGAGACATGGCACTCGAAGAGCGGCTGTTCCGGCTGGGCCGCGCAGCGCGTCTGGCCTACCTGGACTGGCGGCTGCAGTGGCAGCGGCTGTACGACCGCGCCAGCAACGCGTCGCTGGCCGCCGCACAGGCACCGGCCTTCAGCAACACAGCACCACCCGAGCCCGATGCGGTGCGCACGCGGCTGCTGGAACGGCGCCGCGCGCAGATGCCCGTCAATGCCGACGGCAGCGCCGCGCCACTGCCCGAGCCCTATGCCAGCCACCTGCTGCAGCCCTACCCCGGCCCCGCTGGCCATGCAACCGTGCCCATCACCGATTGGCCCGACCTGAGCCTGCTGGCCCGGCTGGACACCGAGCGCGACGCCATCCAGCAGCTCGAACGCATATTGGAAGAAAGCTTCAAGCTGCTCAACGAGGCGAACGACTACCTGGGCCTGCAGCGCCAGCAGTTCGATGCGCTCAGCGCCTCGTTCAGTGCGCTGGCCGGCGGTGCGCCGGGTGACGGCAGCGGCGCACAGACGTTGCGCTGGGTCAGCCAGTTGAAATTCAGCGCTGCTGCAGTGGTCTGAGCACCGGAGTCAAGGCATGGCAACCCTCTTCAACAAGACCCTGATCGGCAGCCAGCAAGCCACCATCAGCAACGGCATCAGCACCCCTGCGCGCGCCTTGGATGGCAGCGGTGCCATCCAGGCCCTGGCTGTCGGCAGCAAGCTGGAGACGCTGATCGGTTCAGGGGCATTGCTCGCCAACAACACCAGCATGGTGGGCATCGCCAGCTTCATCAAGCCACTGGACCGGCCGGTGTTCGACCCGGTGTTCAACACACCATCGCTGACGCTGCAGCGGGTGGAGCCGTTCAGCGCGGTGTTTGTCAACGCCCGCCAGTCGCTGCTGCAATTGCGCCAGTTCGGCCTGCAGGCGCCAGCCGGCGTGGGCACCCGCTCGCTGATCGACCGCATCCAGCAGTTTCTGCTGGCCAACACCACAGACAACGAACGGCGCGCCAACGTGCCTGAATTGCTGGATGCGGCGGCCAATTTCAAACCCAGCTTTGCCACCACGCTGCCCAACACCAATGATTTTGTGACCGGCAGCACGGTGCGGCACAACGAGCAATCGGCGCTGTTTGCCACCGGCGCGGCACTCACCGACGACCTGCGCACCATGGAGCACCTGCGCACGGCGCTGAGCAACCTGCGCCGCAGCAAGCAACAGCTGCTGGCCCAGCGCCAGGAGGCGGCGGCCGACCTGCAGCAGCGCCTGGGCAGCGAGGGTGGTGTGCTCGACCAGCGTGAGCGCGCCCGCGCCGAAGCGCTGGACGACTACGCGGTGGCCCAGCGCCTGCTGGACGAGCACTGGCGCCAGGTGGAGCAGCGCCACGCCGAGCGTGCACGCGTGCTGCGCAGCCACCAGGGCCTGTATGCGGTGAAGGTGCGCGAGACGCCGGTGTCGGTCACCCTGGCCGACCCGCTGCAACTGCGCGCCGCGCGTGTCGACGACATCGTGCCCGGCTGCCCGGCCGATCCGGTGCCTGTGGCCCCGGCGCTGCAGCCGTTTCTTGATACGGTGCTCGACATCCCGGTGGCCGACTGGGCCGTGCTGGACGCCATCACCCCGCTGCTGCCCGGCCGCGAGCCGCTGGCCACCCTGGTAGCGCTGCGCCAGCAAAAACTGCAGTGGCGCGTGGCCCAGCCGCTGGCCGCCAGCCTGCAGCGCCTGCCCGCGCTGGCCATGCTGGCCCAGGGCAACAACGATGCGGTGCGCGAGGTGCTGCAGCGGCCCTTCAACGCCAGCGCCCTGGTGCCGCTGCAACAGCAGGGCCGCAGGATCCTGGCACTGGAAGACTTGCTGGCCAGCCCGCTGCCTGCGCTGCGCCAGCCCGCCCAGGCCCTGCTGGGCCGGCTGCAGGCAGCTGCCGGCTGCCTGCTGGCGCGGCTGCGCGGCGTGGCGCCATCGCTGCGGCTGGATTGGGGCAATGCCGCCGATGCCGACCGCCTGCCGGTCGACCAGCCCGGGCGCTGGCCCGGCCTGGCGCTGGCCGAGGATGCCGACTTCAACGCCACCCGCACCCTGGTCGAGCTGGTGGCCTGGTGGTTTGCCCAGCTCGATGCCGATGCTTCGGGCGCGGCGCGGACGGCGATGCGCAACTTCGTGCGTGCCTGCCTGGTGCTGGCTGCCACCGACGATCCACAGCAGATGCTGCAGGGCCGGGTGAAGAGCCTGCCGCAGCGCTTTGCACCGGGCGCGTTGATGCGGCTGCAGCTCAACCGCGAGCCGCTGCCCGGCGCCATGCTGCAGCTGTTCGATGCCCAGCAGCGGGTGATCGCCCTGCTGCGGGTGGACGACCACGACGAAGGCGGCAGCGTGGCCAGGATCACGGCGGTGTACGACAGCGCCGCGCCGCTCAGCACGGCGTTGCAGGTCAGCGGCCTGCTGCGGCCAGCTTGAGCAGCTGAAACACGCGGCTGAACCAAGCGGCTGACCTGAGCGACTAACCCAAGCGGCTGACCTGAGCGACTGAACTCAGCGACTGACCTCAGCAACTGTCAGCGCCTGCACACCACCAAGGCCCATACCATGCGCGGCGCACCACCCGAGCCCACCGACGTGCTGGTGCAACGCCTGCACCTGCGCGGGCGCCAAGCCGCGCTGCAGCAGGCGCGCCAGAACCTGGCCGCCGCCTGGCCATCGGCGGCCTGGCCGATCACCGGCGGCGACGAGGTGCTGCTGCTGCGCCGCCTGCGGGTGCAGGGCCCCGCCGACAGGCTGGGCGATGCTGCGGCGGCCGGGGCGCGCGCGCTCGCCGCGCATGCCGAAACACCCTGGGGCCCCGGCGCCGACCACGCTCCAGCGCTGCGCTTTGCCAGCCGGGTCGACTACGTCGCCTGGCAGCTGCACCAGCTGCTGCGTGACACCGCGGCACCGCCGGCCGACGCCGTGGCAGCGCTGCTGTGCCAGGTGCCGCTGGCGCTGCCCACGGTCTGGCAGCTGCTGCGGCGCGCCGCGCCGGGCCGCGGTGGGGCCGCGCTCTGGCGGGCGCTGGGTGCCGCAGGCGCGCAGCAGGTGCTGTCCACGGTGGCGGCGGCGTCGGGCTGGGGCCGCAGCCTGGCCCAGGCGAGCCAGGCTGGCAGGGCGGTCATGGCCGCCTCCACCACCGGCAACCCGGCGGTGTCGGCCAGCCCCACCATGGCCGAGGCCCGGCAGGTGCTGGCGGGGCTGGACCCCAGCGAAGCGCGTGTGCGCCTGGCGGCACTGCTGCTGCTGTGGCAGCACGCACCCGCCTGGCTGAACAGCGGGGACGCCGCGCCGCTGCTGCGGCAGCTGGCCGCCGACCTGGTGGCGCCGGTGTTGCACCAGTTGCCAGTGTTGCCGGGGTTGCCGGGGTTGCCGGTGATGCCAGAAACCTTGCCACCTGCAGCGATGCCGTCGACCTCGCCAGCGCCAGCCGCCCAAGCCTGGTGGATGGACAAGCCACCAGGCACCGCCGCTGCTGCCGGCGGCGACGACGACATGGCCGGCGCCACCGGGTCTGCAACCGGCCCGGCGCGGCATGCCGAGGCCGCGCCGGCTGGCGCCGAGCACCTGCAGACCGGCCCTGCTGCGGCGGCAATGCAGGCCCAGGCATCGGCGCCCAGGGCCACCAAGCTGACGGCGTCACCCGACAGCACCGATGACCCAACCCGCACACAGAACTTCCTCAGCAACCACGGCGGCTTGTTCTTCCTGCTCCAGGTGCTGGGCGGCCCGCAGTTCCAGCGCCGGTTGCTGGACTTGAACGAGCCGCAGGCCGGCTGGCGTGAGTGGCTGCGCCTGGTCAACGCGCTGGGCGCCAAGCCCGATGCCCGCTGGCTGGCCTTCGCCGCCCGCGCCGCGCAGTTGGAGTCACCCGCAGAGGCCAGCGCCCTGCAGTGGCCCGCCAGCACCGCCACGGCCCTGTTGCAGGCGGCGCATGCCCGCTACGGCAGCCAGGCGCTGCAAGCCGCCACCATGCCCAGGCTGGCACGGGTGCTGGCCACGCCCACCCAGGTGGATGTGCACTTCCGCCTGGCCGATGCCGACCTGGCGGTGCGCCGGGTGGGCCTGGACAGCGACCCCGGCTGGGTGCCCTGGCTGGGCCGCGTGCTGCGCTGGCACTACGGCAGCGCACTCGCGCCGCAACCGCACGAGGCGTTCGACGCCGGGCGTGATGCCGACAGCCCGGGCTGACGACCCGCCCGAACGGTCGCCCTGTCCAAACCACGCAAGCACGTACGCAAACGCAAACGCCAGCACACCAGCACACCAGCACGCCAGCACGCCAGCACGCCAGCACGCCAGCACGCCAGCACGCACAACAGCACCGGAGCCCAGCATGCACCAGCCCACCACCCCGCTGTCGGCCATCGCCATCAGCCGCGCCTTCGTGGCGGCCGGCCTGCAGCGCTTTGCCAGGCAGCATCTGCCGCAACCCGCGCCGGTGTTCGGCCTGCTCGGCGGCGCGGCCCCGCTGGGCACCCTGCTGGGCACGGCCGAGGGCGACTGGCCCGCCCAGTGCGCCGCACTCGCCCGGCTGGCGCCCACGCTGGGTGGACCGCTGGGTGGGCCGCTGGGCCGGCTGCTGGCCGACCTGCAACTGCAGCTGCCCGAGTGGTTTGCGCTGGCCCTGGTGGGCGAGACCGAGGCCGACCATCTGCTGAATCTGGCCCTGGTCGACCTGCAATCGGCCCAGGGCACCCGGCCCACGCTGCACCTGCTGGCGGCGCTGAGCGAGACCTTGTTCGGTGCCGAACTGCGCCCGCTGGCCTGGCCCAACCACCGGCTGGTGCGCGCGGCGGTGCTGCAGCTCGATGGCAGCGGCCCGCTGCCCGCCGCCACCGCGCAGATGGCGCCAGCGCTGTGGGCCCTGCTGTGTGGCGACACCAGTGCCTGGCCCGCCACCCAGCCGCTGCGCAGCACCGCCGCCGCGCTGCCCGCCGCACTGCAGCAGCGCCTGGGCGAGGTGGCCACCCTGGTGCAGGCCGGCGCCGTGCGCACTGTGGTGCTGCGGGGCGCCCGCGCTGCCGGCCTGGCCGCTGCGGCCCGGCTGGCTGACGGGCTGCGGCGCCCGGCGCTGCAGATGGCAGCCGCGCACTGGCTGGCCCAACCCGCGTTGGCACCGGCCTGCCGTTACGCCGGCTGGCTGCCGGTGCTCACGCTCGACCTGGGCCCGGGTGAGCGCGAGGCCCTGGGCGACCCTGCCTTGCCGGTGCCGATGGTGCTGGTGACAGGCGCCAGCGGCGCCATCGACGGCCCGGGGCTGCTGGAGATCGACATCCCGCCGCTGTCGGCCACCGAGCGCCTGGCCGCCTGGCAGGCCGCACTGGCTTCCACAACGGCATCCACCACCACGTCCGCCGCAACATCCACCGCCACGGCCACGCCGCCAGACCAGGCCCTGGCGCTGGCGCTGGCCGGCCAGGCCCTGCTCGACGGCCCCACCATCCAGGAGCTGGCCGAGCGCATCCAGCTGCTGGCCCACAGCCAGGGCCAGCCCCCCGGCGCGCACCATCTGCGCCAGGTGCGGGCGGTGCACGGCAGCGAGCGCCTGCGCCAGCTGGCCCAGCCGGTGGTCACCGAGGTCAGCGCCAGCGCCCTGGTGCTGCCAGCGCCGCTGCAGCAGCAGTTCGACGCCCTGCTGGCGCGCTGCCGCACGCGTGAATGGCTGGGCAACGGCCTGGGCGCCAGCCTGGCCGAGCCCACGCCCGGCGTGCGTGCGCTGTTCTGCGGTGACAGCGGCGCCGGCAAGACCCTGGCCGCCCACCGCCTGGCCAGCGCACTGGGCGGGCCGCTGTTCCGGGTCGACCTGAGCGCGGTGATGAACAAGTACATCGGCGAATCGGAGAAGAACCTGGGCCGCCTGCTCGACGAAGCAGCGGCGCTGGACGCCATCCTGCTGCTGGACGAGGCCGATGCGCTGTTCGGCAAGCGTGGCGACGGCAAGGACACCGGCGAGCGCTTTGCCAACATGCTGACCAACTTTCTGCTCACCCGCATCGAGCGCCACCCCGGCATCGTGCTGCTGACCAGCAACAGCCGAAACCGCATCGACAGCGCCTTCACCCGGCGCTTCGACGCCATCCTCGAGTTCCCGCTGCCCGGCGCGGCCGAGCGCTTGCGGCTGTGGCAGAGCCATCTGGGCGCACGCTCGCCGGGTGATGCGCTGCTGCAGCTGGTGGCCGGCTACTGCGACCTGCCCGGCGGCCACATCCGCAATGCGGTGCTGCAGGCTGCGGCGATGGACGCCGCCGCCACGCTGGCGCTGCAACCCGACGCCAGGCCGCAGGGCCCGGCCGCTGCGCTGTCGGCCGAGCGCCTGGTGGCATCGCTGCTGGAGGAATACCGCAAGCTGGGCCGCACACCACCGTCGCAGTTGCTGCATGCCCGGGGGACGGTGTGAAGCCTGCAAGCAAGCCGGCCGCCGCCAAGGCACAGCCAGCCGGGGCGCGCAGCGCCAGGCCGGCTGGCCGCCCTGCCGCCACGCCTGGCGCCGCAGCCCAGCCGAAACCTGCGGCGGCCGCCGGCGGCCTTGCGCCCGGTGCCACACCGGCCTACCTGCAGGCCAAGCTGGCGGTGAGCCAGCCGCGGGATGCCGCCGAGCAAGAGGCCGACCAGACCGCACGCGCGCTGGTGCAAGACCTGCAGCCCGGCGCCGTGCCGCAGCCGTTGCAGGCGGGTGCGCCAACGCGCCTGTTCCGCCAGGCGCGGCCCGCAGCGCCGGTGGCGAACGTCGTCCAGACCCCGGCCGCCCAGAACTCTCCCGCCAAAACCCCAACCGCCCAGACCTCGGCCGCCACCCCGCCGCCGGCCCAGCCCCGTGACGCACCCGCCGCCGTGGAACAGCAGGTGGCCGACCGACGCGCCCGCAGCGCCGGCCAGGCCATGCCGCCCGCGCTGCAGCACAGCCTGGGCCAGCGCCTGGGCGCCGACCTGTCGGCAGTGCGGCTGCACAACGATGCCGACGCCGCTGCGCTGTGCGCGCAGATGCAGGCGCGGGCCTTCACCGTCGGCAGCGACATCTACTTCGCCGCCGGCGCCTACGACCCCACCAGCGCTGCCGGCGTCGAGCTGATCGCCCACGAGCTGACCCATGTGCTGCAGCAAGGCGCCGCAGCCACCGTGCCGGCCGACGCGCCCCAGGCGCTGCAGCGTGATGGCTTCTGGGACTGGCTGGGCGGTGACGACGCCCCCAGCGACCCGCTGGCCGATTGCCGCAACAAGCTGGTCGCTGCCGACGCCTGGGCCGCCGCCGGGCCCTACCCCGCCACGCCACGCACGCTGATCGGCGCTGCCGGCCGGGGTGGCTTCGACGCCCAGTACCTGGCCGAGCCCAGCACCGGCCTGGGCACGCTGCAGATCAGCCAGGGCGTGGCGGTCAGCTTCAACGACACCTTGGTACGCAACGCCGGCGTGGTGCAGCGCCACCCCGACCTGCCCGACACGCCGGCCATCCGCGCCCGCGCCGCGCAGATCCAGGCCATGCCGGCGGCGCGGCGCGCCACCCAGCTGGCGCGCTACCAGTGGACGGCCGCCGAGCACCAGCCCTGGATGGACCTGGCCGAGGCCACGGTGCAATCCACCTGGAGCCGCCAGCACAGCTTCTTCCTGAACCGGCCGCAGTGGAACTGGCTGGGCGCCAGCGTCAACCTCGACATCCAGGTGCGCGACGGCGCCCAGCGGGCGACCGACCACATGACGCTGCGCACCTACAAGCTGCCACCGGCAGGCAGCCTGTCGTCCGACTTCGGCATCGACAACGAAGTGCAGCCAGGCGCCGCCGACAATGCGCGTGACCAGGTGATGCAGGTGGGCAGCCCCACGCTGGAGCCCAACAGCTACGACCTGCTGCGGCGGTCGGTCAGCTTCGGCATCGGCCAGAGCGCGCTCACCCAGGCGATCACGGACGAGCTCGACATCTGGGTGCTGCGCTACAACGGCGCGCCCGGCCATGTGGCCCACCAGGCGGCGCGCATCGCGCTGGTGGGCCACACCAGCGCTGCCGGCACCGAAGCCGACAACCTGGCGCTGGCCACCGCGCGGGCCAATGCGGTGCAGACCTACCTGCAGGCCAACGGCTTCACCAATGCGGTGGCGCGCACCGAGGTGCTGCCGCGTGGCGAGGCCGAGGCCGACCAGCGCCAGCCGCACCGGCGTGGCGACCA
>Ga0209181_10012226_pt1 | contig 10882 bp, 7 predicted proteins | sample MAT05_FD_187208 | JGI IMG/M metagenome (GOLD analysis project Ga0209181, IMG submission 187208) | Freshwater microbial communities from Lake Fryxell liftoff mats and glacier meltwater in Antarctica - MAT-05 (SPAdes) (version 2) | ecosystem: Environmental > Aquatic > Freshwater > Ice > Liftoff...
CAGCTCGGCGTGCGGCGTCACCAGGAAGCGGCTTTTCAGCCAGGATTCCTGGTGGGCCCATGCGGCGTGCAGAGGATGCGAGCGATCCAACGGTTCCGGCCTCCGCACATCGAGACCCGCGGCGCAGATCCGGTCGCCGCGCAGGCCCTCATGCACGGCTTCGAGATGAATCATCGGCCCGCGTGCGGTTTGGCGCAGGATTGCGTTGGGGTTCATCGCCGCGATCGCGGGGTATCGACCAGGCCCTGGACCTGCGACGTTAAAGCACGTTTGGTTCAAACGGAATCGTTTGAACCAAAGTCCGTGCTTTAGATTCAAGTGTTTATAGCGCACGAAATCGGTTCAATCGAACCGATAGTGCGCTAGCGGGTAGTTGGAGGCTGACGATATCCGCAGCGCCGAGCGGCTCGCGCAACGTCTCGCAGGGGTGCAAGCCGAACGCGATTGCGCTCCCGGCAAAAGTTGAGGATCGTGGAAGGAGACTTCCGGCCCGAAGGCTTGCGCGGAACGCGGCCGCGGCAGTTCAGCACCAAGGGCTGGCGACGGCGAGTACCGCAGGATCAAGCGGCGCTCGATGTCGGGCGTGGTGGCGATCTGCCGATGCAGGATAAGGACCAGCGCGCGCGGTCATGCCGCGCCGGCTGCCTGCGCCATACAGCCCGTCACGCCGATCTCAGCCAGGCTTTCGTCGATGGCTTCCAGGATCAGCGTCATGTCGCTTTCGATGAGGTCGCCCATCACGCCGATACGGAAGGTACCGGCGGCCGTCAGGCGACCCGGAAAGATAACGAATCCGCGGCGTTCCATGGCGGCGTGGAAACGCGGGAAGTCGTAGGCGGGGTCGGTCGGGTCGCGGAAGGTGGCGATGATCGGCGCCGCGACCTCGTCGGGCAGCAGGGTCATGAAGCCACGCTGGCGCATGCCGTCCACCAGGCGCCGCCAGTTCATGCGGTATCGCTCGTGCCGCGGAGCGATGCCGCCTTCGGCTCGATGCCGCTCGATCGCCTTGCCCAGCGCGCCCAGCACATGGGTGGGCGGCGTCCAGCGCCACTGGTTGCCGCGTTCTTCGAAAAAGCGCCACTGGGCGTGGAGATCGAGCACGACGGAGGCGGAGCGGCCCGCGCCGGCTTCGAGCTCGCTGCGCTTGGCGATGACGATGCCCACGCCCGGCACGCTCTCCAGGCACTTGTTGGGCGAAGCGATGATGGCCGTGAGGTCGAGCGCGGCAGCGTCGATCGGAAAGCCTCCGAAGGCGGCGACGGAATCCACGATCACGCCGACGCCGTGGCGCTTCGCGACTTCGGCGACCATCTCGATCGGATTGCGCACGCCGGTCCCGGTATCGACATGGCAGAGCACGAGGTGGGTGATGCCTGGATCGGCGGTGAGTGCGGCCTCGATCACCTGCTCGGTCGGCAGCGGCAGCATCGGCAGCTCCAGCACGGCGACGTTGAGGCGGATGCCTTCGGCGATCTCGCGCAGTCGCACGCCGTAGAAGCCGTTCTGGACGACAAGCAGCTTGCCCTCGCGCGGCACCAATGTTTGGAACACCGCCTCGATGGCGTAGGTCGCGCTGCCCTGGACGGGCACACAGACATGCGTCTCGCGGCCGTTGCAGAGCTCGAGCATGTAGTCGCGGAGCGTGGCCGTCAGTTCGCAATGGGCGGCGGAATTGGGGCTTCGGTCGGCGAGCATCTCGCGCTTCACCTCGGGCGCCACCGTCAGAGGGCCAGGCGTGAGCAGGTATAATTCGTGGCGTCTCTCAGTCATCGGTGCGTTCCTCATTCCGCTGTGGCGAGCTCGGCTTCGAGCGTCGCGATTGCCTTGTGCAGCCGCGCCCGCGCGGCCTGCGTGTCGCCGACGAGTTCCTGCAGCGGCTCCTTGCCCGCGCGCGGGAGGCCGGGCACCACCTCCTCGAACAGCGAACGGCGCCGCTCGGAGCGGGCATGCGTGCCGAGGCGCATGAGCAGCCCGTTCAGGCGCGTCATGGTCGCATCGTCGAACACCGCCTCCCATGCGTCGCGCTCCGGGCCGAATTCGACCTTCGTCAGCGGGCCGCGTGCCTTGGCCATCCGGGCGCGCAGGCGAGCCGTCGCCTCCTCATCCACGGCGTCCTCGGCCAGCACCACGCCGTAGTCGCGCTGCGCAACCTCGCGGCCGACGTAGCCATCGAGTACATCGTCGAGCACGGCGCTGGCGGGGCGTTCGAGCGGGTCGCCATAACCGCCGCCGCCGGGCGTCATGATGGTGACGACATCGCCCAGCTTCGGGTTGAAGACGTCGAGCTTGCCGAGTTCGCGCTCATCGGCGCGGCCGAGGTTCACGACGACGCGTGCGGGCAGGCCAGGCTTGCCGCCGGCCATGCCCCAGGGACGGAAGACGAAGCGCTCCATGCCGCGGCCGAGCACGGCGCTGCCGGCGCGCGCGATGCGGACGGAGAACACCACCCCGGTGCCGCCACGCCAGCGGCCGGCGCCGCCGGAATCGGGGCGCAGCGCATATTCGGTGATGATCGCCGCAGCCTCCTCCTCGGTCTTCTCCATCGGCGTGTTGCGCTGGTTGGCGAGGGAGGAATCGCGGCCATCGACACCGTCGCCGCCCTCGCGACCGCCGGTGCCGCCGACGAGCGACTGGAGAACCATCACGTTGCGCCGGCCGGTGCGCGGATCCTGCTCGACCAGCACCGAGGGGATCATGATGCCGCCGGAGGGCGCCGGCATCAGGCCCGGCTTGGCCAGCGTCAGCGCGCCGACGATCGTCTCGTTCAGGCGGATCGCGGTGGCGCTGCGGATGCCGACGGCGGCGGGCGGTTCCGGGTTTACCACAGTGCCGCGCGGAGCCTCGACCGTGATATGGCTGAACATGCCATGATTGAGCGGGATCGTGCGGTCGTGGCTGAACACGAAGTGCATGAGCTTCAGCGTCAGCCAGGGATGGCGCTTGCCGGCGGTGGGGATGTTATAGGCGGAGGCCACCTGCGGATCGGATCCGGTAAAGTCCAGATGGACGTGCCCGTCCTTCACGGTCATGCGGCAGCGCACGCGCACCGGGACCTTGGAGACGAAATCGTCGTCCAGCAGGTCCCAGAACTCGAAGGTGCCGTCGGGGATCAGGCGCTGCACGGCGCGTGCCTTTTCGCCGGCATAGGCGACGAGGTCGCGCTGCATCTGCAGAAAGCCGTCGACGCCGATCTGCGCTACCATCTCGAGCACGCGTTTCTCGCCGATCTGCAGGGCCGCGAGCATGGCGCGCATGTCGCCCATGTTCACCTCCGGCACGCGGCAATTCGAGCGGTAGAGCGTGACGAAATCCTCATTCATCCGCCCCGCTTTCACCAGCTTCATGGGCGGGATCTGCAGCCCTTCCTGGAACAGGTCCGAGAAGCGCGGCGAGATGGACGACGGCACGCCACCGCCGATGTCGGCGGAGTGGATGAAGTCCCAGGCATGCGCGACGATACGCCCTTCCGCGAAGATCGGGCGGATCAGGTGTAGGTCTGGCATGTGGCTCGCCAGGCCGTCGCTCGCATAGGGGTGGTTGGTGATGACCACGTCGCCCGGCTCGAGGTCTGGTATGTGCGACAGGGTGGGGCCGACATCGGAATCGAGGAAGCCGGAGACGCCGAGCACCTTGGGATAGGCGAAGAAGCGGCCTTCCGGCGCGGCGAGCGCGCAGCCGAAGTCTCCAGCCTCCTTCACATATGTCGTGCGCGCGCTGCGTTGCAGGGTGATCGCCATCTCCTCGGTGATGGCGGTGACCTTGTGGAAGAAGATCTCCAGTTGGACGCGATCGGCGCTGTTCATCGCGCGGCCTCCGCGGCGAGGGAGCGCGCGGCGGTGGTGCTCCTGTCGGTGGTGAGATGAAGGGTGCCAAGGCGGTCGGCCTCGGCACGCCAGCCTGGAAGGATGAGCACGGTTGTGTCGTGCTGCTCGACGATGGCGGGGCCGTGGATCACCGCGCCGACGCCGAGATCGGTGCGGCCATAGACCAGGGCATCCACCTCCTCGCCATGCAGGCGCACGCGGCGCGTGCCGGCCGGGTGCGGCGTTGCGGGGGCTGCATCGGGCAGCGCGACGGGCGGCACGCGGCCGATGACGCCAAGGCGCACCGTGGTGATCTGCACAGGGCTCGACGACTCGGCAAAGCCGTAGAGGCGATTGTGCTCGGCGTGGAACAGGCCGGCGAGGCCGTGGCCGTCGAGCGTGGCGCGCTGAGCCTCGGGCACGATCACCTCCAGCTCATAGGCCTGGTTCGGGTAGCGCACCCGCATCGAGACGATGAAGTCGTGCGCACCGACAAGCTCGCCCTCATGCGCGATCCAGGTGCCCGCCTCGGATTCGAGCTGCGCGACGAGGGTGGCGACGGCGGGCCATTCCTCGGTGCCCTGGCCGGGCGATACGCCGACGAGGCGACGCGCGGTGCGCACATAGTCGCGGCGCACATCCGCGAGGATGGCGCCGAGCGCGCAGAAGGTGCCGGGCGCGGACGGAACGAGCACGGTGGCAAGCCCCGCTTCCTCGGCGAGGAGGTTGGCATGCGTGGGGCCGGCGCCGCCGAAGGCGACCAGGCCAAAGCGGCGCGGATCGACGCCGGCGGTGGCCATAAGCTTGGTGAGCTCGGTCGCCATCTTCGCGCTGGCGACCTGCAGGGCGGATTCGGCCGCGACGAACGCGCGATCCGCGCCCGCCACGCCGAGCCGTTCGGCGATGCTGTCCAGCGCCGCGACGGCGGCCGTTGCATCGAGGCGCATGCGGCCGCCGAGGAAGCGGTCCGGGGCCACGATGCCGAGCGCAACGTAGCAATCCGTGATCGTCGGCTCGATGCCGCCGCGGCCGTAGCAGACCGGGCCGGGATCGGCGCCGGCAGAGCGTGGGCCAACCTTCAGCACGCCCTGTGCATCTACCCATAGCACCGATCCGCCGCCGGCTCCGATCGCGCCGACATTCACCACCGGCATCATCAGCGGGAAGTCGCCGACGAAGGTCGCCGTGCTGAACTCCGGCACGCCGGCCTGGACGATGGAGATGTCGGCGGAGGTGCCGCCCATGTCGATGGTGACCAGCTGGCGGAAGCCTGCAGCCTCGCCGATGCGGCAGGCGGCGACGACGCCAGAGGCGGGGCCGGAGAGCACGGTATCGATCGGCCGTCCGCGCGCCGTGTCGAGCGAGAGTGTACCGCCGTTGTTCGCGGTGATGTAGATCGGCCCGCGCACGCCGAGCCCGGCGACACGCGTGCGCAGTCGGTCAAGATAGGCGCCCATCAGCGGATGGATGTAGGCGTTCAGGCCTGCGATCAGCGCGCGTTCGTATTCGCGCACCTCGGGCCAGAGCACCGCGCTCTCGGTCACCAGCAGGCCGGGCAGGTGCCGGCGCAGCGCATCGGCCACCCGGAGCTCCAGCTTCGGGTCGCGGTAGGAATTGAGCAGCATGACGGCGACGGCATCCACCTTCGCGGCGGCAATGCGCGTTGAGAGGTCGGCAAGCTCGGCCTCGGTGGGGTCGCGTTCGATGCTGCCATCGGAGCGCATGCGCGCGGGCAGCTCGAACATCAGCCGGCGCGGCACCAGCGGCACCTCGCGCGGCTCGGTGAAGTCGTAGGAGGAGGGCAGGCGAAGGCGCGCGATCTCGAGCACGTCGCGGTTGCCTTGCGAGACCACCATCGCGAGCTTCGCGCCGCGGCGCTGTATGATGGCGTTGAGGCCGATGGTCGTGCCGTGTACGACGAGCTCGACCGCGGCCGGATCCATACCTTCTTCGGCAACCAGGGCGGCGATGCCGCGCTCGACCGAGGCGGATGGGTCCGTCGGCACGGAAGGCTGCTTGTGGAACAGGAACCGGCCCGTCGCCATGTCCGCGACAACGAAGTCGGTAAAGGTGCCGCCGACATCGATTCCAATGCGGTAGCGGGGCGGTTCTGTCACGGCCGTTTGGCGTCCCTTGTTGCTTAGTTTGGGAGTAAGCCGGCGGCCACGCGGCCGCCGGCGTTGGTCGGCAGGTTCAGTTCACCCGCGCCCAGCGGATCTCTAGCCAGTTGTCGGGGCGGAGCGGCGCGTCCACGTTACGGCGCATCGCCCACACCAGCACCTGATGGTACATCGGGACGTAGATGATGTCCTCCGTCACGCGGCGCCACGCGTCCTGCATCATCCCCGTACGCTTCGCGAGGTCCGTCTCGTCACGCGCGGCGCGGATCAGGCGGTCCAGCTCCGGGTTGCTGTAAAGCGAGTAGTTGAAGACGCCTTCCGGGTCGTTGCGCGTCATGTGCATGGTTTCGAGCGCGTACATGCCGTCGAAGTAGGGCGAGTTGAAGCCCATCATGTAGGCCGACGTGTCGCGTTCCCAGAGCTTCGGGAAGTAGCGCGCACGTGGCATCAGGTTCAGCGTCACGTTGAAGCCCACCTGGTTCAGCATCGCGGTGACGGCCTGGCAGACCTGGTCGTCGTTCACGTAGCGGTCGTTCGGACAATCCAGGGTAAAGCTGAAGCCCTGCGGCACGCCGGCCTCGCGCAGCAGCCGGCGCGCGCCTTCCTGGTCGAAAGGCAGGCGGCGTTCGAGTTCGGCGACGTAGCCGACATTGCCGGGCGCGAGGGTCTGGCCGGTCGGCGTGGCAAGGCCGCGCATCACGTTGCGCTGGATCGCCTCGATGTCGATGGCGCGGTAGATCGCCTCGCGCACGCGACGGTCGCGGAACGGGTTGCCTGCGCCGGGCTGGCCGTGGCGTAGCTGCGCGTTATGCAGATCGAAGCCGAAGAAGATGGTGCGGAACTCGTTTGCGCGTTCCACCTTCAGGTTCTGGTCGCGCTGCAGGCGCGCGACGTCCTGGGTCGGCACGTCGATGACGAGGTCGAGCTCACGCGAGATGAGGGCGGAGACGCGCGTCGGGTCGTTGCCGATCGGGCGCCATTCCACGCGCTGCACGTTGCCTTCCATCTGCGCCCAGTAGTTCGGGTTGCGCTCCAGCACGGTGGTCGCGTCCGGCTCGCGACGGCGCAGGATGAAGGGACCGGTGCCGTTTGCGTTCAGCGCTGCGTGCGTCTCCTGCCGGGTGCGCAGGTTCTGCGGCTCGCGGACGTTGTTCTGCTCGGCCCAGCCGCGATCCATCATGAACAGGTAGGTGAGCTTGTCCGGAATCAGCGGATCGGGGCCGGAGGTGATGATGTCCACGGTCAGGTCATCAACGATTCGTACCTCGGCGATGCTGCCGGCGAAGACCTGGAACTGCGAACTGGCGTGCTTCGCGCGCTCGATCGTGAAGCGCACATCGTCAGCGCCGAAGGTTTCGCCGCCGTGGAAGCGCACGTTCGGGCGCAGGTGGAAGCGCCATGTGGTGGGGTTCGTCAGCTCCCACCGCGTCGCGAGGCCGGGGGTCAGGCGCAGCTGGCGGTCCCGTGTGACCAGCGCGTCGAACACCATGGAGTGCAGCGTCAGCGTGGTCTGGATGTTCTGGGCCTGCGGGTCCATCGATCCCGCATCGGCATTGACGCCGATGCGTAGCGTCTGCGCCGGCGCGGCCGTTGCCAGTGCGGTAGCGAGGACGGCCGCAAGGCCGGTTCCCAGAAGTCTCGAGTTTCGCATCGTGGTCTCCCTTGGTTATTGCAGCATCGGGTTGAGCGCATCCCGCAGCCAATCGCCGAGAATGTTCACGGCAAGGACCAGCAGGAGCAGTGAAAGGCCGGGGAAGATCGCGATCCACCATTCCCCGGAGAGCAGGTAGTCGTTGCCCACGCGCACGAGCGTGCCGAGCGAGGGCTGGGTCGGCGGAATGCCGAGCCCGACGAAGGACAACGTCGCTTCCAGGATAATCGCGACGGCGAGGTGTATGGTGGCGAGCACCAGCACGGGCGTGGCAACGTTGGGCAGGATGTGGCGCAGCATCACGGCGGTGGAGCCGCGGCCGACCAGGATGGCGGCGGCGACGTAGTCGCGTTGGCGTTCCACCATCGTCGCACCGCGCACGGTGCGCGCATACTGCACCCATCCCGTCAGGCCGATCGAGAGGATCAGCAGCGGCACCAGGTTCCGCTCGTGTACTGTCTGGCCGAGGGCGGCGCGCGCGATGCCGTCCAGCATCACGGCGACGAGGATGGCGGGGAAGGTCAGCTGCACGTCCGCCACGCGCATGATGAGTGCATCGAGCCACCCGCCGCGATAGCCGGCGATCAGGCCGAGCGGCACGCCGATCAGCAGCGCGAGGGCGACGGAGCCGAGGCCGACCAGCATGGAGACGCGAGCGCCGTAGATGATGGCGGAGAGCACGTCGCGCCCCTGGCTATCCGTGCCGAGCAGGAAGCGGGCCGAGCCGTCCTCCATCCAGGCGGGCGGCACGAAGGCGTCGCGCAGGTTGATGCGGGTGAGGTCGAAGACAGGCACGGGCGCGACCAGGCTCGGCACCAGCGCGGAGACGATGAAGGCGAGCAGCATCAGCGCGGCGCCCATCGCTGCCGGCGACCGGCGGAAATCATGCGCGAGATCGGATTGCCAGGCGCGCCGCAGCAGGCCCGGTGCGGTGCGCTTGGGGGCGGCCTGCATCCCGCTCATCGCCGGATCGCCTCCGCCCCGGCAGAAGACCGCAGTCGTGGGTCGATCCAGAGGTAGAGCAGGTCCACGGCCAGATTGATCGCCACGAACAGCGCCGCGATCAGGACGAGGTAGGTGGAGATCACCGGCACGTCCGCCGCGGCCACGGATTGCAGGAACAGCAGGCCGAGGCCAGGCCATTGGAAGACGGATTCGGTAATCACGGCAAAGGCGATGACGGAGCCAAGCTGCAGGCCCGCGATCGTCACCACAGGCACCAGCGTATTGCGCAGCGCATGGCGGAGGTGGACCGACCGGTTCGGCAGGCCGCGCGCACGGGCAAAGCGGATGAAGTCCTTGCGCATCACCTCCAGCATCTCGGCGCGCACGAGTCGCATCATCATCGCCACCTGGAAGATGGCGATGGTCAGCGCCGGCAGCACGAGGGACCGCCAGCCGCTGGCGGTAAGCAGGCCAGTCGTCCACCAGCCAAGTTCCACCGTGTCGCCGCGGCCAAAGCTGGGGAAGATCTCCAGCGTCACGCTGAACAGCCAGATCAGCAGCAAGCCGGCGAGGAAGGACGGCATGGAGATGCCGACGAGCGAGATGCCGAGCAGCGCTTGCGATCCCGCGCTGCGCCGGCGGATCGCAGTGAGGATGCCGAGCGGGATGCCGAAGGCGAGCGCGAGCGCCATGCCGAAGGTCGCGAGTTCCACGGTGGCCGGCAGCCGTTCCACCAGGACCTGCTCCACGGGGCGGCCAAGTCGGTAGGAGATGCCGAAATCGCCGCCGAGGAGGCGCATCAGGTAGTCGCCGAACTGCACGATCATGGGCTGGTCGAGGCCGAGGTCGCGGCGCACCGCCTCCCGCGCCGCCTGGGTGGAATCGGCGCCGAGGATCGCGACGACCGGGTCGCCGAGGTAGGTGAACATCACGAAGGCCAGCGCGACGACGGCGAGCATGACGACTGCCGACTGCCACAGACGCGAGAGGACATAGGCGATCATGCGGGTGCCATCCGTGTCATCGCAGCCCGCGCGGCAGCTGCGACGCCGACATAGTCGGCTGGCTCGTTGTAGGCCTGCGCCGAGATCCGCAGCCAGAGCTCGCCGCCGAGCGCCATCACGGGCACCTCGATGCGCGCGATATCCCAGATCGCGTTGCGAAGCAGCGCGGCGGTGGGCCAATCGGCAGGCAGGCCGGCGGGCCGCGGCAGGCGGATCGTCGCCATCGCCGCGAACATGGCCTCGGGCGCGCCAAGCGCGGTGCCGAGTTCCATCGCGATGCCACGCGCCGCCTCGATGGCCAGCGCGGCGTTGCGGTGGCGCAGCGCGCCGCCGCCGAGACGCTGGTGCAGTGCGATCGCGTCCGGCACGGTGAGCCAGGCGGAGACGTCGCGGGTGCCGGTCTTGTCGAACTCGGCGACGAAGCCCTGGCCATAGGCGTGGGAGATGACCGTTGGGCGGACGTCCCAAGGGGTGTCGGCCGCGACGGCGAGGAACCCTGCGCCCTTCGGGCTGCACAGCCATTTGTGGCAGTTGCCGGCATACCACGTGGCGCCGAGCGCCTCGATGTCGAGGTCGATCAGGCCCGGCGCATGTGCGCCATCGACCAGTATCGGCACGCTGTTGCGGCGCGCGGCGGCAATGATCGGCGCGATGGGCAGGATGGCCGCGGAGGGCGAGGCCACGTGATCCAGCACGATCAGCCGCGTCCGCGGACCGATACGCGAGATGACGGAGTCCGCGATAGCGTCGGGGTGAAGCAGCGGCATGCCGACCGGGGCCTCAACGATCTCCGCGCTGGCGCGGGCCGCGTGATGGCGCATCGTCTGCCGGACGGCGTTGTAGACATGATCGGTGGTGAGCAACTGGTCGCCGCTGCGCAACGGCATCGAGGCAATGACGGCGTTCACCGCCGTCGTCGCATTGTCCACAAAGGCCAAGCGATCGGCCTTCGCGCCGACGAAGGACGCGAGCGCGGACGCGGCCTCCCGCAGCATGGTACCGAGGTCGTTGATGAAGAAGCGCGAGGGCTGGCGTTCCATCCGCGCGCGCCAAGTGGACTGCACCTCGAGCAGCGGGCGCGGGCAGCCGCCGAAGCCACCGTGGTTCAGGTGCTTCGCATCGGGATCGAGCGCCCAGAGCTGCCTGGCGTCCGCTGCGGGGATCATCTTGTCACCGCCCTAGATCTTGAGCAGCGTGCTGCGCGCGGCGGAGAGCGGCACTGCCTCGAAGGCCGCAGCGCCGTTAAGCAACTCGTCGGCCGCGACGGTGTAAGGCGCGCGTCCCGTGATGGCGTCCGCGAAGGCTTCGAGCTCGGCGCGTTCGATGTCGAAGGGTGCATAGCTGCGGGACTGCCGGTCG
>Ga0209181_10012229_pt1 | contig 10880 bp, 8 predicted proteins | sample MAT05_FD_187208 | JGI IMG/M metagenome (GOLD analysis project Ga0209181, IMG submission 187208) | Freshwater microbial communities from Lake Fryxell liftoff mats and glacier meltwater in Antarctica - MAT-05 (SPAdes) (version 2) | ecosystem: Environmental > Aquatic > Freshwater > Ice > Liftoff...
TTTTTTAACCGCTTATATTCAGGTTGCTACCGAGCAAATTAAAGCGGTACCCGCTGAAGTTATTGAACAAGTTGGAAAAGCAGAGGTAGAGCGTAATATTTTGGCCTTGCAGGGCACTAATAGGGGAGACTTGGCGCTTGATTATTTGATTAAGAGCTTTATTATAAGTTTTTTTATAAGCATAATAATATCAGTAATTTTAAGACGACAACCAAAAACCAATTAAATCATGGAAGAAAAGAATGAACAACCGACCCTTATGAATCACATAATTAAATGGGGATTAATTGTAGGTGGAGTAAGCATTACTTTGACTATTTTATTGTATGCTGTTGACTACACCCTTATGGTGCAGCTCAAAACCCTGTTTGCTTTGCTAATGGTTTATTTTGGGATTGCTACATATGCTGGAATAGATTACCGGAAAAGCGTTGGCGGATATTTGAAGTATGGAAAGGCATTTGTGCATGGCTTTGGAATATTTGCAGTTTCAGGACTAATAGCAACCATTTTCAGCTTTATTCTATATAATGTTATTGATACAGAACTCCCGCAAAAATTGACAGATGCCTCTATTGAAAACACCAGGCAAATGATGGAGAATTTTGGAACCCCTGAGGATGCCATGGATAAGGCAATGGCCGATGCCAAAGCTAGCACTGAAAAGCAATTCACACCAGCTGGTCAGGCATTGAGTTTTTTATCAATACTATTTTTCTCAGCAATTATGGCTTTGATTTCAGCTATTTTTGTAAAGAAAAACGAGCCCGAGGAAGTGCTCTAAAATTTGAATGAACATTTCAATCATAATCCCTGCTAAAGACGAGCAGGATTCTATACCAGAACTTAGTCAGTGGATAAGCCGTGTGATGGAAACACACGGCTTTTCTTATGAGGTGCTTTTTGTTGATGACGGAAGCACCGATGGCACCTGGACAGCCATTCAAAATGTGAACCTTGTTAATCCGGCTTTTAAAGGAATAAAGTTCAATCGCAATTTTGGAAAATCCGCGGCCCTGCACACCGCTTTTAAAGAAGCACAAGGTGAAGTAGTAATTACTATGGATGCGGATTTACAAGACAGCCCCGATGAAATACCTGAATTGTACCGACTTATTAAGGAAGATGGATTTCAATTGGTAAGTGGCTGGAAGAAGAAACGGCATGATCCGATTTCGAAGACTATTCCATCAAAGTTTTTCAATTATGTTACCCGCAAACTTTCGGGCATTCCACTTCATGATTTTAATTGCGGGTTGAAGGCGTATCAAAATCAAGTTGTAAAAAACATTTCGGTGTATGGCGAAATGCATCGCTACATTCCGGTGATTGCCAAGTGGGCAGGCTTTACAAAGATTACTGAGAAAGTTGTTGAGCACCGCGAGCGCAAATATGGGTACAGCAAATTTGGCTGGGAGCGATTTGTTCGCGGCTTTTTGGATTTACTTTCAATAACATTCATTGGTCGATTTGCACAACGGCCTATGCATTTTTTTGGCACGTGGGGAATGATTTCATTTTTATTTGGAATGGGCTTTACCATAAAGATTTTATACGATAAGATTGATTCAATTTTCATTTCTAAAATTCCGCTTAAGCGGGAAGTAACGGAACAACCAATTTTCTTTTTAGCCTTGGTGGCCTTAGTTATCGGAGTGCAACTTTTTCTTACAGGCTTTATTGCAGAATTGCTGGCACGCCAATCGGTGTCTAAGAAAAAATATCTGGTGATTGATAGGGTAGGAGTGGATAAAGTTGAAAGTAAAAAGCAGAAAGCTTAAAGCTTTTTACTTTCAACTTTTCACTTCTGGCTTAGACTTCTCGTGAACTTATTTTCCGTTACCTTTGTCTTTCAATTGATCGTTCTTTGAATGTAAACTTTATTGCGGCAGGGATAGAAGCGAAAAGCCCGAAGTGCGAGAGTATGTGCGCAAGTCGGACTTGTAGTGAATAGCCCGCTCGGCCGCCCAACTTATCAATTCAAAATTTCGAATTTAAAATTCGGAATTAAAATCGGGGCTGACCGGTTTTGACAGGATGTTTGGGGGTGTATGCCAGCATGCAGGCTCGTGGGATGAGAGCCTTGAAAGATAGTTCCACAACCATAAGTGGCGAGAATACTTACGCCATGGCTGCTTAATCTGACCTAAGGTTAGATTAGCTTATCCGCTGATAAGATCGGTGGGGGCCATCATTGCCCGGTACTCTGTTTAGCGGTGCCGGAACCGCAGTGTCGACAGCATAAACTGGGCCTCGTTGTTGTTGCGCAACGTTGTCGAGATAACAGTAACTACGGAATTGTTTAGGCTGTTGCCTGGCTTGCAAGTCCCGACAATCAAAGGCAACTAAGCATGTAGAACGTACACGTTCATCTTCTCTGGACCAGGGTTCGATTCCCTGCAGCTCCACTCTTTAGGAGTTTCGGCAGGCAAGCCTGCAGCTCCACTCCTTCGGGGTTCCGGCAGGCAAGCCTGCAGGTCTCCACATTTTAACCTCATCTTCAAAAAAGAGCTCCAATTCGAGCTCTTTTTATTGGGGTTATTTTAGTCGTCCCCACAATTCAGAATCTCTCCAGAATTATTACTTTGCTTCACTCTTACAGAATTACTTGAGGTGCGAATAGCAGGGTTTAGTCAACTTAATTGAAGGATTGCATCTTCTAATCATGTACTTAACATTATAAAATGAGCAGGGTTAGATTTGTTTTGATATTGATTGTTCAATCACTAGCCGCGCTTGGTCAGGTAGAGTCGGTTACAATCTCTGGCTTAATCCATGATGCTTCAGGACAGAATTTACCGTATGTCAATGTTGTGCTCTTAACTGAAAAGGATAAAGCATTTAATGCTGGCACCGTTACGAATGAGCAAGGCCGCTACACAATATCAAACGCCAAACCTGGAAGCTACTTATTGGAAGTATCTTACATTGGGTATAAAAACTATTCGCAATCAATTTTGATTGGCAAACTCAGCTCTTTCTTAGATTTAGGCACCATACAACTACAAGAAGATGTGACTGCACTAAATGAAGTAGTTGTGGAAGGTGCCCGTGATGCCGTGGCTGAAACTCTAGATAAGAAAACATTTTCAGTTTCGGATAATGTAAATCAGAGTGGTGGATCATTGTTACAAGTGATACAGACCCTTCCGGGTGTAACCATTAGTCAGGAGGGATCTGTTCTTTTGAGAGGTAATGATCGTGTGGCTGTCTTGATAGATGGCAAGCAAACCGCTCTAACTGGATTTGGAAACCAGCGCGGCCTTGATAACATTCCAGCATCGGCCATTGAACGAATTGAAATCATTAATAATCCTTCAGCCAAATTTGATGCAAACGGGAATGCGGGTATCATCAATATCATTTACAAAAAAAATGTTGCGGAAGGTTTTAACGGAAAAGCTGGTTTAACCTTGGGGGCTGGCGCACTTTGGATAAAGAAGGAAAATTATCCTGACATGCGACCGCAGTATCAAGCCACACCAAAAATTAACCCTTCAATTTCATTGAACTACAGGAAAAAGAAAACAAATATCTTTTTACAGGCCGACAATCTGTATACCGAAACTGTAAATAAAAATGAGTTTGTAGATCGCTTTTATGAGAATGGTGATACCATCCGCCAGCAAACTAATAGAAACAGAACAACCAATATTATTACGGGTAAAGCGGGTGTTGATTGGTACAAAGACGAATTTAATACGTTTACCTTGTCAGGATTATTTAGTAGTGAAAAAATCTTAGACGAAGGGGATGAGCCTTTTTTTAATGCCGATTTATCTGAGCGTTTAAGGCTTTGGCAATTTTTAGAAGACGAATTAAAAACTACGGTAACCGCTACCGCAGCCTGGCAACATAAGTTTAAGCAGCCCGGCAGATCATTTAATGGTGGATTGAACTATACCTTTCATCGCGAAGATGAAAAGTATTTTTTTACGAATGTGATGCCTACGTTTACAGGGCTGGATGCATTTAAATTGATTTCAGATGAAAATGTTTTTGATCTTAATGCTGACTACGTGCAGCCGCTAAAATATGGTCGCTTTGAAACTGGTATTAAATTTCGTTACAGGTTCATTCCAACCAACATGCAATTTATTCCGGGCCTTAATTCTCCCCTTGATGTAACTGCGGGCGGCTGGGCCGATTACAGTGAGCTCATTCCGGCAGTATATGGTAACTATGTTTTTGAAAATAAGGATTTCGAAGTTGAGGCAGGTTTGCGGCTTGAGTATGTTAAAATATTCTATGATGTAAACCCCGATCATGTCACATATAAAAGTGATGGATATAATTATACGCAGCCTTTCCCAAACCTTAGGCTGGCCTACAAGATCAATACTAACAATACACTTTCATTTTTTTATAATCGGAGGGTAGACCGTCCGAATGAAGTTGACATTCGAATTTTTCCAAAATATGATGATGCTGAAATAATTAAAGTAGGAAACCCTGGGCTACGACCTCAGTTTACCAGCAGTTATGAATTGGGTTATAAAACAAATTGGGATCAAGGCTATTTCTATTCTTCCATATACCATAAAGACACTCAAGCCACTATTACCCGAATTGCCAGTACCGTTCCGCCCAGCAATTTGATTTATACTATTTTCCAAAATGCTGGAAGAAGTTACATGTCTGGATTTGAAGTTATCCTTTCTCAAAATATTGGAAAGATTGCAAATCTAAGTCTAAACTTGAATGGCTATCGCAAAACGGTTGATGCATTTACGGTCGATAACAAGTATCCGGTCGAGAACACCTTTTCTGCACCTGAACAGCAGCTTAATTCAGGAAGTATAAAACTGAATGGTCTTTTTCATTTGTCTAAGAGTATAGATTTTCAGTTTACGGGATCTTACCTGGCTCCTGATATTATACCACAAGGAAAGATTTATGCCCGTTATACCATGGACATTGGTGTTAAGAAATCAATTCAACAGGGAAAAGGAGAAGTCTTTTTGAATGGCTCTGATCTATTTAATACTTTAGTGATAAAGCGAGAAGTTCAAGGCGATGGATTTAATTATGTAAGTACAGATTATCTTGAAACGCAGGTAATCCGACTTGGGTATAATTATAAGTTCTGATTACATCAAGCTCATTTTATTCTGGAGCAACAAAAAAATACGGTACGCTAAATAATGGTTACTATTCAGCTATCTCTAATATCAAATTTATAGAGTGCCAGGCATTTTCGACCGACATGGCACAGACTTTGGACTTTTGCACACCATTAATATAACAGTCACCCACTCTCCTCTCGAGAGGGGGTTGGGGGGTGAGGTCTTAAAACGAAAGCTCATGGGTAGAGGAGGACGGGAGGTGAGGTTAAAGAAAGCGACTTGTCACCTGAATAGTAACAATAATAGTATATATAAGGTAGATAAAAATGGATGTTTGATACTTGAGAGATAACTGAGCATGTAGAACGCGCACGTTCATCTTATCAGGATCAGGGTTCCCTGCCTAACTGCGGCATGCAGGGATTACCTGCGGTTCGAGAACTTTTTTTAAAAGTCAATAAATTCTATTTTGTCCGTGATTAATGTAATGAACATCGGGAAGCTTCCCGGTGAATTGAGTCATGTAACCCTTTGTCAAGCGATTTCCCGTTTGATCAAGATGATTGTTCATGTAGGTGATTGAATCTCCGAGTGCCACCGAAGTGGTCTTTGGGAATCCGGCCCCCACTGAACATAAAATCGGTACCGCTAAGAATAGAATTCTTTTCATTGCCATTTCACTTTTTCAGAATCACTGCGTTTGTGAAGCGAAGGTGCCTTTTATAGAGATGGTGCCGTTTTTAACCGACTAAATTGTGAAAAATCCTCAACTATAAATAATGATTCATATCTCGATAAATTATCGGTATTATTATCATGGATTGAACTTTCCTTAACTTAACTAAGTAAGAACCATGAACGATAACCGCAGGAACTTCATTAAGAAAGGTGCAACACTGGCCGCCTCCGTTTCTCTTGCCGGCATTACTTCTGGTATAGCGGGCAACCTTGATCCGCAGGCAAGCCTCAACGCTGCAAAGAAGGTGGTTGAATTTGCAAAAGACGGAGGTATGGAGTTCTCACTTTCTATCTTCGGTTTTGATTCTCCGCGAATCGCTTTGGCAAAACAGATGGGTATATATGGAGCGGTTAACGGTGTCAAGGCGATAGGCGATATTAAACCGTGGCAACCCGAAGCAATAAAGGCAACCAAAGAAGGCTGGGATAAGTTAGGCATGAAATGGAATGTGGTGGAAGGCCCGCCAACGCTTGGTGAAAAAACAAAACTGGGTTTGCCTGGCCGAGATGAAGAGATTGATAACTTCATCACCTTCATGAGGAACCTCAAACAATATGGGGGTGTGGACATCATCTGTTACAATTGGATGCCCATCGTAAGCTGGTTCAGAACTAAGATGGATGCTGAGGGAAGAGGCGGTGCATTAATGACGGCCTTTGATAATGAGGATGCGAAGAAGTTACCCGATACGCAATACGGTAAAGTGAGTAAGGATACTTTGTGGAAAACATTGGAGTACTTTCTAAAAGCGGTGGTACCCGAGGCAGAGAAAATCGGTATGAATCTCTCCCTGCATCCGGATGACCCGCAAGTGGATAGCATCAAAGGAATTTCACGCATCATGACCAGTGTAGAAAATTTTGATCGGATGTTAAATCTTGTTCCAAGTAAATATAGTGGACTCACCCTGTGCCAGGGAAATTTCTCACTCATGGGCGCAGATATTCCTGCCTTGGTGAAGCGATGGGGAAAAGCAGGCAAGATCAATTATGTTCATTTCAGAAATGTGCAGGATATGAGTGGACAGATACCCAGCACGAAGTTTGTTGAAACATTTCACGATGAAGGACAGATCGACATGTATGCAGCCATGAAGGCATATTATGATATTAGTTATAAAGGCCCGATCCGTCCTGATCATGTGCCCACCATGGCAGGAGACAGCAATGAAAAGCCAGGACCAGGGTACAGTACCATCGGTACGTTATATGCCATAGGTTATATGCGAGGTCTTATTGAATCCATTGCAAAGAATGGAAGTAAAGTGTAATCGTATTTGGAATAGTTGTCGAAAAAAATTAATACCTTATTTTTAACTATATTTTTAAACCTCAAGTAATCATGAAAACTACACTTGCTATTATTCTGATGATGTTATCAGGTTTTTTTGTTCAGGCGCAGAACATTGGTGCCTCCCCCGATTTTGTTAAAGCATTAACCGCGAAATGGGAAGGTGAGCGTTCTGCCGATGGTCGCCCAAAAGTTCCGGATGGTATTCTCGTGCGATTGCAGGATTGTACGCTCGAACAAATCTGGGGTTACTTAGCTAAGAAAGGATTCAATAATCAGGTGGAGAAAAACTGGATCATATTAAAGCCGGGCGAGACGATGGTAGGTCGCGTAGTCACTGCACAGTTTATGCCTACTCGTCCTGATCTTGATACGTATGTGAGAGAAAAAGGTAAAGCAGAAGGACGCAATCAGAAAGGCGGCATCAACATCTGGCCGATTGATATATTAACCAAAGGTGATATCTATGTAGCCGATGGCTATGGCAAAGTAAAAGATGGTACCTTGATTGGATCTAGTCTTGGTAATGCGATTTATGGAAAAACGGGCAAGGGTGTTATCTTCTACGGATCTGTCCGCGACATGCAGGAGTTGAGAGACACAAAAGGATTTAACGCTTGGGTAAAAGGACATGATCCTTCTTATATCAAAGACATGACGCCCACCGCCATCAATGCACCGATTCGCATTGGTGAAGTAACGGTTTTCCCTGGTGATGTGGTATTTGCTAATGAATATGGAGTTGTGTTCGTACCGGCTTTTCTGGTGACTGAGCTGGTTACCAATTCAGAGATGGTTGGTTTGCGCGATGAATTCGAACGCTACATGTTGCAGTTGGGTAAGTATCCTTCCGGTGAAGTGCATGGTGACTGGAGTGATAAAATGAAAGATGAGTTCAGGACGTGGTTTGCAAAATATCCAAAGAAGACCGCCATTACTTCAAAAGAAGTGGAGGCATATTTGACCAAAAAAGAGGATCATTAATAGTGGTATGTTAATCATACCAGGGCATCTCAAAAAACTCCGCTTACACTTCTCTTTTGGAGAAGGGGCAGGGGTTGAGGTAATGAGAGCAAGGGTTTTTTAGAGATGCCCACAATAAAATAGACTTTATATCATAAAACCCAGCATAATGAAAGGTATCATTTCAATTGCATTCACATTTGTTATCACACTCATTTTAAACACTGCGTTGTTTGCTCAGACTATCTCAAAGGAGGAATTGATATTTCTTACAAAAGAGTGGAAGGGCGAACGATTCCCTGACGGTCGACCGAAAGTGTCGGATGCTTTGATAGAAAGAGCCGGACGCGTTAATATTGACGATGCATGGACCGTGTTGAAAAACAATGGTTATGTCAATCAGTTTGAAGGCAACTGGAAAATGGTTAAGCAGGACGTGCCGGTAATCGGTCGAGCCGTTACCGCCATGTTCATGCCGAGTCGTCCTGATGTTGAAAAAAACATTAAAGAGCGTGGCAATCAAAATGGCAGAAAAGGAAATACTAATTCATGGCCAATCGAAACGCTGACGAAAGGTGATGTATATGTTGCCGATGGTTTTGGAAAAATTGGTGGTGGCACGTTGATGGGTTCTACACTGGCAACCGCTATTTACAGCAAAACTGGTAAGGGTGTTATTTTTAATGGAGCATCCCGAGACCTGGGCGAGATACAGAACATCGATGGATTCAATGCCTTTGTGCGCGATTTCCATCCGTCTTTCCTCGAGGAAATGGTATTGATGGGATTGAATGCACCAATCCGCATCGGCAATGTGATGGTATTGCCGGGTGATCTTGTATTGGGCACACGCGAAGGAGTGCTGTTTATACCAGCTCACATGGCAGAAGAAGTAATCAGCACCGCTGAGTTTGTGGTACGCAAAGATCAGTTCGGTTTTGAAATGGTGAAGACAGGTCGCTACTCCACTGGGCAGATTGACAGTGCATGGACAGATGAAATAAAAAATGAATTTGTTAAGTGGCTGGAAAAACATCCTGAGCTAGGCAAGATGTCACGTGCCGAACTGGATGCGGTCATGAGTAAGAGAACCTGGTGAAGATGGTTGGCAGGCAACCGTTATATACAAAAGGTTTTGCCAACGTTCCGGAGGATGTGCCTGGTTTAGGTGTTGAATTAAATGATAAGGAAATAAAAACACCTTCATCCAGAGGATAACCGTTATTTCGTACCTACTCCCCGATGGAATGAGGTACGCTCGTATGATCGTCTTTGGAGCTAACTAAATAGTAGAAAAATGTCTTTGAAGCATTTCACTGCAGTATTCATCATATTTATTTTAATCTGCGGAAGGCCGGCAGAAAAATATCCACAGACGGAAATCACAAACGGGTTAATACGGGCACGTCTCTACTTGCCGGATAGCAAGGAAGGATTTTATCGTGGTTCACGTTTCGACTGGGCAGGTGTTATACCTCATCTGGAATATCAAGGTCATACGTATTTTGGTCAATGGTATACTCAGGAACATGACCCAACATTCCATGACCACATAGCAGGACCGGTAGAAGAGTTTACACCGGTTGGTTATGATGAGGCAAACGTTGGAGATACTTTTCTCAAGATTGGTGTGGGTATCCTGGTAAAACCAGAGGAGGAAAAATACTTTTTTGGAACGCGTTATAAGAATGTCAACTCAGGAACCTGGAAGATAAAGCAAAAATCAGATCAGGTGGAGTTTACTCAGAAGCTGGTTGATACCAACTATGCCTATGAATACAAGAAGACGGTACAGTTGACTAAAGGAAAACCTGAATTAGTTTTATCGCACGCATTGAAAAATACGGGCAGTCAAGTCATCGAAACGAATGTTTATGATCACAATTTTTTTGTAATGGATCAACAACCGGTCAGCAATGATTTTGAAATTTCTTTTCCATTTACCCTCGCTAGTGAAACTCCTTCAGTACAACCTTTGGGAAAGCTACAGGACAACAAAATTCTTTTTGAACGGGAACTGATCAACAATGAACATCTTTATTATAAATCGTTGACGGGATTTAGCAACAGCGTCAGCGACTATAATATCAAAATCGAAAATCATAAAACCGGAGCAGCAGTGAAAATTACGAGTGATCATCCACTTGCTAAATTGGTATTCTGGTCGGCACCCAAAACCGTGTGCCCGGAGCCATACATTCATCTCACCATCAAGCCAGGCAAAACCGTTACCTGGAAAATAAATTATCAATTCTATATACTACCCGATTTAAAATGACATTGCGATTAGTAACAGTAGGTTTGTTAGTTCTTACCAGTTGTACAACAACCGATACGGAAAAAGAATCTTCCTTAATGGAAACAGGAAAAAATTATCCTGCCTATGGAGGTAACAAAGCCAATAACCGATATTCACCGTTAACACAGATCACCGCAGATAATGTCAACGATCTTGAAGTTGCGTGGACTTATTTTGCCAATGATACGATCAAATATCCCTCAAGACGGGAAATACAATGCCAGCCGGTTGTCGTGGATGGCATTTTATATGCTACCTCTTCTGAGCTAAATCTGTTTGCCTTGAACGCGGCCACCGGTGAACAACTTTGGAAGTTTGAACCAAACAGTGCAAAGATTCATTCCAACCGTGGGGTAATGTATTGGGAAGATGGCGATGATAAACGTATTCTCTACACGGCAGGATCTTTTTTGTATGCTGTAAACGCAGTGACAGGTCAACTAATCACTACGTTTGGTGATCAGGGAAAAACGGATTTGCATGAAGGGCTAATGGATACGGATTTAGGTCATGATGTGAAAGA
>Ga0209181_10012231_pt1 | contig 10878 bp, 9 predicted proteins | sample MAT05_FD_187208 | JGI IMG/M metagenome (GOLD analysis project Ga0209181, IMG submission 187208) | Freshwater microbial communities from Lake Fryxell liftoff mats and glacier meltwater in Antarctica - MAT-05 (SPAdes) (version 2) | ecosystem: Environmental > Aquatic > Freshwater > Ice > Liftoff...
CACCAGTCCGCTTCAGTCAACCTGAAAGTTGCGCCGCTGGACTGGCAAGGTCCGTATGTCGAGGACAGACGCCGCAAGAGCCCGTTGGCTGAATATCGCTTCGTATTCTCGAACCTCCCGCCGATACATTCGCCTGGAACGCTTGAACTTCCCGATGTACTCGTCGACGGAGTCGTCGTGCAGTCGCCGCCATTTACCTTTGAACGGCGGATGTACGCCGGGATCGTGCCGCTGAATTGTTAAATCGTCGGTTGGACACCAAGAACATAACGTTGCCTGAACCGTCGCTCAACCGGATGTGCATTGGCGGGCCCTCTTTCAGCAGGCGTCTGCACGCACGCCAGTTTCCTCCGTATTAAGTGTTTGAAAAACATGTATTCGATTTTCCCCGCCGATCCAGCTGACGCCGCCGTGATCCATGAAATCAAGATGCGGGCCTTCGCTGAAGAAGGCCGCCTCAGCGAAAACAGGGCGATTCCGCCGCTCATGGAAGAGGTCTCCGCAATTGAGCTGGACATTCGCAATCACACTGTACTTACCGCTCGTGACGCTGATCGAATCATTGGTTCGGCACGGGGCATCGCTATCGAAGCGGTGTGCACGATACGAGCCGTTTGTGTAGAGCCGTCACATCACGGACGAGGGATCGGTGCTGCCCTCCTTCGTGCCATTGAGGAGGCGCATCCCGGCGTTGAACGATTCGAACTGACGACAAACACGCTGGTGCCAGGCAACGTCGCCTTTTATGAGCGCCGCGGATACCAGGTCACCGAGCTAACGAAGTACAGCGGCAAGATCGTGTTGGCCCAGATGAGAAAGTACGTCAGCGGGTAGACCCTCTTTTGACAGGGCGCGCACCCGCGTTGGGACCGGGGGGCCACGGCCTGCAGAGGTGAATCGTAGTCTCGGATTGGCCGTTGATGCAAATGGAAAAGACAAAGCGTAGCCAGCTGACCGCAACGCTAAAGTGATTCAATTCGCGGTGCAATTGAATGCGGCACCTTTACGGTGTTGGGAGCGTGATAGGCGGGTTTTCCAGACGTCCAGGCTATAGTGCAAGAAGGGCAACCGCTCACGAAGTTGGCGGCGCCAGTTCCTACCGTAGCCCTTGTTTTATGCCGCAGCTTTTGCGGTTTACACAATGTCAGGCGTCAGACGCCAGCCGCCAAACGCGCCGACTATCCCGCTCATTCACCGTGACCATCGAAAACGTCGCCCCGCCCATGGACATCAAAGCCACCGCCGTACGAGCGCTAATGTTGTACTCGCTGGCTGAATTCCAGTGTGGCAACGCAACCACCATTAGAGTCACAGCGAATGGAACCTCGTTTGGCATCGCTGACGACGGTAGAGGTCACCCCACCGAGGACGAGCAGGGTCGGTTAGTCGGCTTTGTCCTGCCTGTCCTGTTCAAGCATCGCGCCAAGTGGAAGCAAGGCCGACCCCAGGGCACGATCTACTACATAGGAGTTCTTCCTCCGTTTCGCGGGAGAGGTTATGCGCAGGCCCTCTTAGAGGAAGCCACCCGCGTCTTCATCGAGGCAGGGTGCTGGCGTATCTTCTGCGATGCATCTTCTCGCAACGCACCCATGCTTGAAGCCTTCCGCCGGGTTGGGTACAAGGAGCGGGCGACGTGGCAAAGGCCACTGGGGTAGCGCGGCCTGACGCTTCGCTGTGCCTTTCGCCGTTGCGCCATCTATCTGCGTTGTACATTTAGTGGTACACGCCGTCTCCGGCCATTGGAGGAGCTGGCTCGATACCGAGGGTGAACGTACGTTAGTCTTTCAACGCTGATAGCGGTGCTACCCGCTTAGCCCGAACAATAGGCCACGCAAAACATGCCACTAAACACTTTCAGCCAGTCAAAGACTTTGCATGCTGCTCTCGTGTATTTCGCGTTCGTCTTTGCTGCCGGATTTTTAATGGGTTCGATCAGGGTTCCCTTTGTCGTGCCGCGTATCGGTGCGCGTTACGCCGAACTGGCCGAGATGCCGCTCATGTTCATGGCGATTTACTTCGCTTCGCGGTTCGTATTTCGGAAGTACGGTCAAACGATAGATTCGGCGGGTCTCATTGGAGTTGGCGTCATCGCTTTGCTCCTGTTGGTTGGTGCTGAATTGCTGCTGGCGGTGTTGCTCGCGGGTCGCGGTATCGGCGAGTACATCTCAAGTCGAGACCCGGTCTCCGGCAGCGTTTATCTGGTCATGCTCGTAGTCTTCGCTGCGATGCCCTGGCTTCAGGCTCGGCGACAGCGCACTCAACTCGAACGTTGAGGCTCGTGGCATGGGACTTACAGAACTTCCGCCGTCGCCGATTCCCGGGTTCAACGTTGTCGAGATCACCGACGCCCACCTGCAAGAATTGCGGCGGTTCTTTGAGACCAACGGCGAGCCACCTGGACCGAACGAAGCTCACGAAGAGACCGTCGCCCAGTTAAGTTGATCGCGTTAGAAATCGCTTTCATTCTTGTCATCCTGACCTGCAGCGAAGGATCAGGTTGTTTGGCGCGGATATGTGCGTAGAAGCACCATGACAGCGTGCCGCCCGATCCTTCGACAGGCTCAGGATGACGAACGGTAACCCGCGTCTGGGCGTCTGAGTCCGCGCCTGCGCTCGCGCAGTGCGTACAAAATACGCAGATGCCTTCCACTTCCAAGCACCGCCTCGCACTTTCGCTCATTCTCATCACGCCCGCGCTCTGGGCCGTGAACTATCTGGTGGCGCGCAGCGCGCCGGGTGTGATTGAGCCGCATGCGTTGGCGCTCTTGCGCTGGTTGATTGCGAGCCTGCTTTTTAGTATCGGCCATTGGGGTGAAATCTGGGAAGCGCGCGCAGAGATTGCCCGCGAGTGGAAGCGCTATCTGGTGCTCGGTGCGCTCGGCATGTGGATTTGCGGCGCGTGGGTATACATCGGCGGGCGCACCACGGCGGCGATCAATATTTCGCTGATCTACAGCATCTCTCCGGTGTTGATCGTGCTCGCCGCTGCGTTATGGCTAAAGGAGCGCATTAGCGTGACGCAGGGCATTGGTGTGGCGCTGGCGCTGGCCGGTGTGTTGCATGTCGTGCTTAAAGGCGAATGGACGACGCTGGGCAACGTGAAGCTGGTTCCCGGTGACGGCTGGATCGTCGGCGCAACGATCGCGTGGGCGACGTACTCGCTCTTGTTGCGCAAGTGGCCGAGCAAGTTGAATGCAAGTGCCCGACTTTCGGTGATTGCGATGGCGGGTGTACTGGTGATGCTGCCGTTCGCCATCTTCGAGGCGGCAAACAATCCGCTGCCGATATTGACGCTGAAGGGCGTCGGCCTCGTGCTCGCCGTTGCGGTGTTTCCGGGCTACGGCGCGTACCTCGCGTATTCGGTGATGCAGCGCGAACTGGGTGTGGCGCGCGTCGGCGTTGTGCTTTATCTGGGGCCGATTTACGCAGCTGTCATCGCGTGGCTGGTGCTCGGTGAGGCGCTGCACGCGTATCACGGGTGGGCGATGGCGATGGTGCTGCCGGGCATTTATCTGGTGAACCGGAAGAGCAGCCCCTGACTTTGAGGCAGCGCGGGGCCCTGACGCCAAAGCGTCGTGTTGTCCTACGGCGCAAGTACGAATCCTGAGCCACACTGACAGCACATTTAGTTGACCAGATCCTGGGCTCTATTCGCTCGGTTGTGCGCGACCCAAGCTCACTCATTGTGCGCTATGGCTTCGTTGTCCTGCCGCAGGTTGCCTCAGTTCATTAAGGAAGTATTCATGATGAGATTCATCACACACCAGCGCGGATTCTCTACGACGATTGTGCGCGTGGTCGCCGCCGCGCTCACGCTGACGCTGGCCGGGTTCGCCATGGCCGATCCGCCGATGCGTGTGGCGCGACTGGGTTACCTCTCGGGAGGGGTGACATTTTCTCCAGCGGGCGAGAACGATTGGGTTTCGGGGACCTTGAACCGACCGTTGGTCACGGGTGATCGGCTTTGGGCTGACACCAATGGCCGTGTCGAATTGCAGATCGGCAGCGCGGTGGTTCGCCTTTCAGCGAAGACTTTATTCACTCTGACCAATCTCGATGACCGCATCGCGCAGATGCATTTGCAGCAGGGCACTTTGCTGCTACGTGTGCGCCGCGTCGATCGCAATCAGGTCATCGAAGTTGATACGCCCAATCTCGCATTCGTCATCACTCAACCGGGCGAATATCGCATCACGGTGGATGCCGACGCCGACTCCACCGAAGTGATCACGCGCAGCGGTCGCGCTAATGTGTACGACGCGGGGGCGAGCTATAGCGTAGCGACGGGTCGCGGCTATCGATTCTTCGGTGCCGGCCTCAGCGACTACGACGTCCTGACTGCCCCGCGTCCTGACGCGTTTGATCGTTGGGCGCAGGGTCGTGATCGCGGCTATGACACGTCTGCTTCTGCGCGCTATGTGTCGCGCGATGTGATCGGTTATCAGGATCTTGATCGGTACGGTAGATGGTCAAACGTTCCGGACTACGGCAATGTCTGGATGCCAACGCGCGTCGCCGCCGACTGGGCACCGTACCGCGACGGGCATTGGTCGTGGATTGAGCCGTGGGGCTGGACCTGGGTTGACGATCAGCCGTGGGGCTTTACCGTTTCCCACTATGGTCGCTGGGCCAACACGTCGCGAGGTTGGGGCTGGGTTCCTGGCCCGATTGCTGCGCGTCCGGTGTACGCACCCGCACTGGTGGCGTTCATCGGTGGCAGTAATTTTCAGGTAAGCGTCACGAGCGGCAATGTCGGCGCGGTGGGCTGGTTTCCACTCGCCCCGCGCGAAGTTTATCGCCCGGCCTACGCTGTAAGCCGCAGCTATTTCACCAACGTGAACGCCAGCAATACGGTGATTAACAACACGATCATTGTTAACAACTACAACAACCGTGACGTAGCCGGTGTGAACGACGCGGTCTACATCAATCGCGCTGTACGCGGTGCGGTGGTTACGGTGCCGACGACCACGTTCGTGCAGTCGCAGCCAGTCGCCAGAGCGCAGTTGCGAGTCACAGAAGCCGCGCTAATGCAAGCGCCGGTCAACACCCTGGCCGTTGTCGCTCCACAGCGAATCAGCGTGCTCGGTGCCTCGCCACAGCAGCAGAAACCGCCGCAAGTGGTTGAGCGCCGCGTCGTTGCGCAAAGCCTGCCGCCCGCCGCCGTCGTCGGCTTTGCCGTCAGAGAGCGTGCGCTGGTTGCCAATCCCGGCAGGCCAGTAGCGGCTGCAGCGCTCGCCGACCTTAAACCTGCCACGCCGTCGGAAACATCGGTGAAGCCAGGCGCTGGTGCACCGCCGACATCGAATTCGCCAGGTTCGCTTCCCAGAGTCGAAATCGTGAAACCGCGGGCAACGGGACAGGCCGCAGCAACACCACCGCCGCAACCACCGACAAAGGCACCGTCTGACCGCCGTGGAAACACCGGTGAGCTGCCGGCCGCGGCGTCGAAACCACGTGATCCGAACCCCGTTGTTGCCCCCCCTTCTGGGCAGCCCGCAGGTCGTCCGGCCACCCCTTCCTCGCCGGGTTCACCGGCGCCGCAAGAGCCAGATAAACCGGGCAAACGGCCTGCTGACCAGCGCGAGGAGACGGCTGGCAAGCCGCCAGCACGCGGAAATCTACCTGTGCCAGTTCAGGCGCCGCCTGCTGCGGCTGTTCCGATGCAGCCACAACCTGCGCAACTGGTGGTACCCGCTCCGCTCACGCAGCCGCCAGGCCAGCGCAGTCCCGGCGCAATGCCCCCACAACTGCCCCCAGCTGAATCGCGTAACAAGCCTCGCGAGCAGCGCGAAGTACCGACCAACACGCCGCCGATTCAGGCCGCACCGCCCGCGCCGGTCCGCGCTGCGCCGCCCGTCGCCCAACCAGCGCGACCACCGGGCGCCGTACCGATGGATCGCGCTCCCGTCGAACGCGCCCCGACCGAACCACAACGTGGACGACCTGAGCGCCCCGAGGCTGCCAAACCAGCACCCGCCGCACCCGCATCACCCGCTACGCCACCAGCCGCGCGCACACCTGAACCGGCAAAGGCGGTGAACCCTCCACCGCCATTGGATGCAGGCGATCAGAAGCCGCGCGTCGTCGTGGAAAAGAAAGACGACAAACGCCGCGACAAGAAAGACGACAAAGACGATAAGCGGGACAAAGAAGACGACGAGAAGAAGCGCAAGTAACGCAAATTAGCTAAGCAACTTCTGGTTGAAAGCCCCATTCCATCGGGGCTCGTCGCCATTTTTGTAATAAGTCAACTTTCGACAAATATGCCATTTAGCGCCTATGTAAGCTAGCTTGGAGCACAAAGCTAGAGACAAATAGTTTTGACCCACACTCATCGCAACACCGTAAAAGCAAAGCGTAAACTCGAACACAAGTCCAGTTGAACAAAGGAGGGGATGTACGTGAACGAGAGAAGAGTAGCGATTGTCACGGGCTCGGCAACCGGCGTGGGTGCCGCGACAGCGCTGGGTCTTGCGCAACGCGGCTACAACGTGTTGATTAACTATTCGAAGAGCGAAAGTGAAGCGCGAGCGTCCGCGGTCGCTTGTCGCGAAGCGGGCGCTGACACGCTTCTGATGCGTGGCGACGTTGCCGACGACGCTGACTGTAAGACGATGGTTCAAGCGGTCGTCGAAAAGTGGGGACGACTCGATGCGCTGGTGAACAACGCGGGCATCAGCACCTTCACCGGCGCTGCAAACTGGGATGTGCTCGACACTGAAATATTCAACCGCATCTACGGCGTCAACACGATTGGCACGTTCCAGATGGTGCGCGCCAGCGTGCCGCATCTGAAGAAATCAGCGAATGCAGCCATCGTCAACGTGTCGTCAATTGCGGGCGCGTTGGGCATTGGATCGGCGGTGCCGTACATCGCATCGAAAGGCGCGGTGAACGCCATGACGCTTTATCTCGCACGCGAACTCGCGCCGGAGATTCGCGTGAACGCCGTCTGTCCCGGCCTCATCACGTCGCGCTGGTTCGTCGATGGCATCGGCCAGGAAGGCTACGAAAAAGTTAAAGCAGGTTATGAGCACGGCACGCCGCTTGCGCGTGCATGTTCGCCTGACGATGTCGCCGACGCCATCATGTGGCTAATTGACGGTGCACGCACGATCACGGGCGAATTGATGCTGCTTGACTCGGGCATTCACCTCGGCAAAGCGGTGCGGATTCCGGCAACGACCAAGTCCTGAGGCGAGCAGTACTTCAACTGAAAGCGTATGGAACGCGGGCACAAGGGCAACCTTAAAAAATCTCTTGACGGTTACCCTTGACACCACCTTCGGCGATAGACGCTAAGCCTGCAACCAGCTTTTCAAATCCGCCTTGAGCTTGAGTAAATCATCAGTGCGGGTGTACATCATGTGTCCCGCATCGTAATAGTGGTGCGTGATGCGCGCCATTACTTCATCTGTCAGGTCCAGCCGTGCCAGCGACCAGTCGCTCGCAGAGTAGGGCGTACCAAGGTCGTAATAGCCGCTGGCGACCAGCACCCGCAGATGCGGATTGCGGCGCAGGGCGCGGGCCAGCGCGTTGCTGGTCGTCGTATAGCTGTTGCCCTTGGATTCGCCTTGCAGCCAGTTCCACTCTTTGTGCGCGATTTCGGAGAACACGGCGTACTTCTGGTCACTCACAATGCCCAGCGCAGACTGGAAATACGCGTTGGCTGCCATCGTGTAAGGCCCCAGCAGTGCTTCGATGCCAGGATCGAAGTCCCAGGCGCGGGATTTTTTTGCGCCCAGCGGGCCGGTCACGCGTGACTCGAGTCTGCCCACGATTTTTCCGTCGTCGCGTAGCAGCTCGGAAAAGAAGGTGGCATCCGAGACGCGCAAGTCATTGTCCAGAATGAGTTGCGCCGGCAAACCAATCAATTCACTCAGCCGCTGTGCGATCTGTGCGCGCTTTGCGCTCGACAGACGAGCACCGAGGTGCAGTGCAGCGAGGTATTCCGCCGCGACAAATGCTTCAGCAGCCAACCGCGCTGCCGCGCCCGACTTGGCTTGCGGGCCCTTCAACTTGCCGTGGTACTGCGCGGTCGCCGCAAAACCGGGCACAAACAGACTGTAGGCCAGGTCATTCTTGCCGTCAAAATCCAGCGACTGGATATCCATGGCACAGCTAACCAGAATGACGCCAGCCAGCGCAATGCCCAGATCCAGAAGCTTGTCGGCCAACGCCGCGCCGCGAGTGGTGCCGTAACTCTCTCCGGCCAGATAGATGGGCGAGCCCCAGCGCTTGCTGCGGGTCAAATGCGCGCGGATGCATTCAGCAAGCGCCTCGACATCGCCATCCACACTGAGCATTTTCTTACGTGCGGCATCGCTCGCTGTGAGCGAATAACCGGTGTGCGGTGGGTCGATAAACACCAGATCGAAGTGCTCAAGCCAGGTGTGCGGGTTGTCCTGCACGGCATAGGGCGGCGGCGGCATGGTGCCATCGTCATTAATCGACAGTCGCTTCGGCCCGAGCGCGCCCAGGTGCAGCCAGATGGAGGACGAACCGGGGCCACCATTGAACGCAAACAACAGGGGACGCGTTGCCGGATCGGGCGCAACCCCTTTGATTTGTTGCGTGTAGCTGGTCAGAAAGAGCGCAGCGTCCGCCTCGCCCTTGTGGGTGTCGGACATATTGGCCACCACGGGCACGAAACCGGCGCTCACGGCATAGGACAAAGCCTTCTTGCCGATGCTGACGCTGACGCTGCCGGTGCTGGTGCTGGGAGGAAGCTTGAGCAACGCCTCCACACGCTCACGCATGCGCTTTTTTTCGTCGTCGGTGGTGGTGACGGTGGTCGCGATTTTGTCGGCAGTCTCAGCCATGGATTTTTCCGTTGAAAAGTAGCCTGAAGTCTACTGCGTGCAGCAAGCCACATCCGTCAGCTGCGCGGCCACTACTAACAAAAGCTGCGGCCTGGCAAGCCTGCGGCTTCCATGCGCGTTCGTTGCAGAATACAGCGCAAACACGTACCGGATCAACCCATGAATGCACGTTCTTTTGTCATCGCTCTGCTATTGACGAGCCTCATCGCCGCGCCTGCGCAGAGCGCACCGGATGAGGACAAACTCGGCAAAGCGCAGGGCTATCCAGTCGGCACCGCGCGGACGTGGTTTTTTGACGAGAAAGTGCGGGTCGGCTCGTTCTCCGCCCAAGGTGAAATCCCCGGCATCTCCGGCGGTGTAGCCAAGGTCATGGCACCCAGCAATAAGCCCATGCCGCTGCCAACGGCGGCGCAGGAGCCGACGTATCGCTGGTCAGTCGCGGACGCTAAAAACTTGAGTGTTGATGACTATCTGGCGCGCCAACGCGTCATGGGTCTGCTCATCATCAAGGACGGCGTGATTCAGGTTGAGCGCTATCAATACGAACGCACGCCGCAGCATCGTTTCGTGTCGCAATCGATGGCCAAATCGCTCATGTCGATCGCCATCGGCATGGCGCTGCGCGAAGGCAAGCTCAAATCGCTCGATGATCGCGCCGATAGCTACGCGCCTGCACTCAAGGGCACGCTGATGGGCGAGACGACCATTCGCAATCTGCTGCGCATGGCCTCGGGCGCGAAGTTCGTTGAGGACTACAGCGGCAAGGATGACGCGGCACGCTTCGCAAACGCGGTCACGCGCGAGGGTATCGAGGCCGCCGCAGCAACCATCACCGAACGCGAAGTTCCGCAGGGCACGCGCTTCGCGTACTTCTCGGCGCAAACGAACATGCTCTCCGCTGTGCTGCGCGGAGCGACCGGAATGAGCGCCAGCGAATACCTTACGCCGCGTCTGTGGCAAGCGATTGGTGCCGAAACCTCCGCGCTATGGTGGTCAGACAAAAGAGGCGTCACATTAGCGGGCGGCAACTTCAACGCAACGCTCAGAGATTACGGTCGTCTCGGCATGGTGCTCGCTAACGACGGCGTGCGTCCAGACGATCCAGCAAAACGAGCGATCATTCCGCGTGACTACCTGCTAGACGCGACCGACTGGCATCGCGTCGATCCCCCGTTCCGCCCCGGATTCGAAAAACGTTACTACGGCTACGGGCACCAGTTCTGGCTCTTCCCCGGTGAGACGCGGCGCTTCGCGCTGCTCGGCGTGTACGGGCAAGTTATCTTCGTCGACCCGCAGCGAAAGCTCGTCATGGTGCAGACCACGGCCAACGCCACCGCTAACGCCGGTTACACGTCGTTGGCAAAAGAGAGGGACGCGTTTTGGCGCGGGCTGGTTCGGCACTATGGGGTGTGGTAGCGCAGGCGGCGTGATGGTTGAAAGCCTTATTCCATTGGGGCTAGAGGCCAATTTTCCTTGAAGTCGACTTTTAAATAAAACGGTGTCTAGCCCATATGCAGTCGTCTTTTCAGGGTTTAGCTGACACCGCGGCGAACCGAAAATACGGTGCCTGATTTTGTTTATTGAGCTTGTCGCTGCGGCAGTGGCGTTCGTGCCATCCCGACAAAAAACGTACCCGCTTTTGAGCGCCGAGTGACGGTGACTCGGCGGGCGCAGCCAGAGGTGAGGCGCTGCCGCGTGGCAGCGTGCACACGATCATGCACGCCACCTGCCGTGAAGTGATTCAGCGCTACGGTTTCAGTGCATCAATCGCGTTGGCAATATCGCTATCGCTACGGACCGAAATGGGATTGCGTGCGCCTGTGGTCAACGCAGGGCCGGACAAACCCAGCAATCGGCGCATGATTAACAAACCGTCGGTCAGCGCTTTGGTTGAGGTGTCACCATCCACATCAAACAGCGCCAGATTCGTGAAGATGTGGTTCTCGATCTGCGCCGCGTTGCGCTGCGGATTGGTTCCGAGTGCGCCCTGTGTCAGCGCTGTGCCGCGCAGGCCGAGCAGATAGCGAATCAACAGTACACCGTCGGTCGATGC
>Ga0209181_10012235_pt1 | contig 10876 bp, 11 predicted proteins | sample MAT05_FD_187208 | JGI IMG/M metagenome (GOLD analysis project Ga0209181, IMG submission 187208) | Freshwater microbial communities from Lake Fryxell liftoff mats and glacier meltwater in Antarctica - MAT-05 (SPAdes) (version 2) | ecosystem: Environmental > Aquatic > Freshwater > Ice > Liftoff...
GGAGCCGGGTTACTTGTACCTGGCCACATCGGCCGGCGAAGCTTTGCTGCGCGCCCAGCACCCCGTGCAACGCGCCGCCGGTGCCGACGTGGCGCTGCTTTCGCCCCGGCAGCTGCAACAGCGTTTTCCCTGGCTGTCCAGAGACGACCTGGCGCTGGGTTCGCTCGGCCTCTCGGGCGAAGGCTGGTTCGACGGCCCCGCGCTGCTGCAGGGTTTCCGCCGCAAGGCCATCCACTGCGGTGCGCGCTTCGTGCACGCCGACGCGGTTGGCTTTGCCACGGCGGGCGACGCGGTGCAAGCTGTGCTGTGCCGCGACGGCCGACGCTTCGAGGCTGACGCCCTGGTGCTGGCCGCAGGCGCCTGGTCCGCGCCCTTGTCGGCCGGCCTGCACCTGCGGCTGCCGGTGCACGCAAAGAAGCGCGATGTCTTCGTGCTGGAGTCGCCCGCGCAGCTGCCCGCTTGCCCGCTGGTGATCGACCCATCGGGCCTGTGGTTCCGGCCCGATGGCCCAAGTGACGCCAGGGGCGCAGGCGGCCACCGTTTCCTGGCCGGCGCGCCCCCGCGCGAGCCCTGGCCCGGTGACCCCGATGAACCCCCGCTGCACGACATCGACCACGCGGCGTTTGAAGAAGTGCTGTGGCCCGCACTGGCCCGCCGTGTGCCGGCCTTCGAGGCGCTGCGTGTGCGCTCGGCCTGGGCCGGTTACTACGAGATGAATGCCTTCGACCACAACGGCCTGGCCGGCCCCATGCCCGGCTGGCGCAACGCGTTCACCGCCTGCGGCTTTTCCGGCCACGGCATGCAGCAGGCGCCCGCCGTGGCTTCGGCGCTGGCGGCGCTGGTGGCAGGTGGCAGCAGCGACGCACCGTCGCTGGATGCGCTGCACCCGCAGCGCTTGCTGGATGGGCGGCCGCTGGTCGAGGCCAACATCATCTGAAGCTGGCCTGGGGCGCGCCCCACCGAGCTGCTCACCCGTCGGGGGGTGCTCGTCGAAGAGCAGGGCCAGACCACCGCAGGCCGCACCGCCGACCGAGTGCTAGGCGACCTGTGCGCACTACCGCCCAGTGCGGCTGAGCTGGGCCAAGATGCTCAAGCGGGTCTTCGAGATCGACATGGAGCATTGCCCGAACTGCGGCGGCCAGCTGAAGATCATCGCTGCGATCCGCGAGCAACCGGTCATCGAGAAGATCCTCACGCACCTGGGTCTGCAGGCCCGGGCACCGCCGCGTGCGCCAGCCCGTCGGTCGCAACTGCAAGCGGCCTGAGATCCCCCAGTCAACACGTTTCAGGCGGCCCGGTGCACAGGGCTGCGGAGATCGGCTGCGCCAGAGCTTCTCAGAGCCGAGGTTTGGGGGAGGATCGCCCGGGAAAACCCGGAGACGATCACCACGGATGACGCTCTTATGAGCTGCGGTTGACCCTCAACCGGCCGCTGCCGAACCCAAGTACCGCATCAGTGGGAGTTCGGGAGACTTGCCGGGGGCCTTTGGGAGAAAAAAGTGCGTTTGAATCTCCTATCCCCCGTGCTTTGGTGTCGGGCAACTGCAGCGCAGCGACAAAGGCTGTCTTCAGGTTGGCGATCTTCAGGCGCTGCGCTGTCTCGGTGTTCATCACCAAGACGTTGGGGATGCCCACCATCTGCGTGATGAAGGCGAAGTCCTTGATCGGGTCGTAGGGCAGCTTGCTGAACAGCCACGGGTTGATGGCGTGCATGGCCACGGCGGCGATGCCCAGCGTCAGACCGTCGGGCGCGGCTTTGGCCACTATGTCCACGCCGATGCCGCCACCGCCGCCTAGCCTGTTCTCGATGACCACGGGGCGGGTCTACTGGGATGTTTTGACAAAGCTTCATCGTGGTGGCTGGCCGGCTGCATTTCAGCCCAATGAACCCTGAGGAAACAGGAGTTTTAAACGTTGCTTTCCGGCCCACGGCTGGGCTGCTCAGGGCATCTGTGGCTTGCGCAGCGGCGTTGGGGCAGTGCAGAAAGGCGGGTCAGCGTGGCTTGCGTGCCTGGCGTGCCTAGCGTACGCCGCTGCGGTCTCGGCCATCGCTGGCCGCCTCCCACGCGCCGCGCAGGAACTGCACCGCGTCGCGCGCCAGCTGCTCCGGACTCTCGAACATCGGTCGCCAGATGCGAGTCGCTGCGGCCAGCGCGGGCAGTGACATGCCAAACGCCTCGACCATCAGCACCCCATCCCAGCCGCGGCTTTTGAGCACGGACAAGGTCTCGTGCCAGCGCACCTGGCCCTGCCCGGGCGTGGAGCGGTCGTTCTCGCTCGCGTGCACGTGCAGCAGTTCGCCATAGACATCCGCCAGCGCCGCAGCAGGATCCTTCTCTTCGATGTGCGCGTGAAACGTGTCGTACAAAAGGCCCACGTTGGGCAGGCCGACCGCACGCACGTACTCGGCGCCGCGGCGCTGATCGTTGAGCAGGTAGCACTCGAAACGGTTCAGCGGCTCGATGGCGAGCTCCACCCCGACGGCCAAAGCGCGTTCACCTGCCGTACGCACGGTATCGACAGACCAATGCCACTCGGCGGCAGTGGGCGGCAGGCCGCTGAATACACCCAGCGAGGAGTGCAGCGGGCCGACCAGACGGCGTGCACCCAGCGCTGCCGTGCAGCCGATCATGCGCGTCAGGCTCTCCAGCGCCGCGGCCCGCACCGAGGCTTCGGGCGAAGCCGGGTTGACGGCCGGCCCGAGCGCGGCGGCGGTGCTGCGCGTGAGGCCCAGCTCATCGAACCATGCAGCCGCGCTGCCGTAGGCCGCCTCGTCCTGGTGGTGCAGCACCGGCACCTCCAGGCTGCCATAGCCCAGCTGGCTCAACTGCTCGAGCAGTCCTCGGTGGCTGGGCTGCAGGCGGTCGGTCCACAGGTACAGGTTCATGCCTGGGGTCATGCGGTTCTCCGTGCGCCAGTCAAAGCTGGCGAGATGTTGAAAACAAGAGAGTCATACGTTGAAGGTTGAAGGTTGAAGGCTCGGCCAGTTGCGGCGGCCCTGAGTCGTGCGTGCGGTGTTGCGGGCATCACTGCAAACTCACCCAGCGTTGACCGGCGCCGTGGCTGCGCAACACGGCTTCGACGAAGGCCAAGCCCTGGCGGCCGTCGTGCAGCTGAGGGGTGGTCAGCGCCCAGGGCGGCGGTATCCGGGCCTCGGCGCGCGCGTGCCACAGCTCCGCGAAGTCGCGGTAAAGCTGCGCCAGAGCCTCGTACCAGCCTTCCGGGTGCCCCGGCGGCAGCCGCGTCGCAGCGGCCGCGCTCTGCGAGTTCAGCGCACCGCGCCGCAGGCACTGCGCTGGCTCGCCCAGAGGCGCGAACCACAGCGTGTCAGGTACCTCCTGGTCAAACCGGATCGAGGCCCGGCTGCCGTACAGGCGCAGTCGAAGAGCGTTGTGTTCGCCGCAGGCCACCTGGCTGGCCCACAACATGCCGCGTGCGCCGCCTTGCAGGCGCAACATGGCCTGGACGTGGTCGTCGAGCTGCCGCCCGGGTACGAAGGTGTGAACCTCGGCGCAGATTTCCTCGACCGCCAGGCCGCTCACGTAGCCAAGCAGGTGAAAGGCGTGGGTGCCGATGTCGCCCAGCGCGCCGGCCGGGCCGGCCTGGGCGGGATCTGTGCGCCAGCCGGCCTGCTTGTGACCCGTCTGCTCGACGTCAGTGGCGAGCCAATCCTGCGCGTACTCGACCTGGACGACGCGCAGCTCGCCCAGCGCGCCGCTGGCCACCAGTTCGCGCGCGTGCCGGATGGCCGGGTAGCCAGCGTAGGTGTAGGTCACTGTGAACAGGCGGCGATGCTTGACCGACAGTTGCACCAGCGCGTCGGCTTCGGCGAGCGAAACGGCCAGTGGTTTCTCACAGATCACGTCCAGACCGTGCGCCAGACAGGCGGTGGCCACGCGTGCATGCAGATGGTTGGGCGTAACGATGGCCACCACCTCTGCGCCACCCTCGCGCTGCGCTTCGCGCGCCACCATCTGCTCGTAGCCGCCGTAGCAGCGGTCGCTCGGCAGTCCCAGGGCGGCGCCGCTGGCCAATGCCCGCGAGGGCTCGGAGGAAAAGGCCCCGGCAACCAGCTCGAACTGGTCGTCCAGCCGCGCGGCGACCCGATGCGCAGCACCAATGAAGCTGCCTTCGCCCCCGCCCACCATGGCCAGCCGTATACGACGCCGCGCCGTGCCCGCCACGTTCATGGTGCAGTGTCTCTGTTCAAGCCCAGCACGGACGCGATCGCGCTTCGGTCGACGCCAGCCGATGCGAAGTCATCGAATGCGCGCTCGCCGACGCGGATGATGTGTTCGCGGATGAATGCCGCTCCCTCCCGCGCGCCGTCTTGCGGGTGCTTCAGGCAGCACTCCCACTCCAGCACCGCCCAGCCGTCGAAGTCGTACTGCGCCAAGCGGCTGAAGATGGCGCCGAAGTCGATCTGGCCATCACCCAGTGAGCGAAAACGCCCGGCGCGCTCGATCCACGGCTGGTAGCCGCCATACACACCTTGACGGCCATTGGGCCGGAACTCCGCATCCTTGACGTGGAAGGCCTTGATGCGCGGGTGGTAGTGGTCGATGAAGGCCAGGTAGTCGAGCTGTTGCAAGACGAAGTGACTGGGGTCGTACAGGATGCTGGCGCGTCGGTGCTGGCCCACCGCTTCGAGAAAACGTTCGAAGCTGACGCCGTCGTGCAAGTCCTCGCCGGGGTGCAGCTCGTAGCAGACGTCGACGCCTGCCTCGTCGAACGCATCGAGCACGGGCCGCCAGCGGCGCGCCAGTTCTTCGAACGCCTGCTCCACCAGGCCTGCCGGGCGTTGAGGCCATGGATACAGGTACGGCCAGGCCAATGCCCCTGAGAACGTGGCGTGCGCCTTCAGCCCCAGCCTGCGCGATGCTTGTGCGGCCAGCCGCAATTGCGCCGCCGCCCAGGCCGTGCGCGCCGCTGGATTGCCGCGCACCTCGGGCGCGGCGAACCCATCGAAGAGTGTGTCGTAGGCGGGGTGCACTGCCAGCAGCTGCCCTTGCAGGTGCGTGGACAGCTCGGTGATCTGCAAGCCCTGCTCGGCGAGGCGGCCCGTCACCTCTTCGCAATAGGTATCGCTGACGGCGGCCTGTTCCAGGTTGAAGATGTGCGGCGTGGAGGTCGGCACCTGCACGCCGCGATAGCCCAGACCTGAGGCCCAGGCCGCCAGGCCCTCGAGGGTGTTGAAGGGCGCGCTCTCGCCGATGAACTGCGCGAGCAAGATGGCTGGGCCTTTGAGTGTCTTCATGCCGGGTCTGTAGGTATGGAAACAACGACGTGGTCAGCGGTAGACCAGATCGCGCAAGGTCAACGGGATGGCGGGGATGTAGGTGATCAGCATCAGACATGCCAGCACCACGCCGATGAATGGAATGATCGGCGGGATGATCTTCTGCACCGGGATGCGCGCCACCATACACGCGGCAAACAGGTTGACGCCGAAGGGCGGGGTGATGAAGCCGACGGCGAGGTTGACGACCATCACGATGCCGAAGTGCACCGGGTCGAGCCCGAAATTGGCCGCCACCGGGGCGAGGATGGGGGCGAGGATGATGATGGCCGCCGAGGTCTCGATGAACATGCCGATGACGAAGAGAACGACGTTCACGGCGATCAGGAACAGCCACTTGTTGTCCAGCGTCTCGACGATCCAGCGCCCCAGGTCTGCGGTGACGCCTTCGCGGCTGATGATGAAACCCAGCAGGCCAGCCCAGGCGATGATGAACAGCACCACGCACGACGAAATGACCGAGCGGCGCACGGCGTCCCACAGTCGTGCCCAGTTCAGCTCACGGTGGATGAAGGTGCCCACGAACACGGCGTAGAAGACCGCCAGCGCTGAGGCCTCGGTGGGCGTGACGAGGCCGCCATAGATGCCCCCGAGCACCACCACCGGCATCAACAGGGCCCAGAAGGCCGAAAACGTTGCAGGGCCCAGCGTCTGGCGGCCCTCGCCGTCGCGCTTGCCCCAGCCCTTGCGGCGGCTGACCCACAGCACGTACGCGATGAGCGCGCCACCGATCAGCAAGCCCGGGCCGAAGCCGGCGATGAACAACTCACCCACCGAGACGTCTGCGGCCACACCGTACAAGATCATCGGGATCGACGGTGGAATGATCACGCCGAGTTCAGCCGCACAGGCCTGCAACGCCGCAGCCCAGGCCACCGGATAGCCGGCACGCACCATCGCCGGGATCAGCACCACACCCACCGCGAAGGTGGTGGCGGTGCTGCTGCCCGAGACGGCGGCGAAGATCATGCAGGTGAGCACGCAGGCCGCCGGCAGGCCACCTTGCAGGCCGCCGACGATGGCACGGGTGAACTCGACCAGGCGGCGGCTGATGCCGCCGGCGTCCATCAAGTTGCCGGCGAGGATGAAGAACGGGATCGCCACCAGCGGAAAGCGGTCCAGCGTCACATACAACTGCTGGCCGATGACGATGGGCGGCAGCGCATCGAAAACATGGATGCCGACGATGGCCGCCAGACCGATGGACACCGCAATGGGCACCGCCAATGCGAAAAATACGCACATCGCCACCAGCATCGTCGAAGACATGGTTCGGTGCCCTCAGGTGTTCAGTCGGCCACCGGCGGGGCCGGTTCGCGCGCCTGCGGGTCGACGAAACGTGCCAACGCCGCCAGCGTGGCCAGCGCGCCACCCACCGGCACCGAGAGGTAGGCCCAGGACATGGCGAAGCCGAGCACCGGGTTGATGTTGCTGGCCCCGCGCTGAACCATCGCCGAGCCATACCAGACCATGTGCCCCAACAGCACCAGCGACAGCAGCAGGATGGTCGCCTCCAGGGTGCGCCGCACGAGACCCCGGGTGCCGGTAAGCAGCAGATCCACAGAAACCAGCGCGCCGGTGCGAAACGTCACCGCCAGCCCGAGGTAGACCATCCACACCACCAGCATCTGCAAGATGGACTCGGTCCAGGCCGTGGGTCGGTTGAAGACGTAACGCATCAGCACCTGGTAGAACGCCAGCGACACGGCGCCCACCAGGGCTGCGCCAGCCAGCGCCGTGGCCACGCCTGTGCTCCAGCGGTCAACGGCGAGCAAGGCCCGCGCCAACCGGCCGGCCGGCGCGGGGCGATCGACGGTGCGGTCCATGGTCTGGCGTGCCCCGGTGTCAAGGTGGAAATCAGCGCGTCTCGCGAATCGCCTTCAGGCGGTCTGCGCCGAGTGTCTGGCCGAGCCCGGCCAGGTACTCGGCCAGCGCACGCTCGAAGGAGCCGCGGTCGAAGGTCTCGTTGATCGTCATGCCGCCTTGCCGCAGGGTGGCGATGGCGCTGGCGTCCTGCGCTTCCACGGCCCGTCGCATCGGCGCCACAGCTTCGCGCGCTGCGCTGCGCACGGCGTCCTGGTCGGCCGGCGAGAGCTTCCTCAGCGCAGTGGGTGAGCCCAGCAGCAGAGCGGCGCCATAGATGTGGTTGGTGAGCGTCAGATGCTTCTGCACCTCGAAGAACTTGGACGCGGCGTGGATCGAGATCGGCTGCTCGTTGGCATCGACGACGCCACTTTGCAATGCCGCATAGAGCTCGTTGAAGCCGACCACGGTCGGCTGCGCACCGAGCGCGCGCCAGGCGCCCAGGTGCACCGGGTTGTTCTGGCTGCGCAGCTTCACGCCCTTCAGATCGTCGGCGGCGTTGATGCGCTTGTTGGCGCTGATTTGGCGAAACCCGATCTCGCCGAAGGCCAGTGCGACGAGGTTCTTTTCGTTGACCGACTTCGACAGATCCGCGCCCAGGGGACCGTCGATCACGGCACGCGCATGGGCGTAGTCGCGGAACAGGAAGGGCACGTCGAGCACCTGCAGCGCAGGCACGAAAGGCCCCACGGCCGCGGTGGAGCTGATGACGAAGTCGATGGTGCCCAGCTGGAGGCCCTCGACCATGTCACGTTCGTTGCCGAGCGCGCCCGACGGGAAGACCTGCACCCGCACCCGGTTCTGGGTGCGCTCGGCCACGGCCTTGGCAAAGGCTTCGGCCCCCACCTGGTAAGGCGAGGTGGCCGAGATGTTGTGGCCCAACCGCAGAGTCGTCTGGGCCTGCACGGAACCCAGACCCAGGCCCAGGCCGAGAGCAGCGGCCCAGGCCGCACGGAAAAAGTTCGAACGCTTCATGTAAGTGTCTCCTGCTTCAAGTTGGTGGTGGGAGCTGCCGGCTGCCGAGGGCCGGCGTGGGTGCCGCGGATTCGCAGCAAGAGGTTCGGCAAGGGAAAGAATCGCCACCGTCGGCGACGGACGGGACGGAGGCGATGTAATGCATTACATCGAGGAACCACGAAGGCGACTTTTGGACGTTCATGACGGCACCTTGTCGGTTCAGCCTGTTTCAGGCCGAAGCCCGGACCCGCAGTTCGTGAGGCAAGGTCTGGCTGATGGCCGGGTCGTCCGGGCGTGTCAGCCGCTGCACGAGGATTGCTGCCGCCGCCCGGCCGAGAGCTTCCATGGGCTGGGCCACCGTGGTCAGCGCCGGGTCAGTCTGTGCCGCGAAGTCGATGTCATCGAATCCCACCACGGCCAGGTCGCGCGGCACCTGAAGGCCCGCGCCACGCGCCGCGCGCAGGGCCCCGATGGCCAGCGTGTCGGAGACGGCAAACACTGCGGTAGGCCGCTCGCGCAGCTGACACAGGCTTTGCATCGTGTCGGCGCCATCGTCGAAGCCGAGCCCCGGCGCCACGCGCACCAAGTGGGGGTCCAGCGCCACGCCCGCGTGCTCGAGAGCCGCCTCGTAGCCCGCGCGGCGCTGGCGCGCGAACAGGAAACTCTGGTCGTAGCCGATCATCGCAATGCGGCGGTGGCCGCGGTCGAGCAAGTAGCGCACGGCGTCACGGGCCGCCGCGAAGTTGTCGATGCCCACGTGCGGCACCTGTGTGCCCTCGTCGTACTCGCAGCAGGCCACCCAGGGCAGGTCATGCAGGTCTTCGGCCAGGGCACGGTGGACGGTGTAGGGGTCCAGGCAGATGGCGCCGTCCACCTTGCGCTGCAGAATCAATTGCAGATGGTTGTTGACTTGCTTCGTGCGCTGGCGCGTATCGCACAACAGCGTGTGGTACCCCAGTGGCTGCAGCCGTTCGGCGATACCTTCGACGACACGGCCATAGAACGGGTTACGCAGGTCGGGCACCGTCACCAGCACGAGCCCGCTTCGCGCTGTGCGCAGATTGCGCGCCAGGTGGTTGGTCTGGTAGCCCAGTTCGTCGATGACGCTCTGCACCTGGATACGCGTTTCTTGGCGCACCGATTCGTGGTCGTTGAGAACGCGCGACACAGTGGCCACCGACACGCCGGCTCGTTCGGCCACGAACTTGATCGACATCGGGGCGGCATGCACGGTCAGATTTCGAACAGGATGGGAGAGCGGCATTGAACCAACAAGGCGGGCGGGCTGCCCATTGAGAGCAGAATGTAATCGTTACCACACACCGTGCAACATCTGGACTAACCCTTGACCAGCGAGCCGCCGGCCTCCCGAAGGTGTCCCCCCAGCAGTCGGCATACACCGGTAGGCGGCACACATGGCGATTGAGGCGCAGCGCGTGGCTTGAGACCGTCCGAGGTCACAACCTCGGGAGCCTCGCGTGCAAGCCATCGGCCGGCAGCCCAATCCTCCGATCAGGGCGCCGGAGGGCGCACCGGTCCACTACGAGCGCCACCGCCCCGAGCAGACCACGCTGTACCGCCTGGTGCAGCAGCACGCCGCCACCTTCTTCGAGCAGGCGGAGGCCGCCGCTGGAGCCGACCTGCCGCAGTTTGTGAGGGACGAGTTCGACGCCTTTCTCGAATGCGGCATCCTGGCCCAGGGCTTCCTGCGGCTGCGCTGCGGCGACTGCGGGCACGACAAGCTGGTGGCTTTCAGCTGCAAGCGCCGAGGCTTTTGCCCGTCATGCGGGGCCAGGCGCATGGCCCAGACGGCGGCCCACCTGGTCGAACATGTCATCCCGCATGTGCCGGTGCGCCAGTGGGTACGGGTTTGCCAAGATCAGCTGCCGATCCCCCTGCGCCTGCTGCTGGCCGCACAACCCAAGCTGGTGACCCCGCTGCTGCAGGTGGTGCACTGAGTCATCACGCGCCACCTGCTCGGGCAGGCCGGTCTCAAGGCCGAGCAGGCCGACAGCGGCGCGGTCACGCTGATCCAGCCGAGCTTGCCAATGACGGGCTCGGCCGCCAATCTGAATATTCACCTTCACTGCCTGATGCTGGACGGCGTGTACCGGTGCGACACCGAAGGCGAACCTGTCTTCGTCGAAGTGCCCGCGCCAACCGACGAGGCGCTGCAGGCGGTGTTGCAGAAGATCATCACCCGATTGATGAAGCTGCTCACCCGCAAGGGGGTGCTCGTCGAAAAGCAGGGCCAGACCTACATGGCCGACGACGACGCTGATTCGGACGAGGCCCGCACGCTCAGGCCGCTGCAGGCCGCCGCGTGCACCTATCGCATCGCCTTCGGCCCACGCGCCGGCCAGAAGGTGCTGACGGTGCAAGGCGCGATGCCCAGGGACGCCAACTTCAAGCAATCGCTGTGTGCCGACATCCAGGGCTTCAGCCTGCACGCCGCCGTGCGCTGCGGCGCCGACGACCGCCAGGCGCTTGAGCAACTGTGCCGCTACATCACGCGCCCCGCTTTGGCCAACGAACGCGTGCAAACCAACGCCGCCGGGCAAGTGGTGCTCAAGCTCAAGACCGCTTGGCGCGATGGCTCCACGCACCTGGTGATGTCGCCGCTGGAGTTCATGCAGCGGCTGGCTGCGCTGGTGCCACGCCCCAGGCTGCACCTGATTCGTTTGGTGTCCGCGTAACTTCGCTTCGCGAAGTGAGCGGACCCCCGCTGCGCGAACTACGGCGTTCTCGCACCCAACG
>Ga0209181_10012236_pt1 | contig 10876 bp, 9 predicted proteins | sample MAT05_FD_187208 | JGI IMG/M metagenome (GOLD analysis project Ga0209181, IMG submission 187208) | Freshwater microbial communities from Lake Fryxell liftoff mats and glacier meltwater in Antarctica - MAT-05 (SPAdes) (version 2) | ecosystem: Environmental > Aquatic > Freshwater > Ice > Liftoff...
AGATTTGTCTATGCTACGGGGGCATCTGGGCATCTTCCTGGAAAAGCGTGATCCCCATCGCCAAATATTTATCGCGCTCGGCAGGCTTGGTGGCGGTACCCATCGCCAGGCGGATGTTCGTACCCTGTAATTGGGCGGCGACGTTGCGCATGCAGTCGTCGACGTTTTGCAGTGGATAATTCGGGTGGCCTTCCAAGCTAAAGGAGAGATCATTCGGGCCAAAGGTCACTACGCTGACGTCTGGTTTTGCCAGTTGGCGTACGTTCGTGACAGCCTCTACTGATTCCACCTGGATGCCCAACACCACATAGTCGTTCCACCAAGCAGCATAGGCAAGCCGATCCATGCCGCGGGCGACGCTGCGCAGGCCACGGCGCGCCGCCCCGCCCCAACTACGGCGCCCTTGCTGCGGATAATATGTGTAGGCGATGGCATCATCAACCGTTGCGACGTCCATTACCTCTGGTACGAGAATCGCGCTGGGTCCTAAGTCCAGATAGCGCCCGCAGAGATGAGCATGCCGGGTATGGGGAATACGCAGTTGGACATCGATGCCCAACGCTTCGGCCGCCGCGCAATAGTTGACCAACTGCTCTTCACTAAAGGCCGTATGCTGGCCATCGATCCAGATATAGTCGTACTTACCTTGCGACCATACATGGGCCAACTCGCGCTGGCTCATGGTTACGGATCCGCGCAGCGCCACCAGCACTTCGCCGGCCTGGATGCGTTGTCTAAGGGTTTTTGTCTGAGACATCGTTCTTTCCTTATGCTAGGATTTACTCACGCAAAGCCGCAAAGGGCGCAAAGTTTACTGGTTTTTCTTTGCGCCCTTTGCGGCTTTGCGTGAGCATAATTGTTGTTTGTCAATTCGTACCGTGACATTTTTTATACTTTTTGCCGCTGCCACACCAACAGGGATCATTGCGATCCAGTCTGATCGGCGCAAGCATTACGCCGCGCATGTAGTACCACCGCTCATTTTGCCGGATAAATTCTGACTGCTCGTGCAGTTGGCCAAGTTTGCCGCCACTTGTGTAGAAAGCGACAAATTCGACCGTTCCCACGCCAGCGGCGATCTGGCTTTCGTCGGTGTGCAATATGCGCAAGGCCAGCCACTCGGTGTCGGCGCTGGTCTGCGCCAACGTTTGCCGATCATCCGCCTTGCGTTGGGACGGGTGATGGGTGGCAATCAGATAATCGATCTTGCCCTTACAAAATGCACTGTAGCGCGAACGCATCAACTGCACAGGTGTTGCTGGCTGCGCCCGACCGGCTAGATAGGGCGCAGCCAGCAATCGGCGTATGTTTTGCCGCTGCCGCAAGGGCAAGCTTCCTGGTCCATAAAGTTAGCTCGCCAACAGCGCAACCATACGGCGCAAATTGTCGTGACCGATCTGGATGCCCATCAACACATCTTCGATGCCTTCGTATTCAATCGAGAGCACGCCCTGGTAGCCATCACGTTGCAGAACTTTAAGGCATTGCATAACGGGCACATTGCCATGCCCGATAATTGCCCCGCGCAAATAGTTGCCGGCGCGTGACTGAAACCAGCCCTGGCCCGGCGCAACATCCGTCCCCGGCTTGACGTGAGTGAGTTAGCGGTACAGCTTACCAGAGATACCCATCTTGTGGCTGTAATGGGGGTGGCAAAACAGCTTCTCCCAGCAGTTCGCGCAGATCGCGCTCAATGTCGCGACAGTAGGCAGCCAGCGGCACATCGGTGATGCGATTTTCAAACGGTTCTTCGTTAACAGCACCGGTGCGCTCCACGGTGGTAAAGAGCAACGCAATCAATCCCGACAGCGGGATGACCAGCCAGGGCACGCCATCGGCGGCCAAGGTTTTGAGCAAAAAGAAGGGCAATACGATCACAAAGAGGCGCACAAAAAGGCGCGTAAAGTAATCATACTGGCGCGGAATGGGGATCGCCTTGATGCGCTCGCAGGCCGCCTGATGGGTGGAAAGCTGCGCCAGTTGACCTTCCAGTTGAAAACTATCAAAGCCCTGAAGTGTGCCATTCGCCATAGCGCTGTAAATCTGTTCCCCTTGCAATTTGAGCAAATAGCTGGTTTTATTTTCTTTGGCCGCTACGATGTGACGGTCGCCGTCGTTCAGAAATCTCCAGGCTTCCCCCCAATCATATTGTTTGCGCAACTGGATACGCAGCGCATTTACCCAGGCAAGATGGCGGTAGAGCATGGCACGTTTGAAAGCCTCAGCGGTCTCAGCGTTGTAGAGCGGGGTATGGCGGTGTGAATCGGCAAAGGTGCAGATGAGCCGGGCAAAGGTGCGACTGGAACTGATGATGTTCGACCAGATCTGCGCGGCCTCGCCCCACCGGGCAAACGAGGTATTCGCCCGAAAGGCCAGAAAAATCGCCAGGGCCGACCCCAATACACCGAGCGGGGCAAAGGAGAGCGCCACTGCCGTCACACCGAAAACCGTATAGGCAACATAGCTCAAGGCCGCCATCACCAGGGCAATGGTCACATCGCGCCACACATAGGTGACGACTTTCCGTGGATCGAAATTGCGTTTTAGAATCATCGTATCATCCCCAAGGTTTGGCAATTTGACGAAGCGCAGGGGCGACCTAAATGCCGAGCGCCTCAATCAGCAGTTGGGCGGCGGCTGTGCCCGAATATTGCTGTTGCCCCGTGATCAAGCGACCATCGCGCACGGCATAGGCTTTGAACCGACCGTTGACGACAAAGTTTGTGTCGGGCAACTTGCGTGCCTCCTCTTCGATCCAGAAGGGTTGAATGCGCTTGCCCACAAAGCTGTCGGCAAATTGCTCTTCACTATTGGCAAAGCCGGTCCAGGTCTTACCATCGACCAGCAGCTTGCCAGTAGAGAGACGCGTTTTCAACAGAGTACAGGTGCCGTGGCAGACAATCGCCACAATCTTGCCAGCTTCATAGAAATCGGCAATGAACTTGTGTAGCCGCGCGTCGTTGATCATCGTCACCATGGGCGATTGGCCGCCGGCCACAAAGAGCGCGTCGTACGCCGCCGAATCGACATCGGTCAGACTTGGCGTATGTTGCAACAGAGCGGCATGGCTGGGCGAGGATAGGAAACCCAGGCTGATCAGGTCATCGGCGGAATAGCCACTGCCGTCGCGTGGATCACTGTAGCTGTCGATCGTCAGATCGCCACCGTTGGGGCTGACGATGGTCACCTGATAGCCATGTTCGACGAACGCCCAATAGGGGTGGGTCAACTCGGCGGCCCACACGCCAATCGGCCAGCCGGTTGTGGGGGAAATGGCAGGATTCGCGGCCACCATCAAGACGCGTTTGGGTTGGTCGGGGTTCATCATGTCAATTATTGCGCTCATTAATTTGCTCCTTTTGCTCTGTTCTACGGCGGTTGGGCAAAGGTCGCGACGCGCTTGCCAAACAACCGCCATTCGTTGTCATTCACACTATGACAAAATACAGAGTTGCAGTACAATCGTCAAGTATGCACTTTTTAGTAACGTAGTATCAAAAAAGTAACTAATGGACGACCCGTTTAAAAGTCATATCAATAAACCTAATAATAGACGCGCTAGTATGTACGACTTTAAGGGTTTTATGGATAAGGGAACATGGCAGAGATGAAGAGCGAAATTCGCCAACATACATGTCCGGTGGAGACAGGCTTAGAATTGCTCAGCGGCAAGTGGAAGCCGCGCCTGTTGTGGAAGTTCTACAAGCAAGGCACGTTACGTTATGGCGAACTGAAACGTGCCACGCCAGAGATCACGGCGAAGATGCTCACGCAACAGTTGCGCGAGCTGGAACGGGATGGCCTGCTTATCCGCAAAGTCTACGCCGAAGTGCCGCCCAAGGTAGAGTATGCATTGAGCGACTTTGGATACACGCTGGGGCCGATCCTTGATCTGATTGCCGATTGGAGCACGAGCGAACAACGTCGGATCAGCCACATTTTGGTTGGCCAAGAAGGGTTGCAACCAGTGCTCGTTGATGAATAAATTCATCCAACAGATCCAGATGCTCCTGGGTACAGGGCGATATATAATATCTTTGGCAATACGATGCGCGTCTCCGCGGCGCGCTCGGGCATTGGGCTGGCAACCTAGAGCCGCACCAGTATTATTGGATGAACTCCATTGAGCACGCTGGCGCGTCGCACGTTAACGTACGACGCGCTGCAATTGACCGCGAATATCGCCGAAAAAGACTTGTCCTTCGGTATGCAGGTTAAAGTAAAGCTCACCTTGGCTGGCAATGAGCTGCAGGCCAGCGATGGTTTTCACCTTATCTAGTGGGTTCGTCTGCACAATCGGGCAGCCGGCCGTAAAGGCCCCCACCAGTCCCTCGCCCTGGTTCGTTGTGGCGACAATATCTTCATTGGTCACTTCCAGCGCCAAAAGACCATCGGCCAGATACGCCTGTAAATTGCCGGCTAGGGCAAAGTCAACGATGATCGGCCCCAATTGGCCGGGTCGGCCACAATGGATATGAAACATGACAATATCTTCGACTTTCACCCCTTCGACCTGCACATGGACAAAGGCTTTACTCAGATCATTTGTGAAGGCCAACACGCCATGGCCGCGCGACGGGCGTTCATTTCGCGGCACAGAAGGCGCAGTCGAGCGAAACTGGGCTGGGGTCAGGCGGGGTGTATCCTCTTCTTCGCCGCCCTCTTGCTGTGGGCTCAGAAAGGCTTCGTAGATCGCCCCAATCGCTTGGCCCTGGCTGAGGTCGAGTTCGATCGGGCTCGGCTGCGCTAACTCAGCCCTGTCACCTGGGTTTGCGGTGGACTGATGGCTTGCATGGGCAGTCGCGGTCGTCGTTGCAGATTCGGTTTGCACAGTTGCAGAAGCGGGCAGCACCTGGCTATTTGCGGGCAAGGTGACCGATTGACAACTGCTCAAAACAAGCATCATCACACTCATACCAACAGGGGCACCCCACTGTTGCGTCCAGTTTTTCAAGCTGATCATCGTGATTTTCCTCCGATTAATGGCGCGTGTAAAATAGCGCGTAATAAAATTTATGACGCCCAATAGGTATTATAGCCTACTATGTGTCATATTTATGACCCACACTGTAGCAAAACTACCCATCTGTGTCAATCTGGTATATAATCTTCTGCATGAATCAAGCTGATTTGCGCGTGCAACGTACCCATCGCCTCTTGCGCGAGGCGCTTATTGATTTGGTAGCCAGCCAAGCTTATGAATCCATCACCATTCGCGATATTACACAACGGGCCCAGGTTGGCTACAAGACCTTCTTCCGCCACTACGCAAGCAAAGAGGCGTTGCTACAGACCATTCTGCATGAGATCGTTGCGGATTTTCAAGCGGTGCTACTGTCACCGGCGGTCCCCAATGCAGCCCATAACAACACCCTACTGGCCGTCCAATTTGCCAAGGCGTATGCCAGCCCGTTGCTGATGCTGATGCACAGCACAAAGTCAACACAACTATTGGCACCCCTTACAACCCTAGGGCGCGCCGAGGGCCGCCGCTTTTTCGGTGGTTCGAACTTGCCAGATGAACTGGTAGCCCACCATTTTGCCTCATCCATGCTTAGCTTGTTGCAGTGGTGGTTGGAGCACGACATGCCCTTTTCTGTTGAAGAGATGGCCGATTATATGAATCGGCTCTTGATCCGACCGATCAAAGAGATAAAAGCAGAAGACGCGCGGTGAAAGAATTTGCAGAGGAAAGTGGCCTCCAAGAAATCGGCAGCATAGCGCATGTATACCTTGAAGCCACTGGAGACGGAGGCATGTTCTGCCGATAGGCTAGGCTTACCGCATTGTGCCAAACTGCTTGCCCTGCTTGGTCTTTTGGAGAAAATGGTTGAGCCGCCGCTGAAACTCGGCTGGCTGTTTGCGCATCTCCTCAATAAAACCAATCCGTATGCGTTGATAGAGTGCTGGAAGCGCCGTAAAATTTGCCCACGTTTCGGCATCCGCTTGCAGTGCGGCCAGAATGTCATCGGCGATCCGAAAATTGGTTGGGTCGAGATCGGGCAAGATGGCAGCCCCGGCGGCGGTCATTTTGCCTTCCGCGATCAGCCGCCGTGCCCGCTCTTTGTTGAGTTCTGTCCAATGGCTCTTGACCTTGCGCGGCGTAAAACGTTGCGCCCTATGCTCGCTATCCAGCCGTTTGGCAATGCCATCGATCCAGCCAAAACAGAGCGCCTCCTCCACCGCTTCCAGATAGGGCAACGTGAAGCGGCCACCCTGCTTATCGGGAGAGACCAACCAAATCTCGGTTGCATGGGCATGATTTTCGGCCAACCACGCCCGCCATCCAGCACGGTCAGCGACGTACAATATCTTGGTGATATTCATGGATTTGCTCCATTTTGTATGGTTTAACATTTATAGAGCCAACGGGAAGGCACGTCTGATGCTTGACCTTACGCGCCAATCACAGCGCGTGCCGTGGCCGGCAACAGAGCGTGATCAGTCGGATTACAGGGTCCGGTTGTATTGAAGAAGTGTATGGCGTTATTATACTCCGTAGCAGCACATAAGTATATTTTTACTCGTGTAAAAAATGGTGCTGTATAGCTTTTGATCGCGAGCCAACACGCCAAGATTTAATTGATGAGCTAAACACATTACATGTGCTCGGCGCATTCGAAAATATCGAAAGTCTTTATGGGAAATTTGCTAATCCCCGTGTGCCAGAGATAAGCACCGAACCCACACCCTAATCTGGTATCTATTGGGCGACAAAAAGCTAAGCGAGCGTGCAGCAACCATCTTTCAAGCTGCAGAACGCGGCGAAACAAGACTTATATTGCCGGCGATTGTATCCGCGTTCAATTACTTCGACATTCGCAAGCTGATCGACTGGCGCAAAGATGAAAATACACCTTGTATCTTTGCCAAACGCGCTTTGCTGTCGGAAAGGCACAAGTCCGAACGCGCATAGGATAAGCAGCAGGATAATCACCGTTCGCCAATCCACCCCTCTATCTTTCTCATTTTATCTTTTGAAAAAATTAATCTTTGTCTCATCTCATGCGCGGAAACTACTCGTGTCTCTTGCACAAGAGACGAATATCATCGATTTACACCGAGTGCAAGTGTGGAGATAACCAGCTTGTACGCCATCTGTCCGAAAAGGATTGAATGCTATGACTTTGCAAAAATTTGTTGTGCCCGCGTTGCTGATCGCATCGTTGCTCCTGGCTGCGTGTGGCAGCCCGGCACCAGCCGCCACCGAAGCACCAGCCGCAGAAATCGCCGCTACCGAAACGCCAGCAGCAGAGGTTGCCGCCACAGAAGCGGCTACAGATACAACTACGGTAGAAACAACTACAGTAGAAACAACTACAGTAGAAACAGCGGGCGCGGAAGGGGAAGCCACTAGCTACGTGGTTGATGTGACGGCAAGCAGTGTGACATGGTATGGCTCCAAGCCCATTGGTGCTTCTGAAACGGGAACCGTGAACATTACCGAGGGGCAGATGAATTTTGCGGGCGAGCAGTTGGTCGATGGGACGATTGTTATCGATATGAGCAGCATCGCCACCACCAGCCAGAGCGGTGGTATGGCAGAGCAGCTAGTCGGTCATCTATCGTCGGATGATTTTTTCGGGGTTGCCACCTACCCAACGGCCCAGTTGGTGTTAAAGTCGGTTGAAGCAACGGCAACGGCCAATCAATACCTGGTCAAAGCCGACCTGACGATTAAGGAAACGACCAAAGAGATCGAATTTGTGACCGATGTTGCAGTGGCCGATGATACGCTAAACGGCAGCGCAGAAATCATCGTCAATCGCGCCGATTTCGATGTGCGTTACAACTCTGGCACCTTCTTCTCTGGTCTGGGCGATGATTTGATCAGCGATGAGATGACGATTACGGTTACGCTTATTGCCCAAAAAGCATAATGCGCTGGAGATGACAGCAAAAGGCAAATTTTGCGCCCCTATGGCCCCGTGAAGTTGGCGCGGCTATGTGCAACTCAGTAAACGAACATACGAGCGGCGGCATCCGGATGGGTGCCGCCGCTTTGCTTATCCCTATCCTTGCCGCCTACCGGTTCACCAGCGGCAACAGCACCTGACGGCCATCGACATTGACCACCGCGCTGCCACTGCCGGTGGCGCTGATCGTCCGTCCCGCGCGGTCCACGGCGCTGGCAGCGGTCACGCTGATCGTCGTCGATCCAACGCCGCTGCCGCTGAGGACAAGGGTAACCAGTTGGGTCCCGGCGGGCAGGTTGGCTGGCAGACCATAGAGACCCACGGCCAGTGTATTGCCTTGGACCTGCGGCATGAGCGGGATCACCGGGCCCAGTATTGGGTTTACCTCAAGCTGCTTAAAGGCCAGACGAGCCGGATCGATGTTGAGCGTCAGGGCAAAACCGCCGGGCATTGTGCCCTCGACGCTGGCATTCTGCACGTCCGCCAACGCGATCGTTACATGTAGCTCGTCACCCATCCAAAGCTCACGCGCATCGGCGGCGATGGTAAAGCGGGCATTGCCGTTGCCGCTACCGGGCAGGAGAGGTTGCGCGCCACAAACGGCACCTTGCCAACTGCCCACTGCCGCCACATCCGCCAGATCGACCTTGCCATCACCGTTGACATCATGGCGCGGGCTGTTGGTGCGCCAGGCCGCCGCGGTTAACTGGGCATCGAAGGCTGTGATCTGGCAACTGCGGTCAAAGTCGCCGGCCAGGAGGGGAAGCGTCGCCAACGCCTCGGGGGCCACCAGCACCCGTTGACTGGCGCTACGTCCCCATACCGCTTCCTTGTACATGGGCGAAGCTGTGCCGGGCAGCACGCTAAAGTCGCCTGCCGCCGTCGCCCGCATGAGATAGGTGTAGGTGTGGTCGCCCTTCCACAAGTAGGTGACAAAGAATTCGACTCGATCGTCGTGCGCTTCCTTCTGGTTGTAACCCCACTCGCGCCAGAAGAAACTGTCAAAATAGCCACCCCAACTGAACTGGTTCATGCGCTCTTCCACCACCTCAAAGCCCGCCGGAATCGGGTCGCTGACCAGCACATACCAGAGTTCCTGGCGACTCTTCAACCGGAGGGTCACCTCGACCAAGTCGCCGCGGCTATAGGCACCATCGGGGCGCGGTCTCCCCTCGACCAATGTATAGCTACGTTCCAGCGCCAACCCTTGATCCAGGGAACTGACCGCTGTAAAGCCGTCGTAGTAAAGCTGCTGGTTGAGAAGCCCAGTGTAGTAGAGCGAACCGGCCCCGGCGCTGCGTTCGATCTGCAAAAGATTGTCGCCGGCAAGCAGTTGCGCACCGGTCAATGTGATGGGCAGAATCGGCTGGGTGGCGGTTTGTGGCGTCACCATACCGCTGGCGATCGGTTGCCCGTTGAGCTTGACAGTGTAGTTGTAGTTGGACTGTAATTCGCCGGTTGCTTTGATCACATCAACCAAGCCAAGTACGGCAAAGGCAGTGGCTTGTGTATTGCCCCAGCCGCTGCCGCGCCGATTTTCCAGCAGCCAGCGTACGGCCTTGGGCAGTTTGGGGTCTGTGGGCCGCAGGGTCGCCAACGCCCGTACGGCCAGCGCCGTGTTCTTCTCCTCGGATGCCATGCTCTGCCAGTGGCGGATGTCCCATTCGTCACCGGCCAGCGGCCAGGAGAGGGTGGTTGGCGTCTCGGCAGCGCGGGCAAAGAGCGTATCGAGCACCCGGTTGGCGTTGTCGGTATCACCATTCACATGCAGGGCCAGGGCCAGACTGGCAATCTGTGACGCGTCCATGCCACCCGTCTGGTTGATCAGCGCCTGGGTTGCCGCCAGATCGCCCTGTCCGGCCAGCACTTTCACATAGTGGGCAAAGGCGCGCACGCCCAGATCGCTTGTGCTGGGCAGGGTGCTGTTCAGGTAGGTAAAGCCGCGACTGACCACATTGGCGTCCACCAGAAAACCAGCATCTTCCGCCGAAAGCAGGCCAAAGAGCACATAGGATGTCAGCACGACGCCGCCATCATCGTCATAGAACCAGCCCCAACTGCCATCGCTGTGTTGGAAGCCGTAGATCTTCTGGAGGCCCTGGGCAACGATCTTGGGCAGTTCCTCCGCCTTGGGGTTGGGAAGCCCCAGATCGGCATAAGCTTTGGCAGCCACAGCGCTGGGCAGCAGGCGGCTCAGGGTCTGCTCCACACAGCCATAGGGGTAGTCAATTAGCTCATCCAGCCCATCCAACACGCCCAGGGCCAGGGATGGCGACAGGCGCACCGTCAGCTTTGTCTGCTCGGTAACGGCGTTGAGCGGCAGGTTGAAACTTTCGCTTGCACTCAGGTTCGCCTGTCCCGCTGCCAGCCAGCGGTCGGGCACGGCAAAGGGTTTGATCGGCAAGGGCAGTTCGACCACGTCACCCCCGACGCCCGTTTGCAGCGTGGTGGTCACCAATCCGGTGCCACTCTGTGCGGCGACGGCGGTCCAATCCACCGCGGCGCTGCCGCCATTGAGCAGGCTCACCCCTTTGTCTCCGCTATCCAATAGGACAAGCGCTGCCGCGCGCAGACCAGCCGTGCCGTTGGTTGCCGTACCAGAGAAGTTTTGTGCCACCACGCCGGCCAGGAAGCGGTCGCCCACTACCGCAAAGCGGGGCAGCGCTGGACGAGCGATAATCGCCTGCGTCACCAATAGGCTGTGCTGTGCGTCGCCGACTTTGGCGTCCACGGCAATGGCCTTAGCAACAATACGCCAAGTGGTCAGGTTATCTGGGAGATTGATCGTCGCCGTGGCATTGCCGTTGGCGTCGGTCGTCAGCATGGCGTTCCAGTAGGCGGTATCTTCAAAGCGACGCCGCACCTGATCACTGCTATCGCTACGCGTAGTCGGCGGGTTTGCCAACTCATCAGTTGGCGTCGTCGTTGGCGACGGGTTTGCCGTCCCGCGCGGAAGCTCG
>Ga0209181_10012237_pt1 | contig 10876 bp, 13 predicted proteins | sample MAT05_FD_187208 | JGI IMG/M metagenome (GOLD analysis project Ga0209181, IMG submission 187208) | Freshwater microbial communities from Lake Fryxell liftoff mats and glacier meltwater in Antarctica - MAT-05 (SPAdes) (version 2) | ecosystem: Environmental > Aquatic > Freshwater > Ice > Liftoff...
TTTCGGTTTCGCGATTCCGGCGGTTTTTCGCAGGTATTCCAGCAAAAGCCACAGTTCCTGTAGCGAACCGTTTCCGGTAACGGGATGAACCAAAAACACCGTCAACTCGAACTTCCGATCAGCCTAGCACTACAGCGCAATTAACTCTTTCGTTCTCTGCTTCCGATGTCTGAGCCGGGACCGGTGGGCGGCGGCGTTCCGGGCCTGGTGGTAGCGGACGGTCGCCCGCGTCCGGGCCTCCGCACCCACCCCGCACCGGCGGCGGAGCCAGGTCGCCGTCCGCTCGTTCAGCACCCGGCACACCTGCTCCATCGTCACCCCCGGACTTTTTTTCGGAGCCCGGCCGCGTGGACCGACACGAACCCCAGCACCACCAGGGCGAGCGTCAGGTGGCGCATCAGCCCCCGGTAGCTCCGCCCCTCGAAGTGGGTGAACCCGACCTCCTGCTTGGCCACCCGGAACAGGTGCTCGACCACCGCCCGGCGGAACGCTACCCGGAGCACCGTCCGGGCCGACCGCCGGCGGTCGTTCGTGACGAAGTACTTGACCTCCCCGGTGGCCGCGTTCACCGCGATCACCAGCCGCTGCCGGTGGCGGGCCGCGAACACCTCGCACGCCCGGTACTTCCACACCGCGACCCCGCCCGTCTCCTGCCGGACGACCACCCGCTCCCACCCCTTCCGGGCCGTCGGCTTCAGGAACTCCCGGGCTTCCACCCGCCGGCCCCCGTCCCGGGTCGCCACCCGGTACGACACCGGCACCTCCCCGACGTACGCCTGGCCGCCCCGGTCGAGCACCCACAGGAACGCCGGCACCGCCCCGTACCCCTCGTCGAACGTCAGCCAGTCGAACCCCACCCCGTCCCGCCGCGCCCGGACCCACTGCCACACCGCCACCTTCCACTTCGCCTCGTGCCGCTTGTCGTCCGGGATGCCGGCCGCCCGGCACCGCGGCCGGTCGGCGGCCCACGACCGCGGGAGGTACAGGTCGGCGTCGAGCAGGACCTTGAGGTCGCCCCGGCACGCCCCCAGGTGGACGGTCACGATCCCGTTGTCCACCTTCCCGACGCACCCCAGGTACTGCCGCTGCACCCCGGGCGTCTGGTCCCCCTTCTTGGCCACGCTCGTCTCGTCGATCAGCCCGACCGTCCCGAGCCGGGCCGGGTCCGGCTCGGCCGCCAGGGCCGCACCCGACTTGCGGCGGAGGGTGCCCCCCATCCCGGCCTCGTCCCAGGCCGCGGCCTTGAGGAACACCTGGAGGGTGCGGACGGTCGTCCCGGCCCGCAGGGCCAGCGGCTCGACCGTCTTCCGCGGCTCGTCGGACAGGAGGCCGCGGCAGTACGCCCCGACGTGCCGGGCGGTCGGGGCCGACCCGGCGTGCCGCCGGAACCCGCGCAGGTACGCGGCGAACCCCGGCCCGATCCCCGCGAAGTCCGCGTCCGTCATCGGATTCCCTCCCGTAGGAGGGCAGACTATGACGGATCAGGGTTGCGCTGTAGTGCTAGGCTGATCGGAAGTTGGGCTTGGGACGGAATTATTGGTTCAAAACAGTTCCCGTTTCGGTTTCGCGATTCCGGCGGTTTTTCGCAGGTATTCCAGCAAAAGCCACAGTTCCTGTAGCGAACCGTTTCCGGTAACGGGATGAACCAAAAACACCGTCAACTCGAACTTCCGATCAGCCTAGGGTACGGCGGCTTTCGCGTCATGGGGCGCCTCGTCGGGTCGTGCCGGTCCGTGCGGCCTGCCACTTGCTGGGCACGTCCGGTGCCCCCGACGCGAACCCCAGCACCCGCGAGGTCCACCGTGAGCCAGCAGAAGGAACCGAAGGGGCCGATGAAGCCGCAGTCGCAGCCGAAGCCCGGCCTCGACTCGGCGATGGACCCGAAGCCGCGGTACAAGGCCCCGCTCTACAAGGGGGCGGACAAGCTCAAGGGGAAGGCCGCGCTCGTCACCGGCGGCGACTCCGGGATCGGCCGGGCCGTCAGCGTCCTGTTCGCCCGCGAGGGCGCGGACGTGGCGATCGTGTACCTCGCCGCCGAGCAGTCGGACGCCGAGGAGACGAAGGCGGCGGTCGAGGAGGAGGGCCGGAAGTGCCTCCTCCTACCCGGCGACGTGACGGACGCGGCGTTCTGCCGCGCCGCCGTCGAGAAGACGGTCGCCGAGTACGGCCGGCTCGACGTGCTGGTGAACAACGCCGCCTACCAGCAGACGCAGGAGAAGCTGGAGGACATCACCGACGCGCAGTTCGACCTCACGTTCCGCACGAACATCTACGGGTACTTCTACATGGCGAAGGCGGCGGTCGCGTACCTGCCGCGCGGCGGGGCGGTCGTGAACTGCGGGTCGATCACCGGGCTGGAGGGGAACAAGACGCTGATCGACTACGCCAGCACCAAGGGGGCGATCCACGCGTTCACGAAGTCGCTGGCGCAGAACCTGATCGGCCGCGGCATCCGGGTGAACTGCGTGGCGCCGGGGCCGATCTGGACGCCGCTGCAGCCGGTGTCGAAGCCGGCGGAGAAGGTGGCCGAGCACGGGGCCGGGACGCCGCTGGGCCGGCCGGGGCAGCCGGAGGAGGTGGCCCCGGCGTTCGTGTTCTTCGCGTCGGAGGCGGACTCGAGTTACATCAACGGCGAGGTCCTGACGCTCCTCGGCGGCGAGACGCGGGCCGGGTGAGGGCGGGTCGAGTGGCGGGGCGGTTCCCGAGCCGCAGGTTGGTGGGGTTGGGTGCGTGGGGTTGGTCGTCGTCGTGGGTGGTTCGCCCCCTCACCCCGCGTGCTTCGCCGCGACCCTCTCCCCCGAGGGGAGAGGGTGGGCGCACCCGGCCCCCATCACGGGCGGGCGACGCGGCGCGAACCACGACCCGAGACGGTCGGCGGCTTCTCACCCTCTCCCCTCGGGGGAGAGGGTCGCGGCGAAGCACGCGGGGTGAGGGGGCGAACCACCCACGATGAAGGTCAAACCGGGGCAACGCGTCTCGGACAACCGGCGGGTCAGTCGGCAGGCGCCGCGGGGCCGGTCGGCGGCGCGCACCGCGGGCAGTACCACGGGGCCGGGACGAACACCGGCCGCGGGCTCCGCTTGCGGCACCGGGCGCACAGGTAGCGCTTCCCCCGCGGGGCCGTCCGCGGGCGGACCTGCTTCCCCGTTCGGTCGATCTTCTCGCCCATCCCGGACCCTCGCTCCGCCCCGGGCGCGTACCATTCGGCCTTGCCGCGGGCGGTCATCGCCAACCGCCCCGGCCGCGCGACCGCGACGCGGCGGCCGGGGCGGACGTGTCGGCTACCTCCCGTCCTTCGGCGCGTACCCGCGCCACACCCACTCGATCGCGTGCGGCAGGAACTGCCCCTGAGCTTTGCCGTCGCAGTGGCCGGACCCCTGGCAGAACAGGTACTGGTACTCGTACCCCTTCGCCCTGAGCACCTTCGCCATCCGGTGGTTCGCCTCCACCCAGTCGTGCATGTCGTCGCGCATCACGTTCGGGTTCAGCAGGTCCTTGTCGCCGACCTGGATGAACAGGCGGATCGGCTTCTTCGGCTCCTTCGGGATCAGCGTCTCGTGGAAGCCCCACGCCCCGTCCGGGTGCTTCGCGTCGAACGGCCACGCCTGGTTGACGAACGTGCCGGAGGTCGTCAGCACCCGGCGGTACAGGTCGGTGCGGAACCACGCCATGATGAGCGCCGCCGACCCGCCGGAGCTGCACCCCATCGCCGCCCGGCCGTCCGGGTCCTTCGTCAGCTTCACCTCGCAGTGCTTCTCGACGCGCGGCAGCACCTCGGCCTCGATGTAGTCGGCGAAGGTGCGGTTCATGTTGTCGTACTCCTTGCCGCGCTGGTGCCCCTGCGCGTCGCCGCCGCCGTTCTGGACGTGGATCACCACGATCGGCGGGACGCGCTTCTGGGCGATCAGGTTGTCGAGGATCGTTTGCAGCGGCGACCCCGGCGTCTTGCTCGCGCCGGGGCCGTCGTGGACGACCATGAACGGCGCCGCGGTGCCGGCCTTGTACTGCGCCGGGACGTACACCGTGACGGCCCGCTTGTAGTCGATCTCGTGCGTCTCGACGATCAGCGTCTTGGGGTTGTTCGGATCGACCTTGCCGAACACCTTGCGGGCGATGCCGGGGTTCATCAGCTTCGTCTCCTTCGAGTCGATGACGAACTGCTTCACCGTCCCGCGCGGCACGCCGTCCACCGCCTTGCGCTCCGGCGCGGTCACGTACTTCGGGCCGATCACGAAGTTGTCGTGGGCGTCGAGCGGCGGGTTCTCGCCTTCCTTGAGCGTCTTGAAGGGCGGGGCGCCCTTGTCGTCGGGGTTGCGGACCGGCTGCGCGACGGACAGCCCGGCGAACGCGGCGAGCAGGACGAGCGCGGACGGCTTGGACATGTTGGCCTCGGAGAGTGGGTGCGGGTGCGCGGACGGCACCCGGGCGTACGCCACTAACCTATTCGCGCCCGTCCGCGGCGGTCAGCCGGGGGGCGGGCTCGCGCGCCCGCCCCTCAGACGACGAGCCGGTCGATCGCGCTTCGGATGAGTCGGAGAATGGTTCGCCCGGCCGGCAGGACGACGAGCTGGGCCGGGATGAAGGACCAATCCCGGGGGACGTGTAAGGTTCCGTTGCCGTCTTCCCACGGGTACTCGCAGTTGTCCGGCCGCTGGCCGCCGCGCTTCACGGCCGGGGCCAACACGTCAATCTCCTCCGCCAGGTGCTTGCCGCGCTGTTGAACCTCCCGGGCCTTGGCCCGGGGGAGGTTCACCAGCGCGACCTCGGCCCGCAGGATGGTGGGAAGGTGCCGCTTGACGTAGGCATGGCTCGATTGCACGGCGCCGGCTGCGCCCTCGTCGGCGCGGCACAACGTCGCCTTCACCAGCTTCTCACAAGCCATCTGGAGGAACTGCAACCGGTGGCAGACTTCGCCCGTCGAGGCGTCTTCCAGCATCTGGTACATGGCGAAGTCGGCCGAGGCCTGCCGGGCGTACCCGCGGCTCCATTCCGCGCCGTCGGCCATCACCCACCCCCGACGCCGGCCGGCCTGGGGATCTCGTCGCCGAGGGTCCACCCGCGCGGCAGTCGAAGGTCGTGCGACCGAATCCGATCGAACTCGTCCGGGGTCACCTCGACGATGACGGACGGGAACATCACCCCACTGGCCGGCGCCGGGCCGAAGTGAAGGGGCTGGACGCCCGAGGCGAAGGTGTTCTCGTTGACCTCCAGCAGCTTGATCGGTTCGAGGGCCGTCACTTCGGCCTCCGCCCCCCCGTTCAGGCGGATGATTCGGGTTAAACCCGTCTCGGTCTCGTAGTGCCGCCGGGCCAGGTCGTTGGCCGCTCGGGTGCGCTCCTCGGCGAGAACGGCCCGGTCCTCCGCGGTCATCACGGGCTCCGTCCGGCCGCACTGCGGGCAGGGGAAGCCCGCGCGGTGCGGCGGCACGAGTCGGTTGCAGTACCCGCAGGTGGTCGGCATCACGCCCCCTCGGCCCGAAAGCTCGCACTGGTCGGTCAAAGCCGTAGGTGAGATTATATACCAGCGGCGCCGGGCGGGCGGGCGACCGTCTTCCGCCCGCCCGCCCGGCGCTCTCGGCCCGCCGGCGGTAGCCCGGTCGCGGGCCGAAGGGGACGTATCGTCTTGGAGTCGAGCATGTCTGAGGAACGCGACCCGCGGGTCGTCCACGTGGCCGCCGACCTGCGAACCGCCGGGGTGTTCGCGGCGTGGTTCGGGGAGAAGGGCTTCCTGTGCGAGGTGGTGGCGCCCGAGCACCCGGCCGAGCCGCCCGACGGCATCGGCCTGACGCCCGCGCCCGCGCCGGGCGTCGAGGTGCGCGTCCTCGACGTGGACCAGGCCGAGAAGGCCAGGGACGCACTGGCCGAGGCCGTGGCCCTCCGCGAGCTGATCCAGCGCCGCGCGTCCCGCACCGGCACGGTGTCGGCGACGTGCGAGGAGTGCGGGAAGGCGTCGGAGTGGCCGGCGGTGGACATGGGGAGCACGCAGGAGTGCCCGCACTGCGCCCGGTACATGGACGTGCCCGACCCCGACGACGACTGGTCCGACGTGGACTTCGGCGCCGAGGACGCGGATGATGGGGTGAAGCCCGAGCCGGAGGAGAAGCCGTGACGACCGCCGTGACCCCGCGGGTGGAGTACGAGGAGCGGTTCGCCGCCCGCCCCGACCTGATGAAGGCCGCCGAGGAGGCGCTGGCGTACCTGGACGGCCGGCTGGGGACCGACCCGCTGGTTCCTCCGCCGTCGGTCATTCGCTGGGCGCTCCGCCCGCTCGACCCGAACTCGGTGGAACTGTCGATGGCCGACGAGGACCGCGGCCTCCGGGCCGTGGACGTATTTCCGGCCCGATACCTGGCCGACCCGCAATCCCGGGACTTGCAGACGACCGGCGTTTGGGGCGACCTCCTCGCCGAACGATCGCGGGCCAACCAGAAGCGAATCGACGAGAAGTTCCGGGCGTACTTCCGAAGCTTGGAGGACGACTCGAAATAGTGATCGGGTGTACGGTTAGATCGGCCGGGCAACCCGGTTGGCAATGATCCATCACGACGCACCGGGGTTTTCGCACGACCGTATTCGGTCGGTTCCCGGGCCGGGAGGACAACCATGGCGGGCAAGACACCGACCGAACTGAACGACCTGATTACCGACGTTCGGGAGCAGGTTGTCGTCTTGGACACCCGGGTCGGCCAGATGAGGGCCGACTTCGACCGGGCCGACTTGGCCGACATCCGGCAGCGCCTCGTGTTGATCGAGGACCGCGTCGCCGAGATCAGGAAGAGCCGCGAGGACGGCGAGCGGTGGTCCAAGCAGCTCCTCCTCATCGTCATCGGTGCCGCGCTCACGCTGTTCGCCAACGTAGTCGTCAACCTCGTCCTGTTCGCCAAGAAGTGAGCCGCATGTCCGGTCCGCAGCCGACAACCTTCACCGTCGTCGCCGCCGAGGCCGGGCACACCCTGGCGAAGGTCCTCCGCAGCCGCCTCGGCGGGCCGTCGTGGGGCGAGGTGCGCAAGCTCATCGCCGCCCGCCGCGTCAAGGTCGGCGACACGATCAGCACCGACGACGCCCGCCGCCTCAAGGAGAACGAGGTCGTCGTCCTCCTCGAACACCCGAAGCCGCTGCCGCGGACGGCGCACCCCGAGCGGCTGGTGGTCCGCCACCTCGACGAGCACGTCGTGGTGGTCGAGAAGCCGGCCGGGGTGAACACCGTCCGCCACCCGGCCGAGCTCGAGTGGTCCGAGGAGAAGCGCGAGCTCGACCCGACGCTCGAAGACCTCGCCCAGTGGGCCGTCGCCCACCGGCTGAAGCGGCCGGCGTCCGACCTGAACCGGCTGCGCATCGTCCACCGGCTCGACAAGGAGACCAGCGGGCTCCTCGTGTTCGCCCGCTCCGTGCTCGCCGAGCGTGAGCTCGGCATGCAGTTCCGCAAGCACACCGTCACGCGCCGCTACATCACCGTGGTCCCCGGCATCTTCCTCGACCGCACGGTCACGTCGAACCTGGTGCCGGACCGCGGCGACGGCCGGCGCGGCAGCACGCCCTTCCCGGACGTGGGGAAGCGGGCCGTCACGCACTTCGCCGTGCAGGAGCGGCTGCGCGGCTATACCCTTCTGTCGTGCCGGCTGGAGACCGGGCGGACGCACCAGATTCGGATTCATCTGTCGGAGGCGGGTCATCCGGTGTGCGGGGACAAGGTGTACTGCAAGAAGCCGAACGGCGAGGTGGTAGCGGACGCGAGCGGCGCCCCGCGGCTCGCGCTGCACGCGACGGAGTTGGGGTTCGCGCACCCGGCGGGCGGGGCGCCGCTGCACTGGGACATGCCGCTGCCGGCCGACCTGGCGAAATTCGTGGCGGGGCTGCGGTGACGGTTCACCCTCGCCGCTCGGAGGGCGGGTCGTCCGGGCGCACGTCTGAGTGCATCTTCCCGTCGTTGAGCATGTGGTCCGGGTACTGGTCTTGCTCCGGCGGGGTGCCGTCGGCGGCGAGCGGGGCGTCCGACATGTGGACGTGGTTCGGGTTCTCGCGCAGCCGGGGCAGTTCGAGGCGCGACAAGACCGTGTCCGGCGTGGTGTTCTCGCTGTAGCTACGGCTGCACCGCCCGGCCGCGGCGGAGTCGGCGAACTTGGCCGACGCGTCCTCCCATAGTGGGAATAGTGCCGTTTTCAGTTCCTTCCGCTCCTCCGGGGTGAAGGGGCCGCTGTCGATACCGTTCTGGAGTCGAGTCAGTTCCTGCCCGCCGGGGGTCTGCTGCACGCGGATCGAATCGGGGTTGTCGGCGACATCCTTCTCGGCCAGCTCGCCGGAGTGGATGCGCTCGCCCGGCGCCTTGCCGAGCCCCTCGCTGCGGACGGCCGAGACGGTCGCCTCGGCCGAGTAGAAGACGGCCTGCTTCCCACCGGTGTCGAACCGGCCGGGGTCGGCGCGGTGGTCCCAAGCGGCGTTGACGCCGGCCAGCAGCCCCTCCCGGGTCGGGGGCATCATGGCGTCCGGGCCGGGCGCCGCGTCCGCCGGGGCGGCCGTCTGCTCGGCGGCCGCCGTCTCGTTGGTGCGGGTCAGCTCGCTCACTTGCGGTCCCCCCCGGCGTCGGCCGGCGGCTCGCTCATGCGGGCGCCGGTCTCCTGGTTGGCCGCGCTCGCCCGCTCCGCGACGATCGCCTTGCGGTCCGTCTCCGGCACCCGCAGCTCGCTCGACCAGTCGTTGCCGCCCGACGCCTTCCCGTTCCCGTCGCCGCCGGCGTCGGTCGACCCCGCCCCTCGGGTTTCCGCCTTGGTGGCGGCGTCGCCCCCGGCGTGGTTGTCGGCCGTCGGGTCGGGCCGGTCGGTCTTGCGCGTCTCCATCATGAGCCGGTCTCCTTGAGGGCGCGGGCGAGCTTGTTGTACTGGTACATGGTCAGCGGGTACTTCGGGTCCCGGCCGTAGTTGTCGCCCCACAGGTGGACGAAGTGGCACCACTCGGCCCCGGGCGCGTCGAGGGCCACCCGGGCGGCGCACGCTTGGGCGGCCCGGGCGCAGTACGCCCACAGGTCCGCGTCCGGGGCGCTCGCGGCCAGCAGCCGCTTCCACCCGGCGGTGTCCGCCGTTCCCCCCGGCCCGTCGAACTCGGCCCACACGCCGTCGCCGTGCGGGCAGGTCGCGCGGACCGGGCAGTGGTCGCACCCGTCGTACGGCCGCTCCGGCCGCGGCTCCGCCGCGCGCCCCTTCATCCGCAGGATCACCTCGTCGTCGGGCAGGTTCCGGTGGAACCCGGTCCCGAGCGGCTCGTCCGGGTCGGTCACGCCGTCGAGCGGGTAGTACGGCGGCACGGTCACGAACGTCGCCCGCTCCAGTCCGGTGCGGAACAGCGCCGCCCGGCCGGGCCGCAGTTTCCCCACGAAGTCTCGCTGCTCGGGCGTCATGATCATGGCGTTGGCGACCGCGTCGCGGTCGTGCCCGTCGCGGAGCTGGTGCGCGACCTGCAGGTTCGTGTTGCGGATCGCGTCGCGGGCCAGCTTCTCGGGGCTCTGGTCGGCGATCACCAGCCCCTCCCCGAGCGCCCGCACCTCCGTCAGCAGGGCGCAGAACGCCTCCACCGCCTTGAACTTCAGGTCGGCGCCGGCCCCCTCGCCGGTGCCGGCCGAGCCCGTCGCCGCCAGTACGTTGTGCGCCTCCTCCACCACCGTCAGGTGGACCAGCTTCCCGGGCCGACGCGGCGCCAGCTCCCGGTACTCCCGCAGCAGCGTCAGCACGAACATCACCACCAGCGCCTTGTCGTCGGCGTTCAGGTCGTTCATCTCCAGCACCGTCGGCCACTTGAACAGCTCGCCGGCCGCCGGGTTCGAGTGCTGGCAGTCGAACATCCGCCCCTTGCTGCCGATCAGCAGCGGGCCGAGCCGGCCGACGATCGCCGCCGTTACGTTCGCATCGACCTCGGGCGCGTACTTCCGCCCCTTGATGGCCGTTCGCACCGCGGCCACGAAGCCGGTGAGCGTCGGGAAGCGCCGGCGGGGCGCGGCGGGGCAGGTGTCGGTGAACGTCCACCCGCACCCGGCGTAGGCCGCCAGCAGCGCCTCGGCGATGACCGACGCCGACGGCCCGGCCGGCGGCATGGCGGCCTCGAAGCACACCTGCAGCCGGCCGACGTGGGCCTCGACGCGCACCCCGGGGAGGAGCTCGAACGGGTTGAGGCGGAACGGCACGCACGTCTCGTTCCCGAGGGTGAACACGCGCAGGTCGGGAGCGAACGCCGGCACCGTGAGCAGCCCGCGGTACTCCTGCTTGGCCGACTCCAGCACCAGGAACGGCACCCGCTGCTTGGGGTCCGGCAGGTTCCACAGCTGGTGGAGCAGGCGGAGGACGGTGACCGTCTTCCCGGAGCCGGTGAACCCGGTAACCAGGGCGTGCTGGGTCAGGGCGTCGCGCTTCATGACGGCCCGGCCGCCGTCGTCGAATCGGCCCAGGTCGATCTCGTCCGGCCCGGCGGCAGCGACCCGCGGCCCGGGGTGGAAGTCGGGGGTGCGCTGCCGGGTCTCGATCCCGGGGACGCCGCCGTTGACGCTCACCGGCAGGCGGAACACGGTGGCGGCGCCGGCTGCGTCGGCGAGGTAGGCGAGGCGGGCCAGGCCGGCGTCGGGCGGGAAGGCCGGCCGGGCGCCGGGCGCGACCACGTCCGCCCCGGTCGGGAGCTTGGTCGCGGCGGGGTCGGCCGGCTCCAGCGGCGGCTCCAGCACCACCGCCCGCACGGACGCGGCCAGGGCGTCGGCCGCGGCCGCGGTGGCGGCGGCGCAGCGGACGGCGACCAGGAACGGGTTGGCCAGCCGCCGGTACTGCGACAGGTACAACTCGGCGGCGAGTGCCGCGGCCGGGTCGGCGAGGCTGAGCTGCTGCGTCCCGCCGCCGGCGCTG
>Ga0209181_10012239_pt1 | contig 10875 bp, 9 predicted proteins | sample MAT05_FD_187208 | JGI IMG/M metagenome (GOLD analysis project Ga0209181, IMG submission 187208) | Freshwater microbial communities from Lake Fryxell liftoff mats and glacier meltwater in Antarctica - MAT-05 (SPAdes) (version 2) | ecosystem: Environmental > Aquatic > Freshwater > Ice > Liftoff...
GCCGCGGGCTCGGGCGTCTTGGTGTGATCGCGCTTGGCCGCGTACTCGCGCAGGCTCTTGTCGTGATCCTGGCCGGACTTGTTGCGGTTGCGCGGCCAGGACGAGAGCTTCGGCGGCGGACCGGCCGCGAGCGCTTTGGTGAACGCCACCGGCAGAGTTTGTCGGAGCTTCAGCACGGGCTCGAACAGGTCGCCCAGGCGCTTGATCCGCTTCACTGCTGCGGCCGGCGTGAAATAAAGCGCCCCGGCTTTTTTGCCCTTCACGGCCTTCGCCAGTTCGTCCCAAGTCACCGGCATGGAAATGAACGGGCCTCCGTCCTTGGCCCGCATCGCATAAACACACACCGTCGTTTTGAAATCGGAGTTCTGACTCCAGTCGATCAGCACCTTGCCCCGCCGCAACGTCTTCGCCATCGCCGACACCACCTGATCAGGAAGCTGTTGCTCCACCAACTCGGCAATCGCCTTCGCAAATGGCTGACTCATTTCATAAGTCACCGCAGAGTTTAGCGGCACGCTCAGGTGCAAGCCCTTGGAACCCGATACCTTCACGAACGACTTCAGCTTCAGTGCATCGAAGACGCCCTTCAGATGCAGGGCCACCTTACCGCAATCGAGGATGTCCGCGGTGTCGCCTGGATCGAGATCGAAGACAACCGAAGTCGGCCGATTCAAGTCGGGCACATGGGCGAGCAGCACGTGTTTCTCAATGTCGCCAAGGTTCGTCGCCCAAACCAAGGTCGCCCGATCGTTGCACAGCACGTAGTTGATGTCCGACCCGCCTTCGCTGCGCGGGACCGCAAACCGTTTCACCCACGGCGGCGTATGCTTCGGCGCGTTCTTCTCATAGAAATGCTCCGCGGTGATCCCATCCGGAAACCGTTTGAGGGTCAGTGGCCGATCGCGCAGGTGCGGTAGAATCGTCTCCGCGATTTCCGAATAGAACGCGATGACTTCTCCCTTGGTGAAACCGCTCTTGGGAAAATAGACCTTATCCACATTGGAGATCGCCAGCTCCCGACCATCGACTTCGATCTGCTGTCTCCGCGTGGTCATTTTGCCACCCTCGCAAGATACGGAGCTGTGCGGCTTTCTTTGGCCCCGGAGACTTGCGCCGGCGTTCCGGCGGCGGCAACTCGGCCGCCCTCGTCGCCGGCACCTGGTCCCATGTCGATGATCCAGTCACTCGCGGCGGCAACCTGCATGTCATGCTCCACGACGATGACGGTGTTGCCGGTTTCGACCAGCCCATCGAGTTGCGCCATCAACTTCTCCACGTCGGACGGATGCAGGCCGGTCGTGGGTTCGTCGAGAATGTAGAGCGTGTGGCCACGGTTCGCGCGTTGGAGCTCGGTCGCGAGCTTGATGCGCTGCGCTTCGCCGCCGGAAAGCTCGGTGGCAGGCTGGCCGAGCCGCAGGTAGCCGAGGCCCACCTCGCGCAAGACACCGAGCGAGCGCGCGAGGTGCGGTTCATCGACAAAGAACTCCGCCGCGGCATCCACCGTCAGCCCAAGAACTTCCGCGATGTTCTTGTCGCGGTATTTGATCTCCAGAGTCTTCGCGTTATAGCGCGCACCGTGACACGTCGGACACGGCGCATAAACACTCGGCAGAAAAAGCAGCTCCACAAAGACAAAGCCCTCGCCTTCGCACGTCTCGCAGCGGCCCTTCGCGACGTTGAAGGAAAAGCGTCCGGCATCGAAGCGCTGCCGACGTGCGTCTTTGGTCGCCGCGAAAAGCCGGCGCACATGATCGAAGAGACCCGTGTAAGTCGCGAGGTTCGAGCGCGGGGTGCGACCGATCGCTTTCTGATCCACGCGCACCAGCCGCTGAATCGCTTTCATCCCGCCAGTGATCTCGCCGCCCTCGGTCACCACGACGGTGCGCTCCAGCTCCTCGCCTTCGTCTTCCCCCACCGGCGCGGCGTGACCGAGATGCTTCGCCACCAGCTCGACGAGCACCTGGCTGACAAGGCTCGATTTACCCGAGCCGGAAACTCCCGTCACCGTCGTGAAGACACCAAGGGGAAAACGCGCGTCGAGTTCGTGCAGATTGTTCCGCGTGACGCCGCGGAGACTCAGCCACTCTTGTGGAGCGCGCGGGTTCCGTCGCGGCGCAGTGCGGCTGCCAAATAGATACCGTTGGGTCTGGGATGCAGTGACACTCTCCAACCCGGCCAGTGGGCCGCTGTAGAGGATCTCGCCGCCTTTCTCGCCGGCGGCCGGGCCGACATCGACGATCCAATCGGCGCGTCGGATCACGTCCAGCTCATGCTCTACGACGAAGAGCGAGTTGCCCGAAGCCTTCAGCTTGTCGAGCGCTCTGAGCAGCGCTTCGGTATCCGCGGGATGCAGCCCCGCGGATGGTTCATCGAGGACATAGACCACGCCAAATAGATTCGAGCGCACTTGCGTGGCCAACCGGAGCCGCTGGAGTTCGCCGGGCGAAAGCGTGGGTGTGGTGCGGTCGAGGGACAGGTAGCCCAGCCCGAGATCGAGGACCACCGCGAGTCGTGCGCAGAGATCCTGCGCGATGCGTTGCGTGACCACCGCCTTCTCGGGATGCGCCTTCGCCAGTTTCGCCCAGCCAGGCGCTTTTGCCTCGGCATACGGAAGCATGGCGGAGGCGAGGCGTTTTAACGGCAGGTTGGAGATCTCGGCCAGATCGAGGTTCGCGAATTTCACCGCCAGCGACTCTGCCCGCAGCCGTTTGCCATGACACTCCGAGCATTCGCCACTCACCATGTAACGCGCGACCCGCTTCTTCATTGAGGCACTTTCAGTTTTGGCGAATGTCTCCAGCACATACTTCTTCGCGCCGGTGAAGGTCCCCATGTAACTCGGCGGTTCCTTGCGCTTGATCGCCCGCCGCACTTCCTCGCGATCCCAGCTCGCATAAACCGGCACCACCGGTTGCTCGTCGGTAAAGAGCAGCCAGTCGCGATCCTTCTTCGGCAGCTCGCGCCACGGTTGGTCGATGTCGTAACCGAGCGTGGTGACAATATCGCGAAGGTTTTGCCCGTGCCAGGCCGGCGGCCACGCGGCGATGGCGCGCTCGCGGATGCTCAACGAGTCATCAGGCACCATGGATTGTTCCGTCACTTCATAGACCCGACCGAGGCCGTGACAACGCGGGCAGGCACCTTCCGGCGTGTTGGGGGAAAATGATTCGGCGTAAAGCAGGGGCTGGCCGGGCGGATAGTCGCCGGCTCGCGAGTAAAGCATGCGCAACAGATTCGAGAGGGTGGTGACGCTGCCGACCGACGAGCGGGTCGTCGGCGAACCGCGCTGCTGCTGCAAGGCCACGGCCGGCGGCAAACCCTCGATCTCATCGACCTGCGGCACGCCCATTTGATGAAACAACCGCCGCGCATACGGCGCGACCGATTCCAGATACCGCCGCTGGGCTTCGGCGTAGAGAGTGCCAAACGCCAGAGACGATTTCCCCGATCCCGAAACTCCCGTGAAGACCACGAGAGCATCCCGCGGAATCTCGACATCAATGTTCTTGAGGTTGTGCTCGCGCGCCCCGCGCACGCAAACGAAGCCGGCTCTGCCTTCGAGTGCCGAAGCTGGTTTGGATGTGGGGACGTGATCGTGCATCGGGGCGGGAACCTTACTCTTAGAGAATGTACCGGAAGTCCGGCCGAAGAGCCGTTTGAGCCGCGGATGGACGCGGATGAAACGCGGATACAGAGAATGCGAAGGTTTTCTTATCCGCGAAAATCCGCGTCCATCCGCGGCTAAATTGAGTTTCGGTACATACTCTTAGATCGCGCTCAGAGCCTACCCCGGTTGCGCCAATGGAGGCCGGCGAAAAGACGCATCGAACCAGCCAGTCTATCGCCGCCGATTACGGTTTCATGTTCGCTTTCTTTTCCAACCGCCTCGGCTGCATCGGTTCCATCATCGTCTCGGTCGTAGGAACGATTGTTCTGCTGCTGGTCCTGCGAGGATGCGGAGGGGCATTTTGACTCAAGCTCTCAACGCGCCCTGCGAGGTTTCCCCCGCGACGCGGTCAATTTTTTTAGCCAATGGAGACAGTACCCGTGCCTTCACGGGCGGGGTGTGAATTCTCTCAAACGGTCAGGGACTCTTGCACCGCGCCATCCGCATCGAGAACCGAGATCCCGCTGGCATGCTGCTCTGCGGCGAGCTCGCGCGCTTTCTGGACGGCGCCGTCGCAATCCTTCGCGCTCGCCACCGTTTCGCCGAGACCGTTTTCGACAATCCAGTCTTCTCCCAGGCATTTGACCGTCAGGCTCGTTTCTTCCGGGGTGCCGCGATCGGCTGCATCATTGTTCGAGTCGGTTTTCATAATGGAAATCACGGTTGGTTGTTATCTGAGCCGGAACACATCTCTGATGCGCAAGCCTCGATACTTCATCGCGCGTCGCCAACCATGTGCGGGTAAAGATCGGCGCCTCGGCGGCCGACGCGCGTCCTCTGCCGAACCGCATGGAGGTCACTTTCTCGTCAAGACCGGCGCTAAACTGTCCATCATCTGCAGCGCAAACCTCGGCCCAGCGACGGGTTGGATTGAGGAACAGAGCCGCCATTCGCGGGCAGATCGTCCGGGTAAAATTCCCCTCCTATTCCGGGTACTGAAAACCGGACGCGCCGACCCAGCGTTTCATTTTGTTTCCCTGTGTCTAAAGTGGTCCTAGCTTCAGCCAATCTCCGCGAGAAGCGGGGAGATTTACCGCTTAAAAGACCAGCCAAAGAATCAGAACGACGGAAAGCGGCACACCCATCCACCAAAGGATGGCAGGGACGACGATGGCGTCTTCGGAATTGGCGGATGAACGGCGCAGGGTGGTTGAGGTTTTCATGCTTTTAGTTCGCACCTCCGACCGCGGTTGCGTTCATCGCCTCGATGCCATGAGCAATCGATCAGTGCTCACCCCTACCCCGTCAAACCGTCGAACCTCGTGAGCAGATCCAGGCGGTAGCGGTTCGTGCGCTGCTCTGCCGCCTGTTTCCAGTCGCGGCCCACCCATGCGAGGAAGGTCTCATGCACGACCTCGGCGGTTAACGGATAGTTTGTTTCGCCGGTGTAGTGAACGAGCAAAAGGTCACCGCCGGGGGCGAGGGCAGCGGCGATGTTTGCGCGCAGGGCTTCAAGATCTGGCCGGGAAAAATAGTACCCGACCTCGGAGACGAGAATGAGGTCGAAACGGCCGGCGGGGAAATCGGTGGTGAGATCGCGCTGCTCGAAAATGACTTGGGGAAGTTCGGCGCAGCGCGTGCGCGCTTGGGATAGAGCGGCATCGGAGATGTCGGTGGCCAGCAGGCGCTCACAGCGCGGAGCGAGTTGGTGGGTGAGGACGCCGATGGAGCAGCCGAGTTCGAGGGCTTGGGAATAGCGCGGATGCGGTAACGCCGCGAGGGTGGCGGCGTATTTTGCGGCTTCGTAGGGGCTGGATGCAAAGTCCCACGGATCGCCACTCTGCGCGTAGAGGCGATCGAAGTATTCCGGCCCGAGGGAGCCGGTGGCACTGCGCGTGGGTTCGATGTGCGGGGTGTGGTCAGACATCGATCGGTTCGATGAAGAGCTCCCACGGCTGTGCGAAGTAGGTCAGCATCTCCGGCTTCAAAACGAATCCCTCGGGATCGTCGCGAATCAGCGCGCCCATCTGCGAGCGGTGCTGCGCGATGGCCTGCTGCTTGCGCGAGAGAACGGAGGAAATGTCGAGCCGCCAGGCGGAGGCTTCGTCATCGCGCGGGGCGAGACTAGTCTCCGCCCGCGGCCAGGCCCAAACCGGATACTCCAACCAGCGCGGGTGGTCTTCCAAGACCGCGAACGTGGCACGCAGCAGGTGCCAGGTGCCTTCGTGGTCGCAATGAGGATCGCGCCGCCACGGCACCAGGACGGTGTCCGGTTTTAACGTCTCAATGAGTTCGCCTAGTTGTGCGGCTGCCTCGGCAAAAGTCGGAGTGCCGGGGGTTGGTAATCCGCAGTCACGATAACGCAGGAAATGAACCGCTTGCGGGCCCAGCCCAAGCGCGGTGAGGGCGTCCCGTGTTTCCTCCTCCCGCACCGCGGCAAGACGTGCGGATGGATGGGTCCGGGAGTTGGGATGGGAGCGCGAACCGTCGGTCATCATCACCACTTGCACAGGGACGGCGGCATCTGCGAGGAGGGCGATGAGACCACCGCAGCCGAGAGATTCGTCGTCTGGGTGCGGAGAGAAAACGATGGTCGATCCCAAGGCGGCGGCTGCTTCGGCGGGGCGTAGTGGATGGCGCTCCGGCTCGACGAGTAATGATCTGGAGAGAGTGGGAGTTTGCATCACAAGGGCTACGCGGCGCGCTCGCGTACCTCGGGAAGATCATCGAACTGGCTGCGCGCCCGATCGAGACGCTCGGTGAGCGAGAGCGGCCGGAGTGTGGCGCAAATTTCGCGCAGCGCCCGCAGTGTGGCCTGAATTTCGCAGGCTCCATCCGGCTGAGGAACATCCGGTGTCAAGCGGAGGGAGGAGGGCGGGACGCCGCCCAGATTTTCCGCGCACCACAGTCCGAGTTCGGCCAGTCGCGACTCGGCGGCGGACGCGGATTCCACCATCACCGGAGCGGCATTGTGGGCCTGCCGATCCCACCAGCCGAGCGCGTCGGCGAGGCCGCCTTGCGCCCGTCCGATCATGCGGGCGGAGGTCTGAACGCGCACCTGCGGGCTGTGTCGAAAACGCCCGCCGGAATCTACGATGGCGCGATAGAGGGCCACGTCTTCGTTGGTGCGTTTGAGCGGCATGCCGCCGGCCTGCGCGTAGGCGGCCGCGGTGACGGCGAGACTTCCGCCAAAGTGTTGGTGATGGCGGGGAAACGGGTCGTGCGCTTCGGGCGCGTAAAGGGAGCGCAATTCTTCGAGTGCCCGTCGATAGCCGATATCGAGGAGCAGGAATTTTCGCACGCCCGCGGGAAGCACCGCGGCCTCTACTGGATCGAGCGTGATCCGGCCGCCGACCCCGACGACACCCTCGCCGATCTCCGCCTCGGTCTGAGCGATCCAGTCGGGCGCGGGCCGCGAATCCGCGTCGGTGGTGAGGATCAATCCACTGGGGCGCTGGAGTTTTTCAAAACGGGCGAACGCCGTATCGAAAAGCGCCTGCCGCGCGCGCCCGACGTGGGCGTGCTCCGCGGCGAAGGAAACCTCCGCGATGTGCAGATGAAGCCGTGGGTAGTTTTTGCGCAGGGCCGATCCGACTTCCGCGGTGCGGTCGGTGCAGTTGTTGAGCAGCACGATGACCTCGAAGGAGGCGGGATCGAGTGGGGCTCCTTCCAAATCTCGTTGAGTGGCAAGGGCGGCGATGAGCGCGGGCAGAGCCGCTTCCTCGTTGCGCGCCGGCACCACCACGCTGGAGCGCATTTGCGGAAGCGGCTCGGGCAGCGAGAAGTCCAACGCACGAGCGGTCAACGCTTCCCCAACCGGACCGCCCAGGTGCTGGAGGGAGGTCACAAGTTCCACGTTGGAGAATGGTTTGCGACGGCCCGCCCGAGCGCGGCCAGATCATGTTCCGCATGGCTCTGGCGGAGGAAAACGGGGAGGTCCGCGCAGCGCTGCGCGTGAATGGCATCGCCGCAGAGCGGTCCGGGGCCGAGTGCGCGCCCAGTGCGCAGCAATACTTCATTGGCCGCTGCCTCCACACACGCTCGCACGCGGAGAGCTGCCGCCGCGGCGTCCGCCGTCGGGTGGGCGTCGATCCAGGTAGCCGTCTCGATGAGCAGCGCTCGGGCGGAACGGAGCGCGGTATCGACTGCGCCCAGATGCGCAGCGGCGTGCGGATCGTTGGCGACTTTCGCGGAAGCGGCGAGGGTCCGTGCGACCGCGACCGTGGCACCGTACCACACCGCGGCGATGCCGGCGCCGCCCTGCCAAAAACCGGGCCGCGCGACATAATCGCCCGGCCCGCCGATGGTCTCTGCACGGGCGGGCGTCCAACAGGACCGTGACACTTTCCGAGGCCGACATCCCGACCGCTTTCCATCCGTCCGTGTCGATGCGAATGCCGGGCTGGCGAAGACTCACCGCGACGAGGATCGGCTGGTCATCGAGAGTCCAGGCCGACACCACCGCCGAATCGACCACCGCCGCCCCGGAGCACCAAGCCTTGTGGCCGGACAGCGTGCCGCCGTTTTCATCGGGATGAAATGTGACCCGCGCTTGCGGCGGCTCGGCGGCCCACACCGCCCACAGTCCGGCGGACCGCGGACCGTGGAGTTCCGCGAGAATGGCCAGCGCATCGGTATGCCCTTCGTACACTTTCGCGAGCGAAAGATCGACCGCCGCCACGGCGGCGAGCGCCCGCCAGCGTTCCAGGGTGCGCCCGCCGGCGGGCAGCGGCAGGTTGGTCAGGTTGTTCACCAGGAGCGCCCGCATCGCTTCTCCCACCGCCGCCGATGAGCACAATGGTCGGGCCGAATCACCGAGGGCGTTGATGATGGTTTCTTCGGAGAAAACCGCAGCAACTTCGAGCGTCATGGCGCAATCCCACGCTTAGCCCGGACGTCGCATCGAGGGCTCGCGCGCCCAGATGCGGCCACCCTTCGCGGTGGTGATATATGTGCCCACGGCTTTTGCGGACTCCAGATTCACCACGCCGCCATCGGGCTGCACGCCGGCTTTGTCGAACAGCGGCTGAGCGTTCGTCGTATGGCCGAGCACCTTGCAATGGCCGAAGGCATCGCGCACCCAGTCGACGGCCGCGGCCTGCGTAGCGAGGTCATCGGCACTGGTTTTGGAAGTGAGGACAACCACCGTATCGAAGAGCACCGACGGTGCGCCCGACAGTGCCATGTCCGCTTCGACGAGATCACCTTTGCTATCTTTCGCTCCGCCGACCTTCGGCGCGATCACCACCACAGTGGCCTTTTCCACTTTCGCGCTGTCGCGTAGTTCCTTAAGGAGCGCGCCATCGAAGCCATCACCGATCAGCACCCCGATCTTGCGACCCTGCAAAGTTTTGGGAGCTTTGCCGATAAGGCTCAGCGTGGGCGAAAGAGCGAGGTCGCGGGCCGGTATTGCCGCCGCGACAGGCTCGGCTTTTTCCTTCATGCCGAGCGCAGCGGCCACACCGTCGTGCAAGGCGCCATCGACGTTCGCGAGCTGGCCGAGCATCCGCAGCCGGATGGCTTTGGTCTCCACCTTGGCCAGCTCAAAGGCGAACGCGCTGACAATGTGCCGCTGCTCCGGCTCCGTCATTGAGCGGAAAAACATCCTCGCCTGCGAGTAATGATCGGCAAAAGTCTCCGCGCGTTTGCGAGTCTTCTCGCCCGTCATTTCTTCCGGTGCGGAGATGAACCCTCTCTTCGGGTTCTCCCGCGGCGCACCTTTATCGAGCGTGTTCGGCTCGTAGGAGACGCGCCCTTTGGGAATCTCCATTTGGTGAATCCCATCGCGCTGGAAATTCCCCGAGAACGGGCAGCCCTTCGGCTGATTGATGGGGATCTGGTGGAAGTTCGGCCCGCCGAGTCGGCTGAGCTGCGTGTCTTGGTAAGAGAAGAGTCGGCCCTGCAAAAGCGGGTCATTGGTGAACTCAATGCCGGGCACCAGGTTAGTCGGCAGGAAAGCCACCTGCTCGGTCTCCGCGTGAAAGTTATCCACGTTCCGGTTCAGCACCATCTTACCCACCATCCGCAGCGGCACGATTTCCTCTGGGATCAGCTTGGTCGCGTCGAGCACATCAAAGTCCAGCTTGGCCGCCGTCGCCTCGTCGAACACCTGCAGACCCAGTTCCCACTCGGGGAAGTCGCCGCGTTCGATCGCTTCCCACAGATCGCGCCGGTGAAAGTCCGGGTCTGCCCCGTAGATTTTCGCCGACTCATCCCAGACCAGCGCCGCGGTGCCGAGCTTCGGACGCCAGTGGAACTTCACGAACTGCACTGCGCCCTTGGCATTGACCATCTTGAAGGTATGGACGCCGAAGCCTTCCATCATGCGATAGGAGCGGGCGAGCGCGCGGTCCGACATCACCCACAGCATCATGTGCATGCTCTCGGGAGTGAGGGAGATGAAGTCGTAGAACGTGTCGTGCGCCGAGGCGGCCTGCGGGAAGCCACGGTCCGGCTCCATCTTCACCGCATGGATGAGGTCGGGGAATTTGATCGCGTCCTGGATGAAGAAGACCGGGATGTTATTCCCCACGAGGTCGTAGTTGCCCTCCGTGGTATAAAACTTCGTCGCAAAGCCGCGCACGTCGCGGGGCGTATCGCTCGATCCTTTGTTGCCCGCCACCGTGGAGAAGCGCACGAATACTTCGGTCTTCTTATCCGGATCTTGCAGGAAAGCTGCCTTCGTGACGTCGCTCTGCGATTGGTAAACCTGGAAGTATCCGTGAGCGCCGGAGCCGCGCGCATGCACGATCCGCTCCGGAATCCGCTCGTGGTCGAAGTGCGTGATCTTTTCGCGAAGAACAAAGTCTTCAAGTAACACCGGTCCACGCGGACCAGCTTTCAGGGAGTTCTGATTATCGGAGATGGGAACGCCATGATTGGTCGTCATGGTCTCCTTTAGATTTGTCGTCGTCTGATGTGTCTCAGCGGTTGAACCGGGTGCGACTTTGCGAGCTGGCGTCGCCGGCTCCTGGGCGAGCGCGACCGCGGGCAAGATCGACAAAAGAAGAACGCGGGCGGTGATCGGGCAGGGCATTTTCATAAGGCGCGGGTCGGCGGGTCAAAATCGGATTAACCAAGCATCTTCGCGTCGTCCGCCATCCCACCCGGGGTCCCATCCATCCGTTTCTGGATGGCGGCAACAGCGGCGGGATTCGGGCCATTCGGTTCAGGAAGGTCCACGGCAAGCTGGTCGAAGCGTTGGATCATAGTGCCGGGTTATCGGGCGCCGGGGCCGGCGTGTCGGTAGGGGCGATCCCCCGGAAAGT
>Ga0209181_10012240_pt1 | contig 10874 bp, 7 predicted proteins | sample MAT05_FD_187208 | JGI IMG/M metagenome (GOLD analysis project Ga0209181, IMG submission 187208) | Freshwater microbial communities from Lake Fryxell liftoff mats and glacier meltwater in Antarctica - MAT-05 (SPAdes) (version 2) | ecosystem: Environmental > Aquatic > Freshwater > Ice > Liftoff...
ACGAACTCGCGCAGGCGGGTCAGGTCGTTGCGGTCCTTGACCTCGGCCCACTCGCGGTTCACCCGGTCTTCGAGCGACTGGCGGGCGGCGGGGTCGGCGGCCTTGCGGATCATCCCCTCGATGCGGCCGCGCGCCCACACGTCGGGCCGCATCCTCACGCTCGGCTCGTCGGGCATCTCGAACAGTGTCTTGCCTTCGCCGAGGTTGGCGAGGGCGAGGTAGTGGTCGAAGGCGTCGCCCAGCCGCCCCTGCCCCTCGCGGCCCTTGGCGAGCAGGTACAAGTAGAGGCGGCGACGGCGGAGGGACTCGTCCTGCCGGCGACGGAGTTCGAGCGGCTCGTCGGTCCCGTCGGGCGGGACTTCGCACAGCGTCTCATACTCCTTAAGCAGCGGCTCGCCGGCGGCGAAGTTCTCGCGCAGGAGTTCGGTGTAGGCGACGTACAGCTTCTCGCGGACGACCCGCCGCACGTCGTCGGGGGGGTCGTTCTTCTCGGCCTCCTTGAAGTCGGCGATGGCCTCCTTCAACTTGCCGTCGTCGAGGAGAATTTCGCCCCGGTCGGTCAGCCCCCTCGGGTCTTTCGGGTTGGCCTTGAGGCGGCGGTCCATCTCGGCCTTTTTGACTTCCAACTGCGGGTAGACGGCGACCTCGAACGGGGACTGGGCGACGACCTGCCCGTCCTGGAAGGACAGGTTGCCGAGGCCGTACCGGGCGAGGTCCACGCCGGTCGGGTCTTGGGCCTGACGCTTGCGGGCGGCGGTCTTGGAGGCGATGGCCCCCGTCTCGACGTTGACGGCCCAGATCTCGGCGGCCGGCGTCGTGTCCTTGCCGGCCCCGTCCTGGCGGACGGGGACGTAGTAGGCCGTCTTGCCGGCGACCCCGTGCCCCGTCGGGGTGGCAATCGGGACCGGCCCCCAGGCGACCTTCGGCTCTAGCTTCTCGGCGCTCTCGCCGCCGAGGTGGTAGGCCCGCACGCTCGTCTTGCCGACGACGATCACCTTGTCGTTGACCACCCCGCCGACGTACAGGTCGGCCGGGTCGCGGTTGACCGACCAGAGGAGTTTACCGCTGCGCACGTCGAGGCATTCGAGCTTATTCGAGTCGTAGGCGGCGACGACCACCCGCCCGCCGGCGACGATCGGGGCGGCGGCCCGCCAGCGGTCCACCGGGAGCTGGTGGGTGTACTGTCCCGGCATGCCCGGGTTGAACGGCCGGCCGCCGCCCACCCCGCCCGGGCCGACGCCGGGGGCGGCTTCGAGCTTGCGGTAGGCGTGCGCCCACAGCAGGCTGCGCGACATGATGTCCACGCCGATCACCACGCCGGAGTTCGTCGGGCAGACCAAGATGCCCTCGCCGGCCGACAGGAACGCCCCCTGGAACCGGCGGACCGAGTCGGCCGGCAGGCCGTTCGAGGGGCGGCCGAGCTTCTGCGTCCACAGCAGGGCCGGCACCTTGTGCAGCCAGTCCTTCACGTCGACCAGATTCTTCGGGTCGAGGCACAGCAGGCGGACCACGCCGGCCTGCTCGATCAGGACGTACAGCCGGCCGTTTAGCGGCAGCGGCGGGCCGAGGAAGATGGCGTCGAGGCACAGGTGGAAGGCGCTCGTCGTCTTGTCGGCGTCCTCCTCGGTCAGCTTCGGCAGGGGCGGCGGGACGACGTACTTCGACGCCATGACCCGCCCGAGCGACCACGCCTGGTTGCCGGTGGCGAGTTCGACGGCGAACAGCTCGCCGGCCTCGACCGCCTTGGCCAGCGGGCCGCCCTGCTTCTGCACCCCGCCGCCGGGCATGCCGCCGTTGAAGTCCTGCTGGAGGGGCGGGGGCGGGGGGATCGCCACGTCGTCCACATAGTAAACGTTCTGACCGTCGTGCGACAGAGACCCGAGGAGGGGGTTTTCGTACAGCAGGCTGGCCCCGCTGCCGTTCTGCTTGTGCATCTCCCACCAGCCCGTGACCGCCGTCTTGGCGTCGGCCCCGAACAGCACGCCGTCGTTGCCGATGAGCTGGGCGACCCCGAAATTCGTCTTGGCGACCCAGCGCACGTCGCCGGGGTGGAACAGCTTGGCCTCGGCCCCGAGGACGGTCGTGTGGTCGCGGGTGGCGACGGCGTACACCCCGTCGTAGGAGCGGAAGACGACCATGTCCGGCGTCGTGACCGGGAAGAAGGCCGGCAGCGGCAGCGACTTGATCGACTTGTTCTCGCGGTCGAAGAGCCGTTCCAGGTTCTCCTTGACCCAGGTGTTGGCTTCGGTCTGGCCGCCGAAGAGCATTTCGGTCGGGCGGTACGACGGGATGAGGAACGGCGGGCCGCCGTCCACTACGCCGTTGCGCTGGGCGTTACCGTACCGCGTGTTCCACTCGCCGGCGGCCAGGGCGGTGCGGACGGTCTCGACCGGGCGGTCCAACTCGGCCAGCAGTTGCTCGGCGGTGAAGGTCTTGCGACCGATGGTCAGGCCGGTGCGGGCGGTGGCGGCGCGGAGCTTGTCGGCGGTCGGGCCGAGGAGGGCGGCGTGGCGGTCGTCGCCGCTGCGCTTGAACGCGAGGGCGGCCTTGAACAGCGTCCGCGGGGTCAGCACGTCGTCGGTATTCGGCCGGGCCAACAGCCGCTCGAACGAGTAGGCGGCTTCGAGGTAGTTCCCGCGTTCCAGGTAGAGCGACCCGAGCAAGACGGTGCCCTCGGCCCCGGCCCGGGTGTGGAAGTAGCGCTGCGACAGGTCGGCGAGCATGGCGAGGTCGTAGTTCGCCTTGACCGCGTCGTCGAGCAGGGTCGCGGCCGGCTGGCCGTAGGACTGTTGGTAGAACTCCAACCCTTCCTTCGGGAAGGCCGCGATGATGCGGTTGGCCTCGGTCTTGACGCTGATGCGGTTGACCCGCGTCTCGGCCCCGGCCTTGTACTCGACGTTGAAGAACGAGTCGCTCTTGCCGTCCAAAATGTTCTGGAGGAGCGGGGAGACGGTGTTCCAGGGCACGTCTTTGAAGACGAGGTAGTCGCGGGCGGCCTTGAGCTGGTTGCGGGCGTCACGCTCGTAGGGCGGGGCGAACGGCAGGTCGATGTCCGCGGGCGGGCGAAGGTCTTTGTCCTTTTCCTTGTCCTTATCCACGGCCTTCGGCCCGCCGCCGCCGAACGGCGGCTTGACCGGCTGGGCGGCAACGAAGTGCCCGCCGAAAGTCACGACCGCGGCGCAGAGTGCGGCGAGGACGACGGCGGACACGAACCGCAACTTGGACGCACGCATCGGCGGATCCCGTTCCTGAGTCACGCGGGGGCAACCGGCCGGTTAGCCCTAAAGATTCTGTCACTTCGCCAGACCGCCCACAAGGAGAAATCGGCACGGCCGGCCACTGCGGGTGCGGCCCCGTCGGAAGAACCGCACGACGGCGGCGGGCACGGATCACGATACGACGACCCAGACGGCCATGTCTAACCGGCGGGGGTTCGTACCAGCCCTCGCCTGCCGTACAATCACCGGACCGCCCGAGGAACACACCCCGATGACCGAGCCGCGCCAGACGCCCCCGCTCACCCGCGGCGAGTCCCGCCCCGTCCGCCGGCGGACGCGCACGTTCCGCCCGAACTACGTCTCGTTCGCCGGGACGTACCAGTGCAACCTCGCCTGCCCGCACTGCTGCGTCCCCATCGAGTGGACCGACCGCCTGCCGATCCCGACGGCGATCCGCTTCCTGGAACAGGCCCGCGAATCCGGCGTGGAAGTGCTGGGCTTCACCGGCGGGGAGCCGTTCCTGTACCCGGAATTCCTCGTCGCCCTCACGCGCCGCGGGGCCGCCCTCGGGTTCCGGTTCGACAAGCTGATGACGAACGGCGTGTGGTACCGCGACGAGGTCCACCTTGCCGGCGTGCTGGCCGGGCTGCGCGACGCCGGGTTCACCGGCAAGCTCGGGCTGAGCGTGGACAAGTTCCACGGCATGGACATCGCCAAGCTCGCCGCCTTCTGCCGCACCGCCCGCCGGGTGTTCGCCCGCGACACGATCCTGTCGCTGAGCTACGCGAGCCGCGCCCCGGACCAGGGGCTGGAGCCGATCCGCCGCCTCGCCGCCGTGCTCGACGGGGTGGTGGCGTGGTCGGACGTGCTCGGCCGGTACATGGTGGTGAGCGACGACCTGACGATGACGCTGAACTGGAACCACCTCGCCACCGTCGAGCGGGCCGAGGGGCTGCCCGGCGACCCGTGGGACGGGACGTGGTTCGCCGAGGACTACTGCGAGGGGCCGGGCCAGGCGCTGATCGTCAACCCGCGGGGCGAGGTCAAGCCGTGCTGCGGGTTCGCCTCCGACCTGGACCAGTTGACGATCGGCAACATCCACACCGACAGCGTGGCGGAGATCATCGCGGCCGGCCGCCGTCACCCGGTGGTGGGCAAGATCTTCCGCGACGGCCTGACCGCGGTCCGCGACGACATCCTCGCCCGCGACCCCGCGGCACTGCCGGGGGCGACGAGCAACCACTGCTTCTTCTGCTGGTACGTTTTAACCCGGGGGCTGGCGGCGGGCGTGAACGGCGGCGGCGGAAAGGCCGGCAACTGGACCGGCGACCGCGCCAACCACACGGGCGAACTGATCCAGCTTGGGTTGAAGGTGAAGACGCACAAAGCCCACCCATAGCAATAGAGTTCAGCCGCAATAGCCGTAAACGCTTTGCGGAAAACGACTTCGGCGGATATCGTTCTGTCGACGACAAGTGCTTGCTATACAACGGGTTAAGGTCGATTTTGAGCGCAATTGTGGCGCTCCTCTAATGGGTGGGCTTTCGCCCCCACTCACGGCATCGCCGGGAGCGGGACAGGGAGCGGTACGGTGCGGAGCTTCACGCCGGTGCGGATGTAGTCGCCGTCGCCGGGGCTAAGGGTCGGCGGGCCGGGCATCCAGGCCGTTCCGGTCGAACCCCCCCGCCGGCCCTCCGCGAACAACTTCGTCATCTGCTTCTGGTCGAAGTCCACCGACGACTCGACCGTCGGGAACCCGAGCCGTAGCGCCGCCAGGTGGTACTTGAGGCCCGACGCCCGGGCCAGGCCGTACAGGTTGGCGAGTTCGGCCCGGCAGTAGGCGTACAGGATCGTCCCCGTCGTCACCCCCAGCACCGGCAGCACCCGCGCCCGCACCGGGGCGCAGTCCGGGTACAGCTTCCCCGCCACCACGATGTAGAGGTTCCCGGCCGCCGGCATCGGGTCGTTCTCCGGCAGCACGCCCCGCTCGCTGACCGCCCCCCGCGCCGCCGCGGCGAAGACGTGCGACGGCACGAACACCTGCGCCGACACGCCCCCGTCGGCGTGCAGTTCGGTCGATTTCTTCCCGTCCACCTCGATGTTGAACCGGACCGGCGGGAGCATGCCGGGGACGGAACACGACGCCAGCAGCACGTCGCGGAACAGGTTGCATCCCTCCGGGCACGCCCGGCACGCGATCGCCCCCATGTCCCACACCACCAGCCGGCGGGTGTCGAGGTTGGTCGTGCCCACGTACAGCCGCCGGCCCTTGCGGTGCTCGGCGGCGATCCGGTCCATCAGGTCGGGCGTGATCTGCGACTCGATTAGCTTCTTGAGCGGGGCCGAGGTCGCGAAGGAGTCGCGGAACGGGATCGTCACCCAGGTGCGGACGGAGAAGATGTCGGCCGCCTGGACGCGGGTGTAGAGCTGCCCCAGGCGGGCGTCGTGGTCCGGGCCGAGGAAGACGAACGGGGCGATGAGCGAGCCGGTGCTGATGCCCGTCACCACGTCGAGTTCGGGCCGGGTGCCGGAGGTCGTCCAGCCTTCCACGAACCCGGCCGCGAACGCCCCGTACGCCCCCCCGCCCGACAGCGCCAGGATGTTCCGCGGCCGCCGCATCGGGCAGCCCTCCGCGTGGGCGGCGTCGAACGGGGCGAGGCACCCGGTCGGCGGCGACAGCACCGTGTTCGGCACGACGCCCGGCAACCCGCACGGGTCGTCGGCGGGGGCGAGCGGCTGGGCGTGCGGCGGGGTGAACGGCACGAGCCGGCCGACCGAGGCGTGACAGCCGGGCACGGCCCCAAGCGCGATGAGCGCCGACACGACGAGGGAAACCGGCAATCGCGGCCCGTGAAACATGGGGTTGGCGTTACCCCATCCGGCCGGGGTCTGTCAATGCACGGGGCGGAAATTGAGACGGGATTCACGGTCCCCAGATTCTCCAAATTCCACATATCTCCTTATCCCGCACACACTTGGCAGTATCACAATCAACAAGAATAACAGAATATAGCAGGGTTCAACCGTCGCAAATGACGAGTTTCAACGGATTTAACGACTTTATCGTCTATTTTCTTGGGCGGGTGCGCGGAAGTGTATATAAAGCGGGTCACACCAAGTTCGCTCGTCGGAAACGGCCCCGCTCGTGCCAAGGTGGCGCGGGTGAATGCGCGATTGCACCAGGAGGTTCTGTTTTGATCTTCACCACCACGTTCGCCGCGGCCGCCCTCAGCGCGGTCCTCTCCACCGCCGCGATCGCCACCCCGACCTGGCAGTCGGACTACACGACCGCGCTGGCGGCCGCGTCCGCCCAGCAAAAGCCGGTGGCCGTGTTCATCGGCCGCGGGGAGGCCGGGTACGCCACGGTCGTCGGCGGCGGGGCGATCCCGGCCGACGCCGGGCAGATGCTGGCGAAGAACTTCGTCTGCGTGTACGTGGACACGGACACCGCGGCCGGCAAGTCGCTGGCCGGGCAGTTCGACGTGACGAAGGGGGTGGTCATCAGCTGCAAGGGCGGGAACGTCCAGGCGCTGCGGTACACCGGGACGGTCGCCCCGGCCGCCCTGACCGGCTACCTGACCAAGTACGGCGAGGCCCAGGCCGTCGCGACGACCGAGAAGGCCGGCGAGTTCGTGGTCGCCCCGGCGACCTACGCGCCGGCGAGTCAGAACTTCTATCCGGGGTTCAGCACCTGCCCGAACGGCCGGTGCCCGAACGCCCGCTAAAGTCGTGTCCCTTGAAGCCCACCCGTCTCGACGGGTGGGCGTCCACGTTTCTCCCACTCGCTTCTCAGCACCGCGAAGTACAGCACGTCCTCGAACCGCCCTCGCCGGAACAGGCTCGACCGTAGCGCCCCCTCGTGGCGGAACCCGAGCTTCTCCAGCACGCGGACGCTCGCCGCGTTCCCGGCAATCACCCGCGCCTGCATCCGCTCCGGCTCGCACGACGCGAACGCGAACGTGACCACTGCCCGGCACGCCTCGGCGGAAATCCCCCGCCCCCAGAACGGCTCGGCGAGCCAGTAGCCGAGTTCCATCGTCCGGTTCGGGTGCGACGCCCAGAAGCACCCGACCGCCCCGACCGGCGCGCCCGCCGGGTCGCCCTTGAGGACGACGGCGTAGGGTTCGGGGGTGCCCTCGACGTAGCGGCAGCGGGCGTAGTCGCGGACGAACGTCAGCGTGTCGGCGATGGTCGTGTGGTGGTCCCAAAGGGTGTAGCGCGTGACGTTCGGGTTGGCGGCGTGGGGGAAGAGGGCGGGGGCGTCGGCCTCCTCGAACGCCCGGACGACGAGGCGGGGGGTGTCGAGCGTCGGCGGCCGCCAGTCGGGTGACATCATGACGTGCCTCACGACCCGAACGCGGCGCGCTCGACTTCGGCCCGGTCGATCCGCGGCGTCGCCCCCTGGTGTTCGCAGACGCGGGCGGCGTAGTGGTTGGCGAACCGGGCGCAGTCGCGGAGCGGCCGGCCTTCGAGGTGGAGGCAGACCATCGCGGCGGTGAAGGCGTCGCCCGCCCCGACAGTATCTACGACGGCGACGTGGGGTGCCCGCTCGCGGTGGTGGAAGTCTTTGCCGAACAACTCGGCCCCGGCCATCCCGCGCGTGACCATTAGCACGGTGTCGTCCCGTTTCGTGTCCCGCCGCAGCCACTCCAACATCGCCCGCTCGTCTGCGACGGGTACGCCGTCGTCGATACTCTCACCCACCCGACACATGAGCGGGGCGAGTTCGTCGGCATTCACTTTCAGCCAGCGGGAGCGGAATACGGCCGTCTCGTCGGGGTCGAGGTTCTCGCGTAAGTTGACATCGTACACGGTCATTCCGCCACGCTGCCGGAGGCGGTGGGACATCTTCTCCGCCACGCCGCGTGTCGCTTTTCCCCGTAACGCCAGGGTGCCGTGATTGAGGGCCACGGCCCGTCGGGTCAAATCCGCGGCGGCAGTTGTCCATTCGACGTGATCCCACGCCACGTTCTTGCTCAGGGTGTAACTCGGTTGACCGCCCACGTCGAGCGCGACGCGGACGGTGCCGGTCGGGTGGTTGCGGTCGGTCTGGATGTACTCGTCGGAAAGGCCGAGTTCGCGGACACGCACGCGCAGCTCGCGTCCGAGGGCGTCGTCGCCGACGCGCGAGACGATCACCGCCGGGTGGCCGAGCTGGTGGCAGTGGAAGGCGAAGTTGAATGGCGCGCCGCCGGCCACCTTGCGGCCGTCCGGGTAGATGTCCCAGAGCAGTTCGCCGATCCCGACGATGGGGTTCATGACGACTCCGGCCGGACCCACGGCGCGGGCTTCTTCTCGAAGAACGCCGCCAGGCCGCCGCGGCACTCGTCGGTCAGGCGCGGCTCGGCACTCGCCTTCGCCAACTCCTCCACGGGCACCGCCAGCCGCGAGCAGCGCCGCAGCAGTTCCTTCGTCGTCGCCAGCGCCCGCGGCCCGCCCGCGGCGAGCGACCCGCACCACGCCAGCGCCACGTCCATCAATTGATCGGCCGGTGTCAGCGCATTTACCAGCCCGATGCGATGCGCTTCGGTCGCGTCGATTAACTCGCCGGTGAGGAGCAGCCACCGGGCCGCCCGCTCGCCGACGTGCCGCAGCAGGTGCGGCATCACCATCGCCGCGACCAGCCCGCGCCGCACCTCGGGGTAGCCGAACTTCGCCGCCGGCACGCACACGGCCAGATCACAGACCGTCACCAGCCCCGCCCCGCCCGCGACCGCCGCCCCGTTCACCGCCGCGATTGTCGGCTTCGGCAGCGAATAAATCTGCTCGTACAGCGCCGACAACGTCGCCGCGTCGTCCCACACCATGTCGGCCTGGTCGCCGAGGGTGCCACGCAGCTCGTCGAGGTCCATCCCGGCGCAGAACGCCGACCCGCTACCGGTTAGGACGACGGCCCGAACGGCGGCATCTTCCGCGGCGCGGCGGAAGGCGTCGGCGAGGGCGGCGATCAACTCGCGGCTCAGCGCGTTGCGCTTGTCCGGCCGGTCGATGGTGATGACCGCGGCCGGCGAACGCAGTTCGTACCGCACGAGGTCGGACATGAAGAACCTCTCCCCCAACCCCTCCCCTAAGAAGGGAGGGGAGCCAACCAAGACATCCGCCGTCTTGCTCCCCCTTCCTTCTTAGGCAAGGGGGGGTTAGGTTCTTCACGCTCCCCTCAGCATCGCCGTGTGGTCCGCCGGTAGCTCGACCGGCAATTGCAGTAGCGCCAGGGCCAGCGTCTTACCCTGGGTGTCGCTCCGCAGCGACGGCTCGCACCACCCGCCAACACGTCGTAGAGCACGAAGTTCAGCCCGCGGACGTTCGCTGCTTCGAACCGCTCCACCCGGGCCGGCCCGAGTGGGGCGAAGTACGCCGCCACCACGTCGGCCGTCAGGTATTCGCGGAGCCACGCGAACCCGGCGTCGGTGTAGGCGATCACCGCCACGTTCGCGTGGTTCCCCTTGTCCCCGCTGCGGCCGTGGGCGATGCGCGAAAGTGGGGTCATGGCAGAACCTCCACCCGCGGCGCGACCGCCGACTTCGCGACGAGCGCCGGCCAGTAGGCGAACACCTCGCGGACCGGCGGGCGGCCGGTGGTGTAGCCGGTCGTGCCGGGGAACCCCGAGGTGACGAGCGGCGAAAACTCCTTCGTGAACCGCTCGACGGCCGCCCGCCGCGGGTCGCGGACGGCGACGCGCATCACCACTTCGGCCGGCTCGCCGGTCGAGCGCACCACGCCCGGCACGCAGTCGCCCGCCCCGAGTGCCTCGACGTGACTGGCGGCGAACGTCAGTCCGGCGCGGCGCAGGCGCTCCAGAATCACCGCCCCGGACCGCCGCGCTTTCTCGGCCGCGTTCGGGCCGAAGATCACGAGTGTGCCGGCGGCGGCGTACCCGTCGCGGTACGCGACCGACACCTTATAGGTGTCGGTGACGCCGGCCGCCGTCCCGCCGCTCACCGCGACCGCGTCGCGCCCCGCATCCTTCAACTGCACCGTGGTGAAGTCGGCGACCACGTCGGGGGTGAAGTAGCGGGCGGGGTCGGCGACTTCGTACAGGAGTTGTTCGGCCGCCGTCTCGACGTTCACGGCCCCGCCGGTGCCGTCGGGCTTGGTCAGCGTGAACGTGCCGTCTGCGCGCATCTCGGCGATCGGGTAGCCGACATCGCCGAGGCCGGTCGCGTCATCGGCATTCACCCACAGGCCGCCGGTGGCCTGTGCCCCGCACTCGATCAGGTGGCCGGCGACGGTCGCGGCGGCGAGGCGATCGAGGTCGGCGAACGACCAGCCGAATTCGCGGGCCGCCGGGCCGACGGTCAGCGAGGCGTCGGCGACGCGGCCGGTGACGACGACCATCGCCCCGGCCGCGAGCGCCGCGGTGATCGGCGCGGCCCCGAGGTAGGCGTTGGCGCTCACCACGCGGTCGCGGACGGCGGCGAGCGGGTCGCCGGTGTCGAGATGGGTCAGCCCGTGGCCGGACGCTAGCAGCGCGTCGAGGCGCGGCATCAGGTCGTCGCCGGAGACGACCGCGACGCGCCGGTCGCCCAGCCCCGCGGCCGTCAGGATGTCGCGGGCCTTCGTCCCGCAGCCGTGCGGGTTCATCCCGCCGGCGTTCGTCACGACCTTGAGGTTCGGTTGCGTCTGGAGAATCGGCGCGAGCCGACCGAGAACGTCGAG
>Ga0209181_10012242_pt1 | contig 10873 bp, 5 predicted proteins | sample MAT05_FD_187208 | JGI IMG/M metagenome (GOLD analysis project Ga0209181, IMG submission 187208) | Freshwater microbial communities from Lake Fryxell liftoff mats and glacier meltwater in Antarctica - MAT-05 (SPAdes) (version 2) | ecosystem: Environmental > Aquatic > Freshwater > Ice > Liftoff...
AGCCGCATCAATTTCCTGCTCAACATCTTTAACGATCGCCTCATACAGTGAAGCTTGCTCTTGGGTTAAATTGCAGTAGAGCTTTTGCTCAACTTTGTCGGGTAGATCTTGAATAATCGACTGATCGGTTTTAAGGCGACGCAGAATGAACGGTTCTACCAATTTCTTTAAAGTTGCCGCCTGAGTGCGATCGCTGTTCTTTTGAATCGGCACCTCAAACAACTTCCGAAACTGCGCCTCTTTGCCCAAATAACCCGGATTGAGGAAATTAAAAATCGACCATAAATCCAGCAAGCGGTTCTCGACGGGCGTTCCAGTAAGCGCCAACCGATGAGTGGCGGGGAGCTTCAAGATCGCTTTAGTCTGCGCGGCTTGAGGATTCTTGATGTTTTGCGCCTCATCAACAACTAAACGATGCCACGCCACGCTGCTCAATAGTTTCTCGTCCTTGCGCGCCAAGGTAAACGAGGTGATTAACACATCGTAATTTTGCAGGGTGGATTGGAACTCTTTAGCGTCTTGTAAGCGCTGATTGCCGTGATGAACTAGCGATCGCAGCTCTGGCGCAAACTTTTCTATCTCTTTCTGCCAGTTGCCGACTACCGACGTTGGGGCAATCAATAGCGTCGGTAAAATGGCTGGGGCGATCGCCTTTCCTTTCGCTTTTCCTTTTTGAGGCGGCACCTCCCGCTCTTGTAGCAACCTGGCAATCACCTGTGCCGACTTGCCTAAACCCATATCATCGGCAAGGCAACCATTCAGCCCCAAACTCTCTAAATAACTCAACCAAGACACGCCCCGCTTTTGGTAATCCCGCAGCTTGCCCCGAAATTTGGCTGGGTCAGCAATTACCTCTAGCTGGCTCTTATCATTGAGCTTGTCTAACATTTCGGACAATGCCCGATCGCGCTCGACCTCTAGCTGTTCGCCTGCTTCTCCTTCCGCCGTTAACCGCATGAAGTCAATCAGGCTTAAATTGGGGTTCTCTTGGCGATGCTTTTTCCAGAACTCCAGCATCTCCTGCATCTTGTCCTGGTCTAGCTCCATCCATTGCCCTCGGAATTGTACCAGCGGTACTTTAGCGTTCACTAACTGCTGCCATTCCTGTTCACTAACCTTTTCTCCCCCGATCGCCAACTCATACTGATATTCCACCAACGAGTCCGCTGAAAAATAGCTTTTGCCCTTGCTGCTGCTGCTTTTACTCAACCCTTTTGCCTGGAGTCGAATCTTTGCTCGCTGCCGTCCTTTCGGTGTCCACCAAGCAGGCACAATCACTTTGTATCCGGCATCTTCTAGCACCCAAGCTGACTCATTGAGAAATGCAAATGCGTCATCTAAGCTCAGGCGAATACTGGCAGGTTCGTCGGTTTCTAGCCCCTGCCAAAGCTGGTTATAAATGCGAGCAGCGTAGCCTAGGTTAGTCAGCAAATGTTGCTCAAAATTATCGCCAAATTGCTTCTGTAACTGCTTTTGCTGAGAGGCGCGAGATTGCCAGTACTCTTGCAACGGCATTCGCAAAGAGGGGTCTTTTTTAGAAGCGACCTGGAACTCCAAAATCCAATTCTGGTTAGGCTGGTCGGGCGATCGCAGTTGAAAGCATAGGGAGAACGGCGCACCCGCTTGATTGCGGGTAATGCGATCGCGCCAAGTCTGCCATTGCCGATATTGCTCTAAGCTGGCTGGGGCTGATTGTTTAGGGTTCAGGCAAAGATCAAGCAAAGAGCCTGAAATCTTAGTTTGAAACGTTGCTGGAATGGGGGTGTGATTAACAATTTCTGTGATTAAGCATTCTGAGAAATGCCGCAGCAACCGTTCTCGCTCATAAAACTTTGGTGTATCTGCTGGCTCGGTGAACCCTGATACACACACTAGCGGCATCCATTCCCCGTAGCGTTGCAACTCTGTTTCATACTGGGTTGAAACAATTTCCCATCCTGAGTGTATTTCAGAGCTAGGAGCAGCCTTGACAGCCTTTGTGGTTTTTTCAGCCTCAACAGCTTTTTTGCGAACACGGGTGGCTGTGCCAGGACTTTTCTGTTTGCTTTTAGATGCTGCAATCGCGGCAATTTCTCGGTAGCGCAGTGCTGGAATATATTGATCTCTAAGAATAATCTGCTTAAAGAACTGCGTGTAGTGATGCCAAAACAGTAAATCCGCTCCAAACTGCACTTCTGCCAAATTGTGTAGGGAAGTAAAGTGCAGCTCGTTTAACAATTTAATGATGGTATGAGTAGCGATCGCCAAACAATCAATTTGCCAATATTGCCACTCAAATGCTTCCGGTAACTCTGCCTCTAAATATCGCGCCAGTTCTAAAGATGGCAACGGTTGCTGGTCTGCACTAGGCAGTAGAAAATATTGGGGGGCGATCGCTGACTCTAGCCCCGCAGGAGTCCGATTTCTGCCTTGATTTCCTGGTGTTGGCAGTTTAATTCCGGCAGCATTAGCCAAAAACTCGGCTAATGCTGCCTTACCTAACTGACGCGGATGAGCTTGAGTTTTGCCGCGTTGCTTTTTGCCTTCAGTCGTTTCAATCCAGAGATAGAACGTTCCATCCTGAACAAAATGATCTTCTGCTTGAGGAATCCAAGTGCCGTGCAGAATTTTCATGGGCAGTACCAATGGCGACCTTTAGCAGCCTATGATATCAAGAATTGCTTGGATCTGCTGAAACTAATCAGCCCTGGCTAACAAACGAGAGAACTCTTGCTCTGTCTCTCTCGATCGCATTTAACTCTTCCAATGCTGTTGTCAAGTCTCCTGCTAACTGCTTGGCATTTTGTTTGGCGCTTGACTGATGGTACTGAGCCACTTCAATGGGTTCACCAATGCGAATCGTGACCTCACAGCCCCAGCGCGGAATCAGGTGGCTGTATTTTAGGGTAATGGGCACAACCTTCACTCCTAATTCAGGCTGATTTGACTCAGCTTGCAGCGCCAGCCGAATTAACCCTGGCTTCAGCGGATTAATTTCATTACCTCGAAAAATATTGCCCTCTGGAAAAACCACCATCATCTGCCGATCTTGCAAAAGCTTAATGCCGTGACGCAAACTTGCCACCGAAGGATTCCTAGGATTAATGGGAAATCCGCCCAGCCTTTTGAGGATCCAGCCCTGAAACCCTCCCGCCTCGTCTTGGGTCACCATAAAGTGCATATCTCTGCCCGTTACCAAACGTCCAGTAGCGAAGGCAATTAGAATGCCATCCCAGCGCGATCGATGGGTCGGAGCCAATACAACTGAACCTTCAAGAGGTAAATTTTCTTGTCCAACAATTTCAATGCGTCTAAAAAATAAAGGCAGAATTACCCGACAAAGGAAATAGGCTAAAGGGACTAACCAGGGCGAAAACCGAGAGTTAATGGCAGTGATGGGAGGAGTGGGAGATTTGGTTTCCATCGACGTTTGGGAAGAGGTGAGCATTGCCGTCATGAATTAAAAAACTGTGGGTTAAGTGGCGATCGCAGACTCCTTAGCATCTACAAACAACATAGCGGCTTATGGGCTAGCGCCGTTTTATGGGTGGACAGTTCTAAATCCTGTCATGTGCGGCACAGTTTTTTGAATAGACGGCTGCCAGCCCCGATTGAGTATTCCCATCCCTAAATTGTTCCTGACACTTAGTAAAAACGGGCGCAATTTCTGTTCCCGTACAAGATTATGCCAATCGCTTGTGCCAGTAATGTGTGCCAGTGCCATGTGCTAGCGAATCACTTACCCATCATCCGTTTGACCCATTCTAGCTTTCCGGCGTAGGGCGCATAGCGCAGCTTGATATCGAGCCAAAAGGATTTATAAAAGATGCTCTTGCGATGGGAAAAAGTGTCAAAACTAAATTTGCCGTGGTAGCTGCCCATACCGCTGCTGCCCACTCCGCCAAACGGTAGGGTGTAGGGAGAAATTTGCATAATGGTTTCGTTGATAGCAACGCCGCCTGAGGAGGTTTCTTGCAAAACGCGGTTTTGGACTTGTTTATTTTTAGAAAAGATATAAAGAGCAAGGGGCTTAGGTCGGGCATTGATTTGGGCGATCGCCTCTCCCAAGTCTTCATATTCTAAAATTGGTAAGATGGGTCCAAAAATCTCATCCTGCATAATTGCATCTGTCCAACTCACCTGATCAATCAGGGTCGGCGCAATATAGCGTTCTTCAGCCTTTGTCTCACCGCCCATCAAAATTTTTCCCTGCAATAAATCCGCTAGCCGTGAAAAATGCCGATCGCTAATAATCCGTCCGTAATCGGGGCTTTGGGCAGGATCATTGCCATAGAACTCGTGGAGGGTTTTCTGTAGAGCCGCCAAGAGAGCAGGCTTGATCTGGCGATCGACCAGAAGATAGTCGGGAGCAACACAGGTTTGCCCAGCGTTTAAGAATTTGCCCCAAACGATGCGACGGGCGGTATGTTCCAGATGCACGTTGCGATCGACAATGCAGGGACTTTTGCCGCCTAGCTCTAGGGTGACTGGCGTGAGATGCTGGGCTGCGGCTGCCATAATCACCTTGCCGATCGCCGTTCCGCCTGTAAAAAAGATGTGGTCAAACTGCTCTTCTAGTAATGCCTGACTTGTTTCTATGCCTCCTTCTACGACAGCGATATAGTGGGGTGCGAATGTATCTTGAATAATTTGCGTGATGATTTGCGACGTGTGGGGAGCCAGTTCCGACGGCTTGAGTAAAGCGCAGTTACCCGCCGCGATCGCCCCCACCAAGGGCGCAATCATCAGTTGAAAAGGATAATTCCAGGGGCTAATAATCAAAACAACGCCCAAGGGTTCGGGGCGAATGTAGGCGCTGGATGGAAAGGTAACCAGGGAGGTCGATACCTTTTGGGGTTTAGCCCAGCCGCGTAAGTGCTTGATCGCGTAGTCAATTTCTTGAGTGACGCTGATCTCGGTTAAGTAAGACTCAAACTTGGGCTTGCCCAAATCGGCGTGGATAGCAGCAACGATATCTTCCTGGCGATTGAGAATGGCTTGCTTGAGGGCTTTGAGTTGCGCGAGGCGAAAATCAATTTCCTGAGTTTGCCGGGTGTTGAAAAAGGCGCGTTGCTGACAGAGCAGGGTTTGAACGCGATCGCGGATTTCTTCGCAATGATCAATCGGCGTGGTCGGCGTGGTCGGCGTGGTCGATGTCATCCTGATTTCCTCTTTCACTCTATCTATCCCTTTTACTGTACCAACCCCCGCACGGTCTGATAGGCAACTGCTTGAATCGTGGTCATGGGCACTTCGTAAAAGTAACGACGGTGGAATTGTTCTTCTTGAACGACTTCTAAAAAAGAGGCGATTGCTAAATCGATCTCGGCTTTCCCTGCTGCTTCTCCCTCCATCGTGACTGGCGATCGAACCGTGATCTGTATTTTCTCCTCCGGTTGCTCCACCGTAAACCCCAGTAGCTCCAGCGTTTGAAAGCCCAGTCGCAGCGACCGATCGCTTAGCTCCAACTTTTGGACAAACTGCCCGTAGGTTGCAGACTTACCCGTGCGGCTGAGGTACTTGGCAATGCCGACTAATGTTTGCCAGGTTTGACCCGGCAACGTAGAAGCGGGGGGAGGATAGGCGATCGCCAGTTTTTGCTGAGTTTGTACCGCCTCCCGAAATAGGGCTTGCAGCTCACCCCAGTGGCTGGGGCACTGGTCTATTTGCAAAACTTCGGTGCTGGGCAGTGGGGACAGCCCCCGATAATCTAGCAGCCAATCGAGCTGAATGCTGGGGGCAAGTGTGCGGGTGGGGCGCAGGGCAATGAGGCGGATCTCATAGCGTTTCTTAGCGGTGTTGAAGTCTAACTCGGCGATCGCATCACATCGTCCTGGCAAAATTTCATCCCGGTAGTGCTCCCACCAAACGCCGGGAAACCCTAGCTTTGTTGCCTCATCCCAGATCTCGAACTCCGTTTTAATGTAGCGAACTGTGTCACCGCGCCAATCTTTAATATTGCGATGCCAAACTTTCTCAAACCAGCAGTTTTGAATCAGCAGTCGGGGCACCGAATTCCCTACCCCATAAGGCTCTAACAGCTTTAGTTCTCGAAATAAATCTTGCCCCAATGCTGCCACCGTTACCGTCAAATCTGCCCGTAGCTCCATTGGGGTTTGTGAGGGCTGCTGCTCTCGAAGCTGGCGATTGATTGCAGCGGCAAATAAATTAAGATTCTCTAGGGGCAACCTTAAATCTATTGCCCACGGATGTCCGCTAAAGCTGCTAAGCCAATGCGCCTGCTCTTGAAACAAGGCATACAAATTAATAGAGTCGGGCGATCGCGCTACTCCCCTCGCCTCACCATCAGTAGTCGCCACAGACTCAACCCCTAATAGAATCACCGGACGCGTATACTCCTGCACCATCTGCGCCGCCACCAATCCCAGCACCTCAATCGACCACTGTGGATCGCTGAGGATAATCGCCTGGGTGGTTGATAAATCTAGCTGGGCAATCCGAGCTTTTACCTGTTGAGCCATGTCCTTTTGCAAAGCCTTACAGCGAATATTCGCTAGTTCTGTTTCTTCTGCCAACTGCTGACAGCGTGAGAAATCACGGCTAGTCAGCAACTCCACGCAAAAGCGGGCATCACCATGAATGTGGCTAATGGCGTTAATTCGAGAAGCTACCCCAAACAAGATATCAGCAGGGCGATCGCCACTCCGTTTACATAGCTCCAGCAGCCGGACGATCCCCGGTCGCCTGGTTTGCTGCAACTGGGCAATGCCGATTTGCGCCAAATATCGACAGTCGCCCTGAAGCTCCACCCGATCAGCCATTAGCCCGATCGCCACTAAATCTAGCAAATCTTCTAAAGGGCACTGAGGCACCTCTGGCAGGGTTTCGTACATTGCCTCCACCAGCTTGTACGCCAGGGCAACGCCTGCAAGATGGGCGAGGGGATGGTCGGTTGGCAGTAAGCGTGGATTAAGCAGGGCGGTTGCCCCCAGGCGCTCGGCGGTGTGAGGATCAAGCACAATCACGTCGATGCCTAGTCCGCGTGCGTAGTCAATTTCTGTAGCATTCGTGCCGCCCGTGCTGCCTGTGACAATTAGCCTACAGTCAACCAGCGCGTCGATTCCCGCGATCGATAGCCCATGGGAGTCGGTCAAGCGGTTAGGAATGAAGTAAGTTAAGCGATCGGTTGAGAAAAACTGTCCCAACCCTTCCTGCAAAACTGCCGTTGCCGTAATGCCGTCTGCATCAAAATCGCCCCAAATGACGATCTGCTCGTTCTGTTGTCGAGCGCTGACCAAGCGGTTGACTGCACGCTGCATTTCCTCGCCAAAGGTAAACGGGCTGCTAGGTTGGTAATGATCAGGGTTCAAGAAGCCTGCAATCTGATTGGGTTCACAAATGCCTCGCTGCCAGAGCAACTGAGCCACGTTCTGCCCTCTCTCCTGCCTAGTATCCTGCCCGATCGCCCCCTGCTGCCGAACGATCGCCAAAAACCAGTCCGGTATCTCAGCCGAATCGGGCACCCACCATTCCAACGAATCGACCATTTAATCGGCTTTTGGCTTAAGAACTTTTGCCGGAATTCCCACGGCAGTTTCGCCAGCAGGTACATCCTTTAACACGACTGCATTTGCGCCAATGTTAACATCATCATTTAAGTGAACCTGACCCAAGATTTTTGCCCCCGCTCCCACGTTAACGCGATTGCCCAAAACTGGTGCCTCAAAAGGGCGATCGAGGTAACGATTGCCTAGGGTGACCCCCTGCCGAATAATACAGTCGTCGCCAATGATGGAATTCCCATGAATGACGATCGCCCCCTGATGCTCAATCACCACTCGCCGCCCCAGTTGAACGGTGTAGGGTAAGTCAATCCCATAGGTATTTCGAACTCTACGATAAAGCGATCGATAGAAAATACTGAGGGGGGCACGAAGCAAAATCGGCTTAACCGACATTCGCCAAACGCCAAATCTCTGGATCGCTACTGCCTGAAACCCAGGCTTCGTCCAGTCGCGTCCATGCGCTTTCCAGTCTTCCTGAAGCTGTTGCCAGAGGGCGATCGATTCTGAATTCTCTACTGCTGCTGGCTCCACTGGGCGATCGACCTGATCACCTGTCGAGCTAACCGAATAATCAGGAACGTTTACGTCGTTCAAATCTCTCCACCTCCCTTTAGCAGCACGCTATTAAGAATAAAGTCTCCCAACATATTAGGGGGATCATCATCAGGTTTGCGCTGAATCACCTGTCGCATTCGCCACGCCATAAAGCCTGTAGCCCAGGCTATTTCGCTCAAAATAGCGTAGCTCCACCCATAGTTTTTAACAAAGAACCGTCGCCGCGAATCAAACCAATAAGTCGGGCGGCGCTTCGGTTTGCGCTTGGTATCCGTGACTCCTGAGCTTTGCCCCACATAGTGAACCACTCGGCTTTCTGGAACATACCAACAAGACCAACCTGCATTCTTGGCCGCCACACAAAAGTCAACTTCTTCAAAATACAGGAAGTACTTCTCATCCATCAAGCCTGCTGTCTCAAAAACCTGTCGCCGCACAATCATGCTGGCTCCCGCCACCCAATCGACCTGCTGAATGGCTTCAGTCACGGGCAGAATGGGCACGATCCGCTGATTTAAGAGCTGGGTCACTAAGCCTAGCCGTAAGCCGCTGTCTAACTCGCTCCAAACGTTAGGAAACCGAAACGCCGAACATTGGGGCGTCCCATCTGGCTCTTCGAGGCGACTGCCAGCAATTCCGGCTTCCGGTGTCTTGTCCATAAAATCGACCAGTGCCTGCAACGCGCCGGGTCGTACTACCGTATCAGGGTTAAGTAGCAAAATATAGTCGGGAGGAGTGTCTTCAGCTAGGGCTGGACGAATGGCAACATTGTTGCCAAAGGCGTAGCCTCCATTGCGCTCTTGGGGCAAAAAGGTCACCCAATCCCAGTTTTCAGTGGCGATCGCTGCCGCAATTTGCTCAACCGATCCATCTGCCGAATCATTGTCTACAACTGTTACCTGTGTTCCTGGCAGGGCGTGTACCTCCCTGATGAGGGAGTGCAGACAAGCAATTGTTAATTCTGGGGTTCGATAGTTGAGAATGACGATCCTAAGACGATCGCACGACGGGGTAGGGGTGACAGCAGACATGAGGATTCTCTAAAAAGAACAGGAAGATTAAGTTTAAATAAGCAAGGAAGCCAGCAGGCAAAATAGCTAGGCATCAATAGAAAGTAGTCTTTGTCCAGACAGGCGGACAATTTTATAAATCAATTCTACGGAATACCTCAGATTTTTTAGAAAAGAATTGATTACACATTCTTCAATGATTTGCCGAGCTTGGCAGCTTCTCCCATCAACCTTAGTCAAATCTTCAGAGAAAGGTATTAAAACCCTATAAGTAATGTGTTGCTTTATACGAAGATTTCATTAAGATGTCTTGAGGATTTGATGAACCAACGATGAAAGTCTAATGACGATCCAGAGTTTCCAGCTTGACCGTTAACAACTTTGTGATAGTTTGGATGGAGATTTCAGGCATAATTCTCCCGACAGCTCAGTAACTTCTACGTATATAGAGATCGAGAGAGCGCATACAGATTCATAAGGCTGGCTTAGGACGAAATGGGAAAGCAATCTAAAGCGTGATTAAGCATGTCGATTTTTCTACAAAAAATTCATTCCGATTCTTTAGGATTTTGGTAAAAGTTATGAGAGCTAAGGTGAAGCATATCCAGAAGGCTCAGTCCTGCAAAACTCCCACAATTCCTATGACGCTTGAGCCTCAAGAGTTGCCCTCAATTTCTGACTTTAATAGGCGGCGGCAGACAATACAACCGATAGGGCTGATAGCTGCCATCTGGGTCGCTACCCTGGTTGCAACCCCTGGGCAAGCGCAGACCCCAGTTCCGCCTGCTCCTCCTACTGTGGCACCTGCGGGGGCACCTGCTGTTCCATCTGCGGCTCCGGCTCCAGCAAGTCAGGTAACGCCCCGTCCGGCAACGCCTTTAACGCCAAGCCGTCTTAACGTGCCACGGACTCAAGTTCCGACGACAGGCTATCAAGAAGAAGAATACCGACTTGGCCCTGGCGACCAAATTGGGCTAGATATTTTTGATGTTCCAGAGTTGAGTGGTGCTCAGGGTCAGTACGTGGTGCTGATCGATGGCTCTGTGAATTTACCTTGGGTTGGTAAAGTTAAGCTTCAAGGATTGACGCTCTCAGCTGCGTCTGCTCGCTTGGAAGACGCCTATACACCTTATATTCGCACTCCTCTCATTACTGTCAATCTTTTGACTGCCCGGACTCTCCGAGTTAATGTAGTCGGAGCGGTGAAGCGTCCAGGCCCCTACATCATTAGCCCTCAAGGGCAAACCAACCAAATTTTGGTTGGCGATGCGGCGATCGGGGGTGGGGGTGTTGCCAGTCAATGGCCCACCGTTACCCAGGCGTTACAGCAGGCAGGCGGTATTACCCAACTGGCTAACCTCCGTGAGGTGCAGGTGAACCGTCCCCAGCCCGATGGCTCTCAGCAAAAGATTAAGGTTAACCTCTGGGAACTGTTGCGATCGGGGCAAATTCAGCAAGATATTGCCCTCCGCGATCGCGACACTTTAATAGTGCCTCAATCTGCCTCTGTTAGTTCTGAGGAAGCTTTGCTTAATGGCTCTTCTAGCTTTGCCCCTGCTACTATCTTGGTAAATGTGGTCGGCGAAGTTAAGGCTCCAGGTACTGTTGAAGTTGCCCCTAATACCTCTTTGAATCAAGCCCTACTAACCGCAGGTGGCTTCGAGAGCAGCAGAGCTAGAAGGAAAGATGTCATCTTGGTTCGGCTTAATCCCGACGGAACGGCAGTTCGACGAACTATTCCCATCGACCTGACTGCGGGGATTAATGAAGAAACTAACCCCTCGCTGCGAGAGTTTGACACGA
>Ga0209181_10012258_pt1 | contig 10863 bp, 7 predicted proteins | sample MAT05_FD_187208 | JGI IMG/M metagenome (GOLD analysis project Ga0209181, IMG submission 187208) | Freshwater microbial communities from Lake Fryxell liftoff mats and glacier meltwater in Antarctica - MAT-05 (SPAdes) (version 2) | ecosystem: Environmental > Aquatic > Freshwater > Ice > Liftoff...
TGCGCCAGCTGGGCGGCCATCTCCGCTTCGCGCAGAAAACGGGACTTGATCTCCGTGCGGTAGGCCAGCTCCGGCGGCAGCAGCTTCACCGCCACCGTCCGCTTCAGCCGGGTGTCGCGGGCACGATACACGATGCCCATCCCGCCACGCCCGAGCTCGCCCTCCACCTCGTACTGGGGGGCGAGGGCACGCTCGACTCGCGCCAGCAACTCGTTGTCGGCGGCGGCATCTACCGGATCAGGCACGTGGGGCCGGCGAAAAGGGACAGGACTACGGTCTACATAGGATAGCATCCCTGAACCATCCTTAGGAGGCGCGATCGCACCGAGCGGGAGCGGACGACGAGGAACGGATTGCGACGCTGGGGGTCGATCACCTGCGGGGGCTGACCATGTGGCACCTCCTACGCCAGTCAGGCCGGAAAAGTTTGGCCGAGGGTGCCGAAGTGGCACGGACGGCTGTGCCCGCACCTTGCACGTAGCGAGAGCAGGAGACGCGACCGGCCCCGTGGCCCGGGCCCTTGGCAGGGGTTCCGGGCTGGATCGCACCGACGGTCTCGTCCGTATCGAATCCGGGTCACCCGTGCCACGGGGCCCACCAGCAGGAGCGCCTTCCCATGGCCGAACGTCAGATGCTCCCCGTCCTGCCCCTCCGCGGGCAGGTCATTTTCCCAGGGCTCACCGCCCCGATCGCTGCGGGCCGGCCGGGCACCCTGCGTGCCATCGAGACGGCGCTCAAGGGCGACCGCCTCGTGTTCGCCGTTGCCCAGCGCGACACCTCCGAGGAAACCTCCGGCGACAACCTCTACACCACCGGTGTGATCGCCCGCATCGGGCAGATCCAGCGCGGTCTCGGCGGCGTGCAGCTCCTGCTCCAGGGCGAGACGCGCGCTACCGCCCTCCAGTTCGTCAAGACGGAGGGGTATCTCTCCGCGGCCGTGGTCCAGACGGCCGACATGGAGCCGATCGACGAGAAGGACCCCGCCTTCGAAGCGCTGCACCGCGAGACCCGCGAGCGCGCCATGGAGCTGGGCGAGAAGCGTGGCCTGCCCGAGGAGGTGGTTCATCAGGTGCTCGACAGCGTGACCGACCCGGGCCGCTTCGCCGACCTCGTCGCGGGCTATCTGGACGTGGACGTGCCGCAGAAGCAGGCGCTGCTCGAGACGCTCAGCGTCGAGGAGCGCATCCGCCGCGTCCTGGTGCATGTCCAGCGTCAGATCGGCATGCTCTCCGCCCAGGAGGAGATCAAGAATCAGGTGCAGGAGGAGCTCGGCGATCGCCAGCGTGAGATGTTCCTGCGCGAGCAGCTCAAGGCGATCCAGAAGGAGCTGGGCGACGACGATTCCAGCAAGGAAGTCGGGGCGCTGCGCGAGAAGCTCGCCGCACTCGACCTGCCGAAGGAGGCGCAGAAGGAGGTCGTGCGCGAACTCGGGCGCCTCGAGCGCGCCGGACGCGAGAGCATGGAAGCGCAGGTCATCCGCACCTATCTCGAATCGATCGCCGAGTTGCCGTGGAACACGCGCAGCGACGACCAGCTCGACCTGCCTCGCGCCATCTCGGTGCTGGAAGAGGATCACTACGGCCTCGGTGACGTGAAGGATCGCGTCATCGAGTTCCTGGCCGTCCGCCAGCTGCGCGCGAAGCAGCTCGAGGCCGAGCTGAAGGAAACCGGCGAACTGCCGGCGGTGCGTGTCGTGAACGACGACGAACCCGCGCCGGCGAATGCCGATCCCATCACCGACAGCAAGGAGGCCAAGGCGCGCGCGATGGCGCGCGGCCCGATCCTGCTGTTCAACGGTCCTCCCGGTGTCGGCAAGACGTCGATTGCGAAGTCGATCGCGCGAGCGCTGGGCCGCGAGTACGTGCGTATCGCACTCGGTGGCGTGCGTGACGAGGCCGACATCCGCGGGCATCGCCGCACGTACGTCGGCGCGATGCCGGGCCGCATCATCAACGGCATGAAGGCGGCCGGCACGCGCAACCCCGTCTTCCTGCTGGACGAGGTGGACAAGCTCGGCACCGGCTTCCAGGGCGATCCCGCGAGCGCACTGCTCGAGGTGCTGGATCCGGCGCAGAACAACAGCTTTACCGATCACTACCTCGGCGTGCCGTTCGATCTCAGCGAGGTGCTGTTCATCGCCACGTCGAACTTCATCCAGAACATCCCCGGCCCGTTGCTGGACCGTATGGAGGTGGTGGAGTTCAGCGGCTATACCGAGAAGGAGAAGGCTGGCATCGCGACGCAGTATCTCGTGCCGCGCCAGTTCGACGAGAGTGGTCTCAAGAGCGCGGGCATCACGCTCACGCCTGACGCGGTGATGACGGTGGTGAGTCAGTACACACGCGAAGCCGGCGTGCGTCAGCTCGAGCGGCAGATCGGGGCGGTGGCACGCAAGGTTGCGCGCAAGCTGTCGTCGGGAGCCGAGGAGGCGGCCAAGGTGCCGACGGTGCTCGACAGCGCTGACGTGCGTGCGCTGCTCGGTCGCCCGCGCGTGCACCCGGAGAAGATCAGCGAGACCGATGCCGTCGGCATCGCGAATGGCATGTACTACACGCCGATGGGCGGCGACATCATGTTCGTCGAGGCCTCGGTACGGCGGCCCGGCACGCGATCGGCACCGCGGACCGTCGTCGGCGACGCGCAGGTGGAAACCATCACGGATGGCGTGGGTGGGAGCGGACCGGTGTCGCTGATCCTCACCGGGCAGCTCGGTGACGTGATGAAGGAGAGCGCACGCGCGGCCTTCACCTTCGCCATGAACAACGCTGCGGCGCTGGGCATTCCGTCCAGCCGTCTCGGTGCGGTGGAGGCGCACATCCATGTGCCGGCCGGTGCGATTCCGAAGGACGGCCCCAGCGCCGGCATCGCGATCGCGACGGCGCTGGTCAGCGAGATGAGCGGCCGCGCGGTGCGTCGCGACGTCTCGATGACCGGTGAGATCACGCTGCGTGGCCGCGTGCTGCCGATCGGCGGGCTGAAGGAGAAGGTGCTCGGTGCGCATCGCGCGGGGATCAAGCACGTCATCATCCCGAAGGCCAACGAGGCCGATCTCGAGGATGTGCCGGACGAGGTGCGCGAGACGCTCACCTTCCACCCGGTGCAGACGCTGGACGAGGTGCTGAAGGTGGCGCTCGTGCCGCAGAGCGACGTCGAGCGGGTGATCGAACGGGAGCTGGCGGCGCTCTGAGGGTGATGAGCCGTTGACCGCCTGACGACGCGACGCCCCGCCGGGACTGCACCGGCGGGGCGTCGTGCGTCAGCGCACGAGCGTGGGTGCGACCGTGCGTGCGTGCGACCGTGCGACCGTGCGTGCGTGCGAACGTGCGATCGTGCGCCCGTGCGTGCGAACGTGCGTGCGAACGTGCGTGCGAACGTGCGTGCGAACGTGCGTGCGAACGTGCGTGCGTGCGTGCGAGGCCGGGGCACGGGTGCCGTGGTCAGCACTGCACTTCGCGCAGTAGTCAGCGCAGGGCCGCGTCGGCGGCGATGACGGCGTTGAGCAATACGTTCGCGCCGTTGGTGATGTCCGCCGCATGCGAGAACTCCTTCGGCGAGTGGCTGATGCCACCGACGCTCGGCACGAAGATCATCGCCATCGGTGCGATGTGCGCCACCTCCTGGGCATCGTGTCCCGCGCCACTCGGCATGCGCTGGTGCGTCAGGCCGAGGGCGGTCGCGCTCCCCTCGATCATCTGCAGCAGTCGCGCGTCGGAGATGGCCGGCGTGCTTTCCACCAGCCGGGTGAACCGGAACGTCGTGCCCGACGCCGCGCCGATCTCGCGGCCCAGCTGTTCGAAGCGTTGGGTGAAGTGCTCGATTTTCGCCGGGTCCAGATCGCGCAGGTCCACCGTCAGCACCACCTGCCCCGCGATCACGTTCGTCGTGTTCGGCGTGACGTGCAGGCGCCCGACCGTCGCCACCTGTCGTCCCGGTTCGCTGCGCACCGCCTCGTTCACCGCGACGGTGAACTTCGCCGCGGCGAGCATCGCGTCCTGCCGCTGGTCCATCGGCGTGGCGCCGGCATGGTTCGAGAGGCCGGTGATCGAGACCTCGAACCATCGCAGCCCCACGATCCCCTCGACGACACCGATCTGGCGGCCGGCCTTCTCCAGCAGTCCACCCTGCTCGATGTGCAACTCGACGTAACAGGCAATGTCGCCTTTCGCGCGCTGCGCCTCGCGCAGGCGGGCGACGTCACCGCCGATCAGCCCGATGCCCTCGCGCACCGTCTTCCCGGAGCGTGCCACCTTGTCGAGGTCCGCATCGGTGAGCAGGCCCACCATGACCTTGCTGCCGATCGTGCCGCCCTCCTCGTTCTGCCACACCACCACCTCGAGCGGATGGGCGAGTCGCGCACGCTGCTCGGCCAGCGAGCGCGCGACCTCGATCGCCGCGAACGATCCGACGGGCCCATCGAAATTGCCACCATCGGTGACCGAGTCCACGTGGGAGCCGATCAGGATCGGCTTCAGGCTGGCATTGGTGCCCGGGATGCGCGCGAGGATGTTGCCGGCCGCATCGATGCGCGGTGTGAGGCCCGACTGCCGGTACAGGTCGAGCGTGAAGGCGCGTCCGGCGAGATCGGCCTCGGAGTACGCGACGCGGTTGATGCCGCCGGCCGTGCGCCCGATCCGGTCGAACTGCGCGAGCCAGCCGTTGAGGCGATCACCGTTGATTTGCCGTGGCGCTGGCGGCATCGGCCGTGATCGACGTCCTGCCGCCGCCGAGGCGGTGAACGAGCCGAGTGCCGGGAGGCCGGCGAGGGCGACGGACTGGCGGAGGAAATGGCGACGGTGCATCAGGCGCTGGGCGGGGCGAATGTGGTCCGACGTGCGTATGGCGGTTGGCGATCCAGACCACACGGATGCAGCGCGGTGCTCGCCGCGAACCGGCGCCGGCCGCGCCGGCGCACGAGCCACTGGCCAATCGCCTACCAGAATACCGTGGCGCCCAGCTCGGCGAAGGCGGTGTCGTTGGTCACCACCGCCGCATCGAGGGACAGGGCCTGTGCAGCGATGAGGCGATCAAAGGGATCACGATGCGTTCCTGCGAGCTGCCCGGCGCGAACGCCCGCCGTTACGCTGACCTCGAGCAGGCGAAAGCCGTCGGCCTCGACGACATACGCGAAGTCATTCAGCAGTGCGTCATCGACGGCCAGCTTGCCCAAACGCACTTTCGTGGAGATCTCGAATGCGCTGGCAGCGCTCACGTACACGGCGCGCTGCGGCGCCTCGAGCATCGCGGCCCGGGCCAGAGCCGACAATCGCGGACTGTCGGCATGCCAGAAGATGAAGGCGACGGTGTCCAGCAGCAGTGTACCGCTCGCCTCGATCACACGCCCCATGCGTCGGCGTCCCTGTCAGCGAGTGGGGCGAACGCATCGTCAGTGAAGCGAATCGAGTCCTTGAAGCGCCCTGGTGTCGGCACAGGCACGAACGGCCGCAGTTCCGCCATCGGGTGGCCGTTGACGCTGATCACGTATCCAGCTCCAGACACCGCCACCTCGCGGACGAGCGCGGCGAGCCTGGCCTTCGCTTCCGAGATGGAAATGGTCTCCATGACAGGTCAAACTATTCTGACCGATCCAACCAGTCAACATGCTTCCCGCATGTGGATTGGGAACCAGGGAGCTGGTCAGCGGCTGGACGACTCGTCGCTCTCATTCATCAGGGCACCGAATGCTCCTGCTTCGCCGTTCGACCACTGCGATCGAGCCGCTCGCGACGGTCACAGGGCGCAGGCACGGCCACCCGTGAGCCGGACCGCCATCACCGCACGGCCCCACGCGCGGCGCCACCGCCCATCGTCCGCCTCGCCCACTGGGTGAGCACCGTCGCGCTGGTCGTGACGGCCGGCTCCCGCCTGCGGATCTTCAACGCCAGCCCCGTCCTCGCCCCGAAAGGCCAGACCTTCGCTGGTGACCTTGGAACGGCCAGGCGGTACCGGCCGCACCTCACCCTCGGCGGCTGGCTCGGCGGCGCACGGCACTGGCACTTCACGATGAGGTGGATCCTCGTCGCGAACGGGCTGCTGTACCTCGGCTACCTCGGCTACCTCGGCTACCTCGGCTACCTCGGCTTCCGGGGCGAGTGGCGTGCGCGAGCACCACCGGCCGGCGCGCGCTTCCCGGCCTATTGGGTGAGCGATGCGACTCCCGCGTGGGAACCACCGGCGTATGGCGCACCGGCGCGGCTGCATGGCCCGATCAGGCTCGGGTCCGAGAACACCAGGTACCTGAAAGATCGCCGTGTTGCCGGCGGCGAACGGCGGCTACTGGTCCGATCGAGGGTACGGATGGTGCGGCGGGAGATGAGCGTGCCACGGCGGTCGGGGTGACGATGACGTCAGGTCAGCGCCCGATCCCGCCCAGCTCCATCAATCGCCACACGTCCAGCGGAATCGCCCCCGGTTCCGTGCCGGCCACGAACCACTCGGTGTATCGCTTCGCGGGCAACGTTTCGGGCGTCGCGGGCAGTCCGGTCTCGCGATCCAGTTCCATCGACACGAGCCCGGGTGGCGGCGTCCATCCCATGCTCGTGCGGCCACCGGCGTAGTACGCCTGCACTGCCCGCGCGAAGATCGGCGCGGCGACGGTCCCACCCGCGGCCTGTCCACCGGCGATGGGCTTCGGCGTGTCGTACCCCACCCACACGGCGCCCACCAGTTCCGGCGTCATCCCGACGAACCAGACGTCGGTGCTGCCGTTGGTGGTGCCGGTCTTGCCAGCCACCGGGATGCGTGCCGGCACGTACTTCCGCACCGCCGTGGCCGTGCCGCGCTCCACCACGTCGCGCATCATGTCGCGCAGTACGAAGGCGACGCGATTGTCGAGCGCGTATTGTGGTGCGGCCAGGCGCGGTGCCCAGACGGTTCGGCCACTCCGGTCCTCGACCTTCTGCACGAATCGCGGACGCACGGCGGCCCCGCCGTTCGCAATCGTGCCGTACGCCGACGCCATGTCCAGCGGCCGGACGCTCGCGGTGCCGATCGCGCTCGACGGATAGGGCGCGATCGTCGCGTCGAGCCCCATGCGCTTCGCGAGTGCCGCGACGCTGTCGATCGTCACCTGCTGCCCGAGCTGCACCGCCACCGGGTTGCGCGACTTCACCAGCGCCTCGCGCATCGTCAGCGGGCCGAGGAACTTCCCGTCGGAGTTGTCGGGGGAGTAGACCTGGCCGTTCGGTTGCACGATGCGCAGCGCGGTATCCTGCTCGATCGTGTTGGCGGCGATGCCCTGCAGCAGCGCGGCGCCGTAGACGAACGGCTTGAAGCTCGACCCGGGCTGGCGACGGCCATCGATGACGCGGTCGAAGGACGACGTCGCGAAGTTGCGCCCGCCCACCAGCGCGAGCACTTCGCCGGTGAGTGGCGACAGGATCACCGCGGCACCCTGCAGCGTCCCCGCTGCCGGTGCCGGCGCGGCTCCCTTCTTTTTCGTCCGGCGCGGCGGCGCCTCGGCGGCCGCCACCCCCTCGCGCAGCGCCGTCGCGGCGGCGCGTTGCAGCATGGGATCGATGGTGGTGGTCACCCGGTAGCCGCCGTCGTTCAGATTCACCCCACCCCGCTCAGCCTGCACGCGCGCCACGTTCACCATGTAGGCGAAGCTGGCATCGACGGTGGTGGGCCTGGTCACGAGCGGCGCCGCCTGCGCCCGGGTCTTCTCCGCGGCGCTGATGTAGTTCTGCTCTGCCATCAGCGCGAGCACCAGGTCGCGGCGCTGCTTCACCCGTGCCGGACTCTTGATCGGGTCGTAGATCGCCGGCCCCTTCGGCATCGCGGCGAGCGTGGCCGCCTCGGACAGCGTCAGGCGGGCAGCAGGCTTGCCGAAGATGTGGCGTGCGGCGGCGTCGATCCCATGCCATCCATGTCCGAAGTGGATCGTGTTCAGGTACGCCTCGAGGATCTGCGCCTTGGTGTATCGACGCTCCATGGCCCGCGCCGCCGTCTGCTCGCGCAGCTTGCGGCTGATCGAAGCGTCGCGCCGGTCGATCAGGGCGGGGTGCATGTTGCCCACCAGCTGCTGCGTGATCGTGCTCGCACCGCGGGCGTTCCCCATCACGGCATCCTTCATCGCCGCCGCCACACCCACCAGGTCCACACCGTCGTGCTGGTAGAAGCGCTGGTCCTCCACCGCCACGAACGCCTGCGGCACGAACCGCGGCAGCGAGGCGATGGACACACTGGTGCGCACCTGCCGGCCCAGCTCGCCGATCACGGTGCCGTCCCGGGCCAGCACGAGCGACGACTGCGGCAGCGGGATGATCGCCGAGGCATCGGAGGCCTGCGACGCGAGCGGTCCGGCGGCGAGGGCGAGGGCGAGGGCGAGCAGGAGTCTGGTCACGTTGGGCAGGTTACGAGGGCTGGAGAGCCCAGCAGCAGAATTGGTGCCAGCCGGGCTCGTCGTCACGCCCGGGAAGGTCGTAGCTTTCGGGATGCCACGACTGCTTCGCCTCGGCCTCGTGCAGTTCCGGCCGGCCAAGGCCAACTACACCGCGAACCGCGCACAGGTCGCCGCCCTCATCGCGCAGGCGGTGGCGCTCGATCCGCGCCCCGACGTCCTGCATTTTCCCGAGACGGCGCTCACGGGCTATTTCCTCGAGGGCGGCGTCCGCGACCTCGCCGTGACCGCCGGCACCCTCGCCGCCGACCTGCAGCGCGACGTCGTGGCTGGCACGGCGCCCGGCAGCACGATCGACGTCGTGATCGGCTTCTACGAACGGTGGCGCAACACACTCCACAACAGCGTCATGTACGTCACGCTCGGTGGCGACGCGCCGCTGATCCGACACGTGCACCGGAAGAATTTTCTCCCCACATACGGCCTGTTCGACGAAGCGCGTTTCGTCGAGGCCGGCCGTGACCTGCGCGCCTTCGACACCTCGTGGGGCCGCGCCGCCATGCTCGTCTGCGAGGATGCGTGGCACTCGATCACCGGCACGATCGCCGCGCTGGATGGTGCCGAGGTGGTGTTCGTCTCGTCGGCGGCGCCGGCGCGCGGGCCCTGGCCGCGCAGCGACGCGAATGGCGGTCCGGCGAGCGTCTACCGCTGGGAGCGGCTGGTGCGTGACCTTGCGGAGGAGCACGGCGTGTTCGTCTCGCTCAGCAATCTCGTGGGCAGCGAGGGGGGGAAGATGTTCAGCGGCGCCTCGACCATCATCGGGCCGCATGGTGACGTGCGCACGACGCTGCCGTTGTTCGAGCCGGCGATGACGACGCTCACCTGCGACCTGCGCGACCTCGTGCGCGCCCGTGCCGACGCGCCGCTGCTCAGTGACGTCAGCCACGCCTGGCCGAGCCTGACGCAGAACATCGACGCGGCGATGGCGCGTACGCCGTACGTGCTCTCGTACGACGCGGCCGACGAGGCGCCTGTGGGCCGAACCGCGCCGCTGATGACGACCACTCCCGTGGCCGCCGGCGCCGGTGGCATCTCCGGCGCGCCCGCACCGCTCGAGATCAACGCGCCGCTCGTGCAGCACTGGCTGGTGCAGTTCATCCGCGACGAGATGCAGCGTCGCGGTTTCACGAAGGCCGTGGTGGGGCTGTCGGGCGGAGTGGATTCGGCCGTCACCACATACCTCGCCGCACTGGCGCTCGGCCCGCAGAACGTCCTTGCCGTTCGCATGCCGTACAAGTCCTCCTCCGCTGACAGCCTCGCGCACGCGGAGCTCGTGATCGACGCGCTTGGCATTCAGCATCGCACCATGGACATCACCGCCGCAGTGGACGGCTACCTGCAGCACGAGCCTGACGCCGATCCGGGTCGCCGGGGCAACGTGATGGCGCGGACACGCATGATCACGCTCTTCGACCAGAGCCAGAAGCTTCGCGGCGTGACGCTGGGCACCGGCAACAAGACTGAGCGCCTGTTTGGTTATTACACGTGGCACGCCGACGACTCGCCGCCGATCAATCCGCTCGGTGACCTCTACAAGTCGCAGGTGTGGGCGCTGGCGCGGCACCTCGGGGTGCCGGCCGCAATCATCGACAAGCCCGCGTCGGCGGATCTGATTCAGGGGCAGACCGACGAAGGCGACTTCGGCATCAGGTATGCCCGTGCCGACGAGCTGCTGAACTGGATGCTGAACGGGTGGACGCCCACCGATCTCGCAACGCGGGGCTTCGACGCGCGCGACATCGAGATCGTGCGACGCCGTCTGGAGTCCACGCACTGGAAGCGCCGCCTGCCGACGGTGGCACTGATCGGCCCGACGGCGATCGGCGAGAGCTACCTGCGACCGGTGGACTATTGAGCCGGCGTGGATTCTGGCACCGCTGGTGGCGGCGCGGCGCGGCCTGCGGGCTGCTGCTCACCGCGGCTGCCGCGTCCGACCTCACCGCGCAGCCGATCAGTGTCCGTGACGGATCGGGCCAGATGGTGACGGTCAAGGCCCCGGTCCGCCGCGTGGCCTCGCTGACGCCGTCGTCGGTGGACATCATCGTGTCGCTCGGCGCCGCCGACCGCGTCGCTGCACGCACGCGCTACGACACATCGCGTGCGGTGGCGCGCGCCGCCGACGTCGGTGGCGGCGTCGATCCGAGCGTCGAGGTGCTGCTCGCCGCACGCCCCGATCTGCTCATCGCGTGGAAGGGACAGGCGACGGCGCCGGTGGTGAGCCGCGTGCGTGCGCTTGGCGTACCGGTGTATCTACTCGAAACCACCGACACCGCCGCGATGTACCGCTCGGTGAGGGATATCGGCACCCTGCTCGGCCTCGACGCGAGGGCCGCCGCCGCCGCCGCAGCGCTCCGCGCGGAGTTCCGAGCGGTGGCGGCGGCAACCACCGGCATGCCGCGCCTCCGGGCCGTCTACGTGATCAGCACGTCGCCGGTGATCATCGCTGCAGCGAAGAGTTACATGGC
>Ga0209181_10012259_pt1 | contig 10863 bp, 10 predicted proteins | sample MAT05_FD_187208 | JGI IMG/M metagenome (GOLD analysis project Ga0209181, IMG submission 187208) | Freshwater microbial communities from Lake Fryxell liftoff mats and glacier meltwater in Antarctica - MAT-05 (SPAdes) (version 2) | ecosystem: Environmental > Aquatic > Freshwater > Ice > Liftoff...
CTCAGGCCTTCTTGACCCAAACCAAGCACCAGCCCTTTGCGTTCACGAGCTTTCCGCCAACCGCGCCGCAGGGAGCCCATTCCTCGTCGCCCTTAGCGACAAAGAGTTGGCAATTGGCACAGTTGCGACCGGCGGCAAAGGTCGGCGATTTCGTCACGTCGACCTTACTGGCGTCATGTCGGTAGCCAAGGGCCACGGCTTGTGCATCGGTTTCTTCCAGCTTGGCGGCCTGGGCAGACGTGACCCGAGTGGCAGCGAGCGCGAGCGCGGCGGCTGGAACGGAAATGACGAAGTGACGGCGGGAGGTCATGGCGGTCTTCTCTAGGGGATGTATCTGTCTTGTCCCAGGCATGATGTCATATGAACTGTTTTTGTCAAGTTATATTTGAACATAATTGCTACATGACCCGTGTTTGAATCGCTTTAACCGGTTCATTGTCAGCCGCCATCGCGATCAAAGCCATGTCAAACCGAAAGTGGAATCGAAGGATGAAAACTTGAGCAGCGACCAACTGACGCCAGACGTCTACGAACCGAGCTACCGCAGCGGCAGCGCCGCGCGTCTTGCGGGTATCCCGGTGGAGACGCTTCGGGTGTAAGAACGCCGCTACCAGGTGACTGGGTCCGCGGTATCACCAAAAGGCCACCGCCTGTATTCGGCCGAGGACGTGAGCCGCCTCGCCGTGATCAAACATCTGGTCGATCTCGGGAGCGCCGTTGGATCAATCGCAAACCTGCCGCTCGCCGCGCTCCATGAGATGCGGTCCGCAACCGATGCAGCGTCGCGCGGGATGTCCGCTGGAGCCGCGTTTTTTCCTCGACCAATTCGCATCGCGCTCGCTGGTGGAGCGCTGATGGAGCCGATGGCGCGCGACAGCGCCCAGCGTTCTAGCCTGGAAATTGTGGTCACTGGGACCAGCGCGGCGCGCGCGAAAGAGGCGCTGGGTCGGGTTTCGGCCGATGTCCTCGTGATCGAACTGCCGACGCTGCAACGCGAATCGCTAACGATGGTGGATGCCTTGGTCCAGGCCATCGGCCAGCGGCACGCAGTCGTCGCTTATCGCTTCGGTCCGTCCGCGGTCGCGGGCGCCCTTCGCCTCCGCGGCCACACGGTCAGCGCACACCGCCTGACCCGGATGAACTGGAACGACTGTGTCGCGAAGCGACAACCTCTGACGTGATGCACGCGACCCCGAGATCATTGCCACAACCGCTCGACAACGTTCCAGAGCGCCGATTTGACGACCCAACACTGGCGCGGTTCGCGCGATTCTTGACCACTCTGTACTGCGAGTGCTCGCGGCATATTGTCGATCTCCTCATCGGCCTCAGCAGCTTCGAGCGCTACAGCGCCGAATGCGCGAACCGCGGCCCGGAAGATGCGGTGCTGCATCAGTATCTGGAGCGTGTTGCTGGTTCCGCACGAGCGATGTTCGAAGAGGCACTGGTGCGCATTGCCCGAGCCGAGGGGATCGCGATTCCTGGGCGACAGAGCGAGAACTCACTCTTCAGCCGTGAAGACTCGCCAAGGTGCGCTAACCCGGAACAGATTCGGGGCAAACGGGCGCACTCTTGAATGATCGTTTTTTGCGAACATGACGCAAGATTAATTCGCATTTTCCGAATATTGGTGCCGAACTATGCTACGCCCTGGGACCGATCTTCTGGCCGCATGGTGCTGCGATGTCGTCGCTTCTAATCGTGCCCTTGGAGGAATTGGGCCTACGCAGCCTCGGATTTCGCGCGACCGTATTGCCCGTAAAGCAACCCCCTTGGTCAATGGAGGAATGTTGTGCGCAGTTATTCCCAAAACAGTCCTGAAGCTACAGCACGAATCATCACCATGATGATGCTAGCCGATGGCCATGCCAGCCATTTGGAATTGGCGGCACTGGACCATCTACCGCCTCACGAGTCGCTGGGCATCTCGAGAGCCACTCTGCTCGATGTGATGCAGGATTTCTGCCAGGACATGCAAACGTACGGGCACCTGCAGTGGAGCGACACCAGCTCTCTGGATGGGTGCACGATCCGGAGTTTCATGGCGGAGATCGACGATCCGCATCTCCGTCGAAGTCTGCTGAGGCTCTGCTCGTCGATCGTCGAGGCCGACTGCCATGTGTCCGAGGGTGAATCCCTGTTGCTCGGCGCTGCAGTCGAGTGTTGGGGCATGCACGACGAGATGGCGGGTCGCCGCTCTTGATCAGTGGCCTTGCGACCCACGTTCGTTGAATGGCGTCAGCGTATTGAGATCAATCGGGGGCTCCGGTAAATCCGAACAAACTATTCTCCATTTGCCAATGTTTTCAAATTTTTCAGAAGCTTAGATTTGAGCCATCCGCGATCTCAAGCGGTCCTTACTCTATCTGTTCACCAAGGAAAGTCATGAACCAGAATGTTCACGTCTACGATTCTGCCTCAGCGGATGTCGCCGTCGTCGCCGAGCGCAATCAGGTGCTGCGCAATACTTACTGGCTGCTCGCCCTGTCGATGGTGCCGACCGTGGTTGGCGCCTGGGTCGGCATCGCCACCGGCTTTGCGAGCGCCCTGTCGCCCGGCATCGGGCTGATACTTTTCCTCGGCGGGGCCTTTGGCTTTATCTTCGCGATCGAGAAGACCAAGAATTCTGCGTTGGGTGTGCCCGTGTTGCTGGCCTTCACCTTTTTCATGGGCCTGATGCTGTCGCGCCTGGTCGGCAGCGTGCTCGGCATGGCCAATGGCGCCGGGCTTGTGATGACCGCTTTCGCCGGCACTGGAGCCATTTTTCTGGGGATGGCGAGCCTCTCGTCGATCATCAAGCGCGATCTATCGAGCATGGGCAAGTGGCTGTTCATCGGTGCTGTCATGTTGTTGGTCGTCGGCATAGCGAACTTCTTCATTCAGTCGGGCGCGCTGATGATCACCATTGCGGTGCTTGCGATCGGAATCTTCACCGCCTTCATCCTGCACGATTTGAAGCGCGTGAAGGACGGTCTGGAGACCAATTACATCACTGCCACGTTGGGCGTCTACTTGAGCCTGTTCAATGTGTTCCAGTCGCTTTTGTTGCTGCTGGGTATCGGAGGTAGGGAAGAATGAGCATGTCCCCGGAAGAAACCCGTGCGGTCTTGTCGCTGTGCCTGCTCGCATCCTTCGCGGACGGCCAAAAGCATGAGCGCGAGCGCGCGCAAATCAGGCGCGTAGCGGAAGGTTTCCAAGAAGGCGCCGCCGATTATCTGCCGACGCTCTACCAGGACGTGCTGATGAAGCGCGTCACATTGCCGGATGTGGTCGCGCAATTGGAAAGCGCCGAGTCGAAGCGGCTTGGCTACGAGATGGCCGTCTGCGTTTGCGATGCAGATGGGGCGCTTTCTGACGCCGAGCAACGCTTTCTGGCCGACGTCAGCGCCGCGCTCGGCCTCGACGCGGGCGCTTCAGCGGCCTTCAAGGACGAGGCGCAAGCCATCGTCCTGCTGCCGGTGAGTGGCGCCGAAATCGCGGGCTCAGCATCTCCTGCGCCAGCGGCGGTGAGCGAAACCGAACTCGACGGCGATATCCTCAATGCCGCCATCGTGAACGGTGCGCTCGAACTCTTGCCGCAGACACTCTCGACCATGGCGATCATCCCGCTGCAGATGAAGCTGGTCTATCGCATCGGCAAGGCTTACGGTTTTGAGCTCGACAGCGGACACGTGAAAGATTTCCTGGCCACGGTCGGCGTCGGGCTGACATCGCAGTACCTGGAGCAGGTCGGCCGCAAGCTACTGGGCGGGCTACTCGGCAAGGTCGGAGGGGGACTTTTGCGCGGCGTGGGCAACCAGGCTGTCAGCTCCGGCATGAGCTTTGCCGCCACCTACGCATTGGGTCATGTGGCCAAACGCTACTACGCCGGCGGCCGCAAGCTGTCGACGCAGATGCTCAAGGACGCTTACACCAGCACTGTGCAGGAAGCCCAAGGTCTCCGCACCCGCTACTTGCCCGATATCCAAGCCAGGGCGACGACGCTGAACGCCGGTAGCATCCTCTCGATGGTGCGCGGTGCTTGATCGGGTCTTGCGGCAACAAAGCCCGAGGCGGAAAAGCCTTGCGGACATCGGTTCCTCCGGACCTGGCGACGATCGCCTTGCGGAGACCGCGCAGCCTCGCAACACGCACACCGCAGACACCACTGAGCGGCGTTGACGGCTGTGTAGACGCAGCGGGAGCGTAAGCGGGCGGATCAGCCACTTTGACGGGCGCTCCAGTCCGCCGTCGCCTCCGGAATCACCTGCACGACAACGTGCAGATGATTACTCATCACCGCGTATCCTGACGCTCATGGTTGCTGCTAATGCCGCGGGAGGCAGGAGGCCAAAAGCGGCCCGAGCGCCATGGCGAGGATGTCGGCAAGCTCGCGGATACGGTCTTCGACCCACTTGCGCCGATGCGCAAACCACCGTCCGGTCTCACGGTCCGCCCCGCACAACCATGCCCGCCGGACGCAGCGCGACACGCAGTGGCATTGGGCCGGGGATCCGGGTGGAACCAGGATGGCGCAGGCGGTGGTCATGGACGAACAGTCGCAAGCAACGGTGAAAGTTGGCCGATATCCTGTCTCAGTACATGGCGAATCTGGGATTTAGTTGCCCTGATACTCCAATGAAGAGTGATGAACGACTATGCGGAGAGAGCCTGCATCATCCTTGACGAACATCCATGTCTTGTCGACAGACGTTATCTTCCCGTCTTTCCCGGTAAAGTGAACTTTGCCCATCGTGCTGGCGCTGTCGCCGGCAACGAAAACACCTGCGTTGTCTATTTCACATTTCTTCCAGCCCTTGAGCGCGAATCCGCTGTCCTGGGGAAAGGAAGCGCCTCCGCCCACAAAGTAGGACAAGGCTCCCTCACGGGTTGTACGGAAGGTTTGCGGATTCACGGTAAGCGTAGGCTTGAACAGAACCGCACCCATCTGGTAACCGTAGGCTGCATCGATGACTTTTTCGGCCAACGCTTTCGCTGCCTCTTGTCCGCTTTCCTCGTATGTGGTGCTGATATCGACCAGTGCCTTACACCAACCCTGTTGAGCGGCCAGCACCTCTTGCTCGGATATTGCTTGGTTGACGACAATTCCTTTTGCATCTGCATGAGCAGCAAACATTGCCACGGCTGCAACTCCGATAAAACATTTGAACGGCATGCGCGACTCCTTTCTAAAGGACAAAGGATAGCTTAAGGATAGGAAATCCAAAGCCACTTTCTGGCCAGCATACGCGGCGGATTGGCGCGGTCAAGCGGCGCGCATGGCCACACGGCCTGCTCCATTCAGCCGCGCATTGTCGCCGAGTGCTCCTAGGAATTTTCCGTGATTAGACCGTCCTCGTCCTCGCGTCTTCCTCGTCTTCGCGTCCTCCTCGTCTTCGCTTGTCCGGTTTTCGCTCTCCTGGGTTCGCCAATGCCATCACTCTCTGCATCCACCACTCGCTAACTCATTGATTCGTCATTGCGAGGAGCGCAGCGACGCGGCAACCCAGGGACGTGGTCGCGGATGGACGAACGTCCCTTGGGTTGCCACGGCGCGCGCCGCTGCCGCGTCGCGCGCCTCGCAACGACGATATGAAGGTTCAAGTCCCCTGTACAGCTCTCACCAGAAGCGGGTGGCTCTCCATCAACCACTCGCTAACTCATTGATTCGTCATTGCGAGGAGCGCAGCGACGCGGCAACCCAGGGACGTGGTCGCGGATGGACGAACGTCCCTTAAGTTGCCACGGCGCGCGCCGCTGCCGCGTCGCGCGCCTCGCAACGACGATATGAAGGTTCAAGTCCCCTGTACAGCTCCCACCAGAAGCGGGTGGCTCGCAATGTGCGCTCCAAGGGGCAATGCTTGGGCGATGGGAATGGCAGCGCGAATGTGGGTCGCGGCGCCCGGGGGTGCGCCGTGTCGCATCCGCCGAGGCTTCTCTTGTCTGCTGTTGTGCATCGTGCTGCCCGCTTTGGCCTCGGCGCAGTCGGGTTGGCATTTCGAAGACGTCAGCGTGGCGTCTCGGGCACGCGTCGAGCACGGCCTGCAGTTCGGCTTCAGCGGCGAACCCGGCATGATGGCCGGCGGCGCCGCGGCGGGTGATCTCGATGGCGATGGCGACCCTGACTTGGTGGTCATCACCGGCGATCTTTCAGCGCCGCGGGTCCTGCTCAATCGCGGCGATGGCGTGTTCGATCCGGCTGACAGCGGCCTGCCTGCGCTGGGCATCTACAACGGCGCGACCCTGGTGGATCTGGATGGCGATGGCCTGCTCGATCTGATCACGGGCGGGCTAGACGGACAGGGTCTGCGGCTGTTCCGCAACTTGGGAGCGGCGCGTTTTCAGGAGATCACCGCCGCCAGCGGAATTGCCGTCGCGGGCGACACCTGGTCGGCGGCGCTGGCCGATTTCGATGGCGACGAAATACTGGATCTCGCCCTTGGCCGCTGGGCCCGCGGCGAGGGCCGCAGCGGACACCTCTGGCGTGGGCTGGGTGCGGGAAATTTCGCAAATGCCGATGCCGACCTGGCGATCGCACCCGAGCTGGCGCAGTTGGCCTATACCTTCACTCCCAACTTCGGCGATATCGACGGCGACGGACGCCCCGACCTGCTGATGGCGGGCGATTTCGGCACCAGCCGGGTGCTGCTCAACCGCGGCGGCCGATTCGTCAACGCCACCACGCCGGTGATCGACGACGAGAATGGCATGGGCGCGGCGCTGGCCGATTACGACAACGACGGCGATCTCGACTGGTTTGTCTCCAGCATCTGGGATCCGGACGGCGTGGCCTTCGGCAACTGGGGTGTCACCGGCAACCGGCTCTACCGCAACCGTGGAGACGGCAGTTTCGAAGAGGTCTCGCAGGCAGCCGGCGTGCGCCAAGGCTGGTGGGGCTGGGCTAGCTGCTTCTCTGATTTCAACAACGACGGCCATCTCGATCTGGTCCACGTCAATGGCATGTCGGCCGCACCGGCCATTGAGTTCCATGCCGACCCGACCCGGCTGTTCATGGCCGACGGCAACGGCGGCTTCAGCGAACAGAGCAGCCTGCGCGGCCTCATCGATACCGGGCAGGGCCGCGCCCTGGTCTGTTTCGACGCCGACGGCGATGGCGATATCGATCTGTTCGTGCAGAACAACACCGGCTACAGCCGGCTGTTTCGCAACGTCGGCGGCAACTCGAACAATTGGCTCACGGTGCGGCTGCGCAACCGTGCGCCGAATGGCTTTGCGATCGGTGCACGCATCACCTTGCGCGCCGGCGGGCTCACTCAGACCCGCGAGGTCCAGGCCGGCAGCAATTACCTCGCCAGCAATCCGCCCGAAGCGCACTTCGGGCTGGGGGATGCAAGCGCGGTCGAATCGCTCACGGTGCGCTGGCCGGATGGCTTTGTCGAATCATTCCCCGCGCTGGCGGCCAACCAAGTGGTGAGTCTGCAGCGCGGAGAGCTGCCATTGCCTGCCGTCGCCATTTCCAGCGGCGGCGCGGTCGCCCTGCTGACCCTCGTCCTGCTGCTGCTCAGCGCCGGGCTGCTACAACTCAAGCCCGGGACATCGAGCTGACTTTTTTTACTCACCGGAGAACCGCCATGTCCACCAAATCCCTTGCTCTCGTCTTGGCCCTTTCCCTTTCCGCAGGTGCCAGCCACGCCGGTAACCTGCATCTGATCGTCGGAGCGCGCAGATCGAGGTACAGGCACCTGCTGCTTACAGCAAGGCCCGGATCACCTTGGCTGATCCCAACGGCGGCATCCATGAGCGCGTTTTCACCGCGGCCCAGGGCGGACGCATCGATCTCAGCTTGGGCATGCCCATCGATGGGGCATGGCGCTACAGCTTGGTGTTCGACGGCATGCCAGCGGCCGTGTCGACCCGGGGTCCGGAGACGACCGACGGCCGCCGCGAGGCTGGACGCGCCGCGCTGCCCGTGGTCAGCGGCAGCTTTGGCCTGAGCGGTGGCGCGATTGCGCGTCGCCAGCAGCAGGAGCCCCGCGCCGCGAATTTCGGCAAAGCAACAGATAAGGACCAAGTGATTGCAGACGACTTGATCGTGATCGGTTCGGCATGTGTCGGGCTCGATTGCGTCAACAATGAAAACTTCGGCTTCGATACTCTCAGGCTGAAAGAGAACAACGTCCAGATTCACTTCGAGGACACCTCGAACTCGGCCGGCTTTCCCGGCGATGATTGGACCCTGATTGCCAACGAGTCGGCCAACGGCGGTGCCAATAAGTTCTCCATCGAGAATCGAACCGCCGGCACCTTGCCATTCACGGTGATTGGAGCGGCCCCGAGCAATTCTCTCTTCATCGATGCCAGTGGCCGCGTCGGCTTTCGCACTCCGACGCCCGCACTGGACCTGCACTTGGTGACTCCCAATACTCCCGCGCTGCGGCTGGAGCAGAGCGGGGCGGGTGGCTTCACGGCCCAGACCTGGGACCTCAGCGGCAACGAAGCCAATTTCTTCGTTCGCGACGTCACCAACGGCTCGCGCCTGCCCTTCCGCATCCGTCCCGGTGCGCCAACCTCCAGTATCGACATCGCGGCCAACGGCAATGTCGCTTTCGGCGGTTCCGATGCCACCGCCAGGATTGAGGCGCGTACCGCGACCGCCTTGGGAACGCCGGCGCCCATGCTGAGAGTATTCAACAGCAGCGCTGCCGACGGTGTGCGCGACCGTTTTACCGTCGATTCCACCGGTAACGTGACCGCGCGCGGCACGATTTCGCAGCTCTCCAGCCGCGCCACCAAGGAGAACTTCGAGACCCTCGAAGGCCCACTGCTGCTGGCCAAGCTGGAGCAGCTTTCTGTTCCGGCCTGGAACTATCGCGATGCGCAGGCCAGTGAGCGACACATCGGCCCGGTGGCCGAGGATTTCCATGCGACCTTCGGCGTCGGCGCCGACCCGCGCTTTCTGGCGCCGGGCGATGTCGCCGGGGTGGCCCTGGCCTCGGTCAAGGCGCTGCAAAACGAGATCAAGCAGCGCGACGCGCACATCGAAGCACTTGAAGCGCGCCTGCAGCGGCTGGAAGCGTTGCTGGTCGAGCCGCGCTGAGCCGCCGCCATGAAGGTGCCCCTTTACATCAACGCGGGCCTCGCGCTCGCACTCGCCTGCGCCCCGCACTTCGCGGCGGCAGAAATCTTCGCTCTGGCTCATGACGAGGCCGCCAACGCCACCGTGATCCGCAATACCGGAACCGCCGTCGACAGCACAGCGCGGGTGGCGGCCTGCTGCGAAATCGCCAACGGATCTCCCACCTTCGATGTGCTCGGCAATCGCGCGTTCTTCATTGCGCAGGCCACGACCGGTGCTGAGTTGGTCAGCTTCAACTACGGCACCGGTGCCAGCTCCCGACTGCCATTGGGTGCGCCTTACCGGGTCACTCACATGGAGTACGACGCCGGCAGTGGCCAACTGCTCGCGCTGGCCCGCGACGTGGTCAGCGATGCCCTGGTCATGGCCGCGATCAATCCGCTGACCGCGCAGCTCACGGTGCGTGCGCTGATGGTGGCGCCCTGCTGCACGCTGAAGATCGGCATTTCGGTGATGTCCGGCAGCGGCAATGCGCAGATGCTGGTGATCGGTCGTGCCGCGGGTAGCGAAGATGCCCTGCTGATCTTCAATTTCAATACCAACACCGGGCCGACCGAAGTGGCCCTACCGGCCAACCTGCGCATCACCGACCTCGAGCGCCATCCGCTCAATGCCAATGTCTACGGGTTTGCGCATGCCGTGGACACTGGCCTCGGCCGCGCGTTTCTGCTCGGCCCGGCGCCGACCTTCACGCCTGCCCTGCTGGGCGCCGGCCATGCCGGATGCTGCTTCGTGCAGGCCGGTGCCAGCGCCATCGACCGCGTCAACAACGAGTTGGTATTGATCGGCCGTGAGAGCGCTGGCAGCCCGCCCTCGCTGCAGCGCTTCAACCTGAACAGCGGAGCCCGCAGCAGCGGAATTGCACTCACTGCGCACGCCCTGTTCGAGGACTTCGGGCTGCAATTCGACCGGCTGTTTTCCGACGGCTTCGAGGGGCCTTGAAGCAAGGGGCGGACGGCGTTGCCGTTCGCCTGCTCCGGCTGCGCGCTCACGCTGTAGGAAAATTCTTAAAAGCGGGTGCCCAGTGTTATCTGCTTCGGTTAGCCTTAGCGGCCTAGCCTTGGCAAATCCTGTGAGTGGCTGCGATGATCAAGCGAAAACTTTCCCCCGTCTGTGCGGCGCTGGTCATTGGCCTTTTTGCCATGGCGCAGACGCCGCCGCTGCTGGCGCAGTCGAATGAGGATCCCTTCCTGCAGTCCGATGAGGAACTCGACCAGGATGATTCCGCAGATGTGGATGACGATCTAGATGCGGATGTGCTCGATGAAGCGGCTGAGGAAGAAGACGACGCGCTGGACGACGCGCAGGACGACGCGCAGGACGACAGTGCTGACGTCGAGGAACTGGACGATTCCGTAGGGATTGGCGAAGACGATCAAGAATCCATTGAGGAGCCGACGCCAGCCGCTACACCCGCGGCCCTACCTGCAACACCCGCTGATCGACCGTCGCCGCAAGCCACACCGGCGCGCCCGCCGGGATTCGCCCAGTGCCCCACCGAAAAAACTGTGGTTCGAGGCGCTCACGCAAAGACCCTTGAGTCCTCATGCAAGTACAAATGTCGGCCTACCAATGAACATGGTTTGTATTACTGCGATCCGCCTTAGATTCAGTATCTGGAGGTGACTTGCTTTTTCGCGACGGCTTCGAGCGAAACTGTGCCTAGCAGCCTGTCGGGCTTTCAGCGTGAGATGCGTTGTGTGGCTGAAAGGATGGCTGCAAGGCGCGGCGCGCAGCCAATGGCTCTTCCATTGGCAAGGGTCGAAACGCCGCAGACGCCGTTCAGA
>Ga0209181_10012261_pt1 | contig 10862 bp, 7 predicted proteins | sample MAT05_FD_187208 | JGI IMG/M metagenome (GOLD analysis project Ga0209181, IMG submission 187208) | Freshwater microbial communities from Lake Fryxell liftoff mats and glacier meltwater in Antarctica - MAT-05 (SPAdes) (version 2) | ecosystem: Environmental > Aquatic > Freshwater > Ice > Liftoff...
AGTCCGAGGCGGGGGAGGAAGAGGCCGCGCCGACAGGCATCGAGGTGTGCGTGCAGACGACGCTGTCGCTCGGGGAGGTAGGGGCAGTGGACGAGCGCGGCGTGGTGCAGGTGGCGAAGAGGAGTCAAGGGCCTCGGCGCACGGGGACGGGAGCGCATCGCGGGTACAGCTTGCACGCGGGCGTTTCGGTGGCGGCGGACGACAGGGGGGCGCTGGAGCGTAAGCCCCTTATAGGCAGCCTGAGTGCGTAGACCTCGCTCCGCCACCATGCTCTGGGCATGGCGAAGACGACGAGTTTGCAGGTCAGCGGCCGTGGCCGCGTGAAGGCCGCGCGGCGCAGCGCGACGGAGTGGGCCGAGGAGGTGGCGTCGTGGAGGCGAAGCGGCAACTCGGCGCGCGCATACGCGCTGGCACGCGGGATTTCGGCCTCGACGCTTTCGTGGTGGGGCAGTCGCGGGGACGCCGGACATTTGCCCTCGGTCGCGACGGGATCGCGCAGCCCCCGAGTCAGCGCAGGAGGACACGAGTTCTTGCCCGTCAAAGTCGTGGTGGCTGGGGAGGCGGAGACTTCCCGTGTCGAGGCCGAGATCGTGCTTGTCGGCGGCCGCCGTGTGCGCATTGCCGGGGCAATGACGCTGGTGCAGCTCGCACGACTCCTCCAGGTCGTCGAGGGAGGTGGCGTGTGCTGACCCTTCCGCCGAGCGTGAAGATCTACGTCGCCGCGCAGCCGGTGGATGCGCGCAAGAGCTTCGATGGGCTGACCGCCCTCGTCGAGGCGGAGTTCGGTCTCACCCCGATGAGCGGACACTTGTTCGTCTTCCTCAATCGACGCGGCCATGTTGCCCAGGTGTTGTTCTGGGACCGCACCGGATTCTGTATCCTGAAAAAGCGTCTCGAAAGTGGCACCTTCCGGCTCGTGCGGACCGCCGACGGGGAAGCTACGCATGTGGAGATCAACTCCGGCGAGCTCGCACTGATGCTCGAGGGCATCGAGCTCGCGGGCGCCAAGCGCCGTAAGCGCTACTCCCCTACCGAATGAGCGGAGAGCACGATCGTCGGCGTCTGAAAAAAACGCCGACGACGTGTCGATTCTCGTTGAATAGAGGATCTCAGGCGATCATAAACGCGAGCACGTCATGGCGCGCCCGCAACGACCCAAGAAGCAAAAGCCTCGTTCGTCAACGACACGACCTTGCGTGCCCGGGATACCGGCGGGCCTGCCGGTCGAGCTGCTGACAGCCGACATCCCACTCGATGCGGACCTCGAGATCGAACGGCAAGCGCGCCTGGAAGCGCTGAAGGCGCGCCTCGCCAGGATGCTTGCGGAGGGCCGCGGCGCCGAAGCGCTCGACCAGATGATGCTCGCCATGGCGGGCCTGGAGCGAGCCAATGAGCGACTCGCCTGGGTTGTGGTGCGCGCCAATCGGTTCCGCTTCGGTCGCAGCACGCAGAAGCTCTCGCGCGAGGAGCTCAATCAACTGCTCCTGGCGTTCGGTGGCGATGTCGCGGCGACCGCGCCCGGCACGGAGCCTGTGGTCCCAGCGTCGCCGGAGCCGGAGCAAGTCGATGACGCCTCTCCGGTCGATGAGGCGGAGTCGGCCGGGGCGACCCCTGAGGCGCCCGAGAAGAAGCCCAAGAAGCGGAAGCGGGTCCGATCGATGACCGTCAGCCCCGACGTCGAGCGCAATGTCACCGTCGTGCCCCTCTCCAAAGAGGAGTGCACCTGTGCTCACTGCGGCTCCGAGATGAAGGTGTTCGACTACGTCGAACACCAGCGCATTCGCTACGTGCCGGCCAAGATCGTGCTCGATATCGAGCGTCGCGAAAAGGCCGGCTGCGATCGCTGTCGCAAAGACATCACCGTCGCGCCGCGCGAGCAGACTCCTGCCGTAGAGCGCAAGGTCGACGCTTCTTTGCTGGCCAAGCTGGTCGCGGAGAAATGCGTGCTTGGCCTCCCGCTCGATCGCCAGCGCCGAGAGCTCGCTCGCCTCGGCCTCGACATCCCGGACAAGACGCTGCAATCGTACTGGGCCTACACGACCGACCTCCTCGAGCCCATTGCCGACGCAAATCTCTCGCTCGTCTTCAGCAAGAGCCTTGTCGCCGTCGACGACTCCCACCTGAAAACCCTCGACAAGAGCGCCAAGAACGGCATCTTCCGCGGGCATCTCTGGTGCTTCGTCGGCACGGATGGCACCGTCGGGGGCCCCGAGACGATCGGGTATGGATATACCCAGAGCTGGGATGCGGCCGAGATTTCTCACTGGTTCTCGGCCATCGACGGTCACATCCAGTGCGATGGGTATGCCGGGTATGCGCGGGAGGTAGAGCTCGACGACGACGGGGACAAGACCGTCGTTGCGGTGCCCAACGAGCGTCGCCTCGGTTGCGGAATGCATATCCGCAGCAAGTTTCACGACGCCTTGCTCGCCAAGGACCGACGCGCGGCCATCCCGCTGAAGCACTTTGCCGATCTCTACGCGATCGAGGCCGACTGCAAAGCCCGCTCGCTCGACGCGGAGGCCCGTGGGGAGGTGCGGCGTCGCCTGTCGGCGCCGATCCTCGACGCACTCGACAGCTGGGTCGACGCGATTCATCTCAAGCTGCTGCCGAAGTCGCAACGTAGGCGCGCCACGACCTACGCGATCAATCAGCGCGCCTTCTTCCGGCGCTGCTTCGACGACGGGCGGTTCGAGATCGACAACGGGCGTGTCGAGCGACGGATCCGGCTGTTCGCGGTCGCGCGCCGCGGCTTTCTCTTCACTGGCTCGGTGCGCGGCGGCGAGCGTCTCGCGATCGCGTTCACGTTGGTGGACAATTGCCTTGCTCTCGGCATCGACCCCGAGCGCTACCTCGTCGACGTGATCGAGAAGCTCGAGCGTGGCTTTCCGCTGCGCCGTCTCTCGGAGCTCATCCCGGCCAACTGGGCCGCCGAGCAGGCCGCCCAGAAGGGCGCCGAGTAGGCTCGGGCCGTCGCTCGGCGGTCGTGGTCTCGGTCGTGGCTCGCGTCTCTTCGCCATCGCGGAGTAGTTTGCCGCGGTCTGGGTCGGCGAGCTATCAGGCCCCGTATAAGGGGCTTACGCTGGAGCGCCTGCTTCGGTACTGCGCGCGCCCGGCGGTGAGCCTTGCGCGGTTGAGCCAGACAGCGGATGGGCGGTACGCGTACGAGCTGGCGTACCCGAGCGCGGGGCGGACGCATCTGGTGATGACGCCGATGGCTCTGCTTGCGCGTCTTTCGGCGCTCGTGGCGCCTCCGCGATACCCGCTCATCCGCTACAGCGGAGTGCTCGCTCCCGCGCATGCGCTGCGGGGTCAGGTGGTGCGAGGCGGCGAGCCTGAGCCGAGCTGCTCGCACGAGCGAAGAGAGCACGACGTGGCGAAGTCGTCCGAGGTGGCGAAGTCGCCCGAGGTGGCGAAGTCGCCCGAGGTGGCGAAGTCGCCGGAGGTGGCGAACGCGGGTGGGTCGGCGGCCACGGTGCTTCCGGCCTTGCTCTCGCACGCCGGCGCGGGGAGCTCCGGCTCTGCGGAGCCGCTGACGCCACGGCTCGGCGCGTCGCGGGGCGAGCTCGTGGCGGCGACGAAGCCGAGGCTGGACTGGGCGGAATTGCTGAGACGAACTTTTGACATTGATGCGCTCGCGTGCGTCTGCGGCGGGCGGTTACGGTTCATCGCGCTGGTGACGGAGCGCCGAGCGATCGAGCCGCTCCTGGAGAGTCTTGGGCTCCCGGCCACGCGTCCCCTGCGTGCGAGAGCGCGGGCGCCGACGTTCTTCGATGCCGACGTGATGCCGGCGTACGACTAGCGCCCGAAGAGGCGCCGCGCGCTTGCGCCCCAGCGAAACGCCGAGCTGCGCTTCGCCCGGCCGAACGTGTGCCAAGCAAGGCACCCGCGCCGCCTCGCCGGCCGGTTTTCGTGCTCGCCAGCGTCCCGAAAGCGCAACCCGCAGCACGTCGACCTTCCGCTGCGGAGCGAACTGGGCTTAGACTTCCTATCCGCCGAAGAGCGCGAAGCCCAGGCCACCGGAGTCGCCAAGGCCCGGGCCATGAGCGCGCAAGACAGTATGTTCAGCGGCGGAGCCGGCTTCATCTCCGCGACCCTCTCGCTGGTAGGCGAGCGCGATCTCGCCGAGAAGACCCGCCCGTCCACGCGCCGGGCGGGGACCACCGCAGCGATCGAAGAAGCGACCGCGGGCGCGAGCGCCGTCGTCGTGGAAGGCGCCGTCGAGATCCCGAAATAAGCGGGAATTGCCGCTGCGGAAGGGTCCTCGCCGTCGCCCCGGACCCTTCCGCAGCGTGCGGACGGGTTGCTCCAAACGCCCCGGAGGCTCCCGCAGTGTGCGGACGCCTCCGGGGGCGTCGGCAAACCCGCAGGCACCCGCGCGGAAGGGCCCTCGCGGTCGCTCGGGAGCCTCCCGCAGCATCACAACGGCGCGTCAGCGCGGCGAACTCACCGTCTGCACAAGAAAAAGGCCGACCCCTCGAGAGCCTCCCCCGCCATGGCGCTCGGCGACGCCCTTCCGGCCGAGGGAGGCGTGACATGTGACACCGAGTGACGATGACGTATCTCGCTTGGCGCCTGAGCGGACTTCCCACGATGGCCCCGCACTCCTTGTCCATCCTGATCACGGTAAGAGCGCGCCCAGCGCCTCGGACTCCGCGCTGGCTGGAAGCGTGAAGCGCGAGCGATAGCCTTGCTCCCGGCGCGCAGCGAGCCACGTGAGCGCTTCGCAGTCGGCGATGCCGCTCCGGAGCAGCGCGCCATAGAGGTACGCCATTTCGTCCGCGATCGAAGTGGCGAAGCAGAGCGGATCGTCGGCATTGACGGAGAGCAGCACCGGGCACCGACCCTCAACAGCTGCGCCGGGAAGCGGGGCCAGCCGGAACGATGGATGCTCTTCGAGCGCGAGCATATCGCCAAGGAGAAGGTTGCTCGAAGGATTGGTCTCGACCGTGATCTCCAGACGTGCGATCTCGCGGCACAACCACGTTTGCGCCGCCTGGAGCATGCTGACTTCGTCCGCGCTCGGGCGCACGATCTCGAGGCGCTGACCGCGACGGAAGACACCCGTTTCGGTCAGGTGGCGATAGACGAGCCTTTCGACGGGATCAATCGGCGGCGGTACGCGATGAAGGAAAGGATACCCAATGCGGTTGAGCACGCGTGGATCGTGCCGGAGACGCCGGGCTTCCAGGAGCAAGTCCAGATCTGGATCCCCGTAGATATTCCGCGCGATGCGGGCGGCCTCTGCGCGAGCGTGGGCGTAGCGGCCGGAGTCGACGCCAAAGTCGCCTCGCGCATAGCGGTCGAGCTCCCAGAGCAGATCGTCGAGCCGCTCTTCTGCTGGCTGGGGGATCTCGGCTGCGCCGCGGGCCCACCGCTGCGGATCGTGGCCGAGAGAGAGCCCATGTCCGATGCGGTCACCGGTGCCAATCACGTCGAACTCGATAAGCTCGTGGACGCGGCGCAAGCCCTCGGGAAGGCGCGTGTAGTCTTCTCCAGCGTGGCAGGTGACCCGCAACGGAGGAACACGCCAGTCCGGGAGGCGGCAGGCGAGGCGCTCGGATGCGCGAAGCGAGGCACCGCGGACCAGATGGAAGAAGGGAATGGCCGCCCAGGTGGGGATAGCAAGCTCGGTGGAGGCAATGTCGAGGCCGCGAAGGACGAGGAGGAGCTCTGGAGAGCTGTCGAGCGCAACCTTGATGGCCAAGGCTTCCTGGAGGCGAGAATACGCCCATGCGCCGTAGCGCACTCCATGAGCTGGCTGGTCTGGATCGGCATGGAGGCGACGGCCGCCGATCCCGCAGGCTTCACGCTGCTTGAGGAAATGGAGCGTCAAGCCGATTTCCGTCGAGGCGTGGAGCGTCGCAGAGGCGAGGGAACGGCCAACGTCGGCTCCGCGGTTGCGGTGATCCGCGAGCGCCTTGCCGGCTCGGGCGACGCGGCGGACTTCGTCGCGCACTTCGTGCCAGGCGGCCGTCGGCGCGGTGCGTACTTCGAGCGCCGCAAGGCCGTGCGGGAGATCGCTCGCTTCGAGATCGAGCGCGCTCGAGGCCATGGCTCCTTCGATCGATTTACGGAGCGGAGAGATCCGGTCGTAATGCCGCTGAAACCAGCCGAGCCCGGCGGTCCCCGGCTGCTGGACGAGGTGCTGATAGGTGCGTCCGCGGACGCGCTGGTACTGCCAGAAGAGGCAGGCGAAGTCGTTGTCGAGGGCGCCCGGGCCACGGAGATACGTGATAGCGCGGGCCGCGAAACGGGTCTCGGGCAACGCGAGACCGGGTGACGAGGTGAGCCAAGCACTGAGCGGATCGCGGGCGTGGACCTCAATCAGCGTGGAGGCCGTCGGGACTTGGGGCAGCGCGAGAAGGGCGCCGTAGAGGCGGCTCAATCGCGCGACAGCGACGGTGCCGACGGAACGGAAGTAAGGCGGGATGACGCCTTTTGCCAGGGCGCGAAGAGCATTGCGGAGGGCGAGCTCAGCGTCGTCCGAACTCTCAGTCCAGATCATGCGAGCCGCGATATTCGAAAGCTCTCGGTGAAGGAAGACGGAGAAGCCAGCAGGGCTGCCCGTACGCTCGCGCTGCCAGAGGAAGCTCGCGATCAAGATGCGACCGATAGCGGCGGCGAGGAGCATCGCCAGGAAGGTTGGCGCGTCGCCGAAGGGGGTGGGCTCAGGCCCTTTGCCGAGCTTCCCGAGCTCCGGGGGATCGTGCCCTAGAGACGAAAGGAGGCTGGACCAGAGGAGCGAAAAGGAGAGCGCAGCACCGAGGTGTACATGCGTCTCGGCCACGGGCTCTGCCAGGATCGCGGCAAGCTGAGGCGTGAGCAGGCAGACGCGGTCCGTGCGCGGTTCGACACCGCGAGCGGCGGAGAGCGCGGCAACGAGGAGATCCGGGGGAAGCAGCAGAGAGAGCCAACGAAAGTGCGCGAGGCGCTGGCCCAGATCGGCATCGCGACGGGAGTTCCGGCAGAGGATGACGGTGGGACCATGCGCTTCGAGCGTGCGCTCCGCGAGGTCGGTGAGGACAGCCACGAGGGGGCGATACGCGGGCGCGCCGTCGAACCAGGCGCGGTCGATGACGCGGTGGAGAACATCGAGGGAGAGGCCGGCAGCGCGGGGGCGGAGCCAGGCTTCCAGGTCGTCGGCGAGGTGCTGTGTAGGGGTGTCATAGAGGTGGCCCCGCGTGCGCGTGAAGTGAAGCGTGCAGCGGCGGAAAGCGGCCTCGGCGGTGAAGGGCCAGGCTTCGGCCGCAGCGTGGAGAAAGGCGGGGGCGACCTCGCGGGGCATCGGATCAGGCCTTATGCCAGGCTTGGCGCGGGGCCTTGCTGCGGAGGCGCGGGCTCGGGGCGCTCGATGCGCTTGACCCAGGGGTGATCGCTGTTCGCAGCGTCGATTCGTTCGAGCTCGGACTCGATCTGCGACGGTCCCATCTTGAGATCGCGAAGTCGGCCTCGGCGGGCGCTGCGCAGAACGTTCCTCTCTTCCTCGGTCGGCTCGAACGCGCTGAGGATCGATTGGGCCGCCGTGGTGCTGAGCCCCGATTCAGGGGCCGCCATGAGCGGTATCCGAAGGAACCAGGCTCGGTACATGCTCCAGCGAGCACCATTGTGGACTTTCAGATGTTCTTTGTTTCCGCGGATAAGGGTATCCCACATGCCGATGGTAATATTGTTTCTCCACGGCGTATCTATGGTTCGATACTCGGCAATGTTGTTCATCACGTCGAGGTAGAAAAACGCTAGATCGTCGGCAACCTGCGCTGCACCTGGCACGTTATCATCGACATTCCGAGCCTTCTTCATGCCGTCATTCCATGCTGACGCGAGGAGTTCGGAATCCATGAACGAAGGCCACGACGGCGTCGGCCAGGGGTAGATACCTCTCAACTGATCACGTCGACCTCCGGCCGCATCCCACCAGTCGGAGTAGAGCATGAGCGCTTCGTCGGTTCTGTCTTCCGCGTCGCAGGTGGCGTCCCACACCAGCTCGAAGAGAACGCCGGAAAGGGAGTCACGGAACCCCGTCTCCTCGCGCCAGTTGAACTTCGCTTCCTTGACACGCAGCGACTCTCCGATGTCCCAGGACTGGCCTTGATCCTGGTAGTTCCACGCGCGTCCCCCGGCCAGTGCTCTCTGATAAATGCTCTTCAGAAAGAGAAGGTTCATCTGACCCTTGACGCGAGGCAACGCCGCTGCCTCACCGCGCTGTACCGCCTCGTTCCACAGGATTGTAAGGGCGATCGGGAGGGCACCATCATCGCGCCCCAGCTTGTCGAGAGCCTCGATCCATATTTTTTTCAGTCCCGCCGAAGCGGTCTGCATTAGCAATGTGAATCGTTCACGCAAAAGGTACGTGGAGAGCTGTGTACTGCCATTGGCATGTGGCGCGACCTTGGGTCCAACGAAAGACCGAAGAATCTGTACGAGCTGAGCGTCGCCTTCCTCGGCGTCTGCTCTCATTTCGTCGGAGAAGTCATAACGAGCGGCGCTCTCGTCGATTTCATTCAAGGCGGAGTCGGCGATGCCCTGTTCATCGATCAACAGGTCTTCCGCCCATGCTCTGCGATCCATGCGCATGACGAGCGTTCGCTGCGCTCGAAGCTCGGGGACGACCACCGTCTTCCAGATGGAAGCGAACCTGAATTTGAACGCTTTGAACCAGGCATTGGCCTCGGGGGCATTTAGTCCCATTTCCGGGGCTGCGAAGAGGCCGGCTTGGCCACGTGCCCACCTGCTCTCCTCCGGCTCCGTCACCTCGTCGCTCGCGATACTCCCGAGCTGCTCGGCAAGATTCTCCCACGTCTGGTCTTGCCTCGTAGTCGCGACGAGTTTTCGAAGCTCGTCGAGGATCGGAGGAGCTGAGTCGGACGAGAGGAGGTTGGCACGCGCACGCCTGAAGTTGATGTACCCGATGACGATCGCCAGGTAAGATCGAGCAACGTCGCCGACGCTTTTCCATCGCAGTTGGCCCTGAGCGTCGATCTTCTCTCTCTGGGGAGCCACGACTGCGCGCCAGCACCAGGCGAACGCCGAATAGTCCAGGGCGCGACTCCAGGCGGGAAGCGGCCATCCGAGACCACTGGGAACGACACGCACCAGGGAGCTATGCCGCCACACCTCCGACGGAAGCGGATTCTTCGCAAGATCGATCGCGATTACAAAGACCGAATCCTCGTCGTTCGGCGATGCGGCGTTCCCTTTGCGAGTCACCAGGCGAAACCCATCGTGGATGTCGATCGCCTTCCCTGCCTCCTCGAAGAGACGAATCGCTCGGGGGCCCTCGGCCGCCTTCAGTGCATCTCCGGCGCGTGCGTAGCCTTCGAAAATCTCTTGTACCGTCTGGCCGTCATGGTCTCCCGGAGGAAGGTTCGCTTTTCTTGCACGACACAGATCCCATAGAATCGTTGCCGCGGCATGTTGCCGGGAATCAAGCTCATCGCGCCGCGAGCCGATCCGCTGCTTGAAGTCGAGGATGTTGCGGAGCCGACTGGGCAAGACCCTTCGCGCTTGCTGCTGCAGCTCGAAATATTCTTCCAGGGTTCGAAGTTTTAACGGATGCTCGAAGGCGGGGATTGTCGCCAGCGTCGCGCCCAGCCGCGAAAAGCGCTCGTTCGGGCTCAACGCGGGGATGAGGCACCGGTGTCCCGGAGGAATCACTTTGTCATAGATGTCGTCTGCCAGCTGGGCGAGGTGGACTTCCGCCCTGGATACGGCTTCTTTGCTCTTGATCAAGTCGACCTTGAACAGCTTGGCTTGCAGCGTGGTCTGGAAGAGCGCGCTGTGTCCCGTCAGCAGGAAGGCGAACCGCGGGTGCCAGAGGATCCTGATCAGATCGAGCAGCTCCGGGGCTCGCTCGGGGTTCATGTCCGCATCGTCGACGGCGACCACGAAGAGCGGCCACTCTCCTTGCAGCAGTCGCTGGAAATCCGCGTAATCTTGCACCAGCGCGTCCACGAAGCGCCGGAAGGTGCTCACCACATCCAGCCTTCGCCGCTCCGTTTCCTGGATCTCCAGGACATAAGCCTGGGGGTCGAGCTTTGCCCGGCGCTGCTTGAGATCGCCGTCCCAGCCCAGGGCGGCCGCTTCGATGAAGCTCCGCCACAGCGTCAAGCAAGCATGCTCTTCGTCGCCCATTGCATGCCAGGGCGCACGCGCTTGATCCCGGCCACGCCGGTCTTTGTCCGCGTGCTCGATGGCTTCGACGACGCGGTGGAGCTGCCCGACAATGTGGAGAAGAAGGCTCGTGGAGAGAGGCAGCGGCTGGAGGTCGATGAGTCCCACCGGGACGATTGGATTTCTTCTGGAGAGCAGTTCGACGAATTCATCCTGCCGACGCCGCTCGTCGGTGGTCGACGTCGTGTCCGCGGCTTCTTTGGGCTCCGACTCGCGGCGAATGCGGCGACTCCAGGCATCGACGAGCGTCAACAGCACCGCGGTCTTGCCCGATCCACGGTCTCCGTCGATCAGGACGGCGTGGTTCAGCCGCTCCTTGTCGATGTGAGGAAGAATCAGGTGGGTGCTCCCGCGTTCTGCTTCCATGGGCGCCCACGGTCGCGCTGCGAGATCCCCAAAGATTCTGCATGCCTGGAGGATGGCTCTTTGCTGGTCCTCGGTTGGCTCGATCGTGCTGGCAGTCCACGTGAGCGGCTGCGCTTCGCGTCGCGCCGACAGATCCCTCGTGGTGTTCTCGATTTTTGCCATGAGTCGCCGAGATTACAGGGAGCGCTGTTCCTGTCAACTCATCCCGGCAAGCTGATGGAAGGGGTCTGGGTTGCGGGCGCGGCGGGCGAAGCTGCGCGGTTCGTGCGAACGCGAGCGCCGACGGAGCCGGAGCTCGTGGCGATGTCGTCGCGGATCGAAGC
>Ga0209181_10012264_pt1 | contig 10862 bp, 9 predicted proteins | sample MAT05_FD_187208 | JGI IMG/M metagenome (GOLD analysis project Ga0209181, IMG submission 187208) | Freshwater microbial communities from Lake Fryxell liftoff mats and glacier meltwater in Antarctica - MAT-05 (SPAdes) (version 2) | ecosystem: Environmental > Aquatic > Freshwater > Ice > Liftoff...
TTTTAAAACAGTTGGCAGAATTGCAACGCCTGGGGATTTTAGATCCCACGGCCGATTTAAATCAAATAACTTTTCCGGGAAATCTGTTGGTCAGACCAACAGGACCTATTACATATCTAAATGGCCCCACCGCGGAGAACAGCCAAGGGTTGCGCGACAATCGATTTAACACGAACTATCGGATCCAAAATCCAAATGGGTTGGATAACCCCTTCTCGCATCAGTTCTCACTCGGCTACCAATATAAAATTGATGACCATAGTTTATTTTCTTTAGACATCGTGCATACCGAAACCAACAACCTGTACACCATCGTGGATCTCAATAGTCCCGCCCCCTATAAATTAAATGATCCTACTGCCACCGTTACCAACGTGAGGACCCAAGCCGCAGCTAACCTAACTAGGCCCATACCGATTGTTAACAACACGGCCACTATTAATGGGCAAGTATTGAGGGGTGTAGCCCGGGATATTTTTATGACTACCACACAAGGCAAGGCAATTTACTCTGCAGCAAATTTTGTTTTACAACGGACAAAGTCGACAGACAGTAAAGTGAGCTACCGCGTAGCCTACAGTTTAGCCTTCATTAAAAATAACTCGGAAAGTATTAACACGCGCGCTTTGGATGCGAATGACTTTGAAGCCGAATGGGCCTATGGAGATAATGATAGACGCCATGTGATCACTGGATTCCTTACTTGGTATCCGATCAAAAACTTTACGGTTACCCCAGCCCTCCTCTATCAAAGTGGCCAGCCTATCACGTATTTAGCTCGGGCTACCGACTTTGGTGGAACGACCGATCTAAATGGAAATGGAGAAAGTTTCGGTCTACCGGCCGACCGCCAGCCAGGTGAAGCACGCAATAGCGGAAGATTACCGGATGCTACTACGTTTGATATATCACTCAAATATCAAATAGCTATAAAAGGCAAGCCAGCTATTGAGATTTCGGCTGATGTTTTCAATTTGTTGGATGCCGAAAATTTAACAGGCTATAACTCAACCCGAGGCGTAAGTAACTTAAACCAGTTCGGCCCTTCCACCGCGAATACGTTGGTCAAATATTCCACCGCTCCTCTTCGCCAGTTTCAATTTGGGCTTCGCTACATTTGGTAAATAAATTGGAATATGAAGGTGGATAAATCCAAGTTGGGAGAACTGACCGCTTACCTGAAAGAGAAAAAGATTCTTTCTGCCACAGAATTTATTTCTAAAGCCGAAATGCCGGGCGAGGGAAATATGAATTACACACTTCGGGTATTTGTAGACGAAAGAACGTTTATAGTAAAGCAAGCGAGGCCGTATGTAGAAAAATATCCAACTATAGCCGCGCCTGAAAATCGTATTCTGGTGGAAAGTAAATTTTATCAACTCATAGCCACGGATATTTTTTTAAAAAGCAGAATGCCTGTTTTAAACTTTACAGATAAGGAAATGCATTTGATCGTAATGCAAGATTTAGGTGCCGCCAGCGATTTTACCTTCTTGTATAAAAATCGGCAGGTGTTAGCTACCGAATCAGCAATTACTTGCGCCCAATTTTTATCCACTCTTCACGCGAATTTTAAAAAGGAAGGCCACAATGAGTTGATGGCCAATCGTGAATTAAGAAAATTGAATCACGAACATATTTTTATTTACCCATTTTTGGAAGAGAACGGGCTCAATCTAGACAGTGTTACTCCAGGCCTGCAGGAATTTTCATTGCGTTACAAACAGGATGTGCGCTTAAAAGAGGTGATTGAACGATTGGGTAATAACTATTTGAGCGATGGTGACACCTTGCTGCATGGAGATTTTTACCCGGGTAGTTGGTTGCACACCAGCGATGGGGTAAAAATTATTGATCCCGAATTTTCTTTTTATGGATTGGCTGAATTTGATGTAGGTATCATGCTTGCCCATTTGCATTTAACCCGACAACCGCCCGCCATCTTTGAACTAGTTGAAAATAATTATTCTAAGTCTCTTACTTTTGATAATGAATTACTTGACGCCTTTACAGGCATAGAAATTTTGAGAAGGATCATTGGGCTGGCGCAACTTCCGCTCTCCCTTGCCTTGCCAGAAAAAAAACAATTACTAGAAAAAGCAGTCTCACTTTTAAAAAAATAAAATGTTAAAAAAATTAATCTATTCAGCAATCTTTTTTTCGGTGGCAAGCTATACAGCCCATTCCCAAGTAAAAAAAGTATGGTTTGATACCGACATGATGATTGGCTTGCCCGAGCGGGCACCGCGCGAAGTAGACGATGGGGTTGCGCTGATAATGGCCTTGCGTCAAAAAAGCATTGAGATCATAGGGATCAGCATCATTACAAACATTGACTACGGATATGACGTAACTCAAAAACTAGTGCAGGGATACGGTTCTACCAAACCAATTCCGGTTTATAAAGGATCCAATCTTGCCAATGATTTGGGCAAAGAGAATGACGCAACACTGGCATTAGCTGCGGCATTGAAAAAAGAGAAACTGACCATCTTGGCTTTAGGCCCCACTACCAATGTGGCCACGGTACTTAAAAACCATCCAGAACTGGCTTCCAATGTGGAAGAGATTATATTTTGTGCGGGCCGGACGCCTGGCTATGAATTTAGACCAGGGCTACAACAATTTCCGGTAGGTGACTACAATTTTGATAAAGACGTTGCCTCCTTCAAAGCCATTCTAGACACCACGGTTCCGCTCGTGCTTTCCGGGTTCGAATGCAGTTCCTATTTATTGCTGGGCACCATTGATATTGATCGGTTGAACGAAGGCACGGCTATTGACAAGTGGGTATATCAACAACTTGTTGCTTGGATTGGCAGGGCGAAAACACTGTTTGGAACAGAGGGCTTTATCCCGTATGATGCTACCCCCCTTGGCTATCTCACCCATCCGGAAAGGTTCAAATACTATGACCAAATTCCGGTAGAAATAAACGAGAAAGCAAATGATGCAACCATGAATGGCCGCGACCTAAGGGCAACAAAACCTTATTTAGAGGTTTCCTACAATTTTAAATCAGAGCGAAAGCTAAAGTATGCGTATAAAACACTACCTGGGTTTGAGGAAATCGTAATCCAAAGTTTATTGGGAAGGTGATTGTTTACTTCCCATTCAGTTCCCATCGGTAGGGTAGGTACCCTAACGTAGCCTCGCCACTGATATTTATAGATGAATAGTTGCGGAGCCATCGAACGAGCGTTGCGTCATTGGCAAATTGATTCGCGAAATCGCTTTTATACCATTTTAAAATACTGGAAAGCTGTATCGATTTTTCACCTATTTCATTTTTTGAAGGATCGTTGATGAACAATTTTGTTTGCTCTTCCAGTTGTTGGTCAAGATGTTTCGGCACGTACGCTTCCCTGCGCAATTGAGGGCACGAATAGGATGCACAGACGATGGCAAAATGGATGCGAGGGTCACCAAATTCTTTGCGGAGAATCTCATGTTCTATTTTATCCAAAGTAAACGAGACATCTCCGATTTTAAAGAAGGGTATTTTCCACGGTGAAGTATAGGGCGATTGTTTAATATCTTTTATTGATTTTACACCATAGTGGGTAAGAATGAGTTTGATGGTAAAAGCATTGTAGGCATTAATCCAATAAGCTAACTTCTCTTTCCGAGTCCAACTGCTATCGGGGAAATCTGTACTGAGCTTGGACAAGTATAGGTCGAGCTTTTTTTCACTTGTCTTAAAGCCGCGATAGTTTACAAAACCTTTCTCACTAACCCATTCGGCCAATAATTGATTCCAAAGGCGATGGCGATGATCTGGTTTGGCAACCAATGAATCATTGGAAAATAAAAAGAACAGTAAGGGGATTAGCAATTTTTTGTGGCCTCGCATAGCACCATAAATTTATACCCAAATGTACAGGAAGCAAAAAAATCAAGAAATTGCGAAATCGAAAATTCAGGAGCGAATGAAATAAGCTATACTGCTCGATGTTTCGATGAAGGTGGAAGTTGGTAGACATTGAGGCCTAAAAACGATGATTTTCTATTTCATAAGTATATTTTATATTTGTAATTCATACATACAAAATGGCAACATTTACTAGCACCCTCTCCGATCATTTGCTGCAGCAGCTTTCCGAAAAGGCGAAAGCATTATCTGTTCCTAAGAACAAGCTAATTGAAACAGCCCTACGCGTTTATTTGGAACACCTAGAAAAGGTGGAGTACATAAAATCCTACAAACGGGCTGCTGAAGACAAGGACACACTTCTTTTAGCTGAGGAAGGTATGGAAGATTATCTCCGTCAGCTGGAAAAATGAAGCAGGGTGAAATTTGGTATGCCGACTTAAATCCAACGAAAGGCAGCGAGCAATCTGGATTGCGACCTGTGGCAATTATAAGTGGTAATCTTTTGAATGAACACTTGCCAATTGTTATTGTTGTTCCTTTGACAACTAAGATTAAAAACTATAAAGGGAATCCGATTTTAACTCCAAATAAAGTTAACGGCTTAAAAACAGAATCAGAGATGTTAACATTTCACGTTCAATCTATTTCTAAAGACAGGCTTGTTAGGAAAATTGGAATCATCGATACCGCGGATTTGAATCTTTCAATGAAAACACTGAATGATATTTTGAAATATTGATACGCTTTTTCTAACGGTCTAAAATACTAGCTTTACCAAATACTTTATTCAAGAGCAATGCTTCACTATCGCGCAGACTTACGTACACTCGTTTACATGGCAATTACCACTACATTGTTTGTGTGCCAATGGGTGTATGGTTTTCATTGGCTGGTTTACATCATTTACTTGCATTTGGCCATTGCCGTTTCGGTAATCACGCACAATCACCAACATTTGAATATTTGGAAATGGAAGCCGTTGAATGTAGCAACGGATTGGTGGCTTACCGTTTTCTATGGTGTGCCCATCTTCACTTGGATACCTACTCATAACAAAAACCATCATCGGTATGCAAACCGTCAAGGCGATACCACAGCTACCTATCGCCACACGGAAGAGAATAATCTCCTTTCGTTGTTGAGCTACCCCTCGGTAAGCGGTCGCAATCAAATAGTAGAGAGCATCATTCCATACATGGGCAACTTACGTAAAAACGACAAACGCACTTTTTATGAAAATTGGGTTCAAGTAGTGGTACTATTCTCATGGATTGTTGGCTTCCTGATTTTGGATTGGCAGAAGGCGTTGCTATTTGTAGTTATTCCCCAACAAGTTTCTGCTTTTGTGGTCATGTTGTTCAACTACATCCAACACGTGGGCGCAGACGAGGAAAGTAAATACAATCACTCGCGCAATTTTTTGGGCGTCAACTTTTTGTATTTTAATAATGGCTATCATACGGCTCACCACGAGCGTGCAGGTACGCATTGGAGTTTAACGGGCAAGGAACACGCGAAGATTGCCCATTTAATTTCTCCCGACTTAATAGAAAAATCGATGTGGTGGTTTCTTATCCGCACGTATTTGTTAGCTCCCTTCCATTCTAAGTTTAAGCCAATGAATCGTAGGCGAATCAGATTGGATAAGGTGACGGTTAAAACGGAAGAATTGGTGGAGGCATAAATACTAGATCTCTTTCTCAAATCACCGCTTCCTGTCTTTTGGGTACGAATTAAACGTGAGGCAAAAGAAGAAAATCATTTATCAAAGAGGTCTGCTGTCAATCAAAACACCGGTAAAACGAATGTGATTTTTCGATGGTGTAAGCTTAACGTTAGGAAATTCAAGTAGTTTACTAAATACGCCTTTTCAATTTTTTCGTATGCCAAATATATCCTCGCATCTTTATGCCTTAGTGGCAAATTTATTTCACCACTAAAGCACGAAGACACTAAACGGTTTTAAAAGAGGTACTTAAAATTGATACCGCCAAAATAATTGATATCCTTTGGCCCCGGTAAATAGGCATCGGGCAACTGATTCACGAAAACCATTTGATAGTGCTGCTGACTGGTAATGTTTTGTGCACCAAAAAATACATCTACATCAAAGTGGGCGGCAAATCTTTTTTGAAAGCCAATTTTTGCATTCAGTAGGTTAAACCCTTTCGCAGTATTTAGTCCATCTGGTGTGTAAGGCATGTCATCGCGGTGCATGTAGATGGCATTGGCATATAAGCCAGTGTTCGATAAAAAATCAATGCCCGCATTGTAAACTACTTTTGGCACACCTGCTACTTGATTGCCGGAAAAGTCAGAAACAGGTGTGGCAATGTTGTTATTGAACGTAAGCCCATCGTATTTAAAATCAGAGTGTGTCAAGTTTATAAATGGACGAACCAACTTTACAAAACCTGTAGTTGATTGATACGCGTTATACTTTACGAGCGCTTCGATTCCCGTATTATTCAAGCCGCCAGCGTTTACCACGTAACTATATAAAGTTGCCGTGCCTGCTGCGTTAGGAACCCCCAACAGTGTCATTTTTTCAGAAAATACGGAGCTAAACCAAGCAACTTCGTACGTTAGCCGGTCTTGCAATAGAATGCCCTTTGTCCCAATTTCAAATTGCTTTCCTACCTCGGGGCGTAAGCCTGTGTTTACAAACCCGCCAAGTGGCACATAAATATTTGAAGCTACAGGTGTGCGGTATCCTTGGCTGTAGGAAATATGTGCTGAAATTTTCTTGTTAAATAATTTATTCAACGCAAAACTCGGAGAGACTAAATTAGTGTAATCGGCAGTGTATCGCGATGGTATTTTATTGGTGGGAGTATTATTGGCCGCCACATACAGTTTATCCAGCAAATCAATATGCATAGAGCTTGTTCCGATCCCAGCTGTCAACGAAAATTCCATTGGCAATTGCATTGTCCACTGGGTAAAAAGCGAGTAGGTGCTACTGATTTGTGTTTGATTGGTGCGTATTGCTCCGAGAATATTTTTCCCACTTGGATCTGCATTATTGACGACCATCGGATAGGCCACTAGTTGTGCAATTTGGCGTTGCGCCTCTACACCGGTCAAGCCAGATATTTTTAATTTGCCTAAGTTGAAAGTTGTTTCAAAAACAGATCGCAACCCAAAGTTAACGGGTGCTTTATCCGTCCATCCGCCAGCGGAACTAACGTTGCTGTTTAAGCCTGTGCCAAATAATGCAGTGGTGTTTGAAAAATGGTCGTTCATTTTGTACGTATGTGATAGACCAGCCCGTAGGCTTGTGACATTTGTATGCGCATCATTTTTGATGTAAGCAGGATTACCGCTGTAATCAAAATTATTGTATTGATCAGAAGTCAACTCTCCATTGCGTTGGTCATAGCTGTCACTCCAACCCATGTAGGCAGTAAGCGATTGCTTTTGATTCAATACGAATTCGCCCATGAAATTCACAAAATCCTTGCGCGCGGCAGTATTGACCATAAAGCCGTCAAAATTTTGCTTGCCATAGTTGACCAATATAGAGGATCCTTTTTGATTGGATTGCAAGGTGGTTGTGAAGCGCTGAAGACCATAGCTTCCTAACATAATATTTTGCCCAATGGAAACCTCTTCTTTCTCTGGCTTGATTGTTTGGAGATTCACCACTCCGGCAATGGCCAATCCATATAATGTTCCCGAAGGCCCTTTCACAACTTCAACGGTGCCGATCGAGTTGAAATCAATATCGTCCATTAAGGTGATTCCTTCTGCATCCGTAATGGGAATTCCATTTAAGTAGGCCTTGATACCGAGCTGATCAAAGTTATTGTTGACTCCGCGATTACCCGGACCACCGCCACCATAGCCACGAATATTAAATTGCTGCCCTGCAGAATTTGTTCTGCGTTGCATAAATACTCCGGGAATGTTGGCATTAATGGCGTCATCTAAAAATAAACCGGTACCGCGTGTAATTTCTACGGTGCCGATTTTGGCGATGGAGGTAGGCTGATTGAGCAACGACTTCCTTTGAATTGAAGTGGCCGTAATCTCTACTTTATTGAGTACTTGAGTAGACGGGTTTAAAGAAATATTCAATTCAATCGAGCAATCTGAAATGGATTGTTTGACTGTTTCGTACCCAACAAATGAAATAACCAAGTCTGCTCCTGCGCTACACGACAACATAAATTGTCCATCTTGATCGGAGATGGTTCCCTTGCCATTGTGCTGCAGGTTGGCGCCCGCCAGCGGATTACCATTAGTGTCAGATATTTTTCCTCGTAAGTTTTGGCCCCAACCAAAAACTGGCACGGCTAATAAAATGAATAATATAAATTTCTTCATGACGAATAGAAGTTTGGATGCAACGAAATGCTCACGCAATTCAAAGCAGTAATTGTTAACGAATGATTAGTAATGAGTAGTTACTCAAAGAAAATGAAACTCAACCCCAAGGCGGGGGAACAGGAATGGATTGCTCTACTGAAAGATAGCAATTAAGATAAGTTGTTGAGGCTATATTTTTTTCTGAGTCAAAACCATTGAAAGATGTTGTTGAAGTAGGAACAAATAGCCATGTCAAAAACTGAAGCAATTGTGAAGGCACAGGCTTTTTGTCTCGTGTCGATCGCTTCACCATTTCATCCAAAAGTGATAACAAGCTGTCTTCGTGTTCGTCATGTAAAGCAAAAAGAAGGTAATCACCTCCCTGTTTTTTTATCTTGGCGATGTCATACATCTTGCCGTTGAGCTCAATCTCACTTTCGTCTTGATCGATGGAAGCAAACTCTACAGCAGAAATAACAATTTTTTGAAGTTGCTCTTCGGGGGTCTGAGCCAACAGGGCTTTCATTTCTTGGCGGATGGCTATGAGCCGCACACCAAAATAGGCATAGAACCCCGCGAACTGAAGTGCGAAGAGCGTGAGAAACCCAATGGCGAAAAGCTTTTTCATGGAAACCGACCAGCAATCTACTGAAAATAGTAAGATGGTTGAGTCACTATTTTATAGTTGGTGTATTCTGACTAGCTCAACGGTTCAACTGCCGGATAGGTCAGAGTGAATAATATGATCGAAATTATCTAATTTTAATTTGTATTAACCTCCGATGCAAAGCTAAATTTTTATGACCGAACTCTTCCAAACCCCAAAACTAGTCGCACTACTGCCGCAGTATAAATCATTTTTAGAAAAAGAAGTTTACCCCATCGAATTGGACATCATCACGAAGCCTTTTCGGCAATCGCTTTCAATTATAAAATCCTTACGGGAAAAAGCAAAAGGGCAACAGCTATTCGCTCCCCATCTATCCCCTGAAGAGGGCGGGGTTGGATTAAACTTAATGGAGTTTGCACAGGTAAGTGAAGTATTGGGGACTTCTCCGCTCGGGCATTTGATCTTCAACTGCAATGCGCCCGATATTGGAAACATGGAGTTGATGCACCAGTTCGCTTCCGCGGAATTGAAAGCAAAATACCTACACCCTTTGATGAAAGGTGAAATCCGTTCTTGCTTTGCCATGACAGAGCCAGAATTTGCAGGATCAAACCCCGTGAACATGGCTACTGCTGCGAAGCGAGAAGCAGATCAGTACATTATCAACGGTCACAAATGGTTTACTACCGCTGCCGATGGTGCTAATTTCACGATTGTAATGGCGATGACTGATGCCAATAATTTAAGCCCATATCTGCGTGCGAGTATGATCTTGGTCCCACTTGATAACCCCGGCTTCGAGTTGGTAAGAAACATTTCCATTATGGGCGAGGCAGGCGAAGATTATTTTAGTCACGCAGAAGTGCGGTTTACAAATTGCAAAGTACCGATCGGGAATTTAATCGGACAAGAAGGGCAAGGCTTTGCATTGGCGCAGGCGCGGCTAGGACCCGGTCGTATCCACCATTGTATGCGCTGGATCGGAATTTGTGAACGTGCCTTTCAGTTGATGTGCCAGCGAGCAGCCACACGTAAACTTAGCGACCACAAATTTTTAGGCCAACAGCAAATCATACAAGCATGGATTGCAGAATGTCGTGCGAACATCAATGCCGCAAGACTGATGGTATTGCACACCGCTTACTCGATGGAAAAGCACGGAGCGAAAGCTGCTAAGGAAGAAATCTCTACCATCAAATTTTTTGTAGCCGATGTGTTGATGAAAACTTTGGACAAAGCCATTCAAGTGCATGGTGCGCTAGGAATCACAGATGACACGTTGCTTTCATTTTGGTACAGACATGAACGCGGAGCTAGAATTTATGATGGCCCCGATGAAGTGCATAAAGTTTCACTGGCGAAATCGATTTTGAAGGGTTATGGGATGGATGCTAAATAGCTAAAAATGCTCGACCAGCCCACCCCCATCCGCACAGGCGAAGAATTGAATCAAGAAAAACTCGGCATGTTCTTGGCCGATCATATTGAAGGCATTTCCAAAAATATTTGTGTTCAACAATTCCCCAGCGGCTATTCCAACCTTACCTATTTGATCCAAACAGATGAAGTAGAATACATTTTACGCAGGCCTCCGGCTGGTGCAAACATCAAATCGGCTCATGACATGGAGCGAGAGTTTAAGGTGCTCTCACTTTTGTGGAAAGCGGGATTTACTAAAGTGCCTGAGCCTATTTTGTTTTGCAAAGATGAAAGCGTGATAGGGGCAAAGTTTTATTTAATGAAGCGTGTGAATGGAGTTATACTTCGAAATCGAGTGCCCAAGGGAATGACTATCGAGCCTCAGACTTTTCAACAACTATCCAAAGCAGCAATTGATCAATTAGTTCAGCTTCATCAACTCGATATAAAGTCAAGCGGGCTAGATCAATTAGGCAAACCGGAAGGATATGTGCAAAGACAAGTAGAGGGATGGACAAAACGTTATGTCAATGCACAGACCGATGATTTGCCCGCGATGAATGAAGCGGCAGAATGGATGGTAAAAAATATTCCTGCTTCTTCGCGCGTGTCTTTCATCCACAACGATTATAAATATGACAACCTCGT
>Ga0209181_10012269_pt1 | contig 10860 bp, 10 predicted proteins | sample MAT05_FD_187208 | JGI IMG/M metagenome (GOLD analysis project Ga0209181, IMG submission 187208) | Freshwater microbial communities from Lake Fryxell liftoff mats and glacier meltwater in Antarctica - MAT-05 (SPAdes) (version 2) | ecosystem: Environmental > Aquatic > Freshwater > Ice > Liftoff...
TCCTGCGTGCGGGTGACGCGGAAGGGCGCCCACGGGTCGGCGCCGCCGCTGGCGTCCAGCGCGGCGGGCTGGGTGTGCTCGAACATGAGGGGGGCGTGGGGTTGCATGGTGCGAGCGATGTCAGTGCAAGGTCTGTGCTTGGGTCAGCGCAAAGTCAGTGCAAGGTCAGTGCAAGGTCAGTGCAACGTCTTCCGCCGCCCGGCCAAGGTGTCGTCCAGGTCCTGCAGCCAAGGCTCTGCCAGGTGGCGGATTTCGGCGTCGTTGACGAGGATGCGCTGCATGATTCGCGACTTGACCTTGGCCGATTCCACCGCCCGTGCGGGCTGGCCGTTGGCGGTGCCCAGCGCAGGCAGGGGGCCGTCGGGCTCTTGTGCGGCGTGCTTGAGCTGGCTGATGAGCAGCACACAAGCGCCTTCGAGTTTCACCACCTCGTCCCAGTTGCCGGCACGGGCCGCATTCAACATGTCGACACTCGCGCGTTCGATGGCTTCGTAGTAGCTCAGGAGTTGCGGGTCCATCAAAAGTCCTATGGGGCGGTGGGGTACGGGATGGCGGGTGTGCATGGCCGGGGGCGGGGCACTGCAGTTCAGAAGCTGCGCGGGGCCGGGGCGATGGCCGCCCAGGCTTCCTGCAGCGGCTTCATCAGGCGCTGGCACTCGTCGAGCGCGCCTTCGTCGTTGCGCAGGTTGGCCACCGTCAGCCTCAACGTCAGATAACCGTAGAGTTCGTGGAGGTCGCGCGCCAGCGTGCCGCCGGCCTTCAGGTCGAGGCCGGCACGCAGGCCTTCGTCGATGATGCGCACGGCACGGCCGATGGCCTCTCCCTTGGCGCTGGCGTCGCCCTTGCGCAGGGCGCCTTTGGCCTGCGCCACGGCTTCCATCCAGCCGTCGAAGAGCATGGCCACCAGGTGGTGCGGTGAGGCGCTGGACAGCTGCGACTCAACACTCACCTGCTGGTACAAGCCGCCGCGGGGCAAGCCGCGCGGGGATCTCAAGGAATATGTGTTGGCAAACATCGGCGGGCGGCGTGCAATTGAATGCTGATGCTTGCTTATCGGCCCGCCGAAAGGGCCACTTGAGCCTGTAACTAGCTGGTGGACCTGTTCATTTGCGCGATCTGCTGCGTGACGTAGGACGACAACGCGTTGAGCTTGGCGACGTTGGCATCCATCGCCGTGTACTGGGCCACCAGGCGCTTCTGGAAAGCCTCTACACGGTCGTTCAGGCGTGTTTGGTCTTCACCGTTCTTGGAGATGAGTTTCTGCAGGCCCTGGGTGCGTGTGGTGACGGTGCCGTCCACGCCCAACACCTGCGTGGCGAGCTTGGCGTAGCGGCGCGCGAAGCCGTCGTTGGCTGGAGTCAAGGTATCGCTGTTGGTCAGCGCCTTCTGCAGTTCGGGCAGGTTGGTCAGCGCCTTGTCGAGTTTGGTCTGGTTGATGGTCAAGGTGCCGTTGCGCTGGGCTTCCAGGCCCATGTCCGACAGGCGCGCGAACATGCTGGATGCGCTGGACGACAGGTTGAGCACCGAACGCAGTTGCGATTGCAGCCCGGTGGCGGCGCTGTCGCCCTGCAGCGGGCCGCCGGTCTTGGCGTCGGCGTTGTACTTGGTCTGCTCGTTCAGGTAGCCGGCCAGCGCGCTGTAGGCTTCTGCAAAGGTCTTGATGCCGGCCGCGATGGCTTCGCGGTCGCGTACGGCCGAGATGTTCACCGTCGTCGTCGGGCTCTCCTTGCGCAGCGTCAGCGTCACGCCGTCGATGACGCCGGTGACGTCGTTGCTCGCCGATTCAACGCCGATGTTGTTGACCGTCAGGTTGGCGTTCAGCGCCGCCTGTCTCTGCAGCATGCCGGTGGTGCCGGCGGGTGGGTCGAAGGCGAAGCGCGAGAGGCCGGCGCTGTCGCCAAGCTGGCCGTCGTTGTCCACCGCGCTCAGGCGGAAGCCATTTTCCTTGCCCGAGGCGTCGCTGCGCAAGGACAGGCGCACGCCGTTGGCGTCACTCACCAGCGAGGCACTGACGCCTGCGCTGGCAGCGTTGATCTTGTCGCGCAGGGTTTCCAGCGTGTCCGTTGCCGTCACGGTGATGGCACTCGCCGAGGTGCCCGACTTGGGGCTGAACGTGGTCTGCCCGTTGTCCCAGCTGCCGAGCTGCAGGCTCATCGTGCCGGCGCCCACCAGGTCGGTGGCGGCGCTCACGCTGGTGTTGGCGGCCACGGTCTGGCTGCCCGCCAGGTTCTGCACCACCACCGCATAGTTGCCCACTGCGGCGCCGGTGTTGCCGCTGACGCTGACGGCGGCGGTGTCGCTGCTGCTGACGGCCGACTTCTGCCAGAAGGTGCTGTCGTTGAGCTTGTTGCTGGCGGTCTGCAGCGTGCTGAAGTGGCTGTTGATCTTGCCGTACAGCGAGACCTTGGTGTTCAGCGTGCTGGCCTGTGTCTGCATCTGCGACAGCGGCCGTCGCTCCAGCGCGACGAGCTGCGTCACGATGGAATTGAGGTCGAGGCCGCTGCCGACGCCGAGTGAAGTGATCGAGGCCATGGTTTGCTCCTGCAGAACGTCAAAGAGGCCAAAAAGTAGGCCCACAATGACACGAAGGCCCGGTAAGCCGGCACGGAGCCAGCCCCCTTGGGCCTTCTATCGGCCGCTGGCGCCCCCGACTTGAGCCGGGTTTGTAGCGGACGGTAAGTGGTCGTAGAGCGGGCTTGGCGCGCGCGCGTGAAGTTTCGCTCGCACCTTCGCCAGCCGTGCCAGGCCTCCCGGCCTTGCGCGCGGGCTCAGCCTTTCAGCAGCGACAGCACTTGCTGGGGCAGCTGGTTGGCCTGCGCCACCATCGCGTTGCCGGCCTGTTGCAGGATCTGCGCACGCGAAAGGTTCGAGGTTTCCATCGCGTAGTCGGCGTCCATGATGCGGCTGCGCGCGGCGCTCTGGTTTTCGGTGGCCACCATCAGATTGGCGACCACGTTGTCGAAGCGGTTCTGCACCGCGCCGAAGGTGGCACGCTGGCTGTTGATGGCGTTGATGGCACCGTCGATGGCGCCAATGGCGGCCAGGGCGAAGCTGCCGTCGGTGCCGCTGATGACGGTGGTGGGGTCGGTGGCCACCGCGGCGCCGACGGCCGTGGTGATGGTGGCCGCCAATGTCCAGTCGAAGCCGGCAATGGAGATCTGATCCAGCGTGGCGCTGGTGTTCGCGCCCACCTGGAACACGCCGTTCGTGGTGGTGGCCAGGATGTTCTGGCCGTTGAACTGCGTGCCGCCCAGTGTGCGGGCCGATTCGCGCGCCAGTTCCAGGTATTCGTTGTTCAGGCTGTCGCGGTCGGTCGTGCTGTTGGTGCCGTTGGCTGCCTGCACGGCCAGTTCACGCATGCGTTGCAGCATGTCGCTCACCTTGCCAAGCGCGCCTTCACCCACCTGCGCCATCGAGATGCCGTCGTTGGCATTGCGCATGGCCACGTTCATGCCACGCACCTGGGTGTGCATGCGTTCGGCAATCGCCAGGCCGGCGGCGTCGTCCTTGGCGCTGTTGACGCGCAGGCCGGAAGACAGCCGTTGCATCGCGGTGGACAGCGAGGCCTGGCTCGTGCTCACGTTGCGTTGCGCGTTGAGCGACACCAGGTTGGTGTTGATGGTCTGAGGCATTTCGTAATCTCCTTGCGGGTCAGCATTCAGGGTTGAAACTGCGTCTGCTGACTGCAGTCACGGTTGGAAAGCACTGATAAGGAGATTACGGCCGTTGCGCGGCTGTGCATGCCTTGAAAAGCGGCGTGGAAAACCGCCAATTCGTTGCTGGGCTGCCGGCAAAGAAAAAGCCCGCCGTCGCCGGCGGGCTCTTATGTCCTCTGGGGGCCCGAAGGGCCGCCAAGCGGGTGGTCAGCGCATCACCCGCCAAGCGGGTGGTCAGCGCAGCAGCGCCAGCACTTGCTGCGGCAGCTGGTTGGCTTGCGCCACCATCGCATTGCCGGCCTGTTGCAGGATGTTGGCGCGCGACAGGTTCGACGTTTCCGCCGCGTAGTCGGCGTCCATGATGCGGCTGCGGGCGGCGCTCTGGTTCTCGGTGTTCACCATCAGGTTGGCGACCACGTTGTCGAACCGGTTCTGCACCGCACCGAAGACGGAACGCTGGGTGTTGATGCTGTTGATGGCGGCGTCCAGCGCGGTGATGGCCGCGGTGGCGAAGCTGCCGTCGGTGCCGGCCACGGCCGTTGTCGGGTCGGTACCGACGGCGGCGCCGACGGCGGTGGTCAGTGCCGCAGCGCTGGTCCAGTCAAAGGCCGCGACCGAGATCTGGTCCAGGCTGGCCGAGGTGTTGGCGCCGACCTGGAAGACCGAGTTCACCGTCGTGGCCAGGATGTTCTGGCCGTTGAACTGTGTGCCACCCATCGTGCGGGCCGATTCACGTGCCAGCTGCAGGTATTCGTTGTTCAGGCTGTCGCGGTCGTTCGTGCTGTTGGTGCCGTTGGCTGCCTGCACGGCCAGTTCACGCATGCGCTGCAGCATGTCGCCGACCTTGCCGAGTGCGCCTTCAGCCGTCTGCGACAGCGAGATGCCGTCGTTCGCGTTGCGGGCGGCAACTGTCATGCCACGTACCTGGGCGTTCATGCGTTCGGCGATTGCCAGGCCGGCGGCGTCGTCCTTGGCGGAGTTCACACGCAGACCCGAAGACAGGCGTTGCATGGCGGTGCTGAGCGAACCTTGGCTGGCGCTCAGGTTGCGCTGGGCGTTCATCGAGACCAGATTGGTGTTGATGGTCTGGGACATGGATATCTCCAAAAAGGGTTAATGACCACAGGCTTGTGCCCTACGGGCATCGCAAGGTGCGCAGCGCGTGCCTTGCCATGCCTGTCTGACACTCCGCGGCAACCCGCCCCTTGGGGCTTGCTGTCTCGGAACTCGCCCGGTCCACCTGCGGCTGAAAGACCCGTTGCCTGGTGCCCTTGCACGCAGACCTCGTTCCTGCAGCCCGGCTCGGTCCGGACCTCGCACCCGTCTTGTTGAGCGCGTTGAGGCAGTTTTCGTCTGCCATTCGGAAACCTTTAATCCTTTTGCCCGCCTTTTCAATGGATTGCCCCGGCTGGGTGTGGCGAAGGGCAGCTCCGGCACGCGGAACTGAGGCTCCAAGCCCCGGCTTTTCCGGCTACTGGCGAGCCGGTCGGGCCGGGATGATGACCGGGCAGGCCCCGTGCCTGCCAGGACAAGACACACAAGCGCGACACACAAGCGCGACACACAAGCACGACACACCCAGCACGACACACCAGGACATACCGCGCATGGAACGCAGACTGCATATCGGCGGCCAAGAGGCCAAAACCGGCTGGGAGATTTTCGACGCCCGCCCTGGGCTGCTGGTGAACCACGTCGGCAACGCGCTCGACCTGTCGCGCTTCGAAGCCGGCACCTTCGCCGAGGTCTACGCCTCGCACGTGCTGGAGCACTTCGACTACCGCGACGAGCTGCTCGGCGCGCTGGCCGAATGGCACCGGGTGCTGCAGCCCGGTGGTGTGCTGCGGCTTTCGGTGCCCGACCTCGACATCCTGGCCCACCTGATGCTGCAGCGCCAGACGCTGGACGTGAACCAGCGCTTCCAGGTCATGCGCATGATCTTCGGCGGCCACACACACGAACATGACTACCACCGCGTGGGCCTGAACCAGGACTTCATGTCGGCCTTTCTCGACCGCGTGGGTTTTGTCAACCTGCAGCGGGTGTCGCGTCACGCGCTGTTTGCAGACACCAGCGACACCGTGGTCGGCGGCACCGCCATCAGCCTGAACCTCAACGCCTACAAACCCGCCGCAGCGATGCCGGCCGCCTGACCATGAACACCGTTCAAGAAGCACCCGCCACACGTGCAGCGGCAGCCACCGCCGGCCAGGCCGACTGGAGCGAGGGGCTGGCCTGCGCCGCACGCCAGCAATGGCCGGCCGCGGCACGCGCCTTCCGGCGTGCCACACGCGCCAACCCGGCCGACGTGGTGTACTGGATCAACCTGGCCAACGCGCACCGCCATGCCGGCGACCCGGCGCGCTCCGTGGCCTGCGCGCAGCGCTGCCTGAACCTCGACCCGGTGCAGCCGCTGGCGCTGCGCATGCTGGGTGACGCGCTGGGGCAGATGCACCGCTACCAAGAGGCCATCGAAGCCTATGAATGCCTGGAAGCCACTGGCGTGCGCGACACCGAAGCGCTGGTGCAGCACGCCGCCATGCTGCAGGCGCTGCGTCGCCACACCGAAGCTATCGGCACGCTGATCGAAGCCGCAGCGCTGACGCCGCAGGCGATGAAACCGCACGCGCTGATGGCCACGTCTTTTCGCGACATGGCGATGCAGAAGGAAGCCATCGAATGCCTGAAGACCGTGCTGGCGCTGGAACCCGACAGCCTGCAGGCGCTGTCGCACCTGAGCTACGAGCGCCGCCACATCTGTGACTGGTCGACGCTGGACGAAGACCTGCGCGTCTTGTCACAACAGCTGGCCAACAGCCCCTCCGGCCTGGCGCGTGTGGCCACCGTGTTCGGCATGTTGTCGCTGCCCCTTGCACCCGAGCTGCTGTTGGTGGCCGCGCGCAGCGAAGCGCTGGCCGCCGGCCTGGGCGCGCAAGAGATGCCGCCCGTGCTGCCGGCCACGCGCTGCGGCCACAAGCCGCGCCTGGGCCTGCTGTCTTTCGACTTCCATGAACACCCGGTGTCGCAACTGCTGGTGGAAGTGCTGGAAAGCATCGACCGCCGCCACTTCGACGTGGTGCTGTATTCGTCGGGCCGCGACGACGGTTCGGCGCTGCGCGAACGTGTCATTCGCTCGGCCGACAGTTTTGTCGACATCCGCGGCATGAGCGACGCGCAGGCCGCACGCCGCGTGCGTGACGACGGCATCGACCTGCTGCTGGACCTGCAGGGCCACACACGCGGCCACCGCCTAGGCATCCTGGCGCGGCGGCCGGCGCCGGTGCAGGCCGCTTTCCTCGGTTTCCCGGCCAGCACGGGGGCGCCGTACATCGACTACCTGGTGGGCGACCCGTTGGTGACGCCGCTGGCCCTGGCCGGCCAGTACAGCGAAAAGCTGGCGCAGCTGCCGCTGACCTTTCAGCCCAACGGCCGCTGGCGCCCGCTGCCGCAGCCGATGGCACGCGCCACCGCCGGCCTGCCCGAAGACGCCTTCGTGCTGTGCGCCTTCAACCACACCTACAAGATCCTGCCCGAGGCCTTCGACGTCTGGTGTGCGGTGCTGCGCGAGGTGCCGCACGCGGTGCTGTGGCTGAAGGAAACCAACGCCCAACTGCACGACAACGTGCGGCGCGAAGCGCTGGCGCGCGGTGTGGCGGCCGAACGCGTGATCTTTGCGAAAGGCGTGAGCTACGCCGACCACTTCTCGCGCATGGCGCTGGCCGACGTGTTCGTGGACACCTGGCCCTACAACGCGCACACCACCGCGGCCGACGCGCTGTGGGCTGGCGTGCCGGTGGTCACGGTTTACGGCAACGCCTATGCATCGCGCGTGGCCGCCAGTGTGTTGAATGCAGTGGGCCTGGGTGAGCTGGCGTTTGACAACGCACACGACTATCACTGCGCCATCCTCGCGCTGGCACAGTGCCCCGCGCTGCTGGCCGGCTACCGCCAGCACCTCGCCACCCAGCGGCTTGCACTGCCTCTCTTCGACACGCCGCGCTATACGCAAGAGTTTGAAGCGCTGCTGGGCCGCATGGTCGAACGCTGGCGTTCCGGGCTGCCGGCCGATCACCTGGCGGCTGCGCTGCCGAGCGCATAGCGTTGGCGCAAGGCGGCGGCCTTGGCGCTGTCGCCCAGGCCTTCGTAGACGACGGCCAGGTTGTGCGCAGCGAGGGTGCTGCCGCGGCCCTGCACGCTGCCCGGCTGTTCCGGCCGTTCGCCGATTTCCAGACAGCGTTGCCACGCGGCTTCGGCCATGGGCAGCAGCGTGGCGGCGGCTTCGGGCTGCGTGGCGGCCCAATCGAGCATCAGGTCGCCCAGGGCGAAGAAGAAGTCGGGTGAATCGGCCAGCGCGGCTATCTGCGTCTCGGCCCAGGCCCAGGCCTCGGCGTGGCGGCCGGCTCTTTTCAGCGCATATAGCTGGCGTGAGGCGAGGTCCCTGTGCCAGGCGTAGCGGGTCGAGCCCAAGGCTTCGGCGCGGCTGAATGCTGCTGCGGCTTCAGCATGTTCTTCGTAAGCCGCGTGGTCCTTGCCGAGCGCGAACCACAGGCCGGCGTCATTGGGCTGGGCCGCCAGCTCGGACTGCAGCAGTACGCGGTTGCGGCCGCGTTTGGCGGCTAGGCGTTCACTGTTGTAGCCGTCATGGCCAATGGTGACGGCCATGCAACGCACCTGCAGCGTGTGCTGCGCCTGTTCATGCACCCGGCCGCGGTAACGCAGCGCGCCGGGCAGGACACGGCTCAGCCGTTCGTGCACCACACCGGCGGCCGCGCCCTGGTCTTGCAGCTGCAGGGTACCGACAAAGTCGGGCGCTTGTGAACGCAGCGCGGCCAGCACCGGGCCGCCTTCGAGCAGCCATTCGTCGGCGTCCATCACCAGATGCCAGTCGGCCTCGGCGTGGGCCAGGGCGGCATTGCGCGCGGCGGCAAAGTCATCACACCACTTGAAGTGGCGCACCTGGGCGCCATGCGCCTGGGCCACTTGCACGGTGGTGTCGGTGGAGCCGGTGTCCAGCACCCACATCGCATCCACCCAGGGGGCCACGCTGTCCAGCAGGCGCGCGATGCGCGGCGCTTCGTCGCGCGCGATGACGACCAGCGCCGTTTTCACTTCAGCATGCGCCCAAACCCTGCAAGAAGGACTCGCAGCGCGCCAGCTGTTCAAGGCTGACGTATTCATCGGCCTGGTGTGCCTGCTGGATGCTGCCCGGCCCGCAGACCACGGTGGACATGCCGGCGCGCTGGAACAGGCCCGCTTCGGTGCCAAACGCGACCAGCGTGGTCTGGCGCGTGCCGGCCAGGCGTGCGGCCAACTGCACCGCAGGTTCGTCGGGCCGGGCCTGGAAGGCCGGCATCATGGCCATCGCTTCGAAGCGGAAGCCGGCCGTGGGTTCCACCGCTTGCATCGCGCCCTGCAGCGTGGCGGCGTAGTCCAGCACCTGCTGCTGCAGGGCGCCAGCGTCGCTTCCCGGCAGGTCACGGAATTCGTAGTGGAAGCGGCAGTCTTCGGGCACCACGTTGTCGGCAATGCCCCCTTCAATGACACACACCGCGGCGGTGGAATAGGGCACGTCGAAGCCGGGCTGGCGCGCTTCGTTCGCACGCAGCTGTTCGCCAATGGCGCTGATGTGCGACACCAGCCGCGCAGCCGCTTCCACAGCGTTGACGGCCATCGGCGTCAAGGACGAATGCGCCGCCTTGCCGCGCACGCAGCAGCGCCAGCGGTGCACACCCTTGTGCGCGATGGCCGGCACCATCCCGGTAGGTTCACCAACGATGCACAGGGCCGGCGCCAGGCCGGCTTCTTTCAGATCGGCAATGAGCACGCGGGCGCCGAAACCGCCCACCTCTTCGTCGTAGCTAAAGGCATAGTGCAACGCGTGCGGCAGGTCGGCTTCCAGCCAGGCTTGTGTCTGCGCCACCACCAGGCCGATCCAACCCTTCATGTCGGCACTGCCGCGGCCGTAGAGGCGGCCGTCTTTGACAGTGGCCGACAGCGGGTCCAGGGTCCAGGCCTGGCCGACCCAGGGCACGGTGTCGGTGTGGCCCGACAGCACCACGCCGCCGGGCTTGCCGCTACCCAGCGTGGCGAAGAGGTTGGCCTTTTTGCGGCCTTCGTCATATGTCAGCCGCAGCGGCACGTGCAGGCTGCGCAGATGGTCGGCGATGCACTCGATCAGCGGCAGGTTTGACGCGTCGCTGACCGTGTGGAAGCGCACCAGGCGCTGCGCCCAGGCCAGGGAGGCGGCAGAGGGACTGGTGGATGGTGCAGCGGAATTCGGGGCAGAAGGCGGAGGGGAAAGTGCGTCCATGCTGCCACTGTAGCCGCAAGTGTGGTGCGATTAGGGCAGGTCGAACGGGTCTTCACGACCCAAAGCGGGTCTCTGATCGAACGCTTGCCAACCGCCTCCTCTAGCAGGCCGTTGAAATACTGATCGACGCTCTGGCTCGCCCGAGCGAGGATCGGACCATTGATCGACGAGAGGTAGAACGCCGATGCGAGGAGCCGACAGCTACAACGAGAGCCTGTTCACTGATGTGAGCGATGCTGCTGCAGGTGCTGTACAGCGTGCGCAGCGAGCGGCAACTCGTCGAGCAGATCCAATACAACCTGCTGTTCCGCTGGTTTGTTGGCCTGGCCATCGAGGACCCGGTGTGGAACCACTCGGTGTTCAGCAAGAACCGCGACCGACTGATCGAGCACGACGCCGTGACGGAGTTGTTTAACGCCACGGTGGCCCGCAGTGCGCTCAATGAGTACCGAGAACACCGAAATGACCGCGTCGAAGTGCGCCAATTCCGTCGAACAAGCCCACTTCCAGACCGGCAGCAGAAACCGACGGGCTGTATGACTAAGCCGGACTCAACTTCGATGCCGAAACTTGCGTTCATGAGCGGTACTTCAACGGCCTGCTAACGCACAGCCGGACAGGGCGGTCATCGGTGTCGGGATGGCTGGCGAAATGCCTGGCGTTGGAGGCATTTGCGCATTGTGTGAACATCGCCTGGCGCAACGCGGCCAACATCAGGGGACCCGAATGACAGGCGACGCTCAGGTGGCACATGCCGTTGATCTCCAGTGACGGCACCACGTCGTCGATGCCATCCCTGCCCGAGGGGTACCGCGCGCTCGTTGTCGGCGCCTCAGGTGCCATCGGCGCGGCCTTTGTCGCGCACCTGCAGGCCGACCCGCGCTGCACAACTGT
>Ga0209181_10012272_pt1 | contig 10859 bp, 9 predicted proteins | sample MAT05_FD_187208 | JGI IMG/M metagenome (GOLD analysis project Ga0209181, IMG submission 187208) | Freshwater microbial communities from Lake Fryxell liftoff mats and glacier meltwater in Antarctica - MAT-05 (SPAdes) (version 2) | ecosystem: Environmental > Aquatic > Freshwater > Ice > Liftoff...
TCGGAGTACTAACCACAGATTTCACAGATAAAAACCGGATAGAAGGCATCGGGAGGCGGAGTTTGGGGAATTAAATCCGGTATTCATCTGTGCAATCTGTGGTCAAAAACTCCGGGCTCAGAGCGAGACGCGTTTGATTCCGAGTTTGGCGTGCTTGAAATTGAGGAGCAGCGCGGTCTGTAGCCCGGTGATGTTGAGGTAGCCGAGCATCTGCGCGAGGTCGGTCTCGTTGAACTCCGAGACAACCTTTGGATCCACGATCACGCGGTCTTCGACGATGAGATCGGGGATGAGCGTGCCGATGTGCTGGCCGTCGTAGTGGACCGGAAACGGTTTCTGGGCTTCGGCCCGGAGGCCCTGCTTGGCGAGTTCAATGACGAGGGCGCGTTCGTAGAGCTTTTCGTCAAGGCCGGGTTTGAGCGTGTTTAGAACGGTGTAAGCGGCGCCGATTATTTTTTCGGTGAGGTCGGTATCGTTGGGCACAGGAATGGAATTTTTGACCACAGATTTCACAGATACGAACCGGATAGAAGTCAGGGGGAGGGCGGGGTATTAAATCCAGTATTCATCTGTGCCATCTGTGGTAAGAATTCAGGCAGTGTGTGTTTGGTTGAGTTCGACGAGGGCGGTGTCTCGGCGTTTGCCGAAGCGTTCATTTGGCCTAATCTTTTTTGACCACAGATTTCTCAGATACGAACCGGATAGAAGGCATCGGGATGTTCGGGGGTATTTAATCCGGTATTCATCTGTGCAATCTGTGGTGAAAACTTTGGCGGTGAGGTTTTGGTTGAGTTCGTCAATGAGGGCGTCGCGGGCGAGCTGCTCTAGGTTTTTCACAGGCGACGGAGGGGTGTTTGCTGGAGCGGCCGTGTGATTTAGAGGTACTTGTCGGTGACGGCGCCTTCGGAGGCGGTGGCGACGAGCTTGGCGTACTTGGCGAGGACGCCGCGCGTTTCCTTGGTTTTTTTCGGTTTCCAGGCTTTGAGGCGGGTGGTGATTTCCTTGGCCGGGAGGTCGAGGGTGAGTTCGTTTTTGACCGCGTCGATGGTGATCGGGTCGCCGTTTTTGATGATGGCGATGGGGCCGCCGGTGGCGGCTTCGGGCGTGATGTGGCCGACGACGAACCCGTGACTACCGCCAGAGAAGCGGCCGTCGGTGATGAGCGCGACCTCTTTGCCGAGTCCCTTGCCCATGATGGCGGAAGTGGGTGACAACATCTCGCGCATGCCGGGGCCGCCGCGGGGGCCTTCGTTGCGGATGACGACGACGTGTCCGGCTTTCACTTTGCCGTCGAGGATGGCCTTGAGCGCAGATTCTTCGGACTCGAAGGTGATGGCTTTGCCGGAGAAGAGCAGGCCTTCCTTGCCGGAGATCTTGGCCACGGCGCCGTCGGGGGCGAGGTTGCCATAGAGGATGCGCAGGTGGCTGTCTTTCTTGACCGGGTTGGAGAAGGGGCGGATGACGTCCTGCTCCGCTGGATACGGCGCGACGCCGCGGACGTTTTCCGCGAGGGTGTGGCCGGTGACGGTGAGGCAGTCGCCGTGGAGCAGGCCTGCGTCGAGGAGCATTTTCAGCAGCGGTTGCAGTCCGCCGATGCGGTTGAGGTGGGCCATGCCGTATTTGCCGGAGGGCTTGAGGTCGCCGAGGACGGGGACGCGTTTGCCGATGCGGGTGAAGTCGTCGAGGCCGAGTTTCACGCCGGCGGTGTGCGCGATGGCGAGGAGGTGGAGCACGGCGTTGGTCGAGCCGCCGAGGGCGATGACGACGGTGATGGCGTTTTCAAAGGCCTTCCGCGTCATGATGTCGCGCGGGCGCAGACCGAGCTTGAGGAGGTTGACGACGGCGGCGCCAGCGCGCTGGCAGTCGGAGCGTTTCTCGTCGGAAATGGCGAGTTGGGTGGAGCTGTTGGGTAGGCTCATGCCGAGTGCCTCGATGGCAGAGGCCATCGTATTGGCGGTGTACATACCGCCGCAGGAACCGGGGCCGGGGATGGAGCACTTTTCAATCTCGGCGAGGGCGGCGTCATCGATTTTGCCCGCGGCGTGTTGACCAACGGCTTCGAAAACGGAAACGATGTCGCATTCCTTTTGGTTACCCGGATGGATGCCGGGGAGAATGGTGCCGCCGTACACGAAAACACCGGGGCGGTTCAGGCGTGCCATGGCCATGAGGCAACCGGGCATGTTTTTGTCGCAGCCGCCGATGGCGACGACGCCGTCAAAGCCCTCGGCGCCGCACACGGTCTCGATGGAGTCGGCGATCACTTCGCGGGAGACGAGCGAGTAGCGCATGCCTTGCGTGCCCATGCTGATGCCGTCGGCGACGGTGATGGTGCCGAAGATGATCGATTTGCCGCCCGCGGAATCGGCACCCGCGCCGGCGTGCCGGGCGAGTTCGTCGATGTGCATGTTGCAAGGCGTGAGCATGCTCCAGGTGGAGGCGATGCCGACGACGGATTTTCTAAAATCCGCGTCTTTGAACCCTACGGCGCGCAGCATCGAACGGCTGGGGGCGCGGTCGGCTCCGTCATGAACGAGGGCGGAGTGTTGGCGGGGAGAGGCGGGTTTGGTCATGGGAAAATCAGGCCGATCACACCCACTATCCGGCGGACGGGCAAGGGCGGAGTTCACGCGAAGACGCCGTAAGTTGAAAGAGGCGCAAGCAGATCGTGCCCGCGTGGGCATCGGCTAGCGCGCCGGTTTTCGGGATTGCTTCGCGGAAGCCCGGTCGCATTCACTCAGCGCGTTACTCGCATGGCATTTAATCTCCAGAAGGTGCTCAAGGCACTGCTTTTCTCCTCTAGCCAGTCACTCTCGATCAAAGATGTTCAGGCGGCCTTCGCGCGTTTTCATGACCAGGCGCGGGTGTCGGTCGTGGCGGATGTTGAAACGGCGGGCGCGGATGAGACCGTGGCTGCTGCTGGCGCGGATGAGTCGAGTGCTGCAGCGGACGCTGAAAACCAGTCCGTCACCGCGACGACATCTTTGTCTGCGTCCGATGGTTCGACCGAAGTCGTTGAAGTGCCGGTTGAGCTGCCGGTGGCTCCGACCGATGCCGAGCTCTACGCCGAAGTGCCCTCGCTTGTCACCGCTACGCAAATACGCGAGGCGATGGACGTCATCGCGGCCGAGCTGCGCACGGCGGACGATGTCTATTTGTTGATCGAAGGCCCCACGGGCTACCGCTTGGTCACGCATCCGCGCTTTGCTCGCTGGATTCGGATTTTGCGCGCCGAACCCGCGCCGGTGAAACTTACCCAATCTGCCCAGGAAACGCTCGCGATCGTCGCTTACCGCCAACCGGTCACGCGCACCGAGATCGAGGCGATTCGCGGTGTTTCGGCCGAGGCGGGTTTGAACAAACTCATCGAGCGCGAACTCGTTTACATCGTCGGCCGAGCCGACTTGCCGGGTCGGCCGCTTCAATACGGTACGACGGACAAGTTCCTCGATTTCGTTGGCGTGAAATCTCTCGTTGAGCTGCCCGCCTCCGATGTGCTTTCGCCGCGCCAGATCGACGAATGGCTGCAAAACGCCATTAATCCGCGCACGCCGACCGACGCCGAGATGGGCCTGCCGCTGGAAGAAGGCGAGGGCAGTACTCCGAATCTCGAAACCGTCACCGTCGAGCACGATGCCGAGACTCCCGCCGACGTGCCGCCCGCCGAGGATGCTACTCCGCGGACCGCTGACGAACCACCCACCACCGGACAGTAAACTCCCGAGCACTTTTCCATGGACCTCGCGCCCATCAGAGATCAAATCGACCACATTGACCGGCAAATCGTTGAGATGCTGAACCAGCGCCTAGCGCTCGCGGCCGAGATCGGCAAGGTCAAGCGCAGCACCGGCGGCCAGATCTACGTCGCCGAACGCGAGGACGCCGTCCTGCGCAAAGTCGCTGAGCTGAACCAGGGCCCGATTCGCAACGACGCCCTGCGCGCCATCTACCGTGAGATCATGTCGGCCGCCATCGCGCTGGAGAAACCACTCACCATCGCCTACCTCGGGCCGGAGGCGACCAACAGCCATCAGGCCGCGCTGAAGAAATTCGGCGCGAGCGTGAGCTATCATGGGTTGGCGACTTTCGCCGATATCTTCACCGCCGTGGACCGTGGCGAGAGCGATTACGGCATCATCCCGGTGGAAAATTCCACGGAAGGTTCCGTGCGCGACGCGCTCGATCAATTCGTCTCCTCCGATCTCAAAATCGTTTCGCAGATCTATCTGGAGATTCCGTTCTGCCTGATCTCGCGCTCGCCGTTGGAGAAGATCACTAAAGTTTATTCGAAGGACACTGCGCTCGCGCAGTGCCGTCTCTGGCTCCAGCGCTACCTGCCGCATGCCCAATGGGTCGATGCGCCCAGTACGGCCCGCGCCGTGCAGATCGCCAGCGAAGAAGAAGGCGCGGCTGGCGTGGCCAACGAACTCGCCGCCACCGTCTACGGCGTGCCTGTCGTGGAGAAAAACATTCAGGATAAGTCCAACAACACGACACGCTTCGTTGTCATCGGCAAAAGCCCGTCGGGTGCGGTGGGCAACGGCCGCGACATGACGAGCTTGTTGATTGGTTTGGGTGAGGAAGCCTCGTCGCACTCCGGTTCGTTGCTGCAAATGCTGCAACCCTTCGCTTCGCGCGGCATCAGCCTCTCGAAGATCGAGTCGCGTCCGACCAAGCGCAAAGCGTGGGACTATTTTTTCTTTATCGACGTGATGGGTCACCACGACGATGTGCCGATGCGCGAAGCGATTTCCGAACTGCGGAAATTCTGTCCGATGGTGAAGTGGCTTGGCAGTTACCCGGTTGGCTGAGGCTGGCCTTTTTGCCGTGAGGGCGCGGACGCGAGGTCCGGCCCCGGCCCTACAAGGGGGGGCTTTGACCGTGTCTTTAACCGACGCCCTAGTATGCAGTAACACGAGAAGCTTCGGGACGCCTTAGCAGTCCCCTCGATGATTTTTTCGTCACAGAAAACACCGAGCTCCGACACAGAGAACACCGAGGTATGAAATCCGTTCTGCTTTTCCTCTGTGGACTCTGTGTCTGGGCTCCGGCTTGGCTCTGTGGCTAATCCGAAAAATACGGAGATGCCGTATGCTAGGCTTTTAAATTTTTGAAGGGCGTGGTTGGGGTCACATCCTCGGGAAGCCGCCTTTGGCTTTCATCGTTTCCATCTGGCGCATCATCTTTTTTGCGCCGCCGCCTTTGAACATTTTCATCATCTGCTGCATCTGCTGAAACTGTTTCATCAGTTGGTTCACTTCCACGATCTTCGTGCCCGAACCATCAGCTATGCGCTTGCGGCGGCTGCCGTTGAGGAGTTCGGGTTTGCGGCGTTCTTGAATGGTCATCGACTTGATGATCGCCTCGGTGCGGGCCATTTGTTTTTCCGCGCCGTCGGGTATCTGCATGCCGCTCATGCCGGGCATCATGCCCATGATGCTCTGCATGGAGCCGAGTTTTTTTATCTGCTGCATCTGCGCGAGGAAGTCCTCGAGGTTGAAGTCGGCTTTGCGGAGTTTCTCCGCCATCTTTTCGGCTTCGTTCTGGTCGATGTTTTCCTGCGCGCGTTCGACGAGGGAAACGACGTCGCCCATGCCGAGGATGCGGGAGGCGAGGCGGTCGGGATAAAAGGTGTCGAAGTCGCCGGTCTTTTCGCCTGTGCCTATGAACTTGATCGGCACGTTGGCGATGGCCTTGATCGAGAGCGCGGCACCGCCGCGGGCGTCGCCGTCGAGCTTGGTCAGCACGAGGCCGGTGAGGGCGAGGGCTTCGTGGAAGGCTTTGGCGACGTTGACCGCTTCCTGTCCGAGCGCGCCGTCGGCGACGAGGAGAACTTCGTCGGGCTGGATGCAGGCGTGAAGTTTTTTGACCTCTTCGATCAGGTCGTGGTCGATCTGGAGGCGGCCGGCGGTATCGAAGATGATGGCGTCGGCGGTGGCGGCGCGGGCGGCTTCGAGCGCGGCGGTGCCGATGGCGGGCACGTCCTTCGAGGTGCGGTCGCAGTAGAAGGCGAGCTCTTCTTGTTTCGCGAGGATTTCGAGCTGATCGATGGCGGCGGGCCGGTACACATCGCAGGCGGCGACGAGCGGGCGGTAGCCGCGTTTTTTGAGGAGCTTGCCGAGTTTGGCCGACGAAGTGGTTTTGCCCGAACCATGCAAACCCACCATGAGGATTTTGAGCGGGCGGGCGGTGGAGAGGTTGGTGGAGCCTTCGCCGAGCAGGCGCACGAGTTCGTCGTGGATGATCTTGACGATCTGCTGGCCGGGGCTGACGCCCTTGAGGACGTCTTGGCCGACGCATTGCTGCTGGACGCGTTCGACGAATTCGCGCGCGACCTTGAAGTGGACGTCGGCGGCGAGCAGGGCGGTACGCACTTCCTTGAGTGTGTCCGCCATGTTTTCTTCGGTCAGTTTGCCGACGCCGCGGAGGTTGCGGAGGGCGTTGCTTAATTTTTCTGTGAGCGATTCAAACATGGGCGTGAAAGGCGAACAGTTGAGGGAAAACTTCGCGATGCAACCTCAGAGGCGGCGGGGCGTTCTGATCCGCGAAAATTCCTCTAGCCGCGAAGGGACGTCAAAATTGACGCGAGGGGAAAACGCACTCTGACGTGTTTCGTGCGCGAGGTCTTCGCGGTGGCGCAGGCTCAGACAATCGTGACGGTGCGACCGCTGCGGTGAGGCAAGGCGGCTTCGACTTTTTCGAGCAGCATTTCGGGGCAAAAGGGTTTGTGCAGGTAGCCGCTGACGTTGAGTTGCGCGGCTTTGCTGATGATGCGGCGGTCCATCACTCCCGTGCACATCATCACGGGCAGCGTGAGCAAATGCGGTGTTGCCCGGATGCGCGAGAGTAGGGCGAAGCCGTCGACCTTGGGCATTTTCACGTCGAGGATCGCCAGCGAGTACCGCAAAGTCGGGTGCGTGAGCCACCACCACGCCTCAGCTCCGTCGCCGGCGGTGATGATTTCGATGTCCTCGATCATGCCCAGCACCTCCTGCAATAAGCAAACGCAGCCGGGGTCATCATCTACCACGAGGATATTCATACGCCAATTATGCTTACAATCGGCCGTAGGCGCAGAAACTTAAACTGGCGGCCGCGCCGAGTCAGCGGAGCAAAAAAACGTTCTCGTCAAAATGGCTGGTTTCCCGGATAACCTCCGCCTCTTATGAACCCTGTTCTCAAGCTGTTGCTCGAAGGTGGCTGTCTGACGTCTGCGCAAATGGCGCAGGTCTCGGGCTTGCCCGAAGCCGAAGTCAACCAGCACCTGGAACAGTTGAAGAAAGATAAAATCTTCCTCGGCTGGCGTCCGGTGCTCGATCTCTCGCACGAGGCCGCAGCCGCCACCACGGTTCACGCGGTCATCGAGGTGAAGATCACGCCGGAACGCGGCGGCGGTTTCAACCGGCTCGCCGAGCGCATCGCGCGTTTCGACGAGGTCGAGTCCTGTTACCTGATGTCGGGTGGTTATGATTTGCTCGTTTTCGTGAAGGGCCCGTCGCTCCAGAAAGTCGCGAGCTTCGTCTCGGAACGGCTTTCCACCATCGAGGGCGTGCTCTCGACGTCGACGCACTTCATGCTGCGTTGCTACAAGGACCAGGGTTTCCTGCTCAGCGTCGGCGACGCGCCCAGCGCCCGCCTCAACGTCGCTCCTTAACCATCAACAAGGAGAACGTATCCGATGAGCACCGACCCAAAACGCTGGGTGGCGGGCCATGTGGCCTCGCTGCCCAAGAGCGGCATTCGCGATTTTTTCGAACTGGTGGCCAAGATGAAGGGCCAGGACGTGATCTCGCTCGGCGTGGGCGAACCCGATTTCGTCACGCCGTGGCACATCCGTGAGGCGGCGATTTTCGCCCTCGAACGCGGCAAAACTTACTACACCTCCAATCTCGGCCTGATCGAATTGCGACGCGCGATTTCGAAGTACGTTGAGGATCATTTCAGCGTCAGCTACCGGCCCGAGGACCAGGTGCTCGTCACCGTCGGCGTATCCGAAGCGATCGATCTAGCGCTGCGCGCGCTGTGCAATCCCGGCGACAAGGTGATGTTTCACCAGCCGTGTTACGTTTCGTACAGTCCGAGCGTCACGCTTGTTCATGCCGAGGCCATCGCCGTGCCGACGTATGCGAAGGACAACTTTGCCCTCACCGCCGACGCCCTGCGCGCCGCGTGGCAACCGGGTGCAAAAATCCTCATGCTCAACCTCCCGTGCAATCCCACGGGCGGCACTTGCAGCCTCGAGCAGTTGACCAAGATCGCGGAGTTTTGCCGCGAGAAAGACCTACTCGTGCTGAGCGACGAAATCTACTCGGAGCTCACCTTTGACGGCGCGCACACCAGCATCGCCAGCCTGCCCGGCATGGCCGAACGCACGATTTTCCTGCACGGTTTCTCGAAGGCTTTCGCGATGACCGGCTGGCGCATCGGCTACGCCTGCGGCCCGGCCGCGCTCGTCGACGCGATGATGAAAGTCCACCAGTACACGATGCTCTGCGCCTCGATCATCGCCCAAGAAGCGGCGCTCGAAGCGCTCCAACGCGGCTGGGATAGCGTGCTGAAAATGCGCGAGCAGTACCACCGCCGCCGCGACTTGATCGTGCGCCGTTTCAACGAAATCGGCCTCACCTGCCACTCGCCGCGCGGCTCCTTCTACGCGTTCCCCGCGATCGGCGCGACGGGACTCGGCGAAAAGGAATTTGCCATCGGCCTGCTCGAAAAAGAAAGAGTGGCCGTGGTCCCTGGCGCTGCGTTCGGCTCGAACGGCGTCGGCCACGTCCGCGCCTGTTTCGCCACGAGCTACGAACAGATCATCGAAGCCTGCAACCGCATCGAGCGGTATGTGCAGGGTATCAAAAAGTAATTTTTTAAAATTCTGACCACAGAGGGGGCCGAGGTGAGATTTCCTTGGCTCTCTTTGCGGTCTTCGTGTTTAACTATCTCACCATGTCTCGTACCGTTGCCATTGTTGGCCGTCCTAATGTCGGCAAAAGCCGCCTCTTCAACCGGCTGGCGCGGAAGCGCATTTCCATCGTTCATGACCAGCCGGGCATCACCCGCGACGTCATCTCCACCTTCGTCGAGGAAGACGCCTATACGCTCCTCGACACTGGCGGCATTGGCCTAAAAGAAGGCGCCACGCGCGCCGACATCATCAAAGCCTCCGAGCTTCAGGTGACGTTCGCGATCGAGACTGCCGACGTCATTCTCTTTGTCATCGATGGCCTCTCCAGCATTTCGTCGATCGACGAACGCATCGCCGCCAGCCTCCGCCGCAGCGGCAAAAAAGTTGTCCTCGTTGTCAATAAAGCCGACTTCGGCGAAGAAAAGATCGAACCTTCCGAAGCCTACCAACTCGGCCTTGGGGAACCCCTCTACGTCTCCGCCGAACACGGCCGCAACGAAGACTACCTGCGCGAGGCCATCAATGCCAACCTCGGGCCTCTGCCGGTTGACGATGGTTCTGGCAAGACCGCCGCTGACCCGCTCTGCGTGTGTTTTGTCGGCCGCCCCAACGTCGGCAAATCCTCCCTCGGCAACCGCCTCCTCGCGAGCGACCGCCTGATCGTGAGCGACGAACCTGGCACCACGCGCGACGCCGTGGAAGTCGCCTTCGAGTTCAAAGGCCGCAACGGGAAAATGTACCCGTTCAAGCTCATTGACACCGCTGGCATCAAGGCATCGACCAAGCTCTCCTCGCCCGTCGAGTATTTTTCCCGCCTCCGCTCACTCGACGCGCTCCAACGCGCCAACGTGGTTTTCCTCGTACTCGATGCGCTCGAAGGCGTCACGCAGCAGGACAAAGCCATCGCCGGCGAGGCCGTGAAAGAGCGCAAGCCCATCGTCATCGTGGTTAATAAATGGGATCTCGTGCGCAAGGCTTTCGCCAAACCCGAAGGCATCTCCGGCTACAAAAACGAACGCGAGTACCGCGAGAAGTACGAGAAGGCCGTCTTCGAGCGCTTGTTCTTTACGCCTGGTTCGCCCCTGATCTTCGCCTCCGCCATGAGCGGCTACGAAGTCGATCGCATGCTCAACGCCGCTGTGCAGCTCAACCGCACGCTCGACAAGAAACTCCAGACCTCGAAGCTCAACGAAACCATTTCCTATCTGGCAGAACGCACGCCGCCGCCTGCGGTGGGCGGACGCCGCTTCCGTGTTTACTATGCGACGCAGACCGGCAACCGGCCCTTCCGCATCAAGCTATTTTGCAACCGCGAGGAAAAACTCACCGAGCAATACCGCCGCTATCTGGAAGCCAATCTGGTCGACAAATTCGGCCTCGCTGGCTGCCCGATCTACTTCGATCTCGTGGGTAAAGACCGCTACGCCGACGGCCAGCGCCCGATCCCGCAGCAGAAGAACGAAGAAAACTTTGTCCCGAAGTGGAAACAACGCGAAGCCACCGAAGACGTCAGCGACACCCCGCATACGCTGGAGGATTGAGGAGGTGGCTCTCCGCCAAATCTGAGGTTTGTCTTCCAGCATCGAGGAATTGCAAAATGGGGTTGGAGCGATCCAACACCGCTCTGCGGCTCTGCGAGAGCTTCGGTTTTTAAAACCTCAATCCATACTCTCGCAGGGGCGCAGAGCGCCGAAAGTTTTCATCGGGTTCTCGATAAATATATGGATTTTTTCTGACATGCTGACACCTAATCAACCACCGCTGCGGCTTGTGTTCATGGGTTCGGACCCGATTGCTTTGCCGTTGCTCGATTGGTTGGCGGGCGAGGGGCGCGCGGTGGCTGAGGTCATCGCCGTGTTCACGCAGCCGGACCGGCCCGTCGGTCGCGGACAAAAAATCACCGCCAATGCGATCAAGACTTGGGCGCTCGCTCGCAGCCTGCCGGTATTTCAACCCG
>Ga0209181_10012273_pt1 | contig 10858 bp, 15 predicted proteins | sample MAT05_FD_187208 | JGI IMG/M metagenome (GOLD analysis project Ga0209181, IMG submission 187208) | Freshwater microbial communities from Lake Fryxell liftoff mats and glacier meltwater in Antarctica - MAT-05 (SPAdes) (version 2) | ecosystem: Environmental > Aquatic > Freshwater > Ice > Liftoff...
GTGCCCTTGTGCCAGGCGATCTGGAGGGGCGAGAAGCCCTCGAAGTCGACCTCGATACCGCGCGTCGGCGCGACGTCGCCATCGGCGGTGGAGGCGCTTTCGTATGCGAAGATCGTCAGGTCGGCTGCGTCCGTACTGCCGCTGTTGACTGCATAGAGTGTGTCACTGTCGCCATCGAAGGCGATGCTGATGGGCTCCGAGAGCCCCGTGGCAGCGCCCTCCAGCTTGCGCGTCGGCAACACTGCGCCGTCAGCCGTGAGCCCATTGGCGTAGACGACGACTGCACCGCCATTCTCTGCCGCGACATACAGATCGCCGTTCGGCGCGATCGCCAAATCGCGCGGGCCGTACATGTCGGTGTCGGCGCCTGAAACCAGCGTGGTGGCCGGCTCGATGCGCCCGTCTTGCTGCGCGGGCTCGGCGTAGCTGCTAACGCCCATGTTGACGTTGACGACGAACAGGCGCGACCCCTGTTCACCGATCGGCCCGCCGCCCATGCCGCTGCCGCCTTGGTTGCCCTGACCACCTGCACCACCCTCTTCGTCGCCGTCCGCCTCCTGAATGATGCAGCCTGTGGTGAGGGCCAGCGCCGCGAAGAGGCCTGCAGTCCAAAGCTTGAAGCTCATGATTTTCTCCTGTTTCCCGAGGACAATGGGCAGCCACTGTGACCGCCGACCCTCTAGTCGCGGGGGGCTGGCAGGCGAGGACAGGGTGAGAGAATTTTTTGCGGGCGGGGGTGCGCCCTGCAGACTTGGGGTCAGCCCCAGATTTCGAGCCGCTCGACTGGTAGTCGCCGGTGCAACACAGCCAGCGCTTCGATCAGCGGGTCCCAGGCGGCGCGCGAGCCTTGGTACTCGCGTATCTCGATTGCCCATTGATTCGGTAGCGGGTCTTCGGCTTCCTCCAAGTGACCATCGCTGCACGGGTAGAAGTCACTCGGAAGCGCACCGTGCCCCAGCAGCGTGGCGTAGTGCTGGGTCAGCCGGCCGAGCTCCGCTTTCGCGTCGTCGGTCAGCGCGTCGCGGAGCTCGATCAGCGCGGTGAGCGCCTCTGTGCCTTCGTTGTAGTTCTCGACCAGCTCGAACGGCGGCTGAACGATCGCGCGTTCGTAGTCGAGGGAGGCGATCGGCTCGGGGCTCTTGCCGCCCGACCGAGCTGACTCGCACAAGGCTGACTCCGTGGCTGCGCCGGCCCGCCTGCAGCGCGCGCACCAATGCGGGGACGATCTCAGCGCGCATGGCTGGTAGCCGAAGGATCAGATCCAGCTTCCGCACACCTTCCCCTTCTCGACGAGCGACCTGCACCACCTCGCTCGTTCCGACGCCCGACCACCCGAAGAAGCCCGGCTCGAGCGCAGCCAACAGCGACCGGAGCTGTTCGTCAGGCTCGCCGGGCGAACGGTAGTCCGCCGGGCCAGGCACCAGCTGCTCGCGGTCGCTCATGTCGATCTGGATCGAGATCGCGAGCTCACGCGCCTCGATGCCGGACGAGACACTCAAGTCGAAGCTGAAGGGAGGACCGGGGTCATCGGCGTCCATCTCCCTGCCCAGAAAGCTGTTCCAGAGTTTCTTCATGTTGCTGCCTCGCGCGGTACCCCAGGTTCGACGAGCAGTGCTCCGCGATTGCCCTGCAGCCCGCCCGAGATAGTCACCAACGTGTCTCCAGCAAGATCGTGCGACAGAAGCCCCAGATAGACGGGCAGCGTCGCCGCTCCGATGTCGCCGAGTGACAGCCCAGGCTCGAGCAGCCGAGGCGCCACGCCGCGCCGCCCGAGCGTGCGCATGGAAGCCATTGCCCAGCTCTCGGCCTGACCGGGCAGCCCAGCCGTGTCGAGCATCACGACCTTCGGAAGTGTCTCGGGCTGCAGCGTCGCTTCAAGGGCCCGGCAGAGCGCCGCAGCCGACGCCTGCGAATCCACTTCGCTCCACTCCACGTGCGCCGCCGAAAGCACCATCCCGCCCATTTGGTCAGCCGCCTTCACCACTATGAACCCGCACGCTTCGCCTGGAATCGTCCCGAGGTCGCGCCCTTTTGCCCGCGTGATCTCCCGACGGCCAAGCCAAGTCAGGGTGCTCGCATCACATTGCGAGCTCACGCCGCCAACAAGGCACGTATCGATGACGCCAGCGCTCAGCCACTCATTTGCGGTTTGAAGTGCCTGATCACCGCGCCTGAATCACCGACCATTGCCCCGCCCGCGGCGTCTCGACAACGACGAGCACTCCCACACGCCCGAGGCCAGAGACGCCGAGCTGCGCGAGATCCGTGATCGCCGCCTGCAGCAGCAGCTGAACCCGCGCTTCAGCCGAAAGTTGGTGCGACAGCGCCAGCACGGGCGCGACCAAAAAGGGCTCACCGTCGAGATCGACAAACGGCGCACGCCGAAAACGACGAAGCCTCGTGTCCACGCTCGCCCGTGTCTCAGCGAGGTCGCGGCCAACCGACGTGCGGCACGCCGCCGCGAGCACTACCAGGTTCAAGGCGCCGTCCCATGCGGGATGAATCGCAGCGCGCACCAGGTAAGGCGGGGCTTGCATGATGTTTCGCTCGGTCGGCAGGTCGAGACGAAGCGACAGGCTGATGGTGTCGGCGGCGGGATCGATGTGCAGGCTGTCGATCACGGGCGCGTATTCATCGCTGCCAATCCTGATGCGAGAAGTCGGGCGCGGCACCGTCGCCGCGTAGCGATCCGGGATGCCGAGATTCAAGAGCTCGATGGGCTCGCCTCCGCGCAAACGCGGGCGCGTCACCACGCTGCCTGGGTCCGCGAACCTGGCGTCGTAGTCATGCGCGTAGAGGGGCGCCCTGTTCGCCTTCCACGCCTCGTCGTAGCTGCCTGCCAGCACGTTTCGTGGTTGCCACGCCGGGGCAACCAATGCGACCGCTGCCGGGGCTGGGCGATCCGATGGCGAGGCGATCTGCTGGGTCGCAGATTCAATCAGCGGCAACGCAATGCCCTCCGCAGTTTCGCCGCCGGCAGGGTCGAAGAACCCCATTCCGACCGGGTTCTGCTCGAAGCCGTCGCCTCCAAATGCATTCTCGAAGCTGGGCGCGACTGGCTCGCACGACCCTTCCACGCGAATCGCAAAACCTGCGCCGGACCGTGCCCAATAGCGCCGGGGAAGGCGACCAGCCGGTGCTCGATCGCGCCCACGCGAATGTTAGCGGGGACTTGAAGCGCGCCCGACTCAGCGCTGACGACTTTTCCCCGCACCAGCACGGTTGTGCCCGTGCGTTCGACGACCATGTCGGCGGCGGCCACCATTGCACCTCTGTCGGTGTAGCGATCCACGAGCTCGACCGGCTCTTGCACATTCGTCAAAGCGCCCGTGGACCCGACGAAGGTTTGACGAAGCACCAACACGCGACGGAGCTCGCCTGCTGCGTTTCGCAAGAACGCCTCACTACAGGGGAAGGGCGTGAAGTTCAGACCAGCCATGGCGTGCTGGCGGGTGCCAGCTCGAAGAAGCCGGGAGCAACCGGTGGCGGGCTTTTCTGAAGCCAGAAGGGCAGATCGACTGCTGCGCCGCCGAGCGCGCTGCTGAGCCACAGCTGACTTGCCGCTTCTCCGCTGCCGAGTGGCAGCCCCAGGTGCAAGCGTTGCAGAGAGACTGGCTGCGCCTGTTCACACAGCCCTCTGGCCAGCCCGTCGTCGAGGACAACGCCCATTCCATCATCACGATCTTGTCCCATGTGAGACGGCAGCTTGCCCGTGATCATGTGCATGGCGACGAGGGCGTCACGCGGTAGCGCGATCGCCGCCTCCAGAATGAGCGGAAGACTGCGTTCGAGCCCGACCAGACCCAACGCGAAGACGAGCGCTGGAGTTGCGCCCCGAGCCGCAATGCGTTCACCAATGCGCCGCGCAGTAGCCAGGTGACCGAAGAGGGCCGCGATGAACAGCGTGCGGTCGGAGCTGAAGATCTCGTCTTCCCACGTTGCCTCGACCAGGCCGGAGAAACCGGCATCGTTTGGGTGCGAGTGAAGCAGCCGCCCGAGAGCAAACAGCGCGGAAGGCCGCGCGTCGTCTAGCGAGTCACCGCGAGGCGGACTCAGCGCCACCTTCGCGACAGGCTCGAAGAGACCGGCCGCAGGCACGAGCGCGGCTGCCACGAGCGCATGCTCCCGAAGGTGCTGCGGATGCCGCTCATGCAGGAGGCTTCGTAGCCAGTCCAATACTCGACGCCTGCCAATTGGCTGCACAAGCGGTAGGAAGCCACCCTATCGGGATTGTGGTGCCCAATGGTGAAGCCCCCCACGCCATAGCGGACAACCAGCACCCGCGCAGCCTCCAGCAGGTCTCGCAAGACAGCTTGTGGATCATCAGTCTGGATTGAAACACTTGCGCGCTACCCCAGCTTTCCCACCCCGGGATGTCTTGCGGTTCGCCGATGCAGAATGCGTCCGCGAACCTTCGGGGCCGTGAATCTTCATCTTCGCCGTCGTGCAGCTCATATACAAACCACTTTCTAGGCGCTTTGGATAGCGCATGCCGCACGGTGCCGCGATGCTTGTCAGCGATGCGCTGGTAGCGTTTCGGCGTCGTGAACAGGCACCAGCGCAATTGCTCGCGGTAGCGATCGGAATAGCGCTCGTAGAACGCGCTGATTCCTTCCACCAGCCGCTCCTGCGTCGGGTTGAAGATGGCACCAAAGCCGAGGGCCAGTGGGGCTGACGGATTGTCGAGATCGAGGCTCATGCTTCCTGGGGCTTCGGTTGCTTTGGCATGATGAAAGGCGGCATGAGCACGCCGGGCTGGAGCTTCAGGCCTGGCAAACGCTTGAGTATCTCGTCGATCGGGTTTCTTGCCGGGGCGCTGCTTTTGGATGCGGGTGAGGGCTGAAACGGTGGCAGTGGATAGAATTCCGGTCTCGGCTTCGGCTCGGGTCGTGGCTCTGGCCGGGGAACCCTCTCTGGGTTCGGCACTTCGCGGTGTGGATGCGGTATCGGATCCAGCTCGGGGCTCGGGGCCGGCTGCATGGGCGGATCGCGCACCTTCATCCTGAGTTTGCAGGCACATTCCACTTCGTTGAGCTCGGTGAGCTCTCCTACTCCGAGCCGAGCACAACTTTTGAGTTGCTTCTTGTCCGAACGCTGGCCAGTGAACTTGACCTCGTACAGCTCCTTGATGTTGTCGCGTGTCAACGGCTTCGACGGATCTTTCGCAATGGCGACGTCTGGACGCAAGGTTTTCGGAAGCCACTCTCCAGCCGGTATCGGGTGTCCGACTCCGTTGCTGTCTTTGTAGTTGCGGCTGTTGTGGCCACTGAAAACCGGGCCCCACTTTGGCGGCTTGCCGAACTGTCCGAATGACGGCTCGATGTAAACGCCTGGCACATGTGGGTCCCAGCTGTGCACCGACTTGCCGGGCCAGGGACTGCTATTCGGCATCTTCGACCAAAAGCCTGTCCCCAGTGCCCTCTTGAAGCAGTACATCTTGCCGTTGTTGGCGCAGCCACAAACGACAACACAGAGCAGCGCCTGATTCGCAAGCGCGTTTGCCAGCGTGATCAGAAACTGAATCCAGGGCTGGTTCAGCACATTGGGTGGGCTGCCATGATTGCCGACGGAGAGGTCTGCGGTGCGCGGCACCGGCTCACCCTCGATGAACACGTCCGGGCTGGCTGTGATGAAGCTTGTCTTGCCAGTGGTGCAGCCAGAGATGACCCCGCCCAGCTTTCCCGGCTCGTCGCCGTAGCTCTGGGCAATGAACGAGCGCTTGATCACGACACCATTGCCGTCACAGAAAACACTGGTGGCGGTGGCGGCCGCGTCCTTCGAGAAGGAGTAGTTGGTGTACACAGCAGGGTCGCCGCTCTTCGGCGTCAGGCACACGTCGGGCGAGCCAAACGTGTACCCATTCGACGCCTTGTGGATGACCGTGCGATCGTTGACAGATACGGTGACGGTCATCAGTTGATCCTCACCTCGGCGCCTTGCACAACGGCAGGGCCGGTCGAGCTGACGAGCACGCTGGCACCGCGTACGCTCACGCGGCCGTCGTCGCGAAGCTCGATCGCGCGTTCACCGCAGTCAGTGTGAGCGAGCGCGGCTTCTCGGTTGATGCGCTCGCGCACCAGTGACAGCAGCATCATCGCCCCGTCGGCCCGGACAACCAGAGCCTTCACCCCTTGCGCAATGGCGTCGAGGATTGCGCTGTCAGGCAGGCTGGTCGCGAGCAAGACGCGCTCGGTAGCGCCCCGGTGCCATTGTAGAGGGCATGCGTGACCAAGGGCCGATCCAAATCGCCGCCGAAAAAGGTCACCACAACCTCCATCCCTACGCGCGGAATGAACTGGGCGCCCCAACCCGACCCAGCCAGCGACTGCGCGACGCGCACCCAGCACGAGCTGTTGCCGCCGGTGTCACCGCGCAGGTCCCAGTGGAACTGCACTTTGATGCGACCGAACGCATCGACGTACTGTTCTACGCCCGCCGGACCGACCACTGTGGCTGTCTCCGTCGCATGACGCGCGCGGGGCACTGGTGCCGGCGGCCTGGCCGGGACGACTGCCGGCAGCGCCTTGATCTGATTCTCATAGGCGAGCGCATTGGGCGGGCAAGCAGCGGCCGCGTACGCGCGATGACGCACGGAAAGAACGACGTACTCGCCATCACAGCTCGAAATGTGGTGATTGCGCAGCCCAAAGGTACGACCGGGCGCGAGCCGCCTGCAAACGGTGCGCGCCTCCGCAAGTGTCGCGTGCGCGCGGTCTTGCTCGAGACGCGTACGCGCAATGTTCACCTGAGGAGGGATCTCGTCGCCGTCGCCACCAAAGTCGTACACGAGCGCGGGCTCTTCTTGGGCCTCCGATAGCTGTGTGTCCTTCGGGTCAGCCAGCGGTCGGGTGAAGTCGTATGCGCGGGATAAGGCGCACAGTCGTCGCGGCTTCGTTGCGCAGCACGAAGTCCAGCGCCGAGCCGTCATCGGTGGAGCTCGCGCCCTGGGTGGCGGCTTGGGGCCGCAGGGCAAGCTCACGCGACCCCACCAGCGGCGGGTAATACTGGGCGGTATCGCAGAGCACGAGCACCTCAGCGTCTCCCATCCCGGTCTCCACCGCGTTGCCCGCAGAGATCGGGTGGTCGAAGAAGAAGAACACGCCCGCCTCCGCGAGCAACCGTTGCGCGAAATCCCAGTCGCTCTCGTGATGCTGCACCATGTAGGCGCGCTTCTCGTACACGTTGACCAGGCGCAGCCGGAACAACACGCGATGCTCGCGCAGGAGAGTCGTCACGACGTCGACGACGTTCTGATCCTGGAACACACGTGAGTGTCGCCGGCGCCGCAACAAACACGCTCGAGGTTCGATGGTGAGCCTGTGAATCGAACGATGCCCGATCTGCCCGGCTTCGGCGCTGAGGCTGGTGACGATGCCGTGCACATGCCTCTCATGCGCCCCGACCCCGAGTGCGACCTCGGCGGGCATATGCAAGAGTGTTCGATCCGTCGCGATGTCGTCACGAGCGTCGACAGTGAACCGAACCTGGAAGCGATAGAGGTCGTTGACCGCCTCGTCACCCTCAACGGAGAGGACCTCCAGCGGCGCTGAGAACAGCCGGCCCCGCAGGAACATCTCCAGAGGTGCCCTTCCCAAAGCGGGCGCTGCTCCCGCGCCCAATTGCATCGACCGTCGACTCGTCATCGCTGTCCCCTTCGCGCGCGCTGAAGCGCCGCATCCAGCGCGGTGGCGAAACCCTGATCGTTCATCGATCGGGCAAAGTAGTTGCGACTGAGCTGACTCCAGCTCGCACTGTCGAGCCTGAGCCGCGCGAACCAGGGCGCTGGGTCCGCGTTGCGCTCGAGCGCCACGACCAGCGCCGCAAAATCGTCGAGCGGGAGCTCGGCGCCCGACCCGAACGGGAGAGCAGGGCCAGCTGGGGCCCGGCTTGGCGCGAGCGTGAAGGGGAGCCAGATCGGCTGAGACGACAGGGAGATCGCCACTGTGGCTCGCGCTGCGGCAGCTGGTCGGCGCCCAAAAGTGGGCGCAGCAGGAGGTTCTTGCGCGGGGGCAGACTCGGGTACATGCGGTTGCGCCGTTGCAACGAAAGGGAGTCCGCGCGCTGCCACGCCCGCGTGCACGGCCGCCGCATCGAGCGCTGCGGTCTCGTCCGGATCTGCGTTCAATGGCGTGGCTGCAGGGTTGTTCTGCGCGAAAGCAGGCGCGGGCGCGCTTTGCGCTGGGGTCGGATTGCTGGGCACGACCTCAGGCTGCGCTGGCTCCGATCGAAGCTCGACCTTGGTCGCGACGATTGGCGCGACTCGCGTTTGTTTGCCGCTGATCAGGGCTGGCGAGCACGTCGGTTCAGCAAAGCGTTCTGTGACGGCGCAAGGACAAGCTCTTGACGCCATGCCCTGCGGCGCGAGCCCCCACCAGGCCGACGCCACCCACCAACAAGCCCGGCCAGAGCGGCAGCGGAGCGCCCTTCGCTTCTTGCGAGCTCGGGTCGACCACCAGGTCGACGCGCACTTCTCTCGACTCGCCGATGCGCACATCGACCAGCACCTTTCCTTTGCCGACGTCGGCCCCTTTTTGCTGTGACGAACTGGTTTTCCGCATCGACGAAGACGGCGGCAACGAGGGGCGCCGTGCCGATCACCGCGCCATTGACTTCGATGGTTGCACCACGAAGAGAGGTGATTTTGAGCTCACCAATTTTCTTTCGTGCGCGGTCGAGCCCCGCCAAGAGCTCGGTCCGTGCGCCAGCATCTCCGACCGGCGCGAAATTGAGGACAATTTGCTCGACGACCTGGCCCGGCGAGAGCCGACCCTTCGTCGCGTGAGCGAGCAGCGCGAGAAGCGCCTCGCGCGATGCGCACACGCCAATGCCGCGGAGCCCGTCTGCAATGTCGACGGTCATGATGCGCTCCGGGGGCAGCGAGCACCGCTCGATTGGACTTGAATACGGATGGTACTTTCAACGAGCTCAGCAAAAAAGAACGGGCGAGCTCGTGAGAGCCCGCCCGCTTTCGAGCAACGCGAGATCGCTGCTCCTCAGCGCGCAATCAAGCGCCGCCGCCGGCGCCGCCCGCGCTCGCGCCATCTTCGCAAAAGGTCTTGAAGTCAGCGTTTACGGCCTTGATCGTGGTGATGTTGCCTTCACAGTCGTCGGTGAGCAAGCTCAGCAGCGCCGGGCTGTCCTCGCAACCCGCGATGCACTCAGGCACGAAGCCAGGTTCGTCAGCAACCACGTACACGCAGTAGGGGGGGGTGCCTTCGAGACCACAGTCGAAGAGAAGCTGGCAGCCGGTTTCGCAGGTCAGCGCAACGCCGCCACCGCCGCCGCCGGCGTTGCCGCCACCGGGCGCTTCGCCGCCAGCCGGGCCGCCGCCAGCCGGGGGCGAGCCGCCCGAGCCACCACCAGCGCCGCCGGTACCCGAGTCACCACACGCGAGAAGGCTGCCAACGGCGGCCAGAACTGCAACAAGCTTGATGTTCATCTTCTTTATTCTCCGAGACGCCCCGGCAATTTCTCGTGGGGGCAGAAACAAGTTTTGAGATCACGCCCAGCAAACTTGTTGGGCCAAACCAGAGAACCCCTCGCACGCCCTTGCACCCAACCCGGGGCTGGTTTGCGTTGGGGGTGGCTGGACGAAGCCCCGTAAAACGAAGCCTTGCACGTGTCCAGCCCTAGAAACCGGGCGAGAGAAGCACAACCTCCGGGGGTTGGCCAACTGTTGTCGAGACCGACAGCAGCAAACGGACCACTGGAGACCACTGCCAGACGCGTGCCAAAGCCGTAACAGCTCAAAGAAGCTTCAATAAATGGATTCTGGCGGGGCTGTTGCATGATCCGGCTGCCATACCCCCGCGAAGGCACGTTCTCGCTGAGTGCTGCCCCGCAACCTCGCCTCAGCAAAGTACGAGCTCGATGGTCTCATCGAGCCGGCGCAAGTCGTCGGGGTCACTGGTCACGACTTTGGCGCCGAGCCGCCGCGCGAGGAGCGCGACGCTGGCATCCACGATGTCGCGCGTGCGGCTTCGGCCACACAGGACGCCAGCTGCCTGCGCCTCGGCGCAGTCGAGCACCTGCACGGTCACGGCGCCCGAGGCGATCAGGCGGGACAAGCGGGCTTGTCGTCGACCGTCTCGCCAGACCTGCCCGACCACGCCCGCAGTCGTGTGAAGCTCCGCGCCGTGCGCGACTGCAAGGGCGATGAGCGTTCGAGCTCTGGCGTCATTTCGCTCGAACGCGATGAAGGCGCCTGCGTCGAGGACTACAGGCCGAGGACGTCGCGCGCCCATGATTCATCGCTGGCGCTCGGTGGACCGCTCTCTGCTTGCATCTCGGCGAGAAGTGATACGAGATCTTCGCGTCGCGCTTTCTCTTCCATTGCGGCGCCCACCCAGGCGCTGATCGACTTCGCGCGTCCCTTCTTTACCTGTCGCTCTGCCTTCGCGAGGATGACCTTGCTCACGGTGACAGTTACGCGCGATTTCTGCATACGAAAATCATACTTCCGGCAGACACGCTCGGCAATGCTCGGATCTGCAGGGACTCGCACTCGTGCCCCACCCCGAGGGAGGCCCGCGCCCACGGCGGGACACGGGATCAGAGCAGCTTCAGAGCTCAGACCGACTCTGGCTCTCGCCTCACTGATTTAGCAGGCGACGAAGAACCCGATGGTCGAGCCGCCACCGTCGCGGTCTTTGGCGAAGGCGTCGCCGCCGTGGGCTTTGGCGATGCGCTTGACCAATGCGAGGCCGAGACCCAACGACTCTTGGCTGCCATTGGGCTTGCCGTAGAAGGGGTCGAAGATGCGCTCGACCTCGCGCTCGCCGAGGCCTGGGCCGCGGTCGCTGACCTCGATGGTGACCCGCTCGGGCTCGAAGCGCAGCGTGAGCCCGGTCGCGCCAGC
>Ga0209181_10012274_pt1 | contig 10857 bp, 7 predicted proteins | sample MAT05_FD_187208 | JGI IMG/M metagenome (GOLD analysis project Ga0209181, IMG submission 187208) | Freshwater microbial communities from Lake Fryxell liftoff mats and glacier meltwater in Antarctica - MAT-05 (SPAdes) (version 2) | ecosystem: Environmental > Aquatic > Freshwater > Ice > Liftoff...
GACTCTTTTGAACTGATACTTTGTTGCGCCTCAGTCATGGAGAGCCCGCTACAATCCTTCGTCGCGCCTAGTCTCATCTCAAAATAATCTGACCAAACTATCAAAGACTTCGTGCCCCTGCCACTAGCAGTTGACACAGATTTCCAAACTCTCCCCGATCCCCCCAAGCTCAGGCACAACAAATCACCAAATGCCCAAATAAACTAATCCCCAAAAAAAACTAATCCCCAACCCAATCACATAACCAATTCCAAAATCTCGGGGGTATGCACCTCCTTGAAGCTCGGTATTTGCAATTGATAAAATTGTAAAAATTTGTTCAGCAAAGCTTTCCGTTGTGGGCGGGTGAGTGGAATTTCATGGACTAATTCCAGCGGTGAGGCCAATAGGGTCAGCATTTGCCGTGTCTGATCGGGCTCTAGCAGCAGTGCGTGTGGGGGCGGTATTGGGCTGAAGGTGCCGTCTTTCAGGTCAAAAAATAATTCGCCAGCGTCCTCCGGATCTTGAGGCTGGAAACCGAGAAAACCCGAGAGCCCCAGCAAAAAATGTAGATGTAAATTGGCAATTGGGTGCGGCGTAGCATCCAGCCAACGCAAATGCCCGAGCAAAAAATCGAATAATTCGCTGTGTTCCTCTTCTTCCAGAATGCTTTTTCGGCATATCTCGGCCATAAAAAGAGCAACAGCTCCGTGTTTGATATCGAAGGGAATGGAAGTCCAGATCTCGGCGGCGCGAAGTTCTTTTAAGCGGTTGGCGCCCGATCCATCCCGATGGTAGGCCACAAGATCCACCACCGTCATGGCCTGAAAAAGGTTGAAAGGCATCCGTGCCTTTGCAGTACGTACGCTACCTCCTATAAAAGAGCAAAGCCCTTTTTCTTCCGTGAAAATATCAGCGATGACGCTTGTTTCGCCGTATTTCACCACTCGAAACACGATACCTCGGGTTTTGATCAGCATTATTTTTGCTCCAGGGCTGTCGAATCCACTTTCGCTGTTACGAAATAGATAATCCGGGTGAGCCATTTGGCCGTGTCAGGCTCCTCCATGGGGTCTGTCACATATTCTTCCATTGCAGGCGGGATGAGCTGGAGCTTTTTATCCAGCATGTACGCCTCCATGGCCGTGTGCGCCTCAGCAGTTTTGGCATGATCGCCGAGATATTCAATCAACAGCGCTTTGCCGCTGAGACTTAGAGTCTGCAAAGAATCGGGCATTTTTACTTGCTTATCGAGCGGAACCCCAGCGGCCATGTCGGTTTTTAAGGCCACGGTATCGTAGCTCCAGAAAAAACCGCTTGGATGGCCAGTCATTTTCGCGCCTGCCTTTTCTGATGCTTGAATGGCTTTTGCAAAATTGGCGCTAAAAAACTGTGGAATATCCTGAAAATCAACCACCTTTCTGACCATTGCGTAGAAAGTGTTTGGCCGTTCGGTCTCCAAAACAGCGAAACCATTGTATTTTTTAGGCGAAAGGGCTTCGCAATATTTTTTAAGATTGGCCAGGCCGTTTTCAAAGTCTTTGCCCACAAAACTATTATTCATGTCGGTTAACATCGAAAATGCATTCCAGGGAAAAGGCACATGCATGTCCATAGACCAGATCACTTTTACCAGCTCGTTTTTTTCAGAAAAAGCAAAATAGGTAGGTGAGGTGCTGAAGGTATTCAAAGCGATATTCAGGTCTATTCGATCTGCGGTCACCGATTTGATGGTTTGGGTGCCCGTACCAATGGCCTTATTGCCGCTCCATTTGTACACCGTACCCGCTTCTCCATCAGGGCCTTCAATGCTGGTTTTTACCTCAGGATCCAGGTAAAGCCAGGGCGACCAGTTGGGGGCGTTTTTGAAAAAACGCACCTGATTGTACACGATTTCTCGGGGAGCCTCAATTTCTATACTGCGCTCAATATGGTAGTCATGTCTGGCAAAAAATGCTGCCAGAAGAAAAAGAACAGCAAGCCCGAGCAGGACTAAGAAAACATACTTCAATACTTTCATGATATGCAGGTATAGATTTGACTGAATGTTAATTCGGGCTGCAATTTTCAAAACAAAAAAGGTAAGGAACAAGTTATTATTTGCCCGTTCTTAAATCAGAACAACAACACCAACTCATCCGCAGGCAGAAGCTGAAACGAACGTCGATGCCAAGGGGAAATCCCGTGCTGCCGGATCGCCTCCCGATGCGCCAGGGTGGGGTAGCCCTTGTTTTGTTCCCAATGATATTGTGGATATTCTGCATGAAGTCGGAGCATAGCCTCATCGCGATGGGTTTTGGCGAGGATGGATGCCGCTGCGATGGATGCGTATATGCCGTCGCCTTTTACCACGCAAAGATGGGGCGTAGCAGGGTAGGGGTGAAACTTGTTGCCGTCTACCAGAATGAATTGGGGACGAGGGCCTAGCATATCGAGGGAGAGGTGCATGGCGAGCAAGGAAGATTTCAGGATATTGATTTTATCGATTTTTTCGGCACTCACCTCAGCCACGGCCCATGCAAGGCTTTCTTTTTCAATCACTTCGCGCAGCGTATCGCGCTGTTTTTCTGTAATTTGTTTGGAGTCATTCAGCCATGGATGGTGAAAATCTTTGGGCAGCATGACCGCTGCGGCAAACACCGGCCCTGCCAGACAGCCCCGACCCGCTTCGTCGCAGCCAGCCTCCAAAAATTCGGCTTGATAAAAAGGAAGGAGTGCCATGCCGCGAAGGTCGGGAATTCTGAAATTCATTGTGTTACGAAAATTGAATTCATACGTTTGCTTGTTCCCCTTCAACTGATAAACAATTTCTATACCTTTGCGCCTCTTTTCCAAGATTTTGGAGCTTTTAATCCAAAGAAAAGACCTTCGGCTTCGGCACATTTAAAATAAAATATTTGTGCCCCCGCCATTTTTGGCCTGCTTTTTGCAAACAATCCAATGTCTTTTTAATCCTTCCGTTGCAAGAACGGATTTCCCGGTAAGGAGCCCTTCCAAGGCTCAATTTTCTGACATCACCAATTGTTATTTACCCATGAATGTTTGCCTACGCAACACATTTGTAAGCCTTTGGCTTTTTTTCGGCGCAGCGACGCTCTCGGCACAAGGGGCAAGTTTCTACTTCCCTACCCTTAATAATGCTACGTCGGGCAGCAACATACTCATGCCGCTCAAGGCAATTAACCTTGACAGTGTAGTATCTATGCAAATGGTGATCCGCTGGGATCCCAGCGTGCTGAAATACATCACAACCGACCTGTTCGGTTTTTCCGATCTCAACCTTTCTGATTTCAACACCACCCGCGCACTCGACAGCGGCTATGTTCGTATTCAATGGGAAGGAGTCAGTGCTCCGCCAGGCGTTTCGGTGCCAGACAGCAGCACGATTTTTCGATTGCGCTTCAAAGTAATAGGGCCAATCAACGACAGCTCCCTGGTTAAAGTCACCGAGCTCCTGGATTTTCCACCCACCTATTTTGAAATCGTAAAGGTTAGAGCTGACGGCTCCAATGAGGATTACCTCTTGCCCGAATGTCCGATAAAAAACGGAATTGTTCGGGTTGGATTCACCGTTTCAGCAGGCGAACCAGCAGCCAACGAGATTCCGATTTCGCTCTCGCCTAACCCATTTTTGGTATCCGCTCAATTAAATTTTGAATTGGACGAAACAACTGATGCTCAAGTGTTTATCACCGATGCAATGGGCCGAATTGTCTTTGAAAATAACTTTTTTAAGCTTTCTCCAGGCCAACATGGCATGGTAATTGAAAATGGTATGCTTAGTGGGCCGGGGGTTTATTCCCTTACACTCCGAGCCGGTCGAAAGATCGCCACCCGTAAGTTCGTTACTTTTTAAGACATCGACATCTAATCAGCAGTTTTTTCCTCATCCATCTTACTTTCACCCACACACCGCTGTTAAAGAATATGAAACCGATTCTAACACAAATTTTTGCAGGGCTATTCCTGCTGCTTGCTTCGCAGGCGCTCGGCCAAGTGACCACCAGTTTTGTGGTAACCGCTCCTGCCGCACCATCTCCTTACCCAATTGGTACGCACATCGAGATCGAACTACGCGTGACGGGCTTTACAAATATTAGCTCGATGCAATTTCCCATCACGTACAACAAAGACGTGATGAAGTTCGACTCGCTTTCCAATGCGGCTTTTTCCAACTGGAATGCTGGCAACTTTGTTTCCAACCCTGCAGCGGGCAAAATAGGCGTTTCTTGGGATGGCTTCTCCGCTGGCGCCAATATGCCTTTCACCTTCCCAGCCGGAACGGTACTATTTAAACTCCACTTTGTCGTGATCGGGAATGGCGTTTCAACCGTCAATATTAATCCAGCTTTGGCACCTCCTGGATTGGAATTGGTTGGCGCAGGTGGCCCAGTAATGGTGAACTACCAAAGTGGTGGCACGCCCACCCTTACCCTGGGCACAGGCAACCCGCCGCCTCCACCCCTCGTTGGCTTCAAAATTGTAGCTAATACCATCTATATTCCACAAGGCGAACGCGGTTGTATGCCCTTGACGGTCAATGATTTCGACAATATTGTGTCAATGCAGTGGGCGATGCACTGGGATAATGCAGTACTCAACTATGAATGTACCCGTGCGTTCAACCTGCCCGGCTGGTCTGCTACCGATTTCAACTCGATCTACGCACCAGGTCTCTTGCTTGGTGGTTGGGCTGACCCTGCTGGTATTGGGGTTACCCGTGCAGATGGCGTACGCATCGTAGATGTTTGTTTTAAAGCAGTAGGTGCCCCAGGCGGAACTGCCACAGTCACTATCGATGGTGTGGGCTTCCCTCCAGGCAATGGCAGTGCCGAAGCTTACAATACTTCCAGCGTAAATGTTTGGGCTACCGGCGGACTCAACGGCGCCTCAGGCGTAAGCGCGCCAGTCAATATTATTGTGACCTCGCCGCCTCCTTTTGATGTGACGTACAATGTGGATACGGTTTCGGCCGCTCCCAATACTCAGGGCTGCGTAGCCGTGAAAGTTAGAAATTTTACAGCGGTGACCACTTCGGAGTTTGCATTGGCATACAATCCTGCCCAACTGACCTATGTGAATACAACATTTGGTGCCAACCCGCTAAACTTGCAGGCATCCAATATCTCCCACGTGGTTAACCCGGGTGTAATCAAGTTCCTTTGGGCAAATGCCAACGGGGTAACAGTAGCCAATGATGCAGCAATCTTCTCAGCTTGTTTTACCGTAATTGCTCCAGCAGGTACTACCTCAGATATTACTTTCACATCTACCGCTTGCCCTTCTATTACAGGTATTGGCACCGCGAAAGCCGGCGGCGGAGTTTCGATGGCACGGATTAATGGTTGGCTAAAGTCAAAGACGCAAGGGCCTCCTTCAAACGTTACCAATGTTAAATGCAATGGTGGCAATACCGGAGCGATTACCCTGGATGTCACTTCGGGCCCTTCACCCTCTAGTTATGCCTGGGCAGGCCCGAACGGATTTACATCAGCTACAAAAGACGTTACAGGGCTGGTTGCAGGTACTTATACGGTGACAGTTACTTATTCTGGTGGAAACACAGTAGTGGTTAATCCACCAGCTATCACCCAGCCCCCGGCCCTCGCCCAAATCAATAGTGTAAACACTGTTTCCTGTTTTGGTGGCAACAACGGAGCAATCAACCTCAGCCCAGCTGGCGGTACAACTCCTTATACCTACATGTGGTCGAATGGTGCTACGGTGCAAGATCCTGCCAATCTTACGGTAGATATCTATACCCTGACCCTTAAAGACGTTAACAACTGTACGCTTGGCCCAATAAATATTACGGTATCTGGCTTTACCTCGATTACGCTTCCAACACCAACCGTGACCAACGTCACTTGTGCCGGACTTTCTACGGGTTCTATTGTGATCGGCCCAACAGGTGGTGCAGGGAACTATACTTACGATTGGAGCCACAACGGCCCACAAACACCTGATACCGATACTAAAGATTTGATGGGCATGCCAGCAGGTACTTACACCGTTACCATAACGGATCTGAACGGCTGTACAATGTCCTTGCCTACCTCTGGACAAGGCATCACAATTGCAGCAGCGCCTGCACTTTCATCTAGCTTAGACAATAAAGCCGATGTAAAGTGCTTCGGTACGCCTACAGGTGCTGCCAACATCACGGTGGCTGGTGGTACTGGAACCAAGACTTTCTGCTGGACTACTACAGGTGGCAATCCATGTGCCTCTACGATGGAAGATCCTACCAACCTTCCAGCAGGCACTTACACGGTAGTCGTAACCGACCAAAATGGTTGCACAAACACCTTGTCAAATGTGGCCATCGCCCCACCATCAAACGGTGCAGTTACCGTGAGCGCTACCACCCAGCCTTCTCCTTGTTTTGAGCAAGCCGCTGGCTCGATCAACGCAAGCGCTACGGGCGGCTGGGGCAATTATACCTATGCTTGGACAGGCCCAATTAGCCCAATTCCAGCAATCTGCTGTCCTTCAGGACTTCCTGGTGGTACCTATTCCGTTACCGTAACGGATAATGGAGGTTGCACCACGACCCAATCCTTTACGGTGGGTGGTTCGCCTGCTATTTCAACGAATACATTGATGGTGCAGCCTGTTACCTGCTTCGGTTCGAGCAATGGCGGCATCGACCTTAACCTAACTGGTGGCAACCCCAATTACCAGGTAGCCTGGTCTAACACGCCACTTACCGGAGAAGCTATTGGTAACCTTGCACCTGGTGTTTACCAACCCACCGTAACCGATGCTCAAGGCTGTACCAAGGTCTTCGCCGAGATTACCGTGACAGGCCCTGGAGAACTTATGGTCGGTTCTACGATTGCAGTAGCCAACCCTAGTGATGGGGCTATTGACCTTGAAATAATGTCAGGAGGAACGCCAACGTTCACTTATCTCTGGAGTACTGGTGCAACTACCCAGGATATTTCTGGACTTGCCGTTGGTACTTACACTGTAGTGATCAAAGATGCTAACGCTTGCGAACGTACCTTCACGTACACGGTGCAAAGCGGCAATGTGGTCGGTGGTGTACTCGTGAGTTCTATCAAAAACGCATGTTCAGGCGACGGGTGTATCTTTTTGAATATCCCGCAAACTGCAGCCGGGTTCGCACCCTTTACGATAAACTGGGGCTTTGGCACCATGCAGTCGACTTCGCTCACGCCTTCTATCTGTGACCTGAATGCTGGCTTGTACAATATTACGGTGACCGCTTCCAACGGCAACTCTTCGGTGCTTTCGGCGGTTCAAGTGGGTCAATTGGATCCTGCCAGTGTAAACAGTAACACGACAAACCCTTTCAGTAGTGTAGTTAAGAATGGCAAAATAACCTTGGACAAGGCATCCGGTGTGGTTTGCAATTTGCTCTATCAATGGGGCCCATTGCCGCTCAACTCTACCTCTAATGAGGTGACCAATTTGGGTCAGGGTACCTACACAGTAACCATTACCAATCCTTGCTCAGGTTGCGTTTCTGTACGCGAGTTTACCTTGGAATACAGCCCAATCAACATCGGGCTGAATGGAGCAGGCGCAATTGTGAATCCTAATTGTTCGAATAGCCCAACGGGGTCTATCAACATTACCGTTCAGGGCGGAAATCCTCCCTATATATATGCGTGGACTGGACCAAATGGCTTCGTTGCTTCCACAGAAGATATCAACATGCTAAATCCTGGAGTCTATAATGTGACCGCCACGGATCAGGATAGCAGAATCACATCAGATACTTATACCCTAACTGCGCAATCAAACTTAGATATCACCAATGTCAACGAAACCTCCCTGTACGGTTCATTCCAAGTGAGTGGCGACGGAATGTGCGATGGGGTAGCGGCAGTAGTGTTCACGGCTGGCTTGGGCAATACGGCCATTCTTTGGAGCAATGGCGTGACAACAGCAAGCAATACCACCCTCTGCGGTGGCGCTTACTCGGTCACGTTGACCGATGCGGCAGGTTGTTCCTCCGTATGGTCTGATGCTTTGACGGCTCCTGCTGCGATTACTGCTGAAGGAATATCTGATGGCGTGAAATGTTTTGGAGACTGCAACGGTATTGCTAAAGTAGCGGTAAGTGGCGGCGTAGGCCCATATTCAGTACGCTGGTCGACCGGCCAATTTGACCCGCTGGTAAATGCCTCAGGCTTCTCACAGGCGGTTAACCTTTGTGGCGGTGATTACACCGTAACCATCACCGACGATAATGACGTTGATAAAGTCTTCGTCGTAAATGTGCCACAGCCTGCGCAAATCGAAGTAATATTCTCGCCAACAGCACCACGCAACTTTAATTCCTGCGATGGCGATATCCTGGCTAACATAACAGGCGCGGTAGAACCAATTACTTATGTTTGGTCTGGCAGTTTCGGCCATTCCGGTGAAGAAGCGCGCGCCGAAGAACTTTGCTCTGGTGAGTTTATACAGTTCTACATCACAGATGCCAACGGTTGCAGAGCTTATGCTTTCGACAGTGTGCCATATCCAGAAGATGGTTGTTTCCGCGTAAGCCCGGTCATCACGCCTGGGCAGCAAGATGGCAAGAATGACTTCGTGATCATCACTTGTATCGAAACAGCGTCTAAAAATCGCATGGAGATTTACAATCGTTGGGGACAACTGGTGTTCGAGACCGACAACTACAGCAACGACGATACAAATTTGGAGCAAAACTGGAATGGTCTTACCAATTCCGGTAATGCACTCGCCGAAGGTGTCTACTACTATGTTCTGACCTACTCGTACTTTGACGATCAGGGCAAAAAGCATGACGAGACCCGCAAAGGCGCAATCAATTTACTTCGATAAAACAACAACGCAGGGTTCAGCATATACGGTTCAAGGTTTATGGAGCAGGGTATAAATTATACCTAAATCTCATATACTTTGAACCGTGTACGGCCCGGCTTATGTTTGTTCGCTTTATCCGCTTTATCCGCCGTAGTCCCGAGTACTCGGGACGAAGGCGGATCATCCCACACAAACAAACGCCGTAGCCTTGGCTACGGCGGATACACCAACATACAAACATCGTCTTGATAAAGGCGGGAACCCTCCTTCGTCCCGAGCACTCGGGACTACGGCGGGTAAACAAATCATCCCTCACAAACACCGTCTTGGTAAAGGCGGAACCCTCCTTCGTCCCGAGCACTCGGGACTACGGCGGGTAAACAAACTCGGTTTACAATGAAAAAGATACTCTTTACCCTCCTATTTGGCTTCAGTGCCCTGCTTGCTTTTGCTCAAGAACAAGCCATTTATTCCCAGTATCAGGCATTTCCAGTGCTGATCAATCCAGGTTACACTGGTTTTGAAGACCAGCACCAGTTCATTGCCAACTACCGCAGCACCTGGACTTCGTTTCCGGAAAACCCCAGCACCTACACCCTGATGTACAACGGCCCGGTAGGCGAAAAACTGGCCCTTGGTGGCGCACTTTTCTCCGATAATGCGGGCAAAGTGAGCACCACCAAACTACAGATCAACTACGCCTTTCGTTTTCAAATCAAAAAAGTGCGCATTGGCCTGGGTCTTTCTACCGAGTTCCTCAACCGCAAAGCCGACGCCGCCCTGCTCAACGATCCACTCGTAGAGCGCAACGACGACGTGCTCGAAAGCCTAGTAGATGGTCAGCAAATTTTTGATGCATCTATTGGTGGCTATGCGGTTCACGACGACAAACTTTTCGTCGGGTTTACCTTGCCTAATACCATCCGCACCCGTTTAGACGAGGCACCAATAGCAGGGGAAGAAGTAGCAAAAAGAAACTTGCTGGAACACTACATTTTCCAAATGGGCTACAAGTTTGATTTGCCGGATCAAAATTTCAAACTCGTTCCCAGCATCACAATGCGTAAAATACGCGATACTCCTTACCAGATAGACCTGAATATCCAGGGCCAGTTCCTCGACGAAAAACTGATTGCAGGCCTCACCTTCCGCCCAGGCACCAGTGGCGCGGCAATCTGTATGCTTGGCACAAAAATGAGCCAGTTTCAGTTTTTCTACTCCTACGACCTTTCGCTGTCCAATTTCCAGCGGTACACTGGTGGCTCACATGAATTGAGTGTAGCTTACACCTTTGCCCGCAAGGCAAAATTGATTTCTGCTACGCCAGCCGCACCAGATGCTATGAAGAAATAGTCAAAAAATATATACTCAAGCAACTTGTTTGTGTAAAGAATAGATGTCTTTAACAATTGGTTTTTGGGATGGCCTCTCTGCGAAAAGTCGCACGGGAGGCTTTTTTTTTGTAATTGGTTAGTTCTACTTGGTCAGATTAGCCTCCAAGTATTTTTTGCCACTAATTGTAATAATTTACACTAATTTGGATAACAAGCTTGTATTAATTTGCTAGAAAGGATACATATTTTCTTGCCTTGAAATCAATACTATATTATAGACCGAAAAACCAGCCAATATCTCGAGTAAACAGGCTAAAACGTGGGTTGTCTTCCTGACGGGATCTGTCCGCATCAAGTGCGCTTTGGTAACGTGGATGCCGTTTTGAATGCTTGAAATGCATGCACTCTAGTGAAGCGCACTTGATGCGGACAGATCCCGTCAGGAAGACAACTCACGTTGTTCCTTAATTTAGCTTCGAGATTTGGCTTTTAGATACCTTCAAACGCAATTCCAGGGCTACCTTAGTTTTCTTTTGCGAAGAGTTCAACGAATTTCCATGCTGATTTCACCTGAAAAATGCGTACCCTTTCTAATTAATTTGTGCAATTAGTGGCAAAAGTCAGACAACCTAATTCTACTTTGTCATATTAGCCGCAGCGCGGCGTAGCGTCTGTAGCAATGGATTAATTGGGATTTGTTGGAGGTGCATCGCACCGAAACCTTGCATCGTTTCGGTGC
>Ga0209181_10012275_pt1 | contig 10857 bp, 8 predicted proteins | sample MAT05_FD_187208 | JGI IMG/M metagenome (GOLD analysis project Ga0209181, IMG submission 187208) | Freshwater microbial communities from Lake Fryxell liftoff mats and glacier meltwater in Antarctica - MAT-05 (SPAdes) (version 2) | ecosystem: Environmental > Aquatic > Freshwater > Ice > Liftoff...
CCAGGCCCAGGCCCAGGCCCAGCCCGCCCGCCCCGCCAGCCTCAACGGCGACTTCATCCTCGCGGTGGTCAACACCGAGGTGGTGACCTCGGTCGAGGTGGCCCAGCGCATCGAGCGCGTTTCGGCCGAAGCCAAGCGCGGTGGTGCCACGCTGCCCGATGCCGACACGCTGCGCCAGCAGGTGCTCGATGCCCTGATCGACGACCGGGTGCAGATCACCTATGCCCGTGAAAGCGGCCAGAAGGTGGACGACGGCGATGTCGACCGGGCGGTGGCCAACGTGGCGGCGCAAAACCAGATCACCGTGGCCCAGTTGCGCGACCGGCTGCGCGCCGAAGGCCAGGAGTTTTCACGCTTTCGCACCAACCTGCGTGACCAGTTGCTGGTTGAGCGCGTGCGTGAGCGCGAGGTGATGGCCCGGGTGCGCATCACCGACGCCGACATCGACCGCGTGCTGGAAGAGCAGCGCGCCAAGGCGCAGTCGGGTGGGCAGTTGAACCTGGCGCAAATCCTGGTCACTGTGCCCGAGAACGCCAGCGCCGAGGTGGTGGCGCAGCGCCAGGCGCGCATCGATTCGGCCAACGCCCGGCTGAAGGCCGGCGAGGATTTCACCAAGGTGGCCCGTGACCTGAGCGAAGACAACAACCGCGATGCCGGGGGCGAGATCGGCCTGCGCCCGGCCGAGCGCTACCCCGACCTGTTCACTGAAGCTGTCAAGGACTTGGCGGTGGGCCAGGTGACCCCGCGGCCGCTGCGCAGCGCGGCCGGCTTCCACCTCATCAAGGTGGTCGACCGGCAGGATGGCGACGTGTTGAAGGTGCAGCAGACGCGGGCCCGCCACATCCTGCTGCGCGTCTCCGACCGCGCCCAGGCGCAGGCTGTGGTGCGCCGCATCGAGGGCCTCCGCCAGCAGATAGAGCGCGGTGAAAAGCGGTTTGAAGCCATCGCGCAGGAGATTTCGGAGGACGGCAGCGCGCCCTCAGGCGGCGACCTGGGCTGGGCCTCGCCCGGCCAGTTTGTGCCCGAGTTCGAAGAGGCGGTGAACAAGCTGCAACTCAACGGCATCTCGCCGCCGGTGGTGTCGCGCTTTGGCGTGCACCTGATCCAGGTGATGGAGCGCCGCAGCGTGGCGCTCGACCCCAAAGAGGTGCGTGAGCAGGCCCGCAACCAGCTGCGCGAGAGCAAGTTCGAACCGGCCTTCATCGAATGGCTGAAAGAGTTGCGGCTGCGCGCCTACATCGAGATGCGCGAGCCGCCCATTTGAGCCTGCACGGCCACACCGCCCGCAAGCGCTTTGGCCAGCATTTCCTGGTCGACGGCGGCGTCATCGATGCGATCGTGCGCGCCATCGCACCGCGGCCCGGCGAGGCGCTGGTCGAGATCGGCCCCGGCCTGGGCGCGATGACCCAGCCGCTGCTGGAACGCTGCGGTGCGCTCACTGTGATCGAGCTCGACCGCGACCTGGCCGCCCGCTGGCGCCAGCGCCAAGGCGTCACCGTGGTCGAGGCCGACGTGCTGAAGGTGGATTTCACCGCGCTGGCGGCCGCGTTCACCACCCCGCTGCGGGTGGTCGGCAACCTGCCCTACAACATCTCAACGCCGATCCTGTTCCACCTGCTGGCGGTGGCACCGCTGGTGGGTGATCAGCATTTCATGCTGCAAAAGGAAGTGGTTGACCGCATGGCGGCCGCGCCCGGCAACAAGGATTTTGGCCGCCTGACGGTGATGCTGCAGTGGCGCTACACCATCGACGCGCTGTTCGACGTGGCGCCCGAGGCTTTCGATCCACCACCGCGGGTGGTGTCGGCGATCGTGCGCATGGTGCCGCTGGCTGTGCCGCCGCTGCTGGACGAAGCCCGGTTGTCGGCGCTGGTGACGCTGGCGTTTTCACAGCGCCGCAAGCTGCTGCGCCACACGCTGGGCCGCTGGCTCGACGAACAGGGCTTTGCCGGCCACTTCGATGTGCAGCGCCGCGCCGAAGAAGTGCCGGTGGCCGAGTACGTGGCGCTGGCACAGGCCGTCTCGACCTGAGCCGCCCACAAAAAAGCGGCCCGCAGGTCGCTTTCAGTCACATCCGAACTCGATTGACCAACTAGCTGCCGCGAAACCGAACCACCCGGGCAGCGGTGCCACCAAGCGAACGCCGTGGAACCGGCTCCGCCGGGCCACTGGCGTGCCTTGCAGGCCGCGCCGGGCTTTGCAGCCCGGCCCCTCGCCAGGCAAGCAAGGTCCACTGGACCTTGCTTGCCTGGGCTCGGCCCCCCTGAGGGGGCTGAGGACGCCGCAGGCGCTTCGGGGGTGGGCTAGTTACGCCGCGTTGAGCCACATCGCCGTGTCGAAGGCGCTGCTCATCATCGGCATGTTCATGCCGAAATTGGGGTTGACACCGTTCTTGGGCGCGGCCTTGGGCGCGGGCTTTTCGGGCGCCTGGGCCACTTCGTTGACCCGCTCCCAGGCGCTGGCCTCGTTGCTGCGCGGCACCGAGAACGAGTAGAAGCAGCGGAACGGGATGCGGCGCTCGCTCCAGAAATCGGCGGCATCGCGGAACACATCAAGCAACTGCTCACGCGCCTCGCGGTCGAAGCGCGCGTTGTCGGGCAACTGCTCCAGCACCACCACGAAGCCCGGCTGGCAGCCGGCGCGGTGCACCAGGTCGGTCATGCAGTCGAACAGCGCATCCAGGTTTTTGCCGAAATGCGCCGGGAACAGAAAGGACTCGGCAATCTTGTCGAGCACGTCCTGCTTGGATTGCGCCTCGGTGAGGTTGGCGTACAGAAAGTGCTGGCCAGCACCCTCGGCAGCCTGCATCAAGTCTTCGACACGGTAGGCGCGAATCGCCTGCACGATATTGGGACGGACGGTCTGCAGCAGCATGGTCGCGTTCCTCCAGGGTCTGTAAGAAAAAAAGAATCCGAATCAATCACTGGTCACTGCGCGATGAGCTTGAAACTCGCGTAGTGATCGGCGGTGTAAAAACAGGCTTCAGGCACCGTTGCCCGTTGGCCGCCGCACACGATGCGCCTGGCGCCGCGGTCTCTCGACCCCGGCGTGGGCACGGTGTACTCGCGGTAGAAACCACGCTCTCGCCGCGGCAAAATCTGCTCGCGGTTGCCGAAGACCACGCCGTCCTTGGAATAAGGAAACGGGCCGCCAGCATGGATCAAGCGTTGCGTCTGCTGGGCCTCGGCGGGCAATGTGGACAAGGCCGCAGTGGCCAAATCGCCCACCGGACGCTTGGCCTGTACTGCAGCGCCGCCCAACACTGCCACCACCACCGCCGACAGAAAACCCAGGCGTTGCAGAGGTTTCCAAATCGACGAGCGAGCGGCCTTGTCCACGGGTTAGCCCTGAAATCTGAGATGCCGATGCTACCGGAACGGCCTCGAAAACTCAAGCCGTTGCCTCAAAATTGGGCAAGGCGCTAGGGAATTGAGTGAGCGCTCACAACGTGGAAAACAACCACTTCTCTTCGGTATTGCCCACTGTCAAGAGCCAGACTTCAACAATCTTTGCATCGCACCCAGCGTTTGCGGGGGGTGTGCACCATGCTGGTGTGGTGATGTTTGCGCCCACTCGCGTTCGGGCCGCCAGTGTGTCAACGCGCGGCGTTGGCGTCGGCCACCGTCAGCGCGGTCATGTTGACGATGCGGCGCACGGTGGCCGAAGGCGTCAGAATGTGCGCCGGCATGGCCGCGCCCAGCAGCACCGGGCCGATGGCGATGCCGCCGCCGGCAGCGGTCTTCAGCAGGTTGTACGAGATGTTGGCCGCGTCGATGTTGGGCAGCACCAGCAGGTTGGCTTCACCGGTGAGGCTGGAGCGCGGCATCAGCTCGCGGCGCAAGTCGGCATCCAGCGCCACGTCGCCGTGCATCTCGCCGTCGACTTCCAGCCACGGCGCGGCGGCCTGGATCAGCGCCAGCGCCTCGCGCATCTTCACGGCCGACGGCTGGTTGGACGAGCCGAAGCCGCTATGCGACAGCAGCGCTGCCTTCGGCTGCACACCGAAGCGCAGCATCTCCTCGGCCGCCAGGATGGTGATCTCGCACAGCTGCTGCGCGCTGGGGTCGTAATTGACGTGCGTGTCGACCAGAAAGATCTGGCGCCCCGGCAGGATCAGCCCGTTCATGCAAGCGTAGGTGTGCACGCCAGCGCGGCGGCCGATGATCTGGTCGACGTGCGCCAGGTGCTGGGTGGTGGAGCCCCAGGTGCCACAGATCATCCCGTCCACCTCGCCCTTGTGCAGCAGCATGCTGGCGATCAGCGTCAGGCGGCGGCGCATCTCGATCTTGGCGAACTGCTCGGTGACGCCCTTGCGCTCGGTCAGCCGGTGGTAGGTTTGCCAGTAGTCGCGGTAGCGTGGGTCGTCGTCGATGTTGACGATCTCGAAATCACGCCCGGGCTGCAGCCGCAGGCCCAACTTCTCGATGCGGGCGGTGATCACGCTGGCGCGGCCCACCAGCCAGGGCCGGGCCAGGCCTTCGTCGACGATCACCTGCACCGCGCGCAGCACACGGCGGTCTTCGCCCTCCGCAAAGGCCACGTTGCGGCGCTTGGCGCGCTTGGCCTGGCTGAAGATCGGCCTCATCGCGTTGCCCGAGGCGTAGACGAAGCTTTGCAGCTTTTCCTCGTAGGCGTTGAAGTCGGTGACCGGGCGCGCGGCCACGCCCGAGGCCGCGGCTGCACGCGCCACCGCGGGCGCGATCTTCATCATCAGCCGTGGGTCGAACGGTTTGGGGATCAGGTACTCGGGGCCGAACACCAGCGTGGTGCCGGCGTAAGCCGCGGCCACCACGTCGTTTTGCTCGGCCTGCGCCAGCTCGGCGATGGCGCGCACCGCGGCAATCTCCATCTCGTCGGTGATGGTGGTGGCGCCTGAGTCGAGCGCGCCGCGGAAGATGTACGGGAAGCACAGGACGTTGTTGACCTGGTTCGGGTAGTCGGTGCGGCCGGTGGCCATGATGGCGTCGCTGCGCACCGCCTTCACCTCCTCGGGCATGATCTCCGGCGTGGGGTTGGCCAGCGCAAAGATCAGCGGCTTGGCGGCCATGCTGGCCACCGCCGGGGCTTTCAATACGCCGCCGGCCGACAAGCCCAGAAAGACATCGGCACCCACCATCACTTCAGCCAGCGTGCGGTGCGGCGTGTCCTGGGCAAATTCGCTCTTGTCCGGGTCCATCAGCTCAATCCGGCCCTGGTAGACCACGCCGGCCAGGTCGGTGACGAAGATGTTCTTCTTGGGCAGGCCCAGCTTGACCAGCAAGTTCAGGCAGGCCAGCGCAGCCGCACCCGCGCCCGAGGTGACGAGCTTGACCTCGTCGATCTTCTTGCCCACCACCTTCAGCCCGTTCAGCAGCGCCGCGCCCACCACGATGGCGGTGCCGTGCTGGTCATCGTGGAAGACGGGGATCTTCATGCGCTCGCGCAGCTTGCGCTCGACGTAGAAGCAGTCGGGCGCCTTGATGTCTTCGAGGTTGATACCGCCGAAGGTGGGCTCCAGCGCGGCGATGATGTCGACCAGCTTGTCGACATTCAGCTCGTTGATCTCCAGGTCGAACACGTCGATGCCGGCGAACTTCTTGAACAGCACGCCCTTGCCCTCCATCACGGGCTTGCTGGCGAGCGGGCCGATGTTGCCCAGCCCCAGCACGGCGGTGCCGTTGGTGACCACCGCCACCAGGTTGCCGCGTGAGGTGTAGCGCCAGGCGTTGGCCGGGTCGGCCACGATCTCTTCGCAGGCGGCGGCCACGCCGGGTGAGTAGGCCAGCGCCAGGTCGTGCTGGTTGACCATCTGCTTGGTGGCGTAAATGGCCACCTTGCCCGGGGTCGGAAACTCATGGTATTCAAGCGCGGCGCGACGAAGTTCAGCGCTTTTTTCAGAGTTGGGCATGGGCGGCCTCCTGGGCGGCAAGGGAAGGGGCGGGGGACGGGATTTTAGGCAGCCCACAGTGTGTTCCCACCAACCCCGCCCACCCATTCGCGAAACTGCGTAGCAGCCACAACGCCGACGCACGGAATACTGCAGGCCAGATGACCCGACCCCGCGCCTTGTTGCGCCCCACTACCGCCCCCCTGCCGCCCGCCTCTCGGCTGGCCCGCCTGGCCCGCATACCGCGCGTGTGGCTGTGGGTGGCGCTGGTGGCGCTGCTGGTGGTGGCGCAAACGCTGCTGGTGGTGCTGACGCTGCGCTACGAGGAAGCGCGGGCGCAGGAGCGCACCGAGGATGTGGCCGTCAGCGCAATGGGCGAGATCCGCCGCCACACCCAGTTGCTGTTGCAGGGCCTTCAGGGCCTGCTGCAGCGCGCCGATGCGCCGCAGGCCTGGGCCCGCAATGCCGAGGCTTTGTTGCGCGGCCAGCGTGAAATCGCCCGCATCGAGCGGCGTGATGCCAGCCTGCGCATCGTGGAGGCGGTGGACAGCCCGTTTCGCGAGCCGCTGTTTGCCCACTGGCCACGCGCCGAGATGGACCAGGAGACCGAAAACGCCTGCAGCGCCGCGCGGCGGCTGGTGTCGCCGGTGTTTTCGCGCAGCCAGTTCGTGCCGATGGCCGGTGGCCTGGGTGCCGAGGTGGTGGACGTGTGCGTGCCGATGCAGGAGGCCGGCCGCTTGGTCGGCTTCACCGTGGCCAGCCTGCTGCTGCCGCAGTTGCTGGACGAGATCCGCGGCACCGAGCTGGGCCGCCGGCATGAACTGTCGTTTGTCGAGGGCGACGGTACCCGGCTGGCGCGCAGCGGCGTGGTGCGAGGCGCGGGCGTGTTCGTGGCCGAGCGGCTGGTGGACCTGCCGGGCGCTGCGCTGCAAGTGCGTGCCGATGCGGCAGAGCGCCGGCCCAGCCTGATCCCCAACCTGGCCATCGCGCTGGTGCTGGGGCTCTCGATCGGCCTGTTCGGGTTGGTGCTGCTGCTGCTTCGCGACGGCCGCCGCCGCGCCCGCGCCGAAGGCCTGCTGGCCGAGGCGCTGGCCTTCCGCAAGGCGATGGAAGACTCATTGCTGACGGGCCTGCGCGCGCGTGACCGCGAGGGCCGCATCGTCTACGCCAACCCGGCGTTTTGCGCGATGGTGGGCCACAGCAGCGACGACTTGCAGCGTGCCGAGCAGCCGCTGTACTGGCCGCCCGAGCAGGCCGGCGAATACCGCCGCCGCCAGGCCGAGCGGCTGGGGCCCGGCGCCGACAAGGAGCCGCCGCAGGAAGGCTACGAAACCGTGTTCATGCGCAAGAGCGGCGAGCGCTTCCCGGTGATGATCTACGAGGCGCCCCTGGTCGACGGCACCGGCAAGCACACCGGCTGGATGAGCGCGGTGCTCGACTTGTCGGCGCAGCGCCGGGCCGAGGATCTGTCGCGCCAGCAGCAGGAGCGGCTGCAGGCCACGGCGCGGCTGGCCAGCGTGGGCGAAATGGCCTCGCTGCTGAGCCATGAGCTGAACCAGCCGCTGTCGGCCATTGCCAGTTACGCCACCGGCTCGCTCAACCTGATGGCCGAGCCCGCCGAGCGGGCTGACCCCGAACTGCTGCCGATGCTTCGCCACGCGCTGGAGCGCATTGCCGAGCAGGCCGATCGCGCCGGCCGGGTGATCAAGAGCGTGCATGACTTCGTGCGCCGCCGCCACCAGGCGCACGAGGTGCTGGCGGCCGATCTGCTGATCGAATCGGTAATGCCGCTGGTGCGGCTGCAGGCCCGCAAGATCGGCGCGCGGGTGGAGCTGGACGTGGTGCAGCCGGTGCCGCGCATCAAGGTGGACCGCACGATGGTCGAGCAGGTGCTGCTCAACCTGGCGCGCAACGGCATCCAGGCGATGGAGGCCGACACACCGCTGGCCGAGCGGGTGCTCACGCTGCGGGTGCGGCTGGTGGCCGGCGCGCAGGGCGGGCAATGGGTGCGCTTCTCGGTGATCGACGCCGGCCCGGGCATCCCGGCGGACGTGGCGCAGCGGCTGTTCACGCCGTTCTTCACCACCAAGGCCGAGGGCATGGGCCTGGGGCTGTCACTGTGCCGCACGGTGATCGAGCAGCATGGCGGCGCGATGGATTTCGAGAACCTGCCGCCGCGTCTGGGCGCCGCCGGCACCAGCGGCCGGGCCGATGGCGCTGCCGCCCGGCCGGGCGGCACTGAATTCCGTTTCACGCTGCCCTTGCTGGCGCCGCGCGCCACGCCGGGTTGATACTGGCGGCTCTGCGCAAAACCGGCTGCCCGACGGGCGAAAGCTCCGCAGTCCGAAAAACGGAGCCTGACCGATGAGCATCCCCCACGCCCCACCGCTCGGCCTGCCGGTTGTCTACCTCGTTGACGACGAAACGGTGGTGCGTGACGCGCTGGCCTGGCTGCTGCGCTCGCGCCGGCTGTTGTCCGAGGGCTTTGCCAATGCCGAGGCCTTCGAGGCCTTTCTCGACACCCGCGACAAGACCGGCGGCTGGCCCGAGGCGCCGTCGTGCCTGCTGCTCGATGTGCGCATGCCCGGCACCAGCGGGCTGGTGCTGTTCGAGCGGCTGATCGCGCGCGGGTTGCTGGCGGCGCTGCCGGTGATCTTTCTCACCGGCCACGGCGATGTGCCCACCGCGGTGGCCTCGGTCAAGCGCGGCGCGTTTGACTTTGTCGAGAAGCCGTTTTCCGACAACGCACTGGTTGACCGGGTGGTGCAGGCGCTGGCGGCCAGCGGCCAGGCCATCCTGAAGCGCCGCGACGCCAAGGCCCTGCAGCGGGCGCTGGCCGAACTCACCGAGCGTGAGCGCGAGGTGATGGCCCGGGTCATCGCCGGGCTGGCCAACAAGCTGATCGCCGACGAGCTGAACATCAGCGTGCGCACGGTGGAAGTGCACCGCGCCCGCATGTTCGAGAAGATGAACGTGCGCTCGGCGGTGGAGCTGGCCAACCTGTTGCGCGAGCCGGGCAGTTGATGGGTTGATGAGCAGGCGGACCGGCGCGGCCGCGGCCCGGTCTGCCCGCCGGTTTGCCCACAGGTGCTGCGCCACAATCGCGGCCATGGCGCTTGGCGAGTTCGACCTGATTCAGAAGTACTTCACCCGGCCCACGCCGGGGGCGGTGCTGGGCGTGGGCGACGACTGTGCGCTGCTGCAGCCCCGGGTGGGCATGCAGTGGGCCATCTCCAGCGACATGCTGGTCGAGGGCCGGCACTTTCTGGCCACGGTGCGGCCCGAGCGGCTGGGCCACAAGGCGCTGGCCGTCAACCTGAGCGACCTGGCCGCCTGCGGCGCCAAGCCGGTGGCCTTCACGCTGGCGCTGGCCTTGCCGCGGGTGGATGAAGTGTTTCTGGCTGGCCTGGCGCAGGGCCTGTTCAGCCTGGCCGACGAACACGGCATCGAGCTGGTGGGCGGCGACACCACCGCCGGCCCGCTGAACCTGTGCATCACCGTTTTTGGCGAGGTGCCGCCCGGCCAGGCGCTGCGGCGTGACGGCGCGCAGGCAGGCGATGCGCTGTGGGTCAGCCACCCGCTGGGCGGCGGTGTGGGCGATGCGCGGCTGGCGCTGGAGGTCTTCCGCGGCCATGTCAGCCTGCCGGGTGAGGATTTCGAGGCCGTGCGCCGGGCGATGGAGCAGCCGCAGCCGCGCGTGGCGCTGGGCCTGGGCCTGCGCGGGCTGGCCACCGCGGCCATCGACACCAGTGACGGCCTGTTGGGTGACCTGGGCCATGTGCTGCGCCGCTCGGGCGTGGGCGCGGTGATCGAGGTGGCCGCGCTGCCGATCAGCCCGGCGCTGGCGCGCCAGCCGCGCGCGCAGCAATTGCAGTGCGCGCTGGCGGGCGGCGACGACTATGAACTGCTGTTTACCGTGCCGCACGCGGCCGCCAGGCAGGTGATGGCCGCGGCGGCTGCCGCCGGCGTGGGCGTGCGCTGCATCGGCCGCATCGAGGCCGCGCCCGGGCTGCGGCTGCTGGATGCGCAGGGCGCCGAACTGGTGTTGAATCTTCGCGGCTTCGACCACTTCAGCGACGCGGTGGGGCCGGCATGAGCCTGGCCCCACCCGTCGACCCGGTTGACACGGCGGCCCCGGCCGATGGCGTGAGCGCCGCTGCACGCACCGCCCCACGCCGCGCCAGCGCGCGGTTCATGCTGGGCCACCCGGCGCGCTGGCTGGGCCTGGGTTTTGGCAGCGGCTTGTCGCCGGTGGCGCCCGGCACGGTGGGCACGCTGTGGGCCTGGGCCGCGTTTGCCGTGGCCGACCCCTGGCTGAGCGACGGCCAATGGGTTTGGGTGATCGCGCTGTCGCTGCCACTGGGCTGGTGGGCCTGCACCCGCACCGCGCAGCACCTGGGCAGCGCCGACCCGGGCGCCATCGTCTGGGACGAGATCGTCGCGTTCTGGGCGGTGTTGTGGCTGGTGATGCCGGCGGGGCTGGCCGGCCAGGCGGTGGCGTTCGGCCTGTTCCGCTACTTCGATGCCGCCAAGCCAGGGCCGGTGGGCTGGGCCGACCAGTTGTTCAAGCTGAAGCCGGGTGAGGCGATCGGCTGGCGCCAGGGTTTTGGCATCCTGTTCGACGATATGGTAGCCGCGCTGTGCACTTTGCTGGTGATCGCGCTGGTGGTCGTGCTGAAGCAGCGGTGGTGGGCATGACGGCCGCGCCCCTCACCACGCTGACTGCCGCGCTGGCCGATGCGCTGCGCCTGCGTGGCGCCCAGATGGCCACCGCCGAAAGCTGCACCGGTGGCCTGATCGCCGGCGCCTGCACCGACCTGGCCGGCTCCAGCGACTGGTTCGACCGCGGTTTCGTCACCTACAGCAACGCCGCCAAGACCGAGTTGCTGGGCGTGGACGCCGGCCTGATCGAAGCCGAAGGCGCCGTCAGTGAGCCAGTGGCCCGGGCGATGGCCGCCGGTGCGCTGGCCCGGTCGGTGGCGGCGCTGGCG
>Ga0209181_10012276_pt1 | contig 10857 bp, 9 predicted proteins | sample MAT05_FD_187208 | JGI IMG/M metagenome (GOLD analysis project Ga0209181, IMG submission 187208) | Freshwater microbial communities from Lake Fryxell liftoff mats and glacier meltwater in Antarctica - MAT-05 (SPAdes) (version 2) | ecosystem: Environmental > Aquatic > Freshwater > Ice > Liftoff...
CGCCTTCCTATCCGATCGCGACGGCTCAGAAAACCTCTGGATCGCCGACGCCAACGGTTCCAACCTCAAGCAACTCACGAAAGCCACGATGGCCACCTTCGTCTCCCCGGCTTGGTCCCCCGACGGACAATTCCTTGCCGTCTCTCGCATCACCCCCGCGTCTCGAACCGCTGAGATTTGGATGTATCACCGCGACGGGGGCACCGGCGTCCAGGTCACCAAAGCCGCCGAACGGGAAGGCGCGCCGAACCCCGACCGTCTCTCTTCCCTTGGAGCCCGCTTCTCCCCGGACGGTAAGTTCCTCTACTACAGCCGTCGCAAGGGCCTATTCTCCTAGAACGTCACCCTTCCCCTCTGGCAACTCATCCGCCGCGACCGGGTCACCGGCGAAGAGGATGTCATCACCGAAGCCCCGACCGGGGCCTTGCGTCCCGTCATCTCCCCGGACGGCTCGAACCTCGTCTTCGCGACGCGCTACGAAACCGAAACCGCCCTCCGGCTCCGCGACCTCAAAACCGGCGCCGAGCGCTGGCTCAAGTACCCCATCCAACACGACGACCAGGAATCGGTCGCCTCCCGCGATCTTTATCCCAACTACGCCTTCACCCCCGACGGCAGGGAGCTGGTCCTTACCTTCAACGGCAAAATCCAACGCCTCAGCGTGTTAACCGGCGAACACCAAACCATCCCCTTTTCAGCCCAGGTTTCGCAAGACGTCGGCCCCCTCCTCGACGTCCAGAATCGCATCGAGCAAGGCCCGATCAAGGCCCGGCTCATCCAAAGCCCCCAGCCTTCGCCGGATGCGAAAAGCATCACCTTCTCAGCCCTCGGTGTCCTTTACTCGACGGAACTCGGCGGCACCCCCAAGCGTCTCACGAGCGCCGAAAAAGTCTTCGCCCCCGCCTACTCTCCCGATGGCCAGTGGATCGCCTACACCAACTGGAACAACACCGGCGGCCACATTTGGAAGGTCCGTGCCAACCGCCAGGGTGCTCCACAGCAGCTCACTTCGACGCCCTCCTACTATCTCCAACCCGCCTGGTCTCCCGATGGCCAGCGCATCGTCGCGCTCCGCTCCTCCATCCAGGCCCAAATCCAGGCCGAGTTCGCGTCTGCCCTTTATGACGTCATCTGGGTCCCCGCCGCGGGCGGCGACGCTACCTTGATCACCCCGGCGCGCGGCGCTCGCCGGCCGCACTTTGTCACAAGCGAGCCAGACCGCGTCTATCTCTATTCCACGAAAGGCCTCTCCTCCATCCGCTTCGACGGCTCCGACCCCCGGCTCATCATGAAGATCAACGGCGTCCAACGCGGCATCGAACCCAGCCCCGCCCAGGACGCTCGTCTCTCTCCCGACGGCCGTCACGTCGCCGCCCTCGCCAGCCACCAAATCTACCTCTTCCCCCGGCCCGAACCCGGCAGCGCCAACCTCGCAATCGACCTCACCAAGCCGCCCGTTCCCGTTAAAAAGATCACGACCATCGGGGCCGACTCGCTCGCCTGGTCCCCCGATAGCAAATCAGTCGTCTGGTCCGCTGGGCCCAGCTACTTCCGCAAAACCGTAGGCTCAGAAGCAAGTCCAGAAGAATTCCCCATCGTCATCGAAGCCCCCCGGGCGAAACCCTCCGGCTCCATCCTGCTCCGCAACGCCAAACTCATCACCATGAAGGGCGCCGAGGTGCTCGAGAATTCGGACATCCTCATCACCGATAACCGCATCGCCGCCGTCGGCAAGCGCGGCTCCTTCCCGGTCCCCACGGGCGCAAAAATCCAGGACGCCACCGGCCACACCATCATGCCGGGCATCATCGACGTCCACGCCCACTGGCGCGTCCAGCGCGACGTCATCGAAGAACAATCCTGGAGCTTCCTCGCCAACCTCGCCTACGGGGTCACGGCCGGCCGCGATCCCCAGACTATGACCGCCGATATGTTCGCCTATCAGGACACGATCGACCAAGGCGGCATGCTCGGTCCGCGGGCTTTTTCCACCGGTCCCGGCGTCTTCTCCGATACCGACTTCAAGTCCCTCGAAGAAACCAAAGCCGCCCTCTCTCGTTACTCGAAGTACTACGGTACCCACATGCTCAAGTCCTACATGGTCGGCAACCGCAGGCAGCGCCAGTGGGTCGTGCAAGCATCGAAGGAACTCGGCATCATGCCCACCACCGAAGGCGGCCTCGACCTCAAGCTCAACATCACCCACGCCCTTGATGGCTTCAGCGGCAACGAGCACGCCCTGCCGATCCTGCCTCTCTATAAAGACGTCGTCGAACTCTTCTCGAAAACGGGGATCACGTACACGCCCACCCTGCTCGTCGCCTACGGTGGCCCGTGGGCCGAAAACTACTTCTACGAAACCACCGACGTCTACGGCGATACCAAGCTGAAACGCTTCATTCCCCAGAACGTGCTTTATCTGAAAGCCAGCCGTCGCAACTCCTGGTTCAGTGAGGAAGAACACGTCTTCAAGCGCCTCGCCGCTTCGGCTAAGAAAGTCGTCGACGCCGGCGGCCGAGTCACCATCGGCGGCCACGGTCAACTGCAGGGGATCCAATGCCACTGGGAGATGTGGGCCCTGCAAAGCGGCGGCATGACCAACTGGGAAGTCCTGCGCGCCGCCACCATCCACGGTGCCGAAGCGCTCGGCTACGCCCAGGATATCGGCTCGCTGAAGGTCGGTAAGCTCGCCGACCTCCTCATCCTGCGCAAGGACCCGCTCGCCAACATCCGCAATACGAACTCGATCCACTATGTGATGAAGAACGGCGAAATGTTCGACGCCGATTCGATGGACCAAGTCTGGCCCGCCGCGAAGAAACTCGGCAACCAATGGTGGTGGAACCAACAGCCGAATCCTTAAAGATTTAGGGGCGACGGGGATTTTGAAGCGAGTGCATTTCGCCCAGGTCCGGTTTGCTCGCCGTCAGCCATCCCTTCACCAGTTCGTAGATTACAACCGGTTTGGGCTTGTTGACCTCAAGGAATTCGGCCGCGTGGATAGTCACGCCGATCAGCACCATCCTCGGGTCGTCCGGCGTTCCATGCCTGGGGTCGCCTTCGTCGGGGAACCACATCTTCCAATCCGAGGCATACAACTCGCCGATGGTCTTTCGATCCTTCGAGATCACTGCCGTCCCAGACACCGAAATCCACTCCATACTGCTCGGTTTGAAGTAGGCAAGATTCAAATGGGGATCCTGCGCCAAGTCGTCTAGCTTCGCCGTCCCCTCCGCAGTTACAAACCAGAGGTCCGCACCCGACGCCTGCTTTTGATTTGCCATCGCCCGCGACCGCAGATGCCCATCGGGCCGTCGCGTCGTCAGCATGCCAGTTTCGATCTCTTCGATCAGCTTGTAAAGTTTCTCCAGCTCGCTCTTCATATTTTAGAGATGAGCAAACCGGTCGAACTGTTCAGCGATACTTCTCCCATTTCACGCGTCCCTGCGGATCAAACTCCTGACTCAGCGTCGAGATCACATCAAAGTCGTCCTGGCTGGCGTCATTGAGTAAGTTCACCGTCCGCGATTCCAGCGCACCGTGTTCCGCCGCCGGCATCTGCGCCTTCAAATCCTTCACATACTCATCAACCTTGGACCGATCATTCGGATTCTGTGATTCCATCGCTAAAAGGTATCATGATGTACCTTCCTGGTCTGCTACCCTCGATCAATATGCTTCGCGTCGCCCTTCTCAGCCTTCTCACTCTCTCGCTCTTGGCTCAGCAAAAGCCCATCGACTGGGCCCAAATCGACCAGGAAACCATCAAGCACTTCTCGGCTTTGGTCCAGATTAACTCCGCCGATCCCGGCGGCAGCGAAAGGCCCGTCGTCGACTATATCAAGGCCGTCCTCGACCGCGAAGGCATCGAATCGAAAGTCTTCACCCGCACCAATCTCGCAGACCCCAACATCATCCGGCCCAACATCATCGCCCGCCCTAAGGGCTCCGGGAAGAAGAAGCCACTCCTGATCATCGGCCACACCGACACCGTCAATATCGACGCCAAGAAATGGATTCACGGACCGTTCTCAGCCCACCGCGAAGGCGGCTACATCTATGGCCGCGGCACGGTCGACGACAAAGACAATCTCACCGCCGCACTGATGTCCATCGTCCTCATCAAGCGCCAGGGCATCCCGCTCGATCGCGACGTCATCTTCCTCGCCGAAGCCGGCGAAGAGGGTGCCACTTCGGTCGGCATCGCTTTCCTCGTCAACGAGCACTACGCCGACATCGACGCCGAAGTCTGCCTGGCCGAAGGCGGCTCTGCCATCCGCCAAAACGGCAAGCTCAAGTACGTGCAGATTCAAACCACCGAAAAGATCCCTCGCGGGGTCCGTCTGGTCGCTTCCGGTGTCGCTGGCCACGGCTCGGTCCCGCTCCGCTCGAATCCCGTCTCCCACATCGCGCGCGCTGTCGCCAAAGTCTCGGACTGGCAACCGCCCATGCGCTTGAACGACACGACCCGCGCTTACTTTGAACGCCTCGGGGCCGTCTCCACGCCCGAAGAGAAGGACCGCTACAACAACCTGCTCAACCCCGACAAAACCGACGCCATCCAAGAGTATTTCGCCATCAACGAACCGCGCCACAACTCGATGCTCCGGACGTCCGTTTCGCCGAACATCATCCAGGCCGGCTACCGTTCCAACGTCATTCCGTCCGAAGCCTCGGCCACCCTGGACATCCGCGCCCTACCCGATGAAGACATGACGAAGTTCTACGACACGCTCAAGAGCGTCATCAACGATCCCGCGGTCAAGATCATCCCGACCTCCGGCTCCGCCCGTCCGGGTGCTCCGTCCTCGCAACTGGATAACGACGCGTTTCGGACGATCGAGGCCACCGCCAAGAAGCACTACGACGGCGTGGTCGTCCTTCCCACGATGGCCACCGGGGCCACGGATATGTCCTTCCTCCGCTCGAAGGGCATGCAGTGCTACGGGGTCGGCCCGGCGGTCGACTTGGAAGACGGCCCCAAAGGCTTCGGTGCCCACAGCGATCAGGAACGCATTCTCGAATCGTCGCTGTACCAGTTCGTGAAGTTCCATCACGACCTCACCGTCCAACTCGCCGGGGCTAAGTAGCGATTACCAGATCGCTCGGTCGTAATTGCTCAGGATCAACCGGTCCGCGGTAACCAATCGCGACTTCGGGTCGCACAGGGATTGGGCAACGATCATACGGTCAAACGGATCATTCGTCCATTCCAATTTGGCTGCCGCGGCCGCCACGCCGGGGAATCCGTGCCTGCACAGACTCACCCCAAAACTGGTGCTGAGGTTCGTATAGAGTTCCGCGGCGGAGGGGCGAACTCCAAGACCTCGTCGCCGAAATGAGTGTCGGGTTAAATTCAGCTCAATACTTGGAGTTCTCAACGGACCATTTCGCGTCGAGCCCTTCGAGGACGTCAATGTCGGAACCGATCGGCAAATCGGGGTCCCCCACAATAGCCCGCCATTTCACGGCCCCGGCCAGCTTTAACTCGCTTCCAACGGCTTCCAGCCGAAAGGATTTGCCCTGACATTCGATCATCACCGCACCACCCTTGGACGCCTGGTCCAACGTTTGAAACAAGTTCTTCCGGAACGCTGCAGCAAGCATAAAAGAAGGTTAACCGAAATACAGTAGCTTGTGAGATCCCCCCACTATTCCTCCTTCACCATCCGAATCACCAGCAACGCCTCACCCTCGCCTAACGGCACCGACAGGCGCTCCACGGCCACATACCCTCGCTGGCCGTAAAGCTTCTCCCCCGTCACGGTCGCCCCCAACTCGAAGCGTCGAAACCCCGCCGCCCGCGCCCGCTCCTCGCACAGTGCGAGTAACGAACTCCCCAGCCCACGCCGCGCCCAGTCCGGATGCACAAAAAACGCCCTGATTTTCGCAGCCTCGGTCTCGGGGTCGAGCCAAGTATCCTCCCGGCCCGCCGCCACGTCGCCCCCGAACAAAGTCCGTCGCTTGCTCCAGCCACCGCAGGCCACCATCTCCCCGGCTTCGGCCTCCACCACAAAGTAAGTTCCGTCCCCAATCAAACGGCTGTCAACCCCGTACACCTGGGCCAGCGCTCCCTCCCGCTCCGCTGCCGAGTAATCGCCCACTTGTAACTCCCGTACCGAGAGCTCGATCAGCCGCGCGAGATCCGCCGCATCCCCCACCACCGCTTCTCGAAACGAAAAATCCATCCCGTCAGTTTACCCACCAGCGGCGGTACAGTAGGAGGGTGGAAAACGCCCCCGCCACCTTTCAGACGTCGCGGCCGTCGAGCCCCCTCTTCTGCCATCCGGACTTTCTCACCAGTCTCGAATCCTATCGCACCCAACCCATCGGCAAGCGCGCCGCCCTGCTGCTGCAACGGCTCCTCATCGACCCCGAACGCCTGCACTACAAGGCCACCCAGGGCGATAACAAAGGTTGGCGTCGCTCCCGCCTCGGCGGCTCCTCCGGCAGCCATTTCTACGCCTGGTGGGCCCCCAAGGGCGCCCTCCCGCTCCAATCCCAACCCGGCTTTGCCGATGCTCCCGCCGGTTCCTTGTTCCTCCGGGATATCCGTCATCACGACGACCACTCCCCCCTCCCTTCCCAGCGTTTCCCCGAAGACTACCTCCCCATTACCGTCCCGGAAGTCCGCGAAGAAGACTTCGGCCCCGCCCCGTGGACGACCCAACAGGCAAAATTTGCCAGCGCGCGCGACTCCGTGCGCGTCCTCAAAGGCCATCCCGGCTCCGGCAAAACCACCGCGCTGCTGCACGCCGCCGACCGTACCAGTTCGATCAACATCCTCTATCTGACTTACTCAGCGGATCTCGCCTCCCTGGCCCGTACTTACTTCGACCGCTATTGTTCCTCCTCCCGTGACTATCACGTCACCACGTTCCCTCACTTTCTCCGCGCCCTCCTCAACGTGGACCTGCCCATCACTCCTCTGTCCGAACTCCGTCAACGCTTCCGCGTTGAAATCGTCTCCCAGTCGCGCTCCCTCGGCCCCTGGGCCAACGATCTCCCCGCCCTCTTCGACGAATTCCATGCCCATATCATCGGCGGGGCGCTCCCGGCGCGGGTCGCCCGCTTCAAGGCCGCGCCCACGCAACGGATCGTCGAGGCCGACTACCTCACCAGCCGTGCGCGTTCCCTCGGCCGGGGACCCGCCGAGCAAGCCCACGCCGCCGCCGTCCGCCTCGAAAAAACCTCCGGCGCCCTCGCTCCGCGCCTCTTCCCCGACCTCCACCTCGCCTGGACCGCCATTGCGCAACTCCCTCAGCTTTCCGCCACCGCCCTACCCTGGGATTGCATTGCCATCGATGAATGCCAGGACCTCACCCCCATCGAAACCTTCTTCATCGCTCGCCTCGCGCTGCGTCTGCGCCAACTCCGTGGTCGCCCGGTCCCTCTGCTCATCGCCGGCGACGAAGCCCAAACCGTCCGCCCCACCGACTTCGAATGGGCCTGGCTCAACGATATCTTCCACGCCGAACTGGCCACCCCCGCTGTCCACAAACTCTCGTCCAACCTTCGCAGCCCCCGCCAGATCGCAGAACTCATCAATAGAGTTTGGGACCTCTACGGCTATCTCGATAAGCAGGACCGCCCCTCTGGGCAAGGCTGGGCGGCGATCGACGATGACTCTCCCGACCAGGTGCTGTACTGCGCCGCAGCCCCGGGAGAAGACCTTTCCAACCTTCTCGCCGACCTCTCTTCCCGCGAAGGCCTCGCCCTCGTCGCCTTCGGCCCCCCTCCCCCCGGTCTCCCGCAGGCCCTCACCCCGGCGGAAATCAAGGGGCTCGACTTTCACTCCGTCTGCATCGTCGACGGCGGCGAACAGCTCGAGAAAATTATCCACTCCTCTGTTTCGACGGACATTGACCACCTCTCCCGCCGGCTCGCCATCGACCAACTCCGCGTCGCCATCAGCCGGCCCACGGAGCGACTGATCTGGCTCGACATCAGCCCTCCGCCGCGTCGGGTCGCCGGCATGGTCGCCTTCCTCAACGGCAAAAACCACCTCGCTACCCATTCCGCGCTCTCCTCAGCGGCCCTGCTCAAGTCCCTCCAGGAAGAAAACCTCGATCTCGAAGAACGCATCCAGCGCTGCCAGGAAGACGCCCGTCAGTACCTCTCCATCCGGCCCGATCTCGCTTGGTCCCGCGCCCACCAAGCCGTCTCACTCTTGGGAGCAGTGGGCGATCGCAACGCGGTTCAGGACCCGCTCACGCGCAAGACGGCGCACCTTACTCTCGCCGAAGTCTGCTTCTCGCTGGCCCTGCGCAAGGTCAGGCTATCCCCCGAACTCGGCAACCCACTTCTCCTCAACGAAGCCAGCATGGCCGGCTCCAACGCCGGCGAACACGCACTGGCCGCCTTCGCCTTCTCGCTCGTTCGTCACATGAAGCTCACCGACGCCGACGAACTCAACTCCTCGGTCGATCTCATGCGCCAGTTCCCTTCCTTTGCTCCCGATCTCCCTCCCTGGGTCCTCATCGAACTCGGCTCGGAGCCGCAGCGCTGGATAGATCGTCTCGAAGCCGTCCAACATCTAGGCACCAACGCGGCGATCTGCGTTCGCGTCTTGCCTCCGTTTTTCAAAGCACTAGGCCTCCCGGATGCGGCCCAACGCACGACCAAACTGCAAACCCGGGCCGTCGAACTCCTCGTGAAGTCCCGACACTTTAAAGAGGCGCTACCAATCCTCGCCGCGCTTCCCGAGCGGAACTACAAGCTGGAAGCCATCTGCCACGAAGGTTCGAGCGACTTTGCCGCCGCCGCCGAAGCGCATCAAGCTGCGGGCAATCTCGACGCCGCCATCGACGCCTATCGCCGGGTCCCCAACTTCACGAAAGCCCTCGCCGCGATGAGACTTTCGACGAAGGCGCATCCTGCCGCACCCGCCCTCGAGTGGATCGCGGCGATGCAAACGCTAGCCGCCAAGCGCCCGGACAACTTTAACCGGGTGGTCAAACCCGAAGAGAAGAAGCTGCTCGAACAGTTGCTCGAATCGTCGCTCGGCGTCCAACGCAAAGCCCCGGCGGTCAAAAAGGTAGCGGCCAAAAAGGCAGTAGCGAAGAAGGCGGCGGCAAAGAAGGCACCTGTGTGGAAGCGCTCGGACCCTTTCTAGACCCGCCGCGCTTTATAATCCGTGAACCCTATGCGCGTTCTCCTTTCCCTGCTTCTTTGCCTACCCCTGTTCGCGCAAGGCACCCCGCCCGACTACCAACGCTTCCTTACCCTCACCGACAAGCTCCGGCCACTAACTCCCGGCATCGTCGGAGAACTCCATTGGCTTGAGAAATCCGATCGCTTTTGGTACTCCCGCTCTACCGGCGCCGGCACCGAATACCTGGTCGCCTCCGCTGCCGGGGTTAAGCAACCCGCCTTCGATCACCAACGCCTCGCCCAAACACTGGCGCAGCAGATTGGTCAGACTGTCAACCCCGCCCGACTGGCGCTCTCGGCGCTCGAATTCAAGGCCGATAGTCTGGAATTCGTCTCAAACGCCGAACGCTACGAAATGAACCTCGCCACTTATTAGCTCAAACCCCTTCCCCGGGCTTCCGAAACGCCCCGCTCCGTCCTCTCCCCCAATGGCAAATCCGAACTCTTCGTGCGGAACTTCAATATCTGGCTCCGCACGAAAGGTGCTCCTAAATCAGCCATCCCCGACGCAAAATCTACTATGTCGAATCCTCCCCGGCCGACCAAGTCCAACCCCGCCCGAAGGACACCAGTTACCCCAAGCCAGGCGACGCCGTCGACAACCCCCAGCCCGTCCTCTTCGCCATCCCTACCCGTCGGCAGACCAACGTCGACAACGCCCTCTTCCCCAACCCCTACTCGCTCTCCCGCCCCGCGTGGCGCCGGGACTCTCCGCGCGTTCACCTTCGAATACAACCAGCGCGGCCACCAAGCCTATCGCCTCATCGAAGTCGATACCGCCAGCGGCCAGCCGCTGGCGTTCGTCAAAGAAGAAGCCGCCACGTTCTACTGCTACTACTCGAAGAAATTCCGCGAAGATGTCGCCGACGGCCGCGAAGTCATCTGGACGAGCGAACGAGCAAGGTAAAAAACCAGATAACGAAAGGCCATTAGGTCGTTCGCTCGATCGCCGGCGTTGACAGTAAGGCCCGGCAAATCTACTTCCTCGTCAGCGGCTTTGATCCGCAACAAGACCCCTACTTTCACCACCTCTTCCGCGTGAACTTCGACGGCTCCAAGCTCACCCGCCTCACCTCGATCGACGCCAACCACAACGCGGCCGTCTCGCCTGATTTCCCGTCCTTCACCGACTCGTACTCCCGCGTCGATCTCCCCCAGTGTCACTGAACTCCGCCGGGTCTCACCGAATACCCTCGTGGCCACCCTCGAAAAGGCCGACGACACCGCTTTGCGCGCCTCCGGGTGGCGGCCGCCGGAAGTCTTTACCGCCAAAGGCCGCAACGGTTAAACCGATATATGGGGCCTGATCTATCGCCCTTCCAACTTCAGCCCCAACACGAAGTACCCGGTGCTTGAACACATCTACTCGGGACCGCACGACTCGTTCGTGCCCAAACGCTTCACCCCGGCCAACGCCATGCAAGCCATGGCCGAACTGGGCTTCCTCGTCGTTCGAATAGACGGCATGAGAACGTCGAACCGGTCGAAGGCCTTTCACGATATCTGTTGGAAAAACCTCGCCGACGCCGGCTTCCCGGACCGGGTCCTTTGGCACAAAGCCGCCGCGGCCCAGCACCCCACGTGTAACCTCTCCCGCGTTGGCATCTATGGCCATTCCGCCGGAGGACAAAACTCGCTCGGGGCGTTGCTGTTCCACGGCGATTTCTACCACGCGGCCGTATCCTCGGCCGGCTGCCACGACAA
>Ga0209181_10012277_pt1 | contig 10857 bp, 10 predicted proteins | sample MAT05_FD_187208 | JGI IMG/M metagenome (GOLD analysis project Ga0209181, IMG submission 187208) | Freshwater microbial communities from Lake Fryxell liftoff mats and glacier meltwater in Antarctica - MAT-05 (SPAdes) (version 2) | ecosystem: Environmental > Aquatic > Freshwater > Ice > Liftoff...
TTGAAACTTGAAACTTGAAAACTTGAAACTTGAAAACTTGAAACTTGAAACTTGAAAACTTGAAACTTGAAAACTTGAAACTTGAAAACTTTCTACTCCCCATCTTCCTCCCCGCCTTTTGGGTGTGCTTGCTCGTACACCTGGAGGAGTCGCTCAATGTTGTTGTGCATATACACTTGTGTAGAAGCTAGATTGGAGTGACCAAGCAATTCTTTTATCGCGTTCAAGTCTGCGCCATTGTTGGAAAGGTGCGTGGCAAAAGAGTGTCTTAATACGTGTGGACTCCGTTGTTCTTCGGTGGTGACGGTTGAGAGATACTTTCGAACCAGATGGTAAATGCTTTCCGGAGAAAATCGCTCCCCCTTTCGGTTGAGGAAAAGCCAGGGATCGCTTGTACCTGGGAAGCTGCGTTTTCGAACATCTAAAAATTGCTCCAGCAAATCAAAAAGATATGGGGCGAATGGTACAAATCGCTCCTTATCTCCTTTGCCTTGTACCCGGAACACCATACGGCTGAAATCTATGTCATTGATCTTCAAACTAGACACCTCACTTCGGCGCATGCCAGTGGCATAAAAGATTTCGAGAAGCATTTTGGCCAGCCAACCGCCATAATCATCGGCAAATTCAAGGTGGGAAAAGAGTGCTGCAATTTGGCTTTCTTGCACAAAAACAGGCAATCGTTTGCCCATACGTGGCGCGGTTATTTTGCGCATAGGATCTTTTTCAATCCACCCGCGCTTTCTCAAAAATTTAAAATAGGTCTTTAAGCAGGAAAGCCGACGGACGATGCTGCGAGCACTTTGTCCGGCTTGCATCTGAGACACAACCCAGGAACGGATATGCAAATGCCTTACTTCGCTTAGCGAGGTAAGGCATTGTTGTTCAACACAGTATGCTATAAAGTTGGAAAGATCGCCTCGATATGCCGTAAGGGTATGCGGCGAAAATCGACGTTCAATTGACAAGTAACCGTAAAACGATTCTTCGTGGAACACTTAATCGTTCTTGTTGCCGTACATATCTTCTTTGTACACCGCTTTGAGCACTTCGGTGCGGCGCTGGACGGAAGGCTTTGCAAATGCTTTGCGGCGGCGCAACTCTTTCAAAATGCCTGATTTTTCATATTTGCGCTTGTACTTTTTGAGTACTTTGTCGATGGTGTCGCCGTCTTTAATCTCGAGGATGAGCATTGATTTATCCTTCTTTTTGTTAGTGAAAAAATTCGAATGTTAAAATTGGGCTGCAAAGGTAAATCTAGTTCGTGGAAAAAGTATAGTCCAAGGCAAAATTTTCGGCTTCATTTAAGAAATTGAATTTTCTTTGAAAGAAAAGTGCCCCTAATTATGGCAGGATAAGCACTATAATGCGTTCCTTTGCCCCAGGAATATTCATTTCCCTCATCAACAAAAGTTATTTGAAACCTTATGCTCAGCAGACGCAGTGTTCGAGTCAAAGTGATGCAACTCCTCTATATGCTTAATCGCGACGAGTCTCTAGAACTCGCCGAATTGCAAAAGTCATATAAAGAAGGTATCTGGAAAGCCTTTGAACTTTACATTTACCACCTCTATCTTACCCTGCGTGTTGCACAATACGCGGAAAAAGATGCCGCCAATCGCGCCGTTAAACATCTTCCCAGTGAGGAAGATAAGATTTTCGAACCGCGACTGAGCACAAACACTTGTACCCACAGCCTGGCAAACCATGTCGAGTTCCTCAAGCTCGTAGCCAAGTACAAGGTCAATGAAAATATAGATGAGGATCACATCCGCTCGCTTTACAACGGCTTTTCTGATGTAGCTGATTACAAAGCTTATCTGGCACTTGAGGCGCCTACAGATGCTGACCACGCAAAAATCTTCATAGAGCTCTATCGCTTCCTGTCTACCAATGATCTGTTTTTGGACATGACGGAAGACCGATACAACAACTGGGCTGACGATGAGTCGCTTGTAATGGGGGCCATGAAAAAGACCCTCAAATCAATGCCTGTCACCGGGGCATTTTATCAGGAACATGAGCCATCTGACGAAACAGTAAGGGAATTTGGTGCCGAACTTTTGCTTCGCACTGCCCAGGAAGATGCTGCATTGCTCGCTGAAATACAGCCCGCACTCAAAAACTGGGATGCTGATCGGGTAGCTATTCTTGACATGATTATGCTGAAAATGGCACTTTGTGAATTGTTATACTTCCCTACCATCCCAACCAAGGTGACCCTGAACGAGTTTGTGGAAATATCAAAAACATACTCCACGGACAAGAGTAAAGAGTTTATCAATGGTATTCTCGACCGTTTGATGAAAAAATTGCTCGAAGAAGGCCGTATCGTGAAAGAAGGCCGTGGGTTGATTGATCAATAGTGCTTTTGTGACCGCTACTAGTTTTAATCTCTTTTACGATGCCCATCCCTTCGATTCAGAAGATCGCCTCAGCGGTTTTCTTCCTTTACTTGTTCCCGCTTTTCGTCCAGGCTCAATTGCTGTGAAAATGGGAGTGTTCCACTAAATCAGGAAATTACAATTCCAGTATGCACTACAGCATACGCTGCGGTGGAGTTTTAGATTTCAAAGCAAATAGAATACTGGAAAGCTCCTGTGCGGATGGTTTTTTCCCCTCGGGCTGTTACTGGGAAAAAATAGACAATCGCCTTACCCTGCGCGATTCAGGCGGTAAGGTCTTTGCCGACTTTGAGATAAAAACGCTAAATGAAGTAAAACTGCTCCTCGTTCGAAAAGAAATAGAATATGTCTTCCAACGGATCAATCCTTAGGAACGCGGCACCCATAACTTAGTCATTAAAGGTCAACCATTTTTTCATCAGACAACCCTATTTTTCTGCGAATAGTGGGGCTATTTAAAGAAAAATAGGGGTCGTATGATGGAACAAAGGGTGGCATCAAATGACTAAGTTATGGGTGCCGCGTTCCTTAGTGTTTGACGCTGCCAATGATCACAGGTTTATAAAAGCCTGGGTCTTTCATCTGGCATCTGAACCTTTCGCGCTACCTTTGCGGTACAATGCAACGCCAAGCCGAAGCCCCCATCCCCACTCGATACGGATCATTCAAAATGTTGGTTTACGCCGAGAAAAGCAGTGAGCGTATGCCGCATATCGCTTTTTTGGCTGAAGGTTTTGATCCCGCAAAGCCAGTAGCCGTACGTATCCACTCCGAATGTATGACCGGCGACGTGTTTGGCTCTCGCCGCTGTGATTGTGGCGAGCAACTGGACGCTTCTCTGAAAATTGCTGCAGAAAAAGGAGGTGTAGTCATCTATCTTCGTCAGGAGGGTCGAGGCATCGGGCTGATCAATAAACTCAAAGCTTACAATCTCCAAGACCTTGGCCTAAATACTGTGGAGGCAAATACCCACCTAGGATTTGATGTGGATGCCCGTCAATACGATTGTGCTGTTTTTATGCTGCAAGACCTTGGGATTCAACAAATTGAACTTATTACGAACAATCCGCTTAAGGTGGAAGCCATGCGCCGATCGCCCCTGGAAGTGGTGGGAACTATCCCCATTATTATCCCACCACAGCCTGACAGCCAGCAATATTTACAAACAAAACAAGATTTGATGGGACATCTTCTTGGGCTTTAAGTGCTAAAATTTTGAACTATGAACGAGGAACAAGATAATATCGAACAGGCAGAAATAGCCGGAAGTCAAGCCTTTCGAACTGGTTTTGTAAACATCATCGGGCGGCCTAATGCAGGAAAATCAACCTTAATGAATGCGCTAGTGGGCGAGCGCATGAGTATTATCACCCACAAACCACAAACTACGAGACACCGTATTATTGGTATTTTAACTGGAGATCATTTCCAAATGGTGTTTTCAGATACGCCTGGCTATGTGAAAACGCCCACTTACAAGATGCATAAGGCAATGAATCGTTTTGTGGAGGGCACCGTGGAAGATGCAGATCTGATGCTTTTTATGTTTGACATGACCGAAGAGTTGGAGGCGGATAACCCACTGATCCAGGTATTGAAAAAAACGGAAGTGCCTATTTTGCTTATTTTAAACAAGAAAGATCTTGTCGCAGAACAACGGATTCAAGATGCAACAGGCTGGTGGAAAAAGCACGTTAAATTTGATGAGGTCATTGCCATTTCTGCATTAAAAGACTTGCAATCGGATGTTCTACTGGAAAAAATACTGACCTACCTCCCAGAAGGCCAGGCGTACTATCCGCCGGATCAATTGACAGATAGACCAGAACGGTTCTTTGTTAGCGAGATCATTCGAGAGAAAATTCTGAAGCTTTATGACGACGAAATTCCTTATTCTTGTGAAGTCAGTGTAGAGGATTTCAAAGATTCTAAAACCAATGCAGGGGAAGATATTGCACGTATCCGCGCCACGATTTATGTGATGCGCGAAACACAGAAGGCCATTATGCTTGGAAAAGGTGGGGCTGCAATCAAAAAACTTGGCACTTATGCCAGAAAAGATATCGAAGCATTTTTGCAGACTAAAGCATTTTTAGATCTAACCGTGAAGGTGCGCGACAATTGGCGAGACGATGAACAAGCACTGCAACGGTTTGGTTATTTGGGGTAAGGAACGCCGTTAGAATAAAGGTGCAATGAATTTGCCCTACATCCACATTATTTCGTACCCTTGCGGCTCGGTTTTTGTTGGTTAGTTTTAATTATTTCAATCTTTTGACGAAAGATTATCAACGTTTTGGAAACCAAATGCGTCATGTATGTTTTAGGTAAGGAATGTGGCATAAAATGACTAAGTTATTGGAGCCGCGTTTCTAACGAAATTGCAACGTAAATCTTTTTCAAACGTCAAACGTTTATAACCATCAGCACCAAGTTGCTTGTCAGACAGGCAAGCGTCCAAAAAAAATCAATTTATGCGCCAGTTAAAAATCGCCCATAAGATTACAAATCGCGAAAGCCAGGCGCTTGACAAGTACCTCAACGAGATAAGCAAGCTTTCTATGCTTACTCCAGATGAAGAGGTAACGTTAGCGCAGCGCATCCGTGAAGGGGATCAGGAAGCATTGGATCAAATGACCCGAGGCAACCTCCGCTTTGTTGTGTCTGTGGCTAAGCAGTATCAAAATCAAGGCCTAAGCCTCTCCGACTTGATCAACGAGGGTAATGTTGGCTTGATCAAAGCAGCCCGCCGTTTCGACGAAACCAAAGGTTTCAAATTCATATCATACGCAGTTTGGTGGATTCGCCAGAGCATTTTGCAGGCTATTGTAGAAAATAGCCGAATTGTGCGGATGCCGCTAAACAAAGTGGGCTCCTATAATAAGGTAAATGAGGCATATATTTCTTTCGTTCAAGAATTTGAACGGGAACCCTCAGACGAAGAATTAGGCGAATTGCTCGGAATGAGCGAACGCGAGATTCAACAACTCATACACAGCGGTTCTCGGCACGTTTCGTTGGATGCTCCCCTTCCAGGTACTGAAGAAGGTGACGCTACGATGCTAGACGTAATGGTGCCCGATAATACCGAAGACCCCGATTTTTCGTTAATGGCCGAATCGCTTCGGGAAGAAGTGGCACAGGGCCTCATTTCACTTTCGCCTCGGGAAACAGAAATTATCGGGGCGTATTATGGCCTGAATGGTCGCACAGCGCTTACATTAGACGAAATTTCGGAGCTCTATGGTCTCACTCGCGAACGAGTCCGACAGATTAAGGAACGCGGTATTCGTCGCCTGCGCAAAATTCACAGCGAGAATTTGAAGTCATATTTAGGGTAGAGCGGTTCAGCGATTTTACTATTTACCCGTTCCTAAAGCCCGCAACAAAGTAAATCTTTGGTGCGGGCTTTATATTTTTGCGCCCTAAATCTACCATTCATCAATCCAACAAATACACAAATTCATGCGCTACTTACTTTTTGCCCTCCTTGGCCTCTCCTTTTTTTCTTGTGATAAAGGCCTAACGGTCGAGCAACAACTTCAGGCCGACATCGAAAAAATTAAAGACTATTTGTCCGCTAACAACCTAACTGCCGAGTCAACACCTTCAGGACTGCATTATATTATTACCGTGCCAGGCACAGGAGGCCACCCCAACAGTTCGAGTACCGTAACAGTGAACTATCTGGGCAAACTCCTTAAAAATGAAAAGGTGTTTGATCAAACCAATGGAACTCCAGTCTCCTTCGCCCTTCAAAATCTAATTGAAGGCTGGAAAGAAGGCATTCCACTACTTCAAAAAGGCGGCAAAGGCACATTTTTTATTCCTTCTGCCCTGGGCTACGGGCCCTATGGCTCTGGTGGTATTCCGGCCAATGCCCCACTTATTTTTGAAATTGAATTGGTGGATTTTTAGAAACTGCATCCTATAGCTACAAAGTGCCGGGGTGACTACAGTCGCCCCGGCACTTTTCTAGGTACTTTCAAGTTTAAACTTGCAATTCGAAACTTGCTATTGCTTCGCCAATTTCAATACTTGAATAGATTTTCCCCCATTGAGCGTGATTCTGGCGAAATAAAGACCGGCAGGAAGACTTTCACCTTCAAAGCGAGCCTCGAATGTACCTGCGTCCATGCGCTGGTCCACAATCGTCTGCACCAGTTTGCCAGTACGGTCATACACCCCAATGTTCACGTCCGTAGAAGTTTCCACCTCATAACGAATGGTGGTAGAAGAAACGAATGGGTTCGGGAAACCGGCAGCCAGTACCGCTGATTTGCTTGAATTCACCAATTTGGTGTTGAATCCAGTAAAGCCTCCAAGGAAAGCATCAGGATTCGAAGCCAGATTTGCGATCGTACCGCCGCATTCACCGTCGCCAGCATGTGGAAGTGCGAGGTAAGGGAACGAAGTCTTGAAGGGTAAATCGTTGCTTTCCACACCTGTGGTGTAAGTCAACACATTCAAAAGATCTTGCGTCACCGGGCTTCCGCTGCCGCTGTAATCGTCGTACCAAAGGCCGATGGCCGCCAGTACTACGCCTGCAACTGCTTGTAACTCAATACGTGTTACATCATCTTCCAAACGGCGACCGTTCGGGAATCCATCCATATTTGGAATAAACTGGATGTTTGTGTTCGTATTATAAGGCGCCTGGGTAAGACCCAAAACAGCCGCACTCACAAGCCCCAGGGAGCTGAAATTAGGATCATTCCGCGGGGTGGCTGGCACAGCCATGTTCAAGCGCAGCATATCTCCGCCATTAGGCAAAAAATTGCTGATGAAAGGTTTGCCCGCAGCAAGCGGGTTGCCGTTTTTGCCAGTGGCCAATTGATAAGGGCGGAAATTTGGAACTCCCGTATGGAATATAGGCCAGAGGTCTACCGAGCGTGGCTTACCTGCTCCTGGAAGCAGAAGCGTGCCAAAAATAGCGTCATCCAGGGCAGTGCCGGCCACTGCTGCGCTGCCTTTCAGGGCAAAGAGTCCGTTTTTGCCGTTGCCAAAGTCAAATGCCCCTAATGCATTTCGCTGGATTCTCAATTTGGAAAAAGCTGGCACAGCTCCTCCAAACAAATCATCATCCATGTATAAGGCCAGCTCTGGATTGTAGAAAAATGGATCGAGAGTTACATCAGCCAGCTCTTGGTACGGCGTGAGGCTGTTCCAGTAATCCTTCATACCGATAGGAATAACCACTTCGTTGGTCAATGGCATGCCCAAACGACTTACCTGCACCCAAGGTCCGGTATAAGTTTCATCGCCAGCCGTGAGGGTACGCACAGCTTTGCGGCTGGCGCTGGCCCAAACGCCGATAGTCCAGTTAGGGTCAAGAATATTTGCTGGCGCACGGGATGCACCCTTTTTCAAAAGGGTGTAAATCGGTACTTGAATACAGATAGCGCTCACGTTTTTGCAAGCCAGGCCGTCGCGGGCATTGCCATTCTGGCGTGGTAAATCACCTAGATCAAAAGCACCACCCAGATCTACGAAGAAAGGGTCGTCCGCAGGGCCAATGTACACCCGCTCCCCGGTAGTAGCGTACCGAGTAGCTTGATTTACAAGCGTTTCGTAAGATTTTCCAAGCCCCACAGGGCCGTCGATACTGCGTTTGCCAATATTGGTAGGAGGCACTGGTACCCGCCACAAAATATTTGCCCAGGATTGGCCACCATTGTCGGAACGAGAAAGGGTATACGTCATTTTCCCGTTCTGCTTGCCAAGGCGGATATTGAAAAATGTACTAGGGTCTTCGTTGATCATTGTAAATTCCACGCGGTAAATAATCTCGTCGCCAGGCTTGCCAGCATTATTGTCTACGTGGATTTCATAGCGGATATTTTCTCCAAACGAATAGTAGTTCGGGCCGCCTTGTGGCAATTGAAGTGGTACATAAGTGGCCATCAAAGTGATGGTGTTTGGACGGTCAGGGCTGCGGAAAGCATACACGTCCACATTGTCGGCGAGTGGATCATCCGCAATAAGCGGAGCCTCGCGGTGGCTCGAAGCGAGCACATTGGTCAGCGACACCAGCATGAAAAATGCCGCCAGACTATTTTTGAAAAATGATGTCATCTTGTTGAGTTTTAAATTGTTGTAGCGCGAAATTCATTTCGCTTAAGACGTACAGCGAAATTCATTTCGCTTAAAATGTATAGCGAAATTCATTTCGCTTAAAATGTACAGCGAAATTCATTTCGCTTAAGTTGTAGCGCGAAATTCATTTCGCTTAAGTTGTAGCGCGAAATTCATTTCGCTTAAGATGTACTGCGAAATTCATTTCGCTTAAAATGTACAGCGAAATTCATTTCGCCATATTTCAAATGCATTGGCAAAATTCATTTTGCCTTACTCCGTCTCCTTCCCACTCCAGGGCGTAGCCACGTAAGGGAAAGTAGATTGGAATGGTTTATCATTTTTGTTTACGCCAGTCTGATAGGTCAGTACATCGAGCAAATCCTGCGTAACGGGGTTTGTGCCACCGAAATCGTCATACCAAAGTCCGATAGCAGCAAGCGCAATTCCAGAAACAGCCTGCAGTTCAATACGCGTCACATCATCTTCCAGGCGGCGACCATTCGGGAAACCATCCATATTTGGAATGAATTGGAGGGTTGCGTTGGCGTTATAAGTCGGGTCAGTAAGCCCCAAAACAGCAGCACTAATAATACCAAGTGGGCTGAATTTTGGATCATTGCGGTCTGTGATGGGCGTTGCCATATTCAGCCGCAACATATCTCCGCCGTTTGGCAAAAAGTTATTGATAAAAGGTTTGCCTACGGCGAGCGGGTTTCCGTTTTTGCCAGTAGCCAATTGGTATGGCGGGAAATTCGGAACGCCGGTGTGGAATATAGGCCAGAGGTCTACGGAACGAGCCTTGCCTGATCCAGGAAGCAGCAAAGTGCCAAAAATGGCGTCATCCAAGGCTGTTCCGGCCACCGCAGCGGTTCCTTTCAAAGCATAAAGTCCATCTTTGCCATAGCCAAAATCAAAAGCACCTAGCGATTTAGTTTGGATACGCAATGGGGCAAAAGCAGGTACAGCACCGCCAAAAAAGCGGTTGTCCATGTAAAGCGACAGTTCCGGATTGTAGAAGAAGCCGTCGAGCGAGGTGTCTGTGATTTCGTCGTATGGCGTGATGGCGTTCCAGTAATCCTTAAATCCAACTGGAATAACCACTTCATTGGTCAATGGCATGCCTAAACGGCTCACTTGTACCCAGTTGCCGCTGTCATTGTACGTACCGTTGGTGCTCAGGGTACGGGTCGCACGGCGACTGGCGCTGGCCCAAAAACCGATCACGAAATTGCCATCCAGGATGTTGACCGGAGTTGGTGCAACGCCTGTTTTCAATAAGGTGCCGATTGGAACTTGAATGCAAATCGCGTGGGTATTGTATTGTCCAATGCCGTCGAGAGACTGTGCTCCACCTTGACGTGGCAGGTTTCCGAGGTCAAAAACGCCGCCCAGATCCACAAAAAAAGGATCATCCACGGGGCCACAGAACACAGTTTCGCCAGAAGAAGCGGTAGTGATGGCCTGTTGCATCAGCGAAGTGTAGCTGGCATTGAGGCCAATTGGTCCGTCAATCGAACGCTCTCCGATGTATGGAGGAGGTACTTTTCCACTTGTTACAATGGTTGTCCAGGTAATGCCACCATTTGTGCTGCGTTCGCAGGTATAAGTGGTGAGCAAGTTTTGCTGGCCAAGCCGAATGTTAAAAAAAGTGCTTGGATCCTGATTTATTCGGGTGAAGGTGAAACGGTAAGTCACCTCGTCGCCGGATTTGGTTGCGTCATTGTCTACATGGAGTTCGTAGCGAATGTTTTCACCAAACGTGTTGTAATTGGGGCCGCCATGTGGCAACTCAGTAGGAATGTAACAGGCGATCAGGGTAATGGTATTGGGGTTGTCTGGACTGCGGAAGGCATACACGTCAGTGTTGTCCGCAAGCGGGTCGTTGGCAATGAGCGGCGCTTCGCGGTGCGAAGATGCCGAAGCACTCATGACCCAACCTGTCAACAGCAAAGCGCTGCAAAGGCGAAGTAGGCTGCTTTTCAACATGGTTTGAAAATTTTGTTTAAATAAGTGAAATGAAATTTGAAACAGTTTCAAACACACTTACGGGCTGGGGTAAGGTTTGGTTTTTTAGTTTTCAAAAAAAGCAAAGCTGGGGGTCAGGCTCATGCAGCATGTACCGGCTGCTTCAGCTTCCGAAGCTGTAGGCGGCTAATATTTGGCCCATTATTGCGTCAGCTAAAGCAGCCGATACATGAATATGCGACGAAAAAAAATCCGTAGAGACATAAGGAGAGGTTTGAATGTTAATTCTCCCTGCGATGCTTGGTTATGCTGCAACTACATACCCCTGCGCCTATCGAAGCCGTTTGGGTCTTCGATGCTACGGGTAGGCGCGGCAGATGAGTACCTCGGAACGCTGTTCCGAGAACTT
>Ga0209181_10012282_pt1 | contig 10856 bp, 8 predicted proteins | sample MAT05_FD_187208 | JGI IMG/M metagenome (GOLD analysis project Ga0209181, IMG submission 187208) | Freshwater microbial communities from Lake Fryxell liftoff mats and glacier meltwater in Antarctica - MAT-05 (SPAdes) (version 2) | ecosystem: Environmental > Aquatic > Freshwater > Ice > Liftoff...
AGGATGATGGCACCGTCGGATCGGCCGCGCAGTTTGCCCCACTCGGGAGCGTCGATGAGGAAACCGCGGATGCCGGTCAGGGAGGCGCCGGGATTCACGGGAGGGAAGGGGGGCAGACCGGGAGCTGGATCAAGAGAGGGTGGTGGCTTCCGGAGAAAAAGAATCCGGGCCGCGCACGCCAAGGAAACACGACACAGAAAAAAGAAACGTGCACGACCCGGAGATCCCCTAAACTTGAGTGCTCAGACAGGGCACTTCGGGGAGCGTTCAAAGAATTTTCTGGAGGTGCGAAAAATCATTCTGCGGCTTCGAGGGCGAGGGCGGCGTTGCCGATGATTCCGGCGTCGTTGCCGAGGGTCGCGGGGATGACCCGGAGCTGTTCGTGAAAGAGGGCCAGGGTACGGTTTTTGATTTCCCGGATGATCGGCTGAAAGAGAACATCGCCCGCCAGGGCCACGCCGCCGCCGATGACGATCGTGTCCGGGTTGATCAGCCAAACGACGCTGGCCAGGGCGGTGCCGAGTTCGATCCCGAGCTGATTCCAGAGCCCGACGGCCACGGCATCGCCGGTTAGCGCCGCCTGCTGGAGCGCCTTCGGGGTGCAATCTTCCATCGTCTTCGTCAGCCCGGCGGCGCGATATAACTCGACCGCCCGCTCGGCGATCTGCTGGTTGCCCACGTATTCTTCGAGGCCACCGTTGTTGCCGTAGGGACCGGGGCGGCCGTTTAGGTCGATGCTCATGTGGCCGACCTCGCCCGCGCCGAGCTGCGCGCCGCGGTAAAGTTTGTGGTTCAGGATCAGCGCCCCGCCGACGCCGGTCCCGAGTGTGATGCAGATGACGTGGCGCCCGCCCTTCGCAGCGCCGTATTTGAACTCCCCGTAAGCCATCGCATTGGCGTCGTTCTCGATCGTCACGGTCAGCCCGGTTTTCTCGTGGAGGATCTGGCAAAGCGGCACTTCGTCCCAGCCGGCGACGTTGGTCAGCGAGTGGACGATCCCATTTTCGCTATCCACGAAACCGGGCAGGCCGATCCCGACGCCGGCGATCTCCGGGTGGGCGACGCGGAGTTTTGCAATGAGCGCGGCCATGGCTTCGATGAGGGCATCCGAACCCGCGAATGCCTGCGGATCGATCGGCTCGCCGCGGGCGATGATCTGGCCCTCGCGGACGACGGCGGACTTGATGCTGGTGCCGCCAAAGTCGATGCCGATCGCGGTCGTGGGTTTGCTCATGAGGATTGAATTCCGCGCAGACTGAAAGCAGCGTCGGGGAAGTCAATTCCCGAGCGGGGCGCGAAACGTCGAAAACGACTCGGCAAATCACAAACGCCACGATATTGACGCCCTTCCCTGATGAATCAGCCGACCACCAAGCCCGCCCTCCCACCGCCGCTCGACGCGGGCTTTCTCCCTGCCGCGCTCTGGAACCGGGCCTTCCGCTGGCGGTGCTCGATCGAGCCGGAGTCGAAGCCGCTGAGCATCGCCCTCGAGCGTGGCGACGGCACGGTCTCGCGCTTTGACACGCGCATCCTGCCGCATGTCGGCGACCACGTGCCGCGCAATGTGAAATACGTCGAGCGGCTCTTAAAGGGGCTGCTGTGGTTCCGCGGTGGGTCGCGGATTTACATCGGCGGCGACGATGCGCTGGCGGCGGCAATCCGCGGCATTTACTCCGCGACTGGTCCGCGGAAGTTCGACTTCGATTTCATGGGCGGCAAAATTTACGGGCGCCCGATGGAGATTGTCGCAGTGCCGCTCGCCGAAGTCCCGGCGGCCCGGGAGACGGCGAAACCGCTCGGCCGGCATCTCGACGGCTGCCGCATTGGTTTCGACCTCGGCGGATCGGATAGAAAGTGCGCGGCCGTGATCGATGGTCAGGTCGTCTTCTCCGAGGAGGTGACGTGGGACCCGTATTTCCAGAGCGATCCGCAGTATCACTACGACGGCATCCACGACACCCTGCGCCGCGCCGCCGCGCATCTGCCGCGCGTCGATGCGATCGGTGGCAGCGCCGCGGGCGTGTATGTGGAAAATGAAGTCCGCGCCGGTTCGCTCTTCCGCGGCGTCGCGCCGGCGGATTTCGAGAAACGCATCCGCCGGATCTTTTTCGAGCTGCAAAAGGCGTGGGGTGGCGTGCCCTTCGAGGTCGCGAATGACGGCGACGTGACCGCGCTCGCCGGTTCGATGAGCCTCGGCGAAAACGGCGTGCTCGGCATCTCCATGGGCACGAGCGTCGCGGGCGGTTACGTGAACCTCGATGGCTCGATCACGCCCTGGCTAAATGAGCACGCCTTCGCCCCGGTGGACTACCGCGACGACGCGCCGGTCGATGAATGGAGCGGTGATCGCGGCTGCGCAGTGCAGTATTTCTGCCAGCAAGGCGTGGCCCGGCTCGCGCCGCTCGCGGGGCTCGAATTTCCGAAGGAGATGAAATTCGCCGAGCAGCTCGTGGAGGTGCAGAAGCTCATGGACGCGGGCGACGAACGGGCGCGCCGGATTTACGAAACGATCGGCACCTGCTTCGGCTACGCGATCGGGCACTACGCCGACTTTTACGACATCCGCGTGCTGCTCATCCTCGGTCGGGTGACCAGCGGGGAAGGCGGCGAGATCATCATCCGCCGCGCGGACGAAGTGCTGCGTCGGGAGTTTCCCGAGCTCGCCGAGCGCATCAAGCTGCGCACGCCCGATGAAAAAGATAAGCGCCACGGCCAGGCCGTCGCCGCCGCGAGCTTGCCCGCGTTGCGGAAGTGATCGGCGCATGACGGTTGACTGTGTTATCTCCCCTCGAACGATGAAGCTCCACCAACCCACGGCCGACATTTTCATCCCCGATCGCCTGCCGCTGGAAACGGCGCTGGCGCGCGTCACGCACCTCGGCATCGGCGCGCATCAGGACGATTTGGAATTCATGGCCTTCCACGGCATCAAGGCCTGCTACCACCGCGATGCGGAGTGGTTTGGCGGCGTGACTTGCACGAATGGCTCCGGCAGTTCGCGCATCGGGGACTACGAGAAATTCAGCGACGAGCAGATGATGTCCGTGCGCCGCGAGGAGCAGCGGCAGGCGGCGATCGTCGGGCGTTACGGCGCGATGATCCAACTCGACTACCCGAGCAAAATCGCCAGGGACCCAGCGGACTCGCGGCTCAAGGAAGACCTGCGCGCGATCTTCGCCGCGACCCGCCCGCGCGTGGTTTACACGCACAATCCCGCCGACAAACACGACACGCACATCGCGGTGGTCGTGCCGGTGATACAGGCGATCCGCGAGCTGCCCGCCGATGACCGCCCCGAGGCGGTGCATGGTTGCGAAGTCTGGCGCAATCTCGACTGGCTGCCCGACGCCGAGAAAGTCGTGCATGACGTGAGCGGACACGAAAATCTCGCGGCCTCGCTGAACGGCCTCTTCGACAGCCAGATCGCCGGCGGCAAACGATATGACCTGGCTGTGCAGGGCCGCCGCCGCGCCAACGCCACCTTCTTCGAAAGCCACGGCGTGGATGCGAGCGACGCCCTCGCCTTTGCCATGGACCTCACGCCGCTCATCAAGGACGACACCCTCGACGTGCTCGATTACGTCACTGGATTCATCGACTGCTTCCGCGCCGATGTCGTCGCGAAGCTCGGCCAACGTCTCGGAAAATAGCGCATGGAAATCATCATCCAGCCCGATGCCGAAGCGGCCAGCCTCATCGCCGCGCGCCACGTCGCCCGCCTCGTGCGCGACAAGCCGAACGCCGTGCTCGGCCTCGCCACCGGGAGCACGCCGCTCGCGATGTATCAGGAACTCGTGCGCATGCATCGCGAGCAAGGTCTCGATTTCAGTGGCGTCACGACCTTCAACCTCGACGAATACGTAGGCCTCACGCCCGATCACCCGGCGAGCTACCACACCTTCATGTGGGAGAATTTTTTCCGGCACGTGAATGTCTCGCCCGAGCGCATCTACATCCCGGACGGCATGGCGCCACAGGTGCCCGCGTTTTGTCAAAAATACGAGGAGGCGATCCGGACCGCGGGCGGCATCGACTTGCAAGTGCTCGGCATCGGCGGCGACGGCCACATCGGCTTCAACGAACCGTCGTCCTCGCTCGCCTCGCGGACGCGCATCAAGACGCTCACCGCGCAAACGCGGCACGACAACGCGCGCTTTTTCGCCAAGCTCGAAGACGTGCCGCTGCATGTCATCACGATGGGCGTCGGCACGATCATGGACACGCGGCAGGTGCTGCTCCTGGCCTTTGGCGAGCGCAAGGCGAAGGCGATCTCCGAAGCGGTGGAAGGGCCGATCACGGCGATGAATCCGGCGTCGATCCTGCAGATGCACCCGGTCGCGAAATGCATCATCGACGAAGCCGCCGCCGCGCGCCTTTCCCGGCTCGATTACTACCGCTGGGTCTACGACCAAAAGCCCGACTGGCAGAAGATCTGAGCCAGGGTTGGTTGCGCAAAGCGTGACAGGCGGGAAGCGGGGTGCTACCGCCACCGGATGCAACGGCGGTGGTTTTCCCTACTCCTGATCCTGGCGGCGGCCTTCGTGCCTGCGGCGCACGGGCTGCTGCCGACGGAATTGAAACACGCCCTGCTCCACCCCGGGACCAGCCCGCTCGCCGGCGCGCGGCACGGCGCGAGCGTGGCGATGGATGGAAATCTGGCGGTGGTCGCCGCGCCGGATGACGATACGGGGAGCAATGCCTCCGGGGTGGTGCAGGTGTATGACGCCACGAGTGGCGCGCTGCTCCATCGGCTGACCAATCCGGCCCCGCAAGAGTACGGGAATTTCGGGGCGGCGGTGGCGGTGCAGGGGACGCGCGTCGCGGTGGCGGCGATCTCGGATGCGTCGGGGATCGCGGCAGGCGTGACCTCGAAGGTCTATATCTACGATCTCGCCGGGGCCGCTCCGGCGACGCCGGTAGCAGTCCTGCCCAACCCGACGCCCGCGGCCTACGATTATTTTGGCCGCGCGGTGGCGATCAGCGGGACTCGGGTGATCGTGGGCGCGACCGGCGACGACACGGTTTCCGCGGAAGCGGGGAGCGCCTACGTCTTCGATCTGGCGAGCCCGTCGCCCGCGACGCCGGTGCTGACATTGCCCGGGGTAGCGGGGCAGTACGGATACGGGAGCGCCGTGGCGACGAGCGGTGCGCGGGTGGCCATCGGGGCGCTGACCACGGGCTTCCCCATTGGCCCGGCGCCGACGGGAAAGGTTTATGTTTACGACCTCTCCGGAGGCGCGTCCGCCGTGTTGCTCGCCACGCTCACTGCACCGGGGACGAGCCCGGCGGGCATGTTTGCCGGCGCCGTGGCGATGAGTGGCACGTGGGTGGTCGTGGGCGCCTACCGCGACTCCACAGACGCGGCGGATGCGGGCCGGGCTTATGTTTTCGATCTGGCGAGTGTCACCCCGGCGAATCCGGTGGCGGTGCTGGCGAAACCGAGTCCGGCGGCGGCGGATTACTTTGGCTACGCGTTGGCGATCAGCGGGGGACGAGTGGTGGTCGGGACGGCCGGTTTGGACAGTGCGTTCCTCTACGATCTGGAAAGTGTGACGCCGGAGGTGGCGGTGGGCGCGGTCGCCAATCCGACGCCGACCGTGGGAGATAGCTTCGGCCGGGCAATCGCCATCGCGGGTTTCAAGGTGGTGATCGGCGCGCCGGGCGATGACGCCGGAGAGGTCGATACCGGCAGCGCCTATCTTTACGACATCGCCGCCGGCCCACCGGCTGCGCCGCTCGCCACGCTGGCCAGTGCCAGCCGCTCGGTGGGGGACGAATTTGGCTCCGCCGTAGCCGTCTCGGGCAGCCTCGTGGTCGTGGGTGCGCCGAGCGAAAACTCCGGCGCGACACGCTCCGGGAGCGCCTACGTTTACGATCTGGCCAGCGCCACCCCCACGGTGCCGATCCGCATTTTGCGCAATCCCCATCCGGTGGCGGACGACCGCTTCGGTTACGCCGTGGCAGTGTCGGGGATGCGGGTGGTCGTGGGCGCCATTTGGGCCGACGGCAGTGAAAGCAACGAGGGCGTCGCTTACGTTTACAACCTCACCAGTCCGACTCCGGAAATCCCCGTCCTGACCCTCACGCCACCGACCCTCGGCCACTCGGCCAGCTTCGGCTACTCGCTGGCCCTGGCGGGTGCGCGGTTGGTCGTGGGCGCGCCGGGCGGAGCCACCGCCGGGAGCAATGCCGGCTACGTGTGCGTTTACGATCTCGATAGCCCGCAGCCGCTGGTGCCGCTGACGACGGTGGAGAATCCGGAGCCCGAGGCGTCCGATTTTTTCGGCAGCGCAGTGGCGATCTCGGGAGACCGGCTGGTGGTGGGCGCGACGCTCGATGGCAGTTTCGATTCGGGGAAGGCTTACATCTTCGACCTCGCCGGCGCCCCTCCGCTCGCGCCGATCTTTTCGTTGTCGTCGGAAATGCGACACTTCGGGAGCAGCGTGGCGATCTCCGGGACGCGGGTGATCATCGGGGCCTACGGGTATTACGACTACAACGCGCGGACCTACCGCCGCGGAGCCTATACCTACGATCTGGCGGGCAGCTACCCGACCTCGCCAATGACCTACAGTTTTGTCGGATCGATTGCGGCCATGAGCGGTCCGGTCGCGGTGATCGGCGAACCGGGAACGCCCGGCGGCAGCGCGTCGGTGGCCGATTACACCGCCTACTTTACCCTGCCGCAGCCGATCGATAACCCGCTCGGCCCGGTGTCCACGGGCTTCGCCGAGGCCGTGGCGCTCGATGGCTCCACTTTGGTCATCGGTGCCGAGACGGCGCTGGCTCGCGGCGTAGTTTACATCTACCAGACCCCGACCCCGGATGCCGGCACGGCGCCGCCGACGCTCATCAGCCCCGCCGCCGGGAGCGTGGCGGGCAGTCCGGTGAACGTGGCTTTTTCCCTCCCGGAGCGGGCGCTGGGCCGGAGCGTGCAGTTACGGTTTCAGGGGCCGGTCTTGCGCTTTTTCACGCTGGCGGCGCCGTATGAAGCGAGCGGGACGCATGCGTTCAGCTTCCTGCCAGGCGCTCCGCTGGCCTCTCCGGCCATCCGGCCTTCGGGCGGTGTCAATGGCGCCAGCAATCTGCCCGACGGGCTCTACACCGTGACCCTGAGCTACCAGGATGCGCCGGGCAATTTCGCGGCTTCGGCCTCGGTGGCCAACGTGCGCATCGATGCGACCGCCCCCGCCGCTGGCACGGTGACCCTCGCGCCCGCCGGGGCGGTGGATGCCGGTGCGGCGCTGCTCGTGACTTTCGCGGGCTGGACCGATACAAGCCCGCCGCTGAGCTACACGGTGCTGATCGATGGCGCGATCGCTTCACCCACGGAGGCTGGCGCAGTGCGCACTTTCACCGGCCCGGTGACGCCGGGCGTGCGTCTGCTGAAAGGCCGCATCACCGACGCGATGGGCAATGTGGCGGAGGTCACGCAGACTTTCACGGTGCTGACGGCGCGGGAGAGCTGGCGGCGCCTCCACTTCGGCATCACGACAAACACCGGAGCCGCGGCGGATGCCGCCGACCCGGATGGCGACGGGAACAACAATGAATTTGAGTTTGTCGCCGGGCTCCTGCCCGCGGACCCCGCTTCTCGCTTTCAGACCCGCGTGGAAATTCCGCCGGAGCAGCCGGCGTCGCGCGCGATCATGTTCGGACCGGTCGTCGCGGGGCGGACCTACACGGTGAAATACAAGGCGAGCCTGGCGGATCCAGCTTGGACGATTCTGACGAACAGCAGGACGAGCGAGAGCGGGACCGAGCGGACGGTGACAGACGAGAACCCAGGCGAAGGCCCGCGGTTCTATCGCGTCGAGATCACGCGGCAGTGAGAGGGAGGAAACCGAAAGTCGGATTTTGCTGGAGTGCGATTCTCCTACTTTGTCCGCCGGACGGACGTGGCTTTTTATCCAAACCGGAAACGACTTTCGCCCTGCGCTAACGGCCGGAGCCGTTGAGCGTGCCGATGATCCGCAGGCCGTCGAGCGTGAGGTTTTCCTGCACCGTCTTGATCTCCGGCAGGCCTGCGGCGATGAGCTCCGCGTAGCCGCCGGTGGCGACGACGGGGAGGTTGTGCGGGATGCCGAGTTCCTTGCCGATCTCCTGCAAAATCTGCCGCACGAGGCCGCGGTAGCCATAGACCGCGCCGGCGAGCATGGCGTGTTTCGTGGATTTGCCGATCGCGCTCGGCGGTTCGAGCAGGCTGATCTTGGGCAGTAAGGCGGTGCGCTGGTGCAGGTAGTCGGTCATCGCTTCGAGGCCGGGCGCGATCACGCCGCCGACGTAGTTGCCCGCGGGTGAGACGATGTCGAAGCTGACCGCCGTGCCGAAATCCACGACGACCACCGGCGCGCCATAAGTCGCGAACGCGCCCGCGGCATTGGCCAGCCGATCGGCGCCGATCGTCTTCGGTTGCGGATAGTCGATGCCGACGCCGAGCTTGGTCTTCGGCCCGACGCGCAGCACTGGATGCGGTGCGAGAAAGTCCGCGATCAGGTCGCCCTTGGACGGCACGACGCTGGAAAGCACCGCGGTTTTCCAGCTCCATCCGCGCAGGACTCGCGTAAGGGCATCGCGCTCGATCTCGGCGGTGCTCAGGCGGCGCGAGGGGCCGACCTCGGTGCGCGTGGCGATCGCGAATTTCGTGAAGGAGTTGCTGTTATCGATGAGCAGGAAATCTGCGTCGGTGATGCTCATGAGAGGCGCGAGAGAATCCTGCGCCGCCGGGCAGGTCAAAGGGATTCTCCGCTCGCAGACCCGCGCGAGAACCTCGTCGCTCCTTGCTCTTTCGGCGGGATTTGGCCTTGCCCACCCGCCGCGACTCGCGAGACTCCGCCGACATGAAAGCCTTCCTCGCCTCCCTCCTCGCTCCCCTTTGGCTTGTCGCGACCGCGTCAGCCGACTGGGTGCTCGAAACGAAAATCGAAAGCCCGCAGGTCAACTCCTCCGGGGTGATGAAGATCAAGGGCGACAAGCTGCGCGTGGACATGGACGCCGGGCCCGCGGGCGCGGTCAGCTCCATCATCGACAGCTCCACGGGCGACACCATCCAGGTGCTGCATGCGCAGAAAATGGCGATGAAGATGAGCGCCGCGCAGATCAAAAGCGCCATGGAAGCGGCCGGCCAGATGCCCAAGAAAGACGCCGCGCCCGTCCCCGCGGCCAAGGCGACTGGTGAGAAGGAGAAGGTCGGCGACTACGAGTGTGAGATCTACACGTGGACCGATGCCGGCACCTCGGTGCGCCTTTGGATTGCCAAGGACCACCCGCACGGTGCAGCGCTGCAGGCTTTGGACAAAAAGATGCGCAGCGGTGTGCTCGGCGCGATGCAAAAGGGCCCGGACACCAGCCTGCTGCCCGGGCCGTCGCTGAAGACGGAAACCACGGTCGGCGGCGCGAAGATGATGACCAACACGGTCGTTTCGATCAAAGAACAGCCGCTCGATGCGAAGGATTTCGAGGTGCCTGCGGGCTACAAGGACATGGCCCTTCCTGCGGGAGTCGGCGGCAAATAACACCCCCGACAGCTCAGGCGCACTTGCCGCTTCCCAATCTCGGGACGGGGCGCCTAACCTCCTCCGCCCATGTCTCAGGAATACAAAGTCAAACTCGAGGTCTTCGAAGGCCCGCTCGATCTGCTGCTCTATCTCATCAAGAAGGATGAGGTGGATATCTACGACATCTCGCTCGAGCGGATCACGGCGCAGTATCTGGAGTTCATGGATGCCTTCAAGGTGCTCGACCTCGAAGTCGCGGGCGAATTCGTCGTCATGGCGGCGAACCTCATTTACCTGAAAAGCCGCGCGCTTTTGCCCGTGAACGTGCAGCCGCCGGATGAGGAAGCCGAGGAAGAGGATCCGCGCTGGGACCTCATCCGCCAGCTCGTCGAATACAAGAAATTCAAGGACGCCGCCGCGCAGCTTTCGCAGCGCGAATTCGAGCAAAGCAACCTCTTCGCCCGGCTCCCCGAGCAAAGCGACACCTCGCCCGAGCGCCCGCTCGGCGACGTCAGCGTCTTCGACCTCATCAACGCCTTTAACAAAGTCCTCAAGCGCATCGCCTCGAAGAGCGAAGACCTGCGCGAGATCTTCGAGGAGAACTACACCGTCTCCGACAAGATCGACCTGATCATGAAAATGGCGGCCAGCGGCGTGCCGCTGAAGTTCACCGAACTCTTTGCCAGTGCGGCTTCGCGGTCCGAGATCGTCGTCACTTTCCTTGCCCTGCTCGAGCTCATCCGGCTCAAGCAACTGCGCTGCGTGCAGGACGAAGCATTCTCCGAAATCGAGTTGCGGCGCGTCTGATCCGTGGAAAGCCTTTTCGCCAGTATGACGCTCAAGCAAGTCATTGAAGCGCTCGTCTTCGCCTCGCCCAAGCCGCTCCTGACCAAGGAAATCGCGGCGGCGTTGCGCGCCGCCGGGCAGGGGACCGAAGACCAGACGGCGCTCGAATTCGCCAAGGCCAAGGAAGATGACGTGCTCGCCGCGCTCGCCGAAATCCAGGCGGAGCTGCCGGCCACCGGACGCGCGTTTCAGCTCATCGAGCGCGTCAATGGCTGGAACTACGTGAGCGATCCCGCGTGCGCGACCTGGGTGCGCCAGCTTTACCCCGAGGCCAAGCCGACGCGCCTCACCGGGCCGCAGCTCGAGACGCTCGCGATCATCGCCTATCGCCAGCCAGTCACGCGCGCCGATTGCGAAGCCGTGCGCGGCGTCGCCGTGGATGGCGTCATGCAGGTGCTGCTCGACCGCGGCCTCGTGAAGATCGCCGGCCGCGCCGAAGTGCCCGGGCGCCCGCTGCTCTATTCCACGACCGAATATTTCCTCCAGCACTTCGGCCTGAAAACGACCGACGAA
>Ga0209181_10012284_pt1 | contig 10856 bp, 10 predicted proteins | sample MAT05_FD_187208 | JGI IMG/M metagenome (GOLD analysis project Ga0209181, IMG submission 187208) | Freshwater microbial communities from Lake Fryxell liftoff mats and glacier meltwater in Antarctica - MAT-05 (SPAdes) (version 2) | ecosystem: Environmental > Aquatic > Freshwater > Ice > Liftoff...
CGGCAAAGTGCTGCCGCTCAAGATCACGACCAAGTGACAGCTACGGCTTCTTGGCGTCGGCCACAGGCGACTGCGGCGCCAACGCACCGCGCAGACCCGGGTCGAAGCCGGCGCCACTGTCGACTGGACGCGTCGGCAGCGATTTGAGCGGCTCGCCGCCCTCCATGAACTTGGCCTCGGTGCGAGCGTTCGATGCACTTCCAGGCGTTCGAGGCTCGCCGGGCGTCGCGCTTCCATCGCTGCCACACCCGAGCGCGATAGTCACGAGAGCGAATAGCCCAACGGGTGACGAACCTTGCGTCGCAAGCCCCACGCGGCCACTTTCCTGGCGGAGTGGCGACGTCCGGATGCTCCGAGCAAGTACGCCATGAGAACCGGCTCGACCGCAATGGCACTCGCAGTCCTCCGGCCCCGGCGGGCCGCCGCAGCAATAGCTCTTGGGCGACCCAACCAGGAACAAGCTGCACGGCATCACGCTCGAGATGCTGGTTACCGAGTTAATGCAATAGTATGGCTGGCCCAAGCTCGCCGAAGGGGTCGCCATTCGCTGCTTCACGCACGAGCCCAGCATTGGCTCCAGCTTGAAGTTCTTGCGCCGTACCCCGTGGGCCCGCGAAAAGGTCGAGAGTCTCTATCTCTTCATGCTGCGCGAACGCGCGCGTCAGGCGAGTCGAGGTGGCACCCGACGAGGGCGTCACTGAGGAAAGCGGGCTCGCAGCCGATGGTGAGTCCTGGCGCGAACCGGAGCTTGCGCGGCGTCTGCCCGAGGTAGCCGCTGACGAGCGCTGAGGTTCCTGTGAGCGGCGTTACCCTCGCGACAGAACGTCAACGTCCGCGATGTCCTGCGGGCGACCGGCCGCGCGCTTGTTCTTGAGCAGCGCTTCACGCCCGATCACGGCGATGCGGCGACCGTCGAGCGTGAAGGCATCACCCGCACCGACGACCTCGTCGAAGTCCACCGCGGCGATACGGTTGATGATGTCGATCCGCACGGGCGCCACGCCCACTTGCAGGACTCCGTCGTAATCCATGAAGTCGGCTTCCGAGACGTCGAAAGCGTGGAGCGGCGCTCCAAACGCAGCGAGCGCAGCATATACGCGTCTCGCGTTGCTCGCCGAAGGGCGCACCAGGATATCCATGTCCTTCGTCGCGCGCGGGTGCCCATGAAATGCCACGGCGTATCCACCCACCACTGCGAACTCAGCCCCCGCGTCGGCGAGCTCGATCAGCATGTCGCGAAAATCTTTCGGCAGATCCATCAGATGCCGGCCGGCGGACGCGGCACGAAGACATAGGGCGTGTCCGCGCGACTGTACCGAGGAAATGGACGCCCGCTCAAACTCCACGCCGCACGCGTGAGCTCCACGGCGAGGAATAGGGCGGCATCACCGCTGATCGGTCCCGGCGCCTGCTCATCGGCGTCCAGCGTGGTGCGACGCAAGGTGATGCGCCCTCGTCGCTCGGCAGCGCGTTCACGGCGCGCTTCATCGGCATCTCCGTCGCCTGGCTCCATCGCCCGTCGATCGTAGCAAGAACCAGCGTACAGCGATGATGATGCTCACTTCGGTGGTCGGCGGGCGGCGGCTGCTGATCCTGCGAATCCGCAGCCCCGGTCGAAGAAGCACCCTTTTCTCCGTGCCTCGGCGCTTCCGCGCTTCTGTGTTCCTTCGGCAAGCTCCGCCCCCGTCGACGCCAGCCCCCGAGACGCGCAGCCTGGGCTGCAAAGCAGCTGCCGTCGGGGCTTCAGAAGCTCACCGGCGGCTCGGGGCCGGCTGGCGGCGTTTGGGTCGGCGACGGCGACTATTGCCGCCCAGGCAGCTGCAGCGAAGTGTTCTCCAAAGAAGACAGCGAAGCGTTCATCGGCTCGCTCGGTGGGCTGCCGCTCGGACCTGGTGGGCGACAAGGTCGTCTCTGTGTGGGGCGCCAAAAAGGGCAGCGGTCTGCTCTTGCGCATCGCGACGCTGGGCGACAAAAGCGCAGCAGTCGAGCTGTTGGTCTCCGAAAAATCAGACCCAAAGCGGTGGAACCTCGCGGGGGTCTACGGCGACGCCACCGGCGCCACCGTGCTGGCAGAAGTCGAGCAGCGCGTGATCGGCGCGCGCGTGACGGCCGACGGCAAAGTGCTGCCGCTCAAGATCACGACCAAGTGACAGCTACGGCTTCTTGGCGTCGGCCACAGGCGACTGCGGCGCCAACGCACCGCGCAGACCCGGGTCGAAGCCGGCGCCACTGTCGACTGGGCGTGTCGGCAGCGATTTGAGCGGCTCGCCGCCCTCCAGGAGCTTGGCCACCGCGGGCTCGCTGGGCGCGAGACCCATCTTCTCCGGCGACGAAACCGAAGCAGTGGACGCGCCCGATGCTGCTTGCGCAACACTGCCCGAGGGCTTCTGTGTCGCCGTATTGGTCGGCTTGGTAGAAGCGTCGGTCGGGCCGGGGCCGCTGGCCTCGGAGCCACAACCGATGCTGAGCAGCGCGACGAGCGCAAATGCAAATCGCAGCGTGCTCACTTCGCGCCCCCCTTGCCCGCCGACGGCGAGAGCAGCTTGCTCACGAACTTGGTCGTCTTCTCGCGAGATGCGGCAGGGACGCCGTTCTCGGGGAGAAACACGACGTCGCCATAGCCTTGTCGGGTCGTCTTCTGATCTTCGAGCGGCTGCACGAAGTAGGTCTTCTTGTCGTCGATCAGCTTCTTGTCGTCGCCTTCGAGCTGGGCGGTGATCTGCGAGGCCGACACGCCGTCGCGCCGCCAACCCTCCGCGAATGGCTGCACCCACACGTCTTTGCCGGCCTCTTTCGTGAGCGCGACCGGCACCAGCGCCTCGGGCGAAACCAGCCACAACGCAACGGCGCGTTTGCCGCGCGGCTCGGCGTCTGCAGAGTGAGTCGGTTCGCGATAGGGGTAGTACGGCACCGGCGTCTTGAAGCTGATGCGAACCGTCTCGGCCTTGAGCGCGTCGTCGTCGGTCTTTTCTTTGGAGGGCTCGTAGCGAAAGGCGACATAGAAGAACTCGCGCTCGACATACTCGGCGAGCCACTTGTCGTTCTCCGGTGACGAGCCGAGCTTGTTGTCTCTGAGCCACTTGTCGAGAGCGGACGCGTCGGTCGCCTTCAGCACGAAGGCGGTGAAGCTGCCGATGCGCTTGATGTCGAGGATCACGACCTTGGGTGCGCCACCGAGAGCGCCGGGCGGGCCACCACCGCGCGAGCCTTCACCTTTGTTCTGCCGCGGCGGCGCGAAAGGAAACGCCGCCTCCAGCTTGTCGAACGGCGAGGTCTTGACCTTGAAGACCTCGGGCTTAGTCGGCGTCGGCACAACGAAACCAAAGGTCTCGCGGCCGCCTTTGAACGCGACCTCGCGAATGAAGTGCTCGGTCTCTGTCGCCGGGTCGTGGATGATCAACACCCGCTCGAACGACAGCGACGGTGCTCGCTTCAACGCTTGCGGTCGGAAGAAGGCGCCGCATGCGGCAGCGTTCGGGCTGGGCACGCCGGCCAAGCCGAGCGCGAGCGTGCCGAGACAAACCAGGTTGCGAAGGGCGCGGGATTTCATCGAAGCGGGAGGCTAACACCCTCGCGCTCCGTGCCTGGATGAGCAATCGCGAGCGCCGTCAAGAAGCCAGTCACTGCGCCGACGAAATGCGCAAAGAAGCTTATCTGCGGAATGTTGAAGTCGACGATCGTCTGCAGCACGATCACCGCCACGAACAGGTAGAGCCGGCGCTTGGCGACCAGCGCCTTCTCGCGCCGATAGCCTCGCAACAAGATCGCCGCCGACGCGCCGACCAAGCCCATGATGCAGCCGGACGCGCCCACCACCAGATCCATATCGGTGCGGAAAAAGTGTTCACGCGCCAAGATCAGCAGGCCGCCGACGATGCCTGACGTGAGGTAGAGCGCGACGAAACGCGAGCGACCCAGCGCGCGCTCGACGAAGGGACCGATCGCCAGCAAACCCAGCGCGTTGAACGCGAGGTGGGTCACGCCGAAGTGGAGGAACATGAACGACGCGAGGCGCAGCCACTCGTGTTGCTGCAACACCGCCGACGGCTCGAGGGCGCCGAGGCGTGACAGCGTGAGGTAGTCGGTGCTGCCGCCCGCTGCGACCTCGACGAGAAACACCGCGCCGATCGCGAGTGTGAGCGCCCAGGTGGCCAGCGGGCGCTGCGCGCGCTTGCTTCCAGTCAGGAAGCGCCGCTCGATATCCAGGTGGTGCTCGATGCGATCGAGCAGCGCGGCGTGGCGGGGGCTCGGCGCGCCGCGCGCGAGCTCGGCCTGCACACGGATGCGTGCCAACGCCGCTGTCCGCACGATCACGTCGCTCGATTCTGCCAGCTCGAACAGCGCCTCGAGCGCGCCTTCGCGGCCGCTCGCCAGCCCCGCAGTGGCCAGCCAAAGCGCCTTGGAGGCCGGCGCAAAGTCGACGAACTGCGACCCGAGCATCGCCTCCACGGCACCCTCGCGTCCGGCGATCGCGAGCACGGTCAAGCGCGTCGTCTGACGCGCGTAGGCGTACACGGCGCCGTCGAGCACCATGCCCAGCCGGCCGTAACGCTCGAGGGCGCGGTCGCGTTTGCCCGTCTCCCAATCGAGACGAATCACGAGTGGCAACAGCGACGGGTTTTGGCGGATGGCGCTGTCGGGTAGCGCCTCGATCAGCTCGTCGATCTCGTCGTAACGACCCTCGAGCCGTAACAGCGCGAGCGTCTCTTCCAGGAGCGGGTCCGACCCACCAGCGGCGCTGCGCCGCTTTTGATCTGCCAGCCGCGCCAGCACCTCGATCGCTTCTGTCTTGTGACCGCGTTGCTCGAGCGCGTGCACCCGCCAGCGCTCGACCTGCTGGCGCAACGCAGCGGTGGGGTGAAGCGCGTACACCACCCACGCGACGCGGGCAGCGAGGTCGTAGCGCAGCTTCTCCATCGCCAGCTGGATCACGCGCGACAGCAGCATCGGCGCCCAACCGAACAAGAACCACACGCCGAACGCGGCGGTGCCCATCCAGGCGCGAAAGAACACGCCGCCGAGGGCCAAGGTCACGAACACGAGACCGGCGACAGCCAGCCAATCGAACGCCAGCGGGCGACTTCGAAGCGAGCGCACGGTGATCGCGGCGGCAGAGATGATCGCTAGAAAGAAGAGCGGCGTGTCGAGATCCATTTGGGGGCGCCGACTCCAGAACCGTAGCTCGAGCTCGCTCGCGGTCGACTAAGTCGGTCCAAGTCCTGCTTACGGCTCGCCTTTGCCGCCGAGAGATCGCCAGAGCTTGCAGCCGTCTTCGTCCTCACCGTTGCATGCCTTGCGGGAGAGCGCGAGCCGGCGCTCTTTCTCCGATTTCGGTAGCTGCATCGCCAAAAGGTAGCAGCCGAACGCATCGTCAGCAGCGCACGCTTTCTCGAGGGGCTCGCTGGCGCGGGGGGGATCGTTGGGATCGGCGCTGTCGAGCAGCGCGCTCCCGTAGAAGGTGCAGCCGCGTCCGAGGCCGGTCTTGCATGCAGTTTCGAACAACGAGACCGCTCGCGTGAGGTCGGATTTACCGGGCGCGCCTTCCGACAGCATCATCCCGAGCCAGACGCAGCCGCCCTGATCGTTCAGCTTGCAAGCCTGCTCGAACAGCGCGAGCGCTCGGGTCTCGTTCTTGGGCACGCCGTGCGCCAAGAGGTGCGCTTGGCCGAGGTCGCTACAGCCCCCGGCAAAGTTTTGCTTGCAGGATATGTCGAACAGCTCGAGCGCCGCCTTCTCGTCCTTGGGCAGGTACGTGCCATTCAATTTGTAGCGCCCGAGCCAGCTGCAGGCGCGCGCCTCGCCAGCTTCGCACTGGCTAGCGAGGCGACGCGCCCCGGCGTCCGGCGCGGCGACCATGGGGCTGCCTTCGATCTCGGAAACGGCGAGGTAGGTGCAGCCGAGCGCAGCCTGCGAGTCGCACGCGCGCCGATACAGCGTGGTGGCTTTCAGGACGTCTTTTTCGACTCCTACACCCGTCTCGTAGAGAACCCCGAGGAACGCGCAGCCGCTGAGCTGCGTGTCGAGCTCCCACGGTCGCGAGCTGTCTTGTCCTGGTGGGTAACAGCCTTTCTGGTACATGCGAGCGGCAGCGGCAGCGTCCTTCGGCACTGTTCTACCCTCCTCGTAGAAGGTGCCTGCATGCGCGCAACCGCTGGGCTCGCCTTGCGCGCACGCCCTCTCCGAAAGTGTGCGCGCTCGCTCGAGATCGATCGCGATGCCCGTGCCCTCTTGTAGCGCAATGGCCAGACTGACGCAGCCGGACTGCTCGCCGCCGTTGCACGCTTGCTCGTAGAGCGAGCTTGCGCGCTGCAAATCGAGCGGCCCGCCTTCACCGCGCTCCCACAAGATGCCGACGTTTCCGCAGCCGAGCATGGCGCCCTGGTTGCAGCCACGCTCCGAGAAAGCACGCGAACGAACAAAGTCTCGCACCTCGATGGGGCCGGACGAATGGAAGCTTCCGGCGCGCACGCAGGCATCGCGCGACCCGTTGTCGCAAGCCTTTGCGTAGAGGAGCCCAGCTTGGGCGAAGTCTTGCGGCACCCCTTTGCCGTACTCGTGCGCGACACCGAGCCAGTGACAGGAGTCGGCGTCGGGCTTGCCCTTGCGCGGGTCGCAAGCGGCGGCGCAGGCTTCGGTGTCGTCGATTGAGCAGGCTGTCTTGGCCCGATCGAGGGCCAGCTCCGCACCCAGCCGCTTCCCGAGCATCGCGACCAGCACACCGATGCCGATCACGCCGACCACTACCCCGCCCACGATCACCGCCGTGCGCCCGGAGCGCTGGGGGTTTCGCCGTGGCGGACCGGCTTGCCACTGTGGCCCCCACGGCGGCTGTGGTCCCCACGGTGGCTGTGGGGGCCCCCACGGTGCTGGCGGTTGCCCGGGCGGCGGATGGTTCATCGTACCGGAGCGAATCTATCGCTGCTGGTGCTCAGGGAACCAGCACGATCACAGGGTTCTCCGAGGCAGTCAGATGTACCGCAGCATTTCAGAGACTATTGGCTTCGCTGACGCGTCTCGCCCGCCCGCTGCGGCCTCGCGCGTCCCACCCGTGGTGCGACATGCTGCGTCGCGGAGCAGCGAGCCTCTTCAGTTACATGTCTCATTGCAGCAGTCGCCGTCCGGGTTGGCGTCGCACGGGTCCCAGTACTGAATGTCGCCCACTTCGAACTGCAAATCGGCGTCGTGCAGCTGATTGTTGCCGGTGCTGTCGAACACCTGCGCGCGCAGCAGCACGGCGGTGCCCTTCGGCAGCGGCGGCTCAGCCTCCTCGTCCCAGGAGAAACCGGGCATGCTCATCTGGATGCCGGCGGCTTGCGGCCAGTCGTCGCCGTAGAGCGGAGCGCTCGCTTCGTTGAGCTCGTACGTGCCGGGGATCATCTCTTCTGTTGTCGGATCGAGCAGCGTGTAGCGCACCAACACAGCAGAGCCGCAGTCGGTGCAACCGAGCGCCATCCACACGTGGTAGCCGCCTTGCGGGCCGGCCATCATCGGCAAGATCTGACCTTGCTCGACGGACTCGAAGCAGAGCTCACCGGTGCCGACCGCGAAGCTCGGGGCGTCGGCAGGCGGGCTGCAATCTTCCGGCGAAGGGCCCTCGCTCTCGCACGCCAACAAGATGCAAGCAGCGGACAAGCAGCCCGCAACGTTCAGGTACGAAGCAAAAGTCATGATCTGCTGCCTTCAGCACATGTGGTGCCAAGCGGCGCGGCTCGATTTGGTGGCGAAATCGCCAGCTTGCGCACCCGCGCTGTGCCGCCGTGTGCCTCCCACTCGCGCGCATTTCCCGATCGGAGCGCGCGGTTCGCGGAGTCCAAGGCGTCCACCAGCGCTCGGTCGCTCGATAGGCCATGCCTATCGAGACGAAAGGATCAACGTGTTTGGTCGACCGCCGAGCAAGACGAGGGTTGGCCCATGTCCAACGAAGCGAACTGTCCGTTCCCGGCCGGTAAACACGTCGCAACGACGAACGCTGCGTGGTGGCCCGAGCAGCTCAACCTCAAGATCCTGCACCAGCACGGTGCTCGCTCGAACCCCATGGGCGGCGCGTTCAACTACGCCGAGGAGTTCAAGAGCCTCGATCTCGATGCCGTGATCAAGGACCTGCATGCCTTGATGACGGATTCGCAAGACTGGTGGCCCGCGGACTACGGGCACTACGGGCCCTTCTTCATCCGCATGGCCTGGCATTCAGCGGGCACGTACCGCATCCACGACGGTCGTGGCGGCGGCGGCAGTGGTGCGCAGCGCTTCGCGCCTCTGAAGCTGGCCGGACAACGTCAGCCTCGACAAGGCACGCCGCCTGCTATGGCCGATCAAGCAGAAGTACGGCCGCAAGATCTCCTGGGCCGACCTGATGATCCTCAGCGGCAACGTCGCGCTCGATTCGATGGGCTTGCAGACCTTCGGTTTTGGCGGCGGCCGCGCGGACATCTGGGAGCCGGAAGAGGACATCTACTGGGGTCCAGAGACCAAGTGGCTCGGCGACGAGCGCTACAGCGGCGATCGGGAGCTCGCCAATCCGCTGGGCGCCGTGCAGATGGGGCTGATCTACGTGAACCCGGAAGGCCCCAACGGTAATCCGGATCCGGTCGCGTCGGCGCGCGACATCCGCGCGACCTTCGCCCGCATGGCCATGAATGACGAAGAGACCGTGGCGCTCGTCGCCGGCGGCCACACCTTCGGCAAGTGCCATGGCGCCGGCGATCCGGCGGCCTACGTCGGCCGGGAGCCAGAGGGCGCGGACATCGAAGATCAGGGCTTCGGCTGGAAGAGCAGCCTCGGCACCGGCAAGGGGGTCGACACCATCTCCAGCGGCATCGAGGGTGCTTGGACCCCCAACCCGATCCAATGGGACAACGGCTACTTCGAGACCCTGTTCGGCTACGAATGGGAGCTCACGAAGAGCCCCGCCGGCGCCCAGCAATGGAAGCCGACGGACCCCGCGGCGGCGACCACCGTCCCCGACGCACACGATCCGACCAAGCGCCACGCTCCGATCATGACCACAGCCGACTTGGGCCTTCGCATGGACCCGATCTACGAGAAGATCTCGCGGCGTTTCATGGCGAACCCGCAAGAGCTCGCCGGCGCCTTCGCGCGTGCTTGGTTCAAGCTCACGCATCGCGACATGGGCCCCTGCCCCGCTACCTCGGCCCACTCGTGCCAAAAGAAGAATTGATCTGGCAGGACCCGGTTCCCGCTGTCGACCACCCCCTGATCGATGCGCAAGACATCATCGCGCTGAAGGGCATGATCCTCGCGTCGGGCCTGTCCAATACCCAGCTGGTCAGCACCGCCTGGGCGTCGGCCTCGACCTTCCGCGGCAGCGACAAGCGCGGCGGCGCTAATGGCGCGCGCATAAGGCTCGCGCCGCAGAAAGATTGGGAGGTCAATCAACCGGCCGAGCTGGCGAAGGTGCTCTCCAAGCTCGAGACCATTCAGCAAGACTTCAATGGCACTGCCGCCGGCGGCAAGAAGGTCTCGCTCGCGGATCTGATTGTGCTCGGCGGCTCAGCGGCAGTCGAGGCAGCCGCGAAGAAGGCAGGTCACGATGTGACAGTGCCATTCGCGGCGGGCCGCACGGACGCCTCGCAAGAGCAGACCGACGTGGAGTCGTTCGCCGTGCTGGAGCCGAAGGTCGATGGCTTTCGCAACTACGCAGTGAACGGTCGCGAGGCACTCGCCGCCGAGCTCTTGATCGAGAAGTCCCAGCTCTTGAAGCTGAGCGCCGATGACGGTGCTGATCGGCGGCATGCGCGCCCTCGACGCCAACGCCAATCAGTCCAAGCTAGGCGTGCTCACCACGCGCCCCGGCACGCTGAGCAACGACTTCTTCGTGAACCTCCTCGACATGAGGACGAAATGGCAGAAGCCCGGCAAAGACGAGGGCGTGCTGGAGGGTCGCGATCGCACGACGAGCGCCGTCAAGTGGACGGCCACCATTGCCGATCTCATCTTCGGCTCCAACGCCCAGCTGCGATCACTCGCGGAGGTCTATGCGAGCGGCGACGCCGAGAAGACGTTCGTCCGCGACTTCGTGGCGGCCTGGATCAAGGTCATGAACAACGACCGCTACGATCTCACGTGAGCGCGCTCGACCAGCTCATTGCGACCTACAGCGAGCAATACCCCGGAAACGATGCCGGCAAACCTGCGCTCTCGTAGGGAGAAGGCCAGGCGCCATACGGGTTCGCGGCGAAGAATGCGGCCACGCTGGGCGCTGCATCGAGAGGGATATCGTGGCCCATGCCGTGGTCGCAGATGGCTGCGAAATGGCCATCGTCTTTCAGGGTGGAGTAGTAAGTCTCGCTCGCGGCTTGGAAGTCGACTCCGAATACGCTGTCGCTCGAACCGCCGTGAAAGATCAATGCGGCGAACTTGTTCGTCGGGTCGGTGCTGGTGGCGCTGAAGCCGGCCGGGAGCCCACCGGAGTAGGTCGACACGCTGGCGACGTAATCAGCGCGCGCGAAGCCGAAGGCTGTCGTCTGCAGCGCGCCCGCGCTCATGCCCATGCTGTGAATGTGTCGTGCGTCGATCATGCCGGCTTGGGCGAGGCAGCCGACGATCTCATCGGCCAGGAGAAAGTCGTCTTGCTTGGCGCTCTGGTTCACGATGAACCATTCGAACTGGCCCGCCGTCGAATCCGAATAGGGTGTTGCCACGATGCCGCCCGCGGCCTTGATGTCCGACAGCGTCGCGCCCAGCGAGTACGCAGCTTCGATCGGGGAGCTGCCAGTCGCGTGCCAGTAGATGATCAGGCTCGAGCTAGTGTCGGGTGCGCCGCCGAGGGCGAGCTTCACCTGGCGCGGAGGCATTCCAGCTGGAGCAAAGGTCACGTCGACGTCGACGATCGCCGG
>Ga0209181_10012288_pt1 | contig 10853 bp, 13 predicted proteins | sample MAT05_FD_187208 | JGI IMG/M metagenome (GOLD analysis project Ga0209181, IMG submission 187208) | Freshwater microbial communities from Lake Fryxell liftoff mats and glacier meltwater in Antarctica - MAT-05 (SPAdes) (version 2) | ecosystem: Environmental > Aquatic > Freshwater > Ice > Liftoff...
GCGGCTCGGGGGGCTCTGTGCGGGTGGGCGGGGCGGCGGGGGGGCGGAGCGAGGCGGAGGTGGTGGGGTGCTCATGAATCTGGATCTTGCAGCGGCTGCGAAAACGTGTGGAGCCGCGCGCGTGAGCGAGCGGACCCGAGCCGCGCGCGTGAGCGAGCGGACCTCGTCCCTACGGCTCTGGATCAGGCCGGGGAGCATGCGTGGGAGTGACGCCCGAGCGCTTCGGCACCGATGCGGCGGATGCAGATGGGGGGCTCATAAATCTTACCCTGGCCCGAGGTTTCCTCGCGTGCGCGCTCTTGGGCGGGCGCGGCAGCGAGGCGCGATCGCTTCGGTCGCGTCGAGCGGATGCCGATCGCGCGCTCATAAATCATAGCCGGTCGCGAGACTTCCTCGGGAGAGAGCGGATCGGGCGCACGTCAGGGCGTCGGCTCTCGTTCCTCTCCTACAATTTCCATGCGGAGCCGGTCGGAGGAGACGCGCGCAACGTTCGCCGGGACGCGACGCGCCTCGCTCGCCGCAGGAGATCATCGACGTCCTGGATCGCGTCGTCACCGATCCGAAGCAGCCGCTCCGCGACGCCGCGCGCGAACCTCACACCGAAGGACGCGCGCCGTCGCGTGCCGGCGCTCATGGCGTCGCTTCTCCACGGCGCCGGGCGACGACTGCTGGAGTGGGCTCGTTTGCGGACGAACGACCTGGACTTCGAACGGCTCGAAATTGTCGTGCGCGATGGCAAGGGGGCGAAGGATCGGATCACCATGGTGCCGCAACGGAGGGTGGATCGGCTGCGCTCGCACCTCGACGGGGTTCGCGAGCTGCATGCACACGACGTCGCGGCGTGCCCGCAGCAGGACTGTCGCAGCGAGCGAGTTGCCACACGCTCAGGCACAGCTTTGCGACGCATTTGCAGGAGGGCGCGTACGACATCCGCACCCTTCAGGAGCTACTCGGGCACCAGGACGTGAGCGCGACGATGATCACCACGCACATGCGGAGCCGCGGGGGCCTCGGGGTGCGGAGTCCGCTGGATGGTGTGCTGGGTCGACGTAGCGGTGGGGCGTGGGGGGCGTGGGGAGGGGTGAGAAGAGGTAAGTGAGATCGGGTCGGGAGCACGGGGATCGGCAGACCTGCCAGAAGGGTTTATGGCCGTGGGGAGTGCCGGGGATCGGCAGGTTTGCCTGAAGAGCTTGGGAGGTGAATCTGCTTGCGGATTTGCGGCGTTTGCTGGAGCATCGCCCGGTGCTGGGTCGGTGGTCTGGTTCGGGGCGGCGCGCTCGGCTGGGCTGCCGAGCGCGGGAGGAGGCGGGATCGGTTGGTCTGTCTATTACGGGAGAACTGGGCTCGGCAGGTCGGCTGAGCACTCGTTCGGCGGACGGTTCGCGAGGCCGAGCGCGGTGCCGGAACCTGCGACCGGACGCCACCCACCAGGACAGTGTTGACGAAAGCGCCCCGCGGTGCGATGGTCGCGGGGCGCAAGCGCTCAAGGAGGACAAGGGATGGCTACGGCGAAGGACCTGAGAGAAGCGTCCGCGGCCGCGGATAGTCTGCAAACGAGCTCATTGATGAACGACGCTGCCCACCTTGCGGCCGACAAAACTCGCGCCGAAATCGCCAAGATAAATGCAGAAGTCGCCTCTTTGCGCTCACAACAGCAGGCAGCGTGGGCAAGAACGGCCACGGTGGCACTCGGCCTTTTGGCGTTGATCTTCGGCCTCTTTAAGACGGTCGCGGAAGTCGCCATGACTGCCCAATCGATTCGACAAGCACAAGAGGCGTCAAAGCGACAAAATGATGCAACGGCAAGCGAGATTGGCGCTCGCGCGGAAGCGACTCGCTTGGCTGACACGGCGGAACTGCGCTTGAAGGAGTCATCTCGAAGTGAAGTCGACATGAAGGTGTTGAACGTCTATGTAAATGACGTGCTACCGCGCGTGTCGGGAACGAGTGGCTATCATATGTCTGAGCGTTGTCTCGAAGAGCAGTTGCACAACAAGGTCGACCCGAACGAGGCTGGACTTCGTTGTGCCGGTCCGGTTCAATTGCCCAGAGCCGCCCAGGTCGCAGCTTACTTTGCAGCAGTGTCTATGGCCCGCCGCTATCCGATGCTTTGTGCCGCAACCCAGGCAGCTATCGGAAACCAGCGTCAAGACTCTGTTGCAGTTGAGGCATTGTCCCTTCTTGGAACTTGTCCCACCAACTGACTAACGGAGTGCGTCGACGGTATGGAGGAGAGACATCGCTTATCAAACATGTGATGTGATTCTGGGAAGCTACCGCGTCGACTACGTGCGGCGCAGAAGGAGACGGTACCAATGGCAGCAAAAGACGGATGGTGGATCAGCGTTCACACTGATAAGACGGAGTGCTCCTCGATTACGTTCCAGATTGGAACTGACGGCAACAACCGGCAGGATTGGACGACATGGCACTCGGGTGAGCCCACCGAGTTCGATGTTCCGATTGGGTACCGCAATGTCTGGAGTCTCTACATTCACGCGACGGCGAACCCGGGTGGCAAGAACGCGTGGTTCTGCATGATGTACCAGGGCAACGGCGTGAAGCACTTCGACTTCGACGGCGATGAGGACCACAAGAAGGACCAAGGAGATCGCGATGGCGAGTGCTGAGATGCGGCAACGCGCCGGGGTGGCGCGCGGCGCACTGCACGCGCGCCTTCCCAGCGCCGCCGAACGAGGCGTTGCACCCGACGGCGCCCGGCCTTGATGGTTGGATCGGTAGCGCGAATCTGGAGCCTGGCGCGACATGGAACGGCGGTGACCGGGCTCCGCGGGTGAACGCCGATGCGTTGGGCGGACGGGGTGGTGGATCGAGTGGGGACCATGTCCCAAGGCTCGCAAGGAGTGTGTCATGAATCCCATCACGTGTGCGGCATGTGGTAAGCAAGCTCCCCCGGCCGAGTCGTGGCCGGATGGCTGGATGGGGGTCGCGGCCGATGGAACGGTCGTATATCCCGTCGGCACTGGCGCGTTCACGGCCGAGGGCAACGTTCCGGCTTCGAGTGCCGGGAACGAAGCGGTCTGTTCGGATGCGTGCCTCGGAGAGGTGCGTGAGCGTCGAAAGAAGCCGACCACGTAGAGTTCAACGAGCGCAGCCCTACGTGGCCCAACTCACGCCATGGGGCGGACCGCAAGCGCGGGCAATGCTGGTGACGGGTGTGCCGATCCGCGCTCTGCTCGGCGGATCGTCCCGCATTGGCCAGGAGGCGCCCCTCCGGAACAGCTTGGGGCTCCCGTGGCCTACCCGGAGCGAACTGACCCGGGTTGAGGCAGCGAGAGGTTGTGGGCCGCCCGGCGGCCGGTTCCTCTGACTGCGGGAACTTGACCGCGCAAAGTTGCCCCCGTTAGGGTCCGTTCATGCCGACGCTGGAACACAACGGGCTGGTGGAGATGTTCCGCGAGAACCCGTCTCTCGCACCGCACCTGATCGAGAAGCTGTTCCACATCAAGCTCCCGTCCCACGCCTCGGTGAAGGTGGTCGAGTCGTCGCTCGATCAGATGATCCCGATCGAGTTCCGCGCCGACCTGGTGCTGGAGCTCTTGGATGAGAAGGGGGCGCCAGTCCTCGTCATCGTTCTGGAGATGCAGCGCGACGAGGATCCGGACAAGAAGTACTCGTGGCCGGTGTACGTCACGGTCGTGCGCGCCAAGAAGCGCTGCCAGGCGATCGTCCTCGTGGTGGCGACCGACGAGAAGGTCGCCGCCTGGGCGGCGGAGAAGATCGACGTGGGCCTGGGGCTCAGCACTGTGCAGCCGCTGGTGCTGGGCCCGGCCGTCGTGCCGCAAGTGACGGACCCCGTGGAGGCGGAGAAGGAGACGGAGCTGGCGATCCTGTCGGCCGTGGCCCACGGCAACGGGCCGAACGGGCTCGCCGTGGTGACGGCGGCGCTGACCGCGCTCGGGCGGCTGGACCAGGAGCACGCCGCAGTGTATTTTCAGATCATCTACAACGCGTTGCGCGATCCGATGCGGCGGGCTCTGGAGGCACTGGTCATGGAACGGCAGACCGAAGGCAAGGCAACTTTCCCCCCGTTCGCGCAGCAGATCTTCGATCGCGGTGAGCTCAGGGGCCGCACGGAGGAAGCTGCGCGCGCAGTGCTGACCGCGCTCCGTGTTCGCGGCATCTCGGTGCCAGACGAGTCACGCGAACGCATCCTCGCCCAGAAGGATCCAGAGCGCCTGGAACGCTGGCTCGAGAAGGCCATCGTCGCCGCCTCGGTCGCCGAGGTGATCGACGATCCAGGCCGAGCAGCCTGACGGGAGCGAGCCGCCCAACCCGGCAATGCACTCGACGGCGCTCCGCGCCGCGAGTGATTGCCATAACGTTGGACAGGTATGCGAAGAAGAGAAGTAATTAGGAAACTGGGTTCTCGCGACGGTTGGACGCGCTCCGGGCCGATTTGGTATTCGCGGCTTCTGGCAGGCGTCCGAGAATCCACCCGGGTTCTCGCGACGGTCAGCGCAAATCCAGGCGACTTGGCACCCGATGTTGCCAATCCTCGGCACTTTCGAGCGCGAGGCCGCACGCGCGATAGAGGAGACGCATGAGCGCACCGCCTGACTTCGAGCTCCGGCACACCATCACTTTATCGGACACGGTCCTCGCGCTTGCGCTTTCGCCCGACAATCGGTGGCTGGCGACGACCGCCTACGACAAGAAGCTCCGCGTGCGCGATGCGCAGACGCTCGCCGAGGTGAAGGCTCTCCACGTCGGAACGTTTCCGCGAGCGCTCGGATTCTCACCGAACTCGCAGATCGTAGTCGCCGCCAGCGGCACGATCACGGCTTGGGAGACGAGCTCCTGGAAGAAGGTGCAGGGCTTCAAGGGACACAGGCGCGAGATCGCGCGCGTCGCCTTCTCGCCCGATGGGACGCAACTCTACAGCGGCGGACGCAGCGACGTCACGCCCTCGGACGATACCGTGCGCACTTGGGAGGTCGCTACGGGTGTGGAGCTTCGGCGCTGGAACGCGTTCGGCAGCGTCTCGGCGCTCGCCGTTTCTCCGGACGGCGCCTCGCTCGCCGTGGCTACGGAGAGTGGGCGGACGATGTTGCTCGATGCCGCGACCAACGCCGAGCGCTGGACGAGCCCCGAGGAAGCGAGGACCAACGCGCTGGCCTTCACAGGGGACGGTCAGCTCCTGGGCACCTGTCATCATGCCCTCCTCTTCGACTACGATCTTGCCACCGGGGCACAGCGCGAGATGGTGCCGAGGTCACGCTCCGGAATGGCGCTTGCGGTCTCCAGCGACGGCGCGACCGTCTTCGTCGCCTCAGCGCACAGCGGCGATCCCGAAGGCGGCTTCCTCTGCGCGGTCGACCGTGCGAGCCGCAGCGTCGTGTGGCGGAGATCGCTCGGCACGACGATTCCTCGCGGCGTCCAGATCTCGCGCGACGGGGCGCGCTTGTACGTCGTCCACACTCAGCCCGACCGCATCCTCGTCTACGAGCGTTCATGACTGGCGTCCAGTCGAGCACGACGACCTTTTGCTCACCTCGCCGAAAGAGGGTTAGCACCCGAGATCGAGATGAGGATTGGCGATGCTTGGCAGAAATGCGAGAACCCAGATTGACCAGTGCAATCACGAAAGAACTGTCCAACTCTGCATGCAGCCGACGGGCACTCCGCGCCCGCGGCTGATGCTGACGTTCGGCGGGCGGACCTCGTGCCGAGAGGACCAGCATCGGGTGGCACTTCGGTTTCGATCCAGGAGGCGGTGCTACCGAGGCGGTGCTCGCCGATGTCGATAGCGAAACGTCCCGCCTCCTGGCAGGGTAGCCGCCGTGACGATCACGCCGCACGACGCGCTGTTCAAGGCCGCGTTCACGAAGCTGCGCCACGCTCGGGGCTTGCTCCGAGCGCTGGTGCCGGCGCCTCTCGAGCGGCGCATCGCGTGGCCCAGTCTGCGCCTCGAGAGCGGCATCGTGGTCGGCGACGAGGATCTCGACGAGCAGCGGATGGACCTCGTCTACTCGGTCCGGGCTGGAGAGCGGCGCATGCTGCTCTACGTGCTCGCCGAGCACCAGAGCAAGGTCGACCCGTGGATGGCGTTCCGCCTACTCTGCTATATGGTCGCCATCTGGAAGGGCTTCCGCGCCCAGCACCCACGCGCGAAGAAGCTGCCGCCGATCTTCCCGATGGTGGTGCACCACAGCCCGACCGGCTGGACGGCGCCCGTCGCCTTCGAGGATATGCTCGACGCGGACGCCGATTTACTCGACGCACTCGGGCCGCACGTGCCGCGCTTCCGCTTCTTGCTGGACGATCTGTCCGCGCAGACCGACGCGGACCTGCGGGCACGGACCCGGATGACGGCCGGCGGACGCGTGGCGATCCTCTCGCTGAAGCACGGGCGGGGCCAGATCGCGGGTCGGATCCGAGTGCTCTCGCCGGACGGACGGGCACCTGCGGCTCGGGACGTGCTCGCGAGCGTTCTGCGGTATATTCTCGAAACGAGCCGGGCCGAGCCGGCCACCCTGCGCGAGCTTCTGGCCCGCGAGGTAGGCCGAGAGGCCGCGGAGGAGATCATGACGACCGCAGAGATGCTGAGGCGCGAAGGCGAAGCGAGGGGTAAGCGAGGAGCGTTGCTGCTCCAGCTTCGTCAGCGGTTCGGACCCGTTCCCGCGGCGACCGTCGCCCGCATCGAGAAGGCGAGCGCAGCCGAGTTGGACGCCTGGTTCACCCGGGTGCTGACTGCCTCGTCCCTCAATGATGTGCTCGCGGCGCGGACGAGACGTCGAGCGTAGGTAGTCTATGGTGCCGGATCGCGATCGCGTGGCCGCCGCCAGAAACGCCCTACCGGCGTGACGATGTCAACGACCGATCCTGGCGACCACCCGCCAATCTACCACCATTGACCCCGGAGCCATGTTGTGGCAAAAGCGATCTTCGTCAGTCTCAGTCGAACGTACCCGCAGCTCGCCGTTCGAACCCAAGATAGTCATGCGCTGCGCAACTGCACCTGTGCGTGGTGGAAGATCACTCCCGCGAGCGCAACCAAGGTGCGTTATGCGTTTGGCGTGTTCAAGGGTGATATCGTTTCCGCGTACCGCGTCGATCTTGAGGTGAACGATTGGCCGGTCATGCCTCGTAACGCCATCGCGGCAGGGCGGAGGTACATTCCAGCGAATCACCTGACGCCCGAGGAGTGGGAGTATGCGCTCAGGGCCACGCCTCCGACGATGTAAGGCGCGGTTCGATATGATGAGGTCGGTCTCGACGCGCAGGGAAAGATCGCAAAGATCGGGGCCTCGGAAGCGGCGCCCCCCCGTGATGACGAACTTGAGCCTGAGGAGTAGCCTGACAAGCCGCCGAACAAGCCGATGGAGCACGACGGGCGCGGCGCGCCCGCGGCTCATCGGCAGATCGTTGGGCTGGCGAGACTGAGGGGACCAGTCTAGGTACGACCGTCCGGATTCGGCGGTGACATCGGGGCTGGATAGTGCTACGTTCAGATCGTGCTATTCCTCGTAAACCACCCGCCTGACCCGCGCCCTGCGCTCGTTGTCGAGACGACGGCGCGCATTGATGCGGGGGTTATCGATCGCCTGAAGCAGAGGATGCTCGGCTTGGGTTGCCCGAACGGCCTCTTATTCGACCCGGACGAGTGCCTGATCCTGCGCGACACGTACAGCTCGCTCGAGGTCGATTCCCTTGAGGAGGACGGGCGCGTCGCGACTGACCGCCTGTTCGCGCGCATGCGCGCTCCCGGTCGCACGATCGATCAACGCGTGCTTGACTGGCTCCAATCTATGGCCGCTAGCTGGAACACCGCGCTGCCCCTCGATGGCGATGTCGCGGCGCCCTTCATCACGGATATCGTTCCCGCCGTTTCTGGATCATATATCCGCGAAGTTGCCTGATTCCCGACACGCGACAAGAACGATGAAACACGTCTTCGTCGAGACCAACTTCCTCATCGACCTGCTCCGCCCCTTCCCGTCGAAGGATGCCGAGCAGCTCTTCGGCCGCAACGACGGTGTGAACATGCGCTTGTACATCCCGTGGTGCTCGCGGTCCGAGGCATGGCGCACACTGAAGGACCGAATCATCAGTGAGGATCTGGGCTTCACCACGGCCATGATGAAATTTGCCGTGCGGCGCTGGCTCGCTGACAAGACCTCGTTCGACAAGCGAGAGATCGACAAGGTGCGGATCCTCGCCGATGCAGACCGCACGGCCGCGCTAACGTCACTCGAACAGCGCATACAGGAAGCCGTGGCAAAGATGGAGAGCATCGACCCCTCGCCCGCCGTCGTCGCGCGCACGCTGCAAGTCTTCAAGGTCAAGTCGCTCAAGCCGTTCGACGAGATGGTGCTTGGCGCGGTCCTCTCGAAAGCGACGGAACTGTACGCCGCCAACGAGCGCGAACTTTACTTCTGCGATCTCGATGCCGACCTGGCCGGCCAGCATCCTCCGCTCGTTGCGGAGTACCTGTCCTGCGGGCTCACTGTACGGCAGGATTTCCGCGTCCCTTGAAGCGACCCGTTCGCGGGAACGAGATGACGTGCATACTCCCCAATAGCCAGTGAGCAGCCCAACAAGCCGGTGCACCTGACAGCCGGCTGCGCCGGCCGCAGGTGACCGGCGAGCCGTTGGGCGGGCGGGCGTCCCGAACCATTGGTGAGTGCTCCGGCATCGGCGCCAGGACTGGGGGCTTCAGCGTGGCCAGTCGAACCGCGAACCCAAGGCGAGCCGTCGACCTGGCAACGTCTTGTGTCCGGCAAGAACGCATGGTAAAATTTGGTTATGCAAAGTGTCGAGGTGACCGCAAAATTGCTCGCCGGAGAGCACATCCGGGAGGATGCCGAAATCGAGCGCATCTTGTGGGCGCCCGCCGAGAACGAAGTGCGCCTGATTGAGGTGACCAATTCGGTCACGGATCGCGGTGAAGTTCTCCCGTTTCGATTCAGTCCTGATCCTCCCGAGGTTCCGTACTCATCGGTGGTCATCCTGCTTGGACCGGGCGACTGGGAGCGCATCAAGGCGCACGAGCTGGATCTGCCGGAAACTTTCGGCGGCCAACTCGAACAGATCTACTCGCGATAGGAGGCCGGCTCATGGCCTCTGAACGCGAATGGGCTACCGGCTATTACATGCAGGCGCTCGCGGACATGCGAGCAGCTCGCATCCTGCAAGGACAAGAGTCCTCCGTTCTCGCGATGCTTTTGCAGATGGTTCTCGAGAAGATCGCGAAAGCGGCGCTCCTACGCGGTGGGCAACTCACGATTGACAGAGCAAAAGGTAGCCATTCCGCCGCGAGCACGTTGGTCATCTGATCGGAAACAACAGCCGAATCTGCAAGCGCCTCGGCCTCGTGCCCGCGACGGTACGCAAACTTCTGGCTCCGGTAGTCGATCAACTGGAGAGAAGTCATCCGTCGCTGTCGCCAGTTGGGCCCTATCTTGAGTACCCATGGGAAGCGCCATCGGGAGAGATACAATGGCCGGCCGAGCATCTCGAGGTTGCACGGAGGTTTCGTCCGAAGAGCGTCGAAGGGCAACGACTCTTTGACCTGGCAGAGCGTCTCTGTGCACGCTTCGATCAAGCATTCCCGTGAATTGTGAAACTGCGGTGATGCCGCCCAACAAGCCGCTGCTGCAGACCGCGCTACGCGCGGCGGCAGACCGCCAAATCGTTATGCAGCCACCCGAGTGAGAGCCCGCACGTGACAAATCGAATCATCGGCTATGATCTGGCCCGCGCGCTCGCCGTCTTCGGCATGGTCGTGGTCAATTTCAAGACCGTGATGAGTGCGGAGCAGGGAGGCCCGGCATGGCTCGGCGGCCTGGTCGGGCTACTCGATGGCCGAGCGGCCGCGACCTTCGTAGTTCTCGCTGGAGTTGGTATCGCGCTGATCTCCAGAAAGGCACGTACTTCGCAGAACCGCGACCAACTTGCGCAGGATCGCCACACGCTACTCAAGCGCGCGCTCTTCCTTTTCGTCGTCGGGTTGCTCTACACGCCAATCTGGCCAGCCGACATCCTCCATTTCTATGGCGTCTACATTGCCGCGGCAGCGTATCTGCTCGGCACGTCGACACGTCGACTGTGGACCTACTGCGCGATACTCCTGCTGGCGTTCGTCGTCATGATCCTCGCGATGGATTACAGTCACGGTTGGGACTGGAAGACACTCAGCTATGACGGTCTGTGGACACCGCTGGGTATGGTCCGCCATCTGTTCTTCAACGGGTTCCACCCGGTCGTCCCCTGGCTCGCGTTCCTCTTGCTGGGTATGGTGATTGGGCGCCACGACATGAACGACCGTTCCGTGCGCAGGCGTGTGTTCATGTGGGGGGCGGGTGTGGCGCTTGCTGCCGAAGGCGTCAGTTGGCTTCTCATCCGTACCATCTCACGGGGATCCGGTCTCGAAGGCCAGGAAGTGGTTGCCCTGCTCGGCACAGGACCGATGCCGCCGATGCCCCTCTATATGCTGGCGGGAGCCGGCACCGCCAGTGCCGTTATCGCTGCCGCGGTTGCCTTGGGCAAACGGTATGAGAACGCGGCGTGGCTCCGCCCGCTCGTGGCGACCGGACAGCTCGCCCTGACGCTCTATGTCGGGCACGTGGTGCTCGGCATGGGCATGCTCGAAGCCATCGGTCGACTGGAGCACCAAACGCTGCCGTTTGCACTGCTAGCACCAAACGCCCCCGCAGCCGTTCGCGCTGTCGGAGTCGACTTCCCGCGCAACGGGCAGCACGGGTCGTGCGTCTGACAGCGGCTGAGACCTGGCGGCGAAGCCCATCACGACGTGACGTCCGGCGAGCCACGGCAGGGCGACCTCGGCAGCATTGAAACGTTGAAGCAGCGGGCGCAGCCAGGCTCGGCTC
>Ga0209181_10012296_pt1 | contig 10847 bp, 12 predicted proteins | sample MAT05_FD_187208 | JGI IMG/M metagenome (GOLD analysis project Ga0209181, IMG submission 187208) | Freshwater microbial communities from Lake Fryxell liftoff mats and glacier meltwater in Antarctica - MAT-05 (SPAdes) (version 2) | ecosystem: Environmental > Aquatic > Freshwater > Ice > Liftoff...
CCAAGCCGTCAACATGATGCTCGGCAACCTCAAGACCGCCATCGCTGGCACGTACCACGCGTTCCGCTTCGCCAAGTACGCACCGCGATACTTGGCAGAATTTCAGTTCCGCTTCAACCGCAGGTACCACATGAAGGAGATGTTGCCAGCCATGCTGCGCACCATCCTTGCGGCTCCGCCGTGTCCGCTGGCTGCGGTACGGGCGCCTGAGGTTCCTTGCTAATCAGGTCGCGCCTTGCATCGCATCCCAATCCAGCGGCCAAATGTCCAAGTGATTTCCTCACGAGCCCTGAGCGCTGCAACGGCTCAGGCCACCGCACCCCAGCGCCACCCGGGATTCACGGTGTTCCATCAGCAGCGCCCACCCCTAAGCTCTCCCGACCGTTTTTTGCGGCCACCCTTTGCGCAATCCACCCGATGGGTGTCGGCCGGCCAGCCACTTTCAAAGTACCGCCCCCATGAAACTCACCCTGCGCGCCTTTGCCGGCACTGGCCTGCTCGCGCTGACCGGCGCCTGGCCCGCGCTGACGTTCAAAATCGACTTCCTGGCCACCACCAGCGCGCAGGAACAGAAGGCTTTTCTGGACGCGGCGAATCGCTTGTCACGTTGCTGCATGACAACGTGACCATCAACCTGACCCAGGGCGCGGCCGCGCTGCGCTCTTGCATCTTGGCCCAGGCCGGGGCCAACCGCGCCACCTGCACGTACACCGACTTTCGCGCCGCTCTCGCGGCCGACATGTTGAGCGCGACCGACGCCCTGGCGGTTTCCAGCCTCGGCTCCGGCAGCAACTTCGGCGTGCTGATCAACGGCATCAATGACAGTCCGGACGGCGCCGGCTCGGCCACACCCACTATCGACACCGCAGGTGCCAATACCCGCACCGCCCGGCTGACCACCGCCAACGCCGAGGCGCTGTGCCTGGCCGTCACCGCCACCAGTGATGCCAGCATCACCGTCGGCAGCGGTTTCGCCTACGACTACGAACCGGGCAACGGCGCCACCGCCGGCACCTGCGACCTCGTGGGCCCGGCGACGCATGAGATCGGCCACGCGCTGGGCTTCCTCAGCGGCGTGGACACTCTGGACGCCAACGGCAGAGGTGGGTTTTCGTCCGACGTGTTCACCTATGTCAACTCGTTCGACCTGTTCCGTTGTTCGGCGCTGAGCACCAACATTGGCGGTGGCCCGGTGATCGACTTCATCGCCGACACGCGCCGCAAGTACTTCTGGCTCGACAAGGGTGTCACCGAGGGGCCGTCGTTCTCGACCGGCACGAACTTCGGTGACGGCCGCCAGGCCAGCCGGTGGAAGGACAGTCTCGGCCTTGGCATCATGGACCCGACGGCCAGCACCCGTGAGACGCTGACGATTACCGCGAACGCCACGATGGCCTTCGACTCCGTGGGCTGGAACTTGGCTCCCCTGCCGGAACCTTCCACCTGCGCGATGTTCGCGCCCGGTCTGGCGGGCTTGGCGGCACGCCACCGACCGGAGGCACAGGCTTGAATGCCGTTCTTCGAAGGGTGTGGTCAGCGCGCCACCTTTGCCCATGACTGACCCCACGCCCAGGCTGGAAGTCCTGCCAAGCGACCTGTCGGCTTACCGCGAGGGCAATGTTGGCATCGATTACGTGCACCGCTTCGAATCTGGCCGGGGCGGCCCGCATGTGCTGATCAACGCGCTGACGCACGGCAACGAGTTCTGTGGCATGGTGGCCACCACCCATCTGCTCGACAGCGCCGCGCGGCCGCTCCGCAGCACGCTGACGGTCAGCTTTGCCGACGTCGAGGCCTATGAGTCTTTCGACGCCGCGCGGCCTTTCGAGAGCCGGCAACTGATGCGCAACATGAACCGCGTGTGGTCGGACGAATGGCTGTGCGGCAGCGAAGACAGCCCGGAACTGCGGCGCGCCTGCGCGCTGCGCCCGGTGGTGGCGGCGGCCGTTCACATCCTCGACGTCCACTCCACCGCGCAGGACGTGCAGCCGTTTCGGGTCTACCCGGACTTCGAACGCAATGGCCGTGTGGTCACTGCGACCGGCCGCCCGGCGGTGCACATGGTGATGCCGAAATGCCTGGGCTCGGGCACGCCCCTGATGCAGCACGGCCTGCACGGCACGGCGGCGGGCCCAGGGGCGCCGATGGTGGTCGACTGCGGAGCGCATTTCAGCCGCGCCACCAGCGAGCTGGCGGTGGAAGTCACGCTCGACTTCCTGGCGTTGTTCGGGCTGATCGCGCCGCGTGGCCCGGCGCCCGAGGCACGGCCCCAGCAGCGTTTCGAGCTGCTGCAGCCAGAGGTCGTGAAGACACCGGGCTTTCGCTTCGTGCGGCCGCTGATCGGCTTCGAGACCTTCGCCAGGGGCGAGCTGTCGCCACCGACGGCGCTGACGAGATCCGTGCGCCCTGCGACGACTGCACCGTGCTGATGCCGACCAGCAAGGCGGCGGTCGGCCGTGAGGGCGTGTACCTGGCTCGGCCGATGGCCTGAGCGCCTCGATCCCCGTCTGTGGGCCTGACGCGAAGCGGCAGGTCTGGGGGCAATCTCGACCCCTGCCGCCGTGGCGCGGCCGGGGCGGGTTCAGTAGCTGCGGCGCTGGCCGCCGGTCGGCGGGCCACGGCGTTCGAGGTGCCGGAAGGTGATGCGGCCCTTGGTCAGATCGTAAGGCGACAGTTCCAGTGAGACGTTGTCGCCGGCCAGGATGCGGATGTGGTTCTTGCGCATCTTGCCCGAGGTGTAGGCAACCAGCGAGTGGCCGTTTTCCAGCGTCACGCGGCAGCGCAGGTCGGGCAGGATCTCGTCGACCACGCCGTTCATCTCGATCAGTTCTTCTTTGGCCATTCAGGGCTCCTAACGTAATGGGGTGGGGCTGGCCGGTGGCGTGCCCACCCAGGCGAGGCCCTGGTTCGTGGCATGGCGCATGGCGGCTTGCGGGGTGTGGAAAAAGGGCGTCAGGCGCAGCACACGGTCGTGGGTGGCGCTGCCGCGGCCGGTACGGATGGAAACTGACTGCGCGTAGCGGCCGTCTTCGAGGCGTTTGATCGGCGGTGTGACCCGGTACTTGCCAATTTGCAGAGACTTTTGGATGCGAAACTTTCTTGGGCGTGCCTGCGCCGTGCCGGCTGTCTTGCAACGGGCGCGCTCGAAGATCGGGCGGGGCAGACGGTCAGGGGAAACACGGCGGCCTTGCAGGGTGGCTCGCGACGTCGATCGTGAGGTCATCGTCGGCTTCACTGGCACCGCCATCTCGGCGGCGCCTGCCGCCCGGCAGAAGGCCGAGAGCGTCGGCGGCCGGGTGGACGAATGAATGTGATGCAAAGGCAGGCTGACCTAGGTGGTTCGAGTTCGGGGTTTCGAAGCGGGGTCTCGAATCGGATCTTCGAATGTTCGGGTGGCGCGCCGGGCGGTGAATGAACACACGCAGCAACGGGCCCCGGAAAACTGCCGGAGTATACCACCGCAAGCCGAAGTTCAGCGCGGCTGTTTCGGCGGGCCGGCAGGGCGCCGCGGCCCCTGGGCTTCGGGCCGGGGGCCTTCCCCTTCCGGCCTGGGGCCACGGCCCGGGGGCCGGCCGGCCGGGCCGCGCGCGTCTTGCGGTCGGTTGTCGGCACGTGGTTCGTTGCGGACATCGGGCCGCTGGTTCTGCGGGCGGCCCTGGCGCTGGTCAGGACGCCGATCTTGCCAATGATCCTGCGGTCGGCCGCGCGGCCCATCGTGCGGCCGCTCGTTGGCGCCGGGGCCCTGGCGGTCGTGACGCGGTTCGCCCCAGCCGTCTTGCGCGCGCTGCGCCGCTTCCAGGCGGGCGGTGGCCAGCAGGGCGTCGAGTTCGGGTTCGGCGATGCGCTTGAGGGCGCAGAAGTTGGCGCGTGTCAGCGTGCTGGTCTCGAAAGCGCGCAGCAGCAGCGCACGTTCACGGCGCGCGTCGTCTTCGGCGGCGCGGGCCTGCCGGACTTCGCCTTCGGCGGCGCGGTGGGCAGCCTGCTCGGCAGCGCGGCGCGCCTCGTGCATGCCGCGGCGGCGCGCCAGTTCGGTCGCAGCGGCCTGCACGTGCACTTCATCGAGCGCGCCGGCGGGCGCGCCGTCGAGGTCGATGCGCTGGCCCGACTGCGTCAACGCGATCAGGTAGCCGGTGGTCGTCGTGTGGCGGTGCAGGAAGGCCGACAGCGACTTCTTCGTGAACACACCCGGCGCGCGCTGCTGGATGTCTGCCTGGATGCGCAGCTTCAGCGGTTTGGGCTGGCCCTTGAAGAGCGCCGGGAACAACTCGGCCAGGCGCGCGGCGCAGGCGGCGGGCGACAACTCGGACACGGCGGGCCGGGCGGCGGCGGGTGCGGAGCTGCTTTCGACAGCTTCGACAGCTTCGACAGCTTCGATCGCAGCGCCGACTTCGGCCACGCTGACTCCAGCCTCTGCGCCAGGTTCGTCAGCGCCAGAGACAGCGTCAACCTCAGCGGCGCTTTCCGCGTCAGGTGTCGTGATGGCTTCAGGCTCGGCGTGTGCCGCGGTCTCCAGTCCGGGATCGATGGCGGGCTCGGCGGAGGGGGCCGGTGCGGTGGGCTCGCCGGGCGGCAGCAATGGGTCAGACATGTTCAGGCGGAATCGGGCAGCATGGGGAGCGGGCCCGCATTGTCGCTGCTGACGGCGCGGATCGGTATGCGCCTTGCCGGCGCCGCCGACTCACGGGCGCGAAGCTGGCCGCAGCCGCCGTCGATGTCCTGCCCGGCGGAGCGGCGCATCTTGGTCAGTACGCCGCGCTGATGCAGGGCGCGCGCCATCGCCACCGCACGTTCCCAGCCCGGCCGCTTGAACGGCAGGCCGTCCACGGTGTTGTACGGAATCAGGTTCATCAGGGCGTAGCGGCCGGCCAGCAGCCGCACGATGCCTTCGACCTCGTCGTCGCCGTCGTTGATGCCTTCGAGCAGCGTCCATTGGTACTGGATCGGGTAGCCGGTGGCGCGCGCGTAACTCTCGCCCAGCGCCACCAGCTCGGCCGGGTCCAGGCGCGGCGCGTTCGGCAGCAGCTGCACGCGCAGCGCGGCTTTCGTGGTGTGCAGCGAGAGCGCCAGCGCGGGCTTCACGCGGCCTTCCAGCAGCCGGTCGAACAGCCGCTCGTCGCCGACCGTCGAGAACACCAGCGACTTGTGGCCGATGCCACCGGCTGTGCCGAGCAGCTCGATGGCCTGCATCACGTTGTCGAGGTTGTGCGAGGGCTCGCCCATGCCCATGAACACCACCTTGCTGACAGACCGCAGGCCGCGCGCCAGCACCACCTGGGCGACGATCTCGGCGCCGCCCAGCTGGCGCTGCAGGCCTCCCTGGCCCGTCATGCAGAACACGCAGCCCACGGCGCAGCCGACCTGGCTCGATACGCAGAGGCCGCCACGCGGCAGCAGCACGCTTTCCACGGTCTGGCCGTCGGCCAGCGCCACCAGCAGGCGCACCGAGCCGTCTTCGCTGGGATGCTGCGAACGCAGGCGCGCCAGGTTAGCCCAGCTCGCGGCCAGCGCGGGCAGCGCCTCGCGCAGCGTCAGCGGCAGGAAATGCTGGTGGGCGTGGTCCTCGCTCGCGGGCGCCAGCGCCTGCGCCCACAGGCGCAGCAGGCGCTGCTCATGGGCCGGTTTGGCGCCCAGGGCAAGCAGCTCTTGGCGGATGGTGTCGATGCGCATGAAATTCGGCGGGAGGCGCGGGCGGTGCGCGGATGTACGTTCCGCCGCGCAGTGTAGGGAAGTGGCGAGCCGCCGGTCACCAGCCGGCCGGCGCCGCCCTTATCCTCGCGGCCATGTACGAGCCATTCTTCGGGTTGCAGCGGGAGCCGTTTTCGGTGGCGCCCGACTCGCGCTTCCTGTTCATGAGCGCCAAGCACCGCGAGGCGCTGGCCCACCTGCAGTACGGCCTGCGCGGCGGCGGCGGCTTCGTGCTTCTGACGGGCGAGATCGGCGCCGGCAAGACGACGGTGTGGCGCACCTTTCTCGAACAGCTGCCGTCGAACTTCGACGTCTCCTACGTCGTCAACCCGAAGGTCGGTGTCAACGGCCTGCTGACCCGCGTCTGCGAAGACCTGCACGTGGAGCTCCCCGGCGGTGTGGTCGTCACCGACCCGATCGACGCGATCCACGGCCACCTGCTGTTGACGCATGCCAGCGGCCGGCGCACGCTGATCGTGGTCGACGAGGCGCAGGCGCTGTCGGTCGAGGTGCTGGAGCAACTGCGCCTGCTGACCAACCTCGTCACGGCGGACCGCAAGCTCGTGCAGGTGCTGCTGATCGGCCAGCCCGAGCTGCGCACGCTGCTGGAACAACCCGTGCTGGAACCCACCGCGCAGCGCGTGGTAGCGCGTTTCCATCTGCCGGCGCTGTCGGAAGAAGAGACCACCGGCTACATCCGTCACCGGCTCACGGTGGCCGGGCTGACCGGCGCGCTGCCCTTCGACGCCGACGCGCTGGCGCGAATCCACCAGCTCTGCGGTGGCGTGCCCAGGCGCATCAACGTGCTGTGCGACCGCGCCCTGCTCGGCGCCCACACGCTGAACCAGCGCCGGGTCGACCGTGCGCTGGTCGACCGCGCAGCCGGCGAGGTATTCGGCCGCCGGCCGAAGAGCCCGCCGTCGGCGCCTGCCGGCCTGCCTGGCTGGGCGGCAGTGGCCGGCGTGGCCGCTGCGGCGCTGGCGCTCGGTGTGCTGCTGGCGCCGGGTTTGACGGCGATGTGGCGGCCGGGCAGCGGCGCGGCGCTGCCGCCTGCTGTTCCTGCTGACCCTGCCGTGCCCGCCGTGGCGGCGACGGGTGCAGCGCCGCAGCCTGTCCCGCAAACGATCGCTCAAGCCGTTCCGCAAACCGCACCCGCACTGGTCGCGCCCGCACCCGCGCCAGCCGCCGTCACCACCACCCCGGCGCCGCCTCCGACAGCGCTCGACGCCCTCTTCGCCGCGCCGTTGTCCGACGAGCCGCGTGCCTGGCGCGCGCTGGCCGGCCAGTGGGGCGTGGTGCTGGCGGCGGGCGAGCCGTGTGTTGCGGCGCTGCCGCAAGGCCTGCACTGTTACCGCGGGCGTGGCGGGTTGGCGCCGATCCGTCAGGTCGACCGCCCGGTCGTCGTCACCCTGGCCGATGAACGTGGACGGCTGGCGCACGCGCTGCTGGTCGGCTTGTCGGACGACACGGCCACACTGCGCATCGGCAATTTCGATCACAGCGTGCCGCTGGCGCAACTGGCGCGGGCCTGGCGCGGCGAGTTCGCCACGTTATGGCGCGCGCCGCCCGGCTACCGCGAAGGTGAACTGGCGGGCGCCGGCGGGCCGCTGGCAGCCTGGCTGGCGCAGCGGCTGGCCGCCGCCGACGGCCAGCCGGCGCCGGTCGGCGCCGAGGCGCTGGCCGCGCGCGTCTTCGCGTTCCAGCTCGCCAACGGCCTGGCGCCCGACGGCCTGGCCGGCCCGCTGACGCTGATGAAAATGAACCGCGCCAGCGGCGTCGACGAACCCCGGCTGGCCGGCAAACGCTGAGCGGAGCCGGTAATCAGGCCGCCGGCCCAGCGCCTGGCTCGCCGGCGAGTGGCAGGAGACGGTCGCCTACCAGTCTGCGCGGCGGGTCTATGGCGCAAAAGAAGCGAAGCTCCAGGCTGCTGCGCGGCTGACTCATTTCGGCCGTCAGATGGGTGCGGTGCAGCACCTCGCCGCCGAACAGCAGCGTGTCGCCGGGTGCCATCGACGGGCGCCTGAGCAGGGCGGAGTGATGGCACGCGGCGACGGCGGCGTCGCTCAACTCGGCGGGCCGCAGCAACACGGGCTGCGGCGCGTCGACCCACTCCAGCCCGGGCGCAAATTCGCCGCAGGGCGTCAGCGCGATCCAGCAGGTGAGCATCTCCAGCATGGCGCCGGCAGGCAGCGGCTGGCCGGCGTGTGCGATGAAGTCGAAGCACAAGGCGCCGTCCTGGTGCCAGCTGTGCGGCGGCCGGCCGTGGCGCAGCCAGCTCTGGCTGGTGTCGCACAGTGGCGTCGGGCCGAGCACGTCTTCGATCGACGGACGCAGCGTGCTGGCGGCCACCGCGCGCAGCACCTCAGCCGCCGGCAGGCGGGTCAGCGCGGGCAGCGGCCGCGAGACGCCGTCACCCGGGCCGCAAAGGGATAGCCAGCGCGCGCACAGCGCGGCGGGCAGCGCGGACTTCAGCAGCCGCGTCGACATCGGGCCGGGGTTCCAGGGTTCAGCGGCACGGCTTGCCCCGGCGTCATGGAGAGCCTTCAGCCGCCCAGCAGATCGAGCGTGTCGGGGTGGCGGCGCATGTAGGTCGCGACATAGCTGCAGGAAGGCCGCACGCGCAGACCTTCGCTGCGCGCCCAGGCCAGCGTGCTGGCCACCAGCGCGGCGGCGATGCCCTGCCCTTCCAGCGCATGCGGGACCTCGGTGTGCGTGAGGTGCAGCACGTCGCCCACGCGGCGGTAGACACAGACCGCCAGCCTCCCGCCCACTTCGGCTTCGAAGCGCTGCGCGGCGGGGTTGTGGACGACGGACGGGGTCGGGTTCATGGGTCGGTGGGTGGGCGGCGCCAGGGACTCCAACGCCGTGCCCGTGCAGCTCTCTCCGTGATGACTCAACGCGCCGGGCCGCCGCTGCCGGCCTGATTCATGCCCGCCTTCACTGCGGCGGTCATGGCCGCCGCGAAGGCGCCATGGGCGAGCGTGGTGGGGTGCAGAACGTCCCAGAACAGCAATGGCGGCAGCGGCGCGGAAAGGTCGACGTCGCGGCAGGTGGTCGGGTCGGTGAACAGGCAGCTGGAGAGACCCGTGTTCGGCGAGAGCAATTCCAGCGCCGGTACACCGGCCACCACGACGCCATCGCTGATCAGCGTCTGCGCCACGCCGTAGATGTCGACCTGGATGATCCTTGACTTCTTCAGGCTCTTGGCCAGCGCGGTCATGGACTGGGCCATCAGGGCGTTGTGGCCCAGCGTGGCAAGGGTCAGCTGCGCGGCCGCGCCTTGTGCCTGGGCCAGCGGGGTAAGGCCGATGTCGGGCAGGTTCGGCACCAGGAAATCACGGGCACCCATCGCGTACAGCGAGCGGATCGCGCTGGTGATGTTGCCGACGACGACGTCCGGACCGCTGGCAAGGCCCAGGATGTAGTCGTTGGACCCGGTCCACACCACATAGAGCGCGTCGGGCTTGGCCTTCTTGTTTCCGAGCGCCGCCTTGAAGAGGTCGACCTGGCCCAGCAGCCCTGGAACGTCGAAACCTCCCGGCGTCGCATTGCCCAGGCCCGAACCCGAGCCGCCGAAGGCAAAGTTGACGGCTTCCTTCTTGTTGATGTCGGGCTGCGCCAACGAAGGCAGCACCGTGGCGCCGGTGTTGCCTGTCAGCGACCGCCACAGGTACTCCACCGCGACGGGGCCGTTGGAGAAGCGACCGGGTGCATAGGTGGCGTATGGGCTGATCGCCGGCGGGATCGCTGGCATGAGGCCCGAGGTGGCGATGGTGTCATTGCCGGTGTCCGACAGGCTGTCGCCGAAGACCAACAGCGTCTTGTACGTCGGCGGTCCGGCCCAGCCCGTGGACAGCATCAGCGTGGCCGCACAGAACAGGCCGGCGCGAGCGATGGTTCGGGAGATGTTTTTCATGGATGCGTTCCTCAGGTGGGTTGAATTGCCGTCTTCACGGGCTGGTGAATGTCTGGGGGGACCGCGCCACGCAACTTCGCGTCCAGGCTCGTTTCCTGGATGACCGCCGTGGGCCCGGCCTGGCACCGTGGCGCCGCTGGATGCTAAACAGTGTCGAATCGACTGGTCGTCCTCCACGTCTCGGTTTGATGGATGTCCATTCAGTGGCTGCCTCGACGGGAAGTGTCGACGCGCCCGTGGGCCGCCGGTGAATATGCCTGAGCCAACAGCAATGTCTGTGCGCAGGCGCACTCGGCGAGATTTTCGCTGCGCCTGGTCAAGCCAGGCGGCCCGGCGGCCCATAGGATGGCCAGCCAACCCCTGCCGCGCCCGCCATGCCCGACCTCTGGAACCAAGGCTCGATCACGCTCGAGGTGATGGCGGCATGGCGGCCACGCGCCTGCCGACGCCTTGCATTGCCGAGCTGCGTCCAGCGGCTGGCGCAGCCGCTGGACGCAGCGACCTTGGGCTCGGCTTTCTGGCGCCACGTGCTGCGCGGGCACGACCCCGCCCGTGCGCGGCTGGCCGATCTGCCGGTGGTCGGCAAGGGCGAACTGATGCGCCACTTCGACGGCTGGGTGACCGACCCCCGGCTGACGCTGCCGGCGCTGCGCGCTTTCACCGCCGACTCGGCACGCATCGCCGAGCCGGGGCTCTTCGTGCAGGACGAGGCGGCACTCGCGGTCTACGACACGCGGGAGGCCGTGCGCCGCGACTCGCCACGGCCGTGGCAGCGTCTGTTCGACCCGCTGCTGCTGAGCGAGCGCATCGCCTTCGTCGGCGCCACCAGCGGGCATTTCGCCAGCCATGTGTCCGTCATGCGGGCGCGGCGGCTCAACCCCTGGGGCACCCGGCAGTGGCACAGCCTGTCGATCCTGCAGCCGGTGGCCGATCTGGTCGAGGCGCTGAACGCCTGTGCGCCGACCATCATCGCCACCTACCCCACGGCCGCCGCGATGCTGGCCGACGAGGCCGAGCGCGGCGCGCTGCGGGTGCCGATCGAGGAGCTGTGGACGGGCGGCGAGACGTGAGCCCGGCGGTGCGCGCGCGCGCCGAGCGCGTGTTCGGCTGCCCGCTGCGCAACGGTTACGGCGCCTCGGAGTTCCTGCCGATCGCCTGGGAATGTGGCCACGGCCGGATGCACGTCAACGCCGACTGGTGATCCTGGAGCCGGTAGACGCGCTGTTTCGCGCGGTGCCGCCCGGCC
>Ga0209181_10012297_pt1 | contig 10847 bp, 7 predicted proteins | sample MAT05_FD_187208 | JGI IMG/M metagenome (GOLD analysis project Ga0209181, IMG submission 187208) | Freshwater microbial communities from Lake Fryxell liftoff mats and glacier meltwater in Antarctica - MAT-05 (SPAdes) (version 2) | ecosystem: Environmental > Aquatic > Freshwater > Ice > Liftoff...
TCAGCTTGCTGTTCGCTGTCATGTTATTGATTTATGGGTTGATTTCAAAAGCATACAGCCATCCAGCCATCAGACTAAAAAAATATGCCATTGGCGGATGGTTGGTGATTGGATTATTTCAAGGCTTGTTTACTTTCTTAATGTGCTATGTGGGTATCAACGGGTTTGGGATTGATAATTTGATGCAGAGCAAAGTCTTAATTCCTGGTTTACTCACAAGCGTAATGCTGTGGGGCAATTACCCGATGACGCAGGTCTACCAGCACGAAGAAGATGCCAAGCACGGAGACAAAACCATGAGCATGATGTTGGGTATCCGTGGTACATTTATTTTTGTACAAATCATTTTTGCGTTTGTCGCGATTGGCTTTGTGTTGTACTTCAACACGTTTTATACGATCGAGTTGGGCTATGATTTTCTTTTAGCTCTCACTCCGGTGGTTTTATTCTTTATGTTTTGGTTTTACAAAGTTTGGAAGGATGAAAGGCAAGCGAACTTCAGCTATACCATGTCGCTCAACTTTATCTCTTCGCTTTGCCTAAATGGATTTTTCATTTATTTCTGGTTGGCCATCAGTCATATTGGACAATATTTTTGAGCTTTACCGCGAAGGCGCAAAGGATCACTAAGAACAATATTCAGCGCTTGCCTCTTGCGTTTTTGTTGGGCCCTCAAACATAGCGGGCAGCGGTGTTGATCTTTACCGCGAAGGCGCAAAGACGTTAAGGAGCGCTGAGAAATATTTCCTCTAACGCATTCCTATCTAATTGCGTTTCGTCAGACAAGATTAGTTTAGAATAGGGTTTTTCTTGATCGTGATCACTTCAATCCCTTTTTCTTTGGCCATGGAATTTATCCGTTCGGTATTTTGCTGAATGGTGCGCTGAAGTTTTACTAATTCTTCATCTACCATTTGCGTAAGCTGTTGCCTAACGGCCTCTCCTTGTTTGGTGGGCGGAAAATCCCCAGCTGCTTGCTCGACCATCAGGTGAGCTAAGCGATTATTCATCTTGATACCGAAGTTCAATGGATCTTGCACACTTCGGTTTTTTGTTTGATGAATAGTGTTTTCATGTTGGGTGAGTTCATCTTCAAATTTCTTGACAGCGTCTAAAAGCTCTTTGAATTGTATTTCGCTTCCTAGTTTATTTTTCAATGAGCCCAAATCATCTTTTATTTTTCGAATGTCAATCACGCCTTGGTTGGCTTCGCTCACTTTATCGCGGACTTTAACAAGGAAATCCAATTGTGCTTGAAATTCTTGCTGAGTGGTACTGATTCTGGGGTCTTTCAAAATCTCAAATTCTTGTTCTTGCGTTTGTCCAATTGCCGTTAGCCGCACTTTATATTTGCCCGGCACTGCTTTGGGACCACTGTTGGGCGATCCGTAAAAAACCATACCCGGGAATGTTTTATAGCCGGGATGACGCATGTCCCATACAAAACGGTTTCCACCAACTTTGATGGTAATTAGCTCAGACTTCTCTTTTGATTTAGTACTGAATGTTTTGATGATGCTACCATTGGCCTCTAGAAACTCCAACTTCACTTCTGATTTTTCATCCAAGGTTTTCATAAAATAGTGAACCATTACTCCACCGGGGTGATTTTCTCCATCGCCTTTCTTTGGTTCGCGATAGCCGCCTTGACTGGGCATGCGATATGTTGGCATTGGCTTATACAGAATCGTTTCTTTGCTCGCCATTTCTTTTGATAGCTGATGAAGAGGAGTAAGATCATCTATCATCCAAAAGCTTCTTCCGTGCGTGGCTGCAATGAGGTTATCATTTTTTACGGCTAAGTCAGCGATGGGAACCGGTGGCAAATTTAATTGAAACTTATTCCAGCTCGCCCCGTCATCAAACGAAATCCAAATTCCTTTTTCTGTTCCTGCATACAACAAGCCTTGGCGCTTTGGGTCTGCTCTAACTACGCGAACAAATTCTTCTTTTGGAATACCCGCGGTAATCGTTGACCATGTTTTTCCAAAGTCAGTTGTTTTGTAGATGTAGGGTGTATAGTCTCCAAATTTGTATGAGGTGGCCACCGCATAAGCTCCTCCTTTTACAAATGGATTCACATCGATACTATTCCACATATTATACTTTGGCGATTGAGATGGCGTTACATTCTTCCAGTTTTTTCCACCATCCGCTGTAACATGAATTAGTCCATCATCCGATCCCGTCCATATCTCATCTCTCGTGTAGGGCGATTCACTGATGACAAAAACATTGGCATAATACTCTGCCCCTGTATTGTCTTGCGTAATAGGCCCACCCGATGATTTAATTGTTTCCGGTTCGCCCCTGGTCAAGTCCGGACTAATTTCCTCCCAACTCTGACCACCGTTGATGGTGGCATGTAAATGATTGGATCCGGCAAATAATTTTTTTGGATCGTGCTTACTAAATACCAGTGGATAATTCCAATTAAAACGATACTTCATCACTTCTACTCCAGACCCCGCTGGCAAGTCAGGCCACACGCTAGTACTTCGCTCTTGGCCATTATCTAAATTCTGTAAACTCATGTAGCCCTTGTAATCACTTCCGTAAATGATCTTTGGGTTGGTTGGATCGGGGGCAAGATGGGCACTCTCTCCAATGGACAATGCTGCCCAATCATTTTGACCAATAGACGAGCCGGCCGTACGGTGAGGAATACGAACACTCGTGTTATCTTGCTGGGCACCCAAAATATTGTAGGGAAAAGAATCATCCGTAGTAACGCGATAAAACTGAGCCGTAGGCTGATTGTGGTACGAAGTCCAATTTTCTCCAGCATCATTTGAAATTTGCGCGCCTCCGTCATCGGCTATAGCCATTCGTTGATTATTGTTTGGATCGATCCATAAATCATGGTGATCGCCATGCGGTGCATTTTTCAATTCAAAAGTTTTTCCTCCATCTTTTGAAACCCCGTAGCTCACATTCATCACCCACACCTTGTCTTCATTTTGGGTATCAGCATAAATGCGACAGTAATACCACGCGCGCTGTAGCAATGCACGGTCTTGATTAATGCGCGCCCATGTTTTTCCTGCATCGTCTGAACGGTACACACCGGGGGCTTCAGTATTTTCAATGATCGCCCACACCCGATTGGAATTGACAGGTGAAACTGTCACCCCAATAATTCCATTGATCCCCTTAGGCATACCGGATTTGTCAGAAAGATTTTCCCATGTATCGCCCCCGTCTGTGCTTTTCCAAAGTTTTGAATCAGGGCCACCGCTATCCATACGATAACCGTTGCGCTTCATGTTCCACGTAGCCGCATATAAAATGCGTGGGTTGTTGGGGTCCATCACTAAGTCCCCAGCCATTGCTGTCTCGTTTATATACAACACTTTTTTCCAAGTACTACCACCATCCGCGCTTCGATAGATTCCGCGCATCTCATTTGGCTTCCATAAGTTGCCCATGGCGGCCACATAAACCAGTTCAGGATTTTTTGGGTGAATTCTAATGCGCGAAATATGGTGTGAGTCATTCAATCCAATGTGCTTCCAAGTCGCTCCCGCATCGGTAGATTTCCAAACACCCCAACCGCTAGAGACATTATTGCGAAGAGTTTGTTCGCCTTCGCCTACGTAAATTACGTTCGGGTCACTATCCGCTACTGCCACTGCGCCAATTGTTCCTCCAAAATAACTGTCGGTAATATTATCCCAACTCTGTCCCGCATCCTTTGTCCGCCACACGCCTCCACCAACTGAACCAAAATAATATAGATTTGGATTGCCCGCCACCCCGGTTACCGTGCCTGATCGACCTCCGCGATAAGGGCCTACCTCGCGCCAACGCATGCCTGCGTACAGCGATTGGTCAAATGATAAAGAGGCCGAAGTAGTAGTGGTGTTTTTCTTTTGCCCAAACGAGACAACCGAAAACAGAATAATGCCAGCAAGGAGAATTTGTCTCATGGGTTTAAAATCAATTTTTACTTCGTTAATTATTAATTACATTTTCTTTTGTTTCCGTAATCAGCGCAGGCATATTCTTGTCTCTAAATAGCTTGTTGTACTGACTAATATCAGAGTTAATAATAATTTGCATTTGTTGCTTGTATTTACTCCAATCTGCCTGCACATCGCGCGCCCGATCTTGAACACCTTTCGTTAGCCGCGGGTCATGTTGATCCGCCACTCCGCGCAGTTGCAAATACTCTGAGTTGAGTTTATTGGGGAAGTTGATCACATCTTGAAAATTTTTGCTGCGGGGCTCAATCAAATTGCCTTCCCACTTTTCCAGTTTTTTGATCAACTCCTTTCCGGAATTCAAAATTTCCTTCGCGTCCGCATTGTCTTTGAGCGATTCGTTGTAGGTTTCAATTTGCTTTTTCACTTGCCGCATCTTGTTTACCGACTTATGTACTTCTTCAAACTGCTCACCTGTTTGTTTTAAGAATTCTTGTTGAGCAGCCCACTCGGCAGACGTGGCGCTAACTTTTGGGTCTGATATCACTTCCAGTTCCGTCTCAGAAGATTGACCTTTGTGTGTGATGCGTGCTTGGTATTTTCCAGGGGCTACGCGGTGGCCTTGATAGTCGCCATACACAAACACGCCTTGTACTCCACTCAATGCCTCGGTTCGGAAATCCCAAGCAAAGCGGTTTACTCCGGCTTCCGCAGGAATAACTTGTTTTGCAGGCGGCCCACCCGGATAGGGTTTGAAACTTTCGTCTTTCTTATTGGTGTACGCGCGAATTACCTTTCCGCTCATGTCTAAAATTTCAAGTGTCACTTTTACTGTGTCGGCTTTTTCTTTTAAAAAGTAATCCAACAAAACTCCGTTTGCGGGATTGCGACCTAGGCCGGGAATGTCTCCAAAATATTCTGGGATGGTAACTGAAGACAATCTATAGGTTGGCTTCGGAGTAAATATCTTTAATGCTGCATCTATATTTCCTTTTGATTGCTGCAACGCACCTAAGTCATCGAATATCCAAAATGACCGACCTGCGGTGGCCGCAACCAAATCATTGTCGCGAATAATCAAATCTGTGACTGGAACTACAGGAAGGTTTAGTTGAAACTTGTTGAAGGATGTACCCCCGTTGTAGGATATATAAAATCCTCGTTCCGCGCCAGCGTAAAGCAGGTCTTTCACTTTTTTATCTTCGCGAATAACTTTGATAAAATCATCGGCCTCTACACCAGTTCCAATTTTTGTCCACGATTTTCCGTAGTCGGTAGATTTGTAAGTCATGTTGCTGTAATCATTGAACTTGTAGCGCGAAGCAGAAATATAAACGGTGCCTTTTTCGTGCGGAGAAACTTCTATGGAATGGATCATGCCTTCAGGCAAACCAGCAGGCGTAACGTTGCTCCAATTTTTTCCGCCATCTTTTGTAAGATGAACTAATCCGCAATCGCTGCCGGTATAAATGACTCCTACCTCGTGTGGAGACTCAATCACATAGTAAATCGTGTTGTAATTTTCACCTCCTGCACCTTCATTGGTAATGGGGCCTCCGCTAACATCCTGTTTGGTTGTATCGTTGCGTGTCAAGTCTGGGCTGATTACGTCCCAACTTAATCCGCCATTGGTAGTTTTGAAAAGCACGTTGGCCGCGTGGTACATTACTTTGGCATCATGCGGTGAATTGATGAGAGGTGCATTCCAATTAAAACGATACTTCATTTTCTTTGGCGCGAAACCTAGATTAGTAGACGGATACTCCTGCAAATCTTTTGTCTCGCTAGTGCGCGTATCCAATACGTCAATCTGCCCTTGGTAGCAGCCTCCATAAATTAATTCTGGGTTGTTGGGGTCGTTGAACGCTACCCACGCGCTTTCGCAACCGGGGCCGTTGATCCAATCCTTATCGGTAATTCCAAAACTTCCATTTCTACTTGGTGTAGCCACAGAAGTATTGTCTTGTTGCCCACCATATACCCAATACGGAAAACGATTGTCGGCAATGACGCGGTAGAATTGCGATGTTGCTTGATTGTTAAGCGGAGAAAACGTGCGGCCTGTGTTGTAGCTAATCTCACCTCCGCCATCATCTGCCAATGCAAAGTTTTGATTGTTCTTCGGGTTGATCCATAAGTCATGGGTGTCGCCATGGCCTACTCGAATATTTGAAAAAGTTTTACCTCCATCAATGGAGCGCATCATGGGCGCATTCAACACATATACCACATCGGCATTCTGCGGATCAGCAAACACTTCCATGTAATACCAAGAGCGCGAAGTGATGGTTTGATCAGTAGACTGGAGATTCCATTTTTTACCGCCATCATCAGAGCGATACAATCCAGCCTTTGATTTTTCTGCTTCCACAATTGCAAATACTCTGTTTGGGTTGGCGCGCGAAACGCTGATACCCATTTTGCCAATTTCTTTTGGCAATCCCTCATTAATCTTGCTCCAGGTTTCTCCTGCATCAGTAGATTTCCACAGCGAACAACCCGCACCGCCACTCTCTACTTTCCAAGGATAACGTCTGTGCTGCCAAGTGGCTGCATAGAGAATGCGTGGATTGGTCATGTCCATACTTAGGGAAGATGCTCCGGTATTTTCATCTACAAAAAGTGTCTTCTTCCAAGTCGCTCCGCCATCTATTGATTTAAAAATTCCTCTATCAGCATTAGAACCATGTACCGTTCCTTGTGCGGCCACATACACCACATCGGGATTAGCGGGGTGAACGATCACGTCTGATATATGGCGCGTTTTTTCAAGTCCTACGTTTTTCCAAGTCTTGCCACCGTCAGTCGATTTATAAACACCATCACCATACGATGTCATTACGCCACGCACTGCATGTTCGCCTGTTCCTACATAAATTACATTCGGATCAGTTTCACAAATGCCGATGTCTCCAATCGATCCTACTTTAAAAAATCCATCAGAAATGTTTTTCCAAGTAGTGCCGCCATCATCGGTTTTGCCTACTCCGCCACCGGTGTATCCAACATAATATACACTTGGGTTCAGTGGATCGCCCGCAATGGTATTGGCGCGGCCTCCCCGAAAGGGTCCGATATTTCTCCATTTTATGCCTTTGTATGAATCGGCCTTTATAGCCGATGAAGCAGTTGCCTCTGGTTTTGATTTTGCTTTTTGCGCGTTAACTGACAAGGCAATCAACACCAAACTGATGGAACATGAAAGTAGTCTCTTCATAAGGATTAAATTTCAATTTCTAAATAGCAAAAAATTTTGAATAAAACCTGTCGAATTTATGAAAGCGAACTGATAAAGGGATGAGCGGAAAAGCAATTGATTATTTTGCCGCTACTGAACTTGGGCGAGGGAGTTATCACCTCCCAATAAAATGTCTTTGGCGATGGTCTTTAATAGTTCCTCTATTTTATTGAAATCAGGTACTTCAATCCAATTGACTTTCTCTATTTTGTCCATTCTAAAGTCATGCAATAGTCTGGAGGCATTGACCTCATCGATCCAAGAGTCCTTATTTTTGGCATCATTGATTATGTCCTGCCAATTGAAAGGATACCGAAGGCAGGTGTAAATAACATCAGCGGCATCTTTGCCTTCTTCTCTGGATAATGCAGTAATCTTATTGGACAAGATATTTCGCCAATTGTCGGTGCGGAAAAAAAGATCAGTGCTAATAACTTCTCCTGAGTGAAAACCAACATCATTCACATAATCAATCTTTAGAAGCAAATCGCCTTCTTGAATAACCGCACGACCATACGCCACATCTTTTACTTGAAGTTCAATCTTGAAATTTTTTGCTAGGTGTTGAGTTACTCGATCTATTTCCTTTTCAAAATCTGTGTGGCGATTGGCAAATAAATCAAGGTCATCCGAATAGCGATGATTTAAAAAAACTCTGCTGACAGCAGTACCGCCTGTTAGGTATAAAAAAGTCTTAGAATCTTCAATTTCCTTCAAAACTGCGTCTTGCAGAGGATACATCCTATCCGTATAATATTTGCCGGACATAGTGGTATTTTTCTTTCAATGAATTAATGTGGAGATTATTGATTACGTCCGGAGTAAGCATTTCCTTTATCTCATCGGTTGAAAGAACTTTTTGCAGGATATACCACCTGAAGGACTTTAACAACTTGATGTAAAAGGGTTTTTTTAAACGATAGTCATTGCCTTTCAAAATGGAATCAATTTCTTCAACTGTATATGTATAATCCCAATTGATTCTTCTTAAAACTTCTGCCCGCGTTTCCATACACAAATATAGAAAGAACTGATCAACGATTTTTCAATTCCTTCATCGCCCTAGCAAAGGCTAGTTTAATGGCGTGCCCATCTTTATGATGTTGGTTTTTCACTACCCATTTCCCGTTTACAATTGTTCCCATATTTCGGCTGGAGTCGGATGAATAGACAATAGTAGCCGTTCGGTTTTTTTCCGAGGTATCGGCCAACAAATGGGAAGTTGCACTTATCACCAAAGCATCCAATGGCTGACCCACTTCAAAATGATTTTTAGTTTTTCTGCCCATTGCCAATCTTCCCTGGGTTGCTGATTCATTCAGCATAAGCTGCCCCGCATCTCCTGCAAACGTATTGCGCTTGTTTGTTACCAATCGTTGTCGATAGTCGATCATTCGAAACTCTTCAAATGGATTCAACCCAATGTGACTATCCGTGCCAATGCACCAATGCCCGCCCAACTTCAAATATTCTGTCATACGGAAGATGCCATCTCCCAAATTTCCCTCGGTGGAAGGACACAACACAACGTTGCCCTTTGATTTCGTTAAGCGCGTCAACTCATCATCATCCAAATGAGTAGCGTGTACCAAATGAAAGCGTTCGTTCACTTCTAAATTATCCAACAGCCACTGCATTGGCCTTTTGTTGCAAAAAGCCAGGCAATCCAGCACTTCCTTTTTTTGTTCAGCCACATGCAAATGAAAAGGTAATTCTTTCGGGCCTTGCGCAAATGTTTTGACTATGTCAGCAAGGTCAACCGCGCGCAACGAGTGAACACTGAAACCCAAAGAAGCATTTTCATAATTTCTTATTGCTTGACGCGATGCCTCCAGCAACTTAAAATAATCATCAACGGAACTTGAAATAAATCTTCGCTGTCTGGGCTGCGGGTCTTGTCCAAAATTTCCCTTTTGATAAAAGACGGGAATGAGCGTGATTTTTATTCCGGCAGTTTTGGCAGCGCTTACCATCCGCTCGCCCATCTCGGCTAGGTTTGCATAAGATCTTCCATCCTTATCGTGATGTAGATAATGAAACTCGGCTACGTGCGTATAGCCATGCCGTAGCATTTCCGCATACAACATCGCAGCAATCGCTTCGGCCTGATCGGGGTCAACGGACAATGCGCACTTGTACATCTCCTCTCGCCATGTCCAAAAATCGTCTTCTATTCCGGTAGCATGATTCTCGGCCAAACCGGCCATGGCATATTGAAAAGCATGGGAGTGGGCATTTTGAAAACCGGGCAAAACAAAACCTTGGACTGCTTCTACCGAAATGGGTTGAGTAGGTGGCTGAGAACTCAAATACTGAATGATTCCGTGGTGATCAACACCCACATAGGCGGGTGTAACCCAGCCTTCAACTAGAAGAAGGGAATTGAAGCAATAAAAATGCATCTTATTTTTTCTTCATTGCCTTGTCGAGCATTGCTTGTGAGTTTTTTTTCTCAAAATCAATTACTTGTTTGAGTTTGGCTACTTCCAATCTAGCCGATTGAGCTTCGCTCCTCAACTTTACTAATTCTTGGTGCATTTTATTTTTTTCTTCACGATAGAATTGCGCCTTTTCATTTTGTCGATAAGCCGTAGCTCCAAAAACAATAAACAACACCACTATGGCAGCGTAAAATAACTTCTTCATATAGACAGGTTTAGGAATTCAAAAGCTGTGTCAATTTCGCAAATGTATTCGCCAAAAGCAATCGCATTTTTTCCGCCCGGGCGGGATGATAGTTTTGTTCCGTGTCATCCATATAGTTGACTTTACTCATTTCCAACTGCAGTGCATGAACGTTTTCATTCGGCCTGCCATAGTGCCGCGTGATGTAGCCACCTTTGAATGGATAGTTATGGCTGAACGAATAGTCAGAGTTGTTGAGAGAATTCAAAGCTGTTGAAATAATCTCGGCAGAAGCCGAAGCCCCATCGGCATTTCCTAAAATCAAGTTGGGAAATTTTTCTTTGATGATAGCTGGAACAAATTGACGAATGGAATGGCAATCCCACAAAAGCACCTTGCCAAATTTTTTCTTTAAGCGGTATAGTTGCTCTCCAATCACATTGTGGTAAGGTTCGTAATATTCTTTCACCCGTCTTTGCACTTCTTGCGCCTCAACTTCTTTTCGTTCGTCTTTGTAAATAGGCTCTCCCAAAAAAGTGGTGGTGGTGCAAAGAGCCGTGATCACTCTTCCATCGGTATACAGCGGCTTGCTTTGAGGATCGCGATTTAGGTCAACTACCCAACGACTGTAATTAGCAGTAATCATTGTAACGCCCATCGCAGGAGCAAAATCATAAAGACGATCAACAAACAAATCCGTGTCGTCTACCAGGTTAGCAAGTTTGGGTTTGAATTGATCTTTCAGTTCTGACGGAAATGCTGTGCCACAATGAGGAACGCTAATGAGAATTGGGATTTCTTCGCTCGTGGGTGAAATGATGTTATAAACAGGTTTCACTTCGAAATTTTAGCACGAGACTTTTCGGCTTTAGCAGCCTGCCGTGTGGTATGATCTTTAGCGACTAGTGTTTCAACAAGTGCCCGTTGCAATTGCTGTTCCTTGCCTCGAAGCTGCTGAGATAATTCTATAAAATGCTTTTCACAAGCCATCTGTCTTTTTGTAGATTCAATTGCGATTTGTCTTTCTTGTTGCGCCTGAATATTTTTGATCAATCCATAGA
>Ga0209181_10012298_pt1 | contig 10846 bp, 9 predicted proteins | sample MAT05_FD_187208 | JGI IMG/M metagenome (GOLD analysis project Ga0209181, IMG submission 187208) | Freshwater microbial communities from Lake Fryxell liftoff mats and glacier meltwater in Antarctica - MAT-05 (SPAdes) (version 2) | ecosystem: Environmental > Aquatic > Freshwater > Ice > Liftoff...
AATTTAATATTGGTGCACTAAATATTCCGCTTGGCACTATACCAATTAAATTATACGATTTCGACGAAGATAAGGAGCGCGAAATTATTGTTCATTGCAGGTCGGGTGTTAGAAGCAATACAGCAAAAGCATTTTTAATGCAAGCAGGATTTAACAATGTAAAAAACGTACTTGGCGGCATGCTCGAATGGCAAGCTAAGTTCGGTTCCAAATGAGCGAAGTAAAGAAACAAATTATATTTTTTGATGGCGTTTGTAATTTATGCAACGCGAGTGTTCAGGTAATTTTAAAAAACGACCGCAAAGCCCGCTATCTTTTCGCATCATTGCAGTCGCAATTTGCCGATGAGTTTTTTGAAACCCACGGATACATACCTGCCGTTAAATCTATTATTTTATACAACGGCAAATCTTTTTATAGTAAATCAACAGCCGTTTTAACCATTGCCGCTAACTTGCGATTTCCTTATCCGCTATTTGTGGCATTTCGCATAATCCCAACATTTTTGCGCGACCCTGTTTATAGTTTTATTGCACAAAATCGCTATCGGTTGTTCGGTAAAAAAGATAGCTGTATGATTCCTCAACCTAAATGGAAAGATAGGTTTTTAGACTAATTGACATTCAATTTGGGGCCTCATTATTTATCCCAAATTAACCCGAATTAATCAATTGATTTTAGCAAGCTAACCAAACTTAAATGTAAGGTATCATAAATTCCATTGCTTAATCCGCGTTTATCAATTATTTTTACACTAAGAATGAGAACAGGTATTTTAATATTCTTATTAAGTGCTTTGATGTTGTTGCTTACTTATTGTACAAAAAACAACGAGTCAGCAATTGAAGTATCGCCTTGGCTTAATCAAAATGATACCGTTCAATATGTTGGTATGGAAACTTGCCGACTTTGCCATATCGACAATCATGGCACATTTATTCATACTGGAATGGGACTTAGTTTCGACAAAGCCACCAAAGCAAAAAGCGCTGCATTTTTTAACGAGCACGCTGTTGTTTTCGATTCTGTAAACAATTTTTATTACAAGCCATTTTGGCGCAGCGATTCATTAATGATAATGGAGTATCGTTTGGCAGGAAACGATACCATTCATAAACGAACAGAACCAATTGCCTACATTATTGGCAGTGGGCAACATACTAATTCGCATTTGTTAAATGTAAATGGATATGTTTTTCAAGCACCAATTACATTTTATACACAGAAACAACAGTGGGATTTGGCTCCAGGCATGGAAAATGGATTTAATTCTCGTTTCTCCAGAATTATTACTGCCGAATGTATGACTTGCCATAATGGTTTATCCGAAATGGTAGCAGGCTCAGTGAATAAGTTTACCAAAGTGCCATCTGGAATTGATTGCGAAAGTTGCCACGGTCCAGGCAGTTTGCATGTTGCCCGAGTTAGTAATAATATTTTGGTGGATACTGCTATTGCAACTGATTACAGCATTGTAAATCCAAGCAAATTATCAATTGAATTACAGAACCAATTATGCATGCGTTGCCATTTGCAAGGTGTTAGCGTATTAAATGAAGGTTCCTCATTTTTCGATTTTAAACCAGGCGATAAAATCAACGAACATTGGAATGTTTTTTTACCGAAGTTTGATGGTAAAAATGATAAATTTTTAATGGCATCTCAAGCAGATAGAATGATGCAATCTAAATGCTATATTTCATCCCAAAAAATAAGTTGTATTACTTGCCATAATCCGCATATTACTGTTAGCCAAACAACCGCAGCGCAATTTAATGCGCCTTGCATATCTTGTCATCAACCCGCCAAAAACGATTGCAAAGCTACCGTTGCAGTGCGCTTAACAAAACTGGACGATTGCAGTGGTTGCCATATACCAAAATCGGGCGCAATAGATATTCCACACGTTTCTATATCTGACCATAAAATTCAAATTCCTGGAAAAAATAGTACAGCCAACGATGGAAAATTTCAAGGATTAGTTAGTTTAACTTCCGATAACCCCGAAGCGCTTACGCTGGCTAAAGGATATTTACATTATTTCGAATCATTTAATAATGATAATATGTTGTTGGACAGTGCCTTGTGGTATTTAAATAAAGTGAAAGATAAAAATGATAGCTATAATTTTGTTTTAATTCATTATTACTATTTGCAAAATAACTATTCAAAAATTATTGCCACGACAAAATTGATTAAACAAAAAAAGCAAATTGATGGTTGGACTGCCTATAGAATTGGTGAAGCTTATTTAGCATCATCAAAGTATGTGGAAGCCGTTAATTACTTTACCATAGCTGTTGAACGCGAGCCTTATGATTTGGATTATAATTTCAAGTTGGCAACTGCCCACATATTTAACGGGAATACGAAAGAAGCTGAACGGTTGTTGCGTTTTGTAACCACAGAAAATCCAACCTACCAAAAAGCATGGAATAATTTAGGTGTATTAGCTGCCGGAAAGGGTAATTTTAAGGATGCTGAACAATACTTACTTAAGGCAGTAAGCTTAGATCCTGATTACACACTTTCGCGCATAAAATTAGCGGAGATATATATTGCATCGCGACAGCGTTCTAAAGCAAAGGCAGTTATTGATTATTTAAAGCAGTATCACCCAGAGTTGCCTGAAATTGCAGCACTAACCAAGCAATTAAGCAATTTTTAATGCTTAACTTTGCCCCCAAGCAATTAATGCATGAAAATAATACCTGAACCAATAAGTCGATTGTTAACCAATAGGTATCGTAATGTAGTTGCATTTACCAAAACAACCAGCCTTCCAGGGTTCGACAAAATTCCAATTTACGATGTGATTTCATTTTTTAGGCAAGAAATAAAACGCGACCAGTTACCAGTGCGTGCATCTGCAATTTCGTTCAATTTCCTGCTTGCGGTATTTCCATCAATCATATTTCTTTTTACCCTAATACCTTATATTCCAGTTAAAGGATTAGATACGAGTATTCACCAGTTTTTTAGAGATGTATTGCCAGAAAGTGGATATGTATTTTTAGAATCTACCATTACCGGTATTACCAGCATTAAACGAACAGGTTTATTGTCGATAGGTTTCTTATTGGCATTTTACTTTTCTACTAATGGTGTTAGGATGCTGTTACTTACATTTAATAAAAATCATGCTATTTATTCGCGTAGAGGATTTTGGAAAAACCGGTTGGCGTCTTTTCGATTAACATTGTATTTGTTTTTATTATTTATTGCATCCATTATTTTAATTATTGCGGGTGATGCTATTGTGCACAAGGTAGGAGATTTAATTAACTGGCAAGATGCTACAGGGTTAATATTTTTAACAATATTCCAATATGTAGTAATTCTATTATTATTCTTTCTGGGTATTTCATTAGTGTATTATTACGGCCCATCCGTGAAACATCGCTGGCGCTTTATAACGCCTGGCGCTACATTTGCTACTATACTTTCAATTTTAACTTCATTAGGTTTTGGATATCTTGCCAATAATTTTATTAGCTATAACGAAGTGTACGGTTCAATTGGAACGCTAATTGTACTTATGATTTGGATACATTTGAATGCATTGGTTTTGTTGGTAGGGTTTGAAATTAATAATAGTATAGATGTAAATAGAATACTAAGACAACGAACTGATGAACAAGGTGGAATAGTGTGAACAAATTACTGAATTGTTTGTATTGATTGCACACTGAAAAATAAAAATTACTTATGGAACTCGAATTATTTTACCTCTCTAGTTGCAGCACCTGTGCAAGAATTATGAAGGATTTAAAAGTGAACAATTTCGCATTTAAATTACAAGATATTAAGAACGAACCAATAACAGCTAAACAAATTGATGCCATGAAAAAAATGGCCGGTTCCTATGAAGCTTTGTTTAGTCGCGTTGCCTTAAAATATCGCAGCTTGGGTTTAAATAATATGGCGCTCACCGAAAAAGATTATCGGAAATACATCCTCGAAGAGTACACTTTTTTAAAACGACCAGTTTTTATCATCAATAACCAAATATTTATTGGAAATGCACCTAAGCAAATAGCTGCAGTTGCTGAAGCACTTAATGCTTGAAATAAATCTTAGCCGAAAACGCTCGTTCTATTTGCCGATTATTTAGTTGGCTTGCATACCCGCTATCTCCGAAATACTAACCTCAATTTGGTAGATATTGAAGAAATGCATACTTTTATTTGACTAAATAATGCCAACATGCAGAAAATAATTACGCCTCTTTTTCTTTTATTTGCTTTAACAGGACCCGTTTTTGGCGCTAATTATACCGGATTTACTGCCGAATTGCCAGTTCCAAAAGGGCTTCCGATGTTACTCGATGGCGACGATTGCTACGATGCTGTTACAATTGGTGAAGGCACTTACACCGCACCTAATCCTGATTATTGGTATTTATTTGTGGTGCCGGTAACTGGAACTTATGTTTTTTCGACCTGCGATTTAGGAAATACCTGCGACACCAGACTATACTTATACGACCACTGCATTGGGTTGGTGCCTACAGAACTTGCAGAAGGAACGCTCGCTTTTAATGATGATTATTGCGGTGCACAGTCGCAAATTACTGCAGTATTAGCCGCAGAAGATGAAATTTATATCCGCGTTGGCGACTTAGATGCTGATTGTGCTGGCGAAGTAATTAGCTGGTCACTCACTTATGCTGGTTTGCCAACAGGTTGTATCGACCCTTATGCTTGTAATTATGCTCCATTAGCAGCAGTAAGCGATGGTTCGTGTATTTATCCAGGTAATCCCGATTGCCCAAGTGGACCAGATTTAGTTTTGGATGAAACTTATTTTGATGGTGATATTGGAACCGGTTGGGGAACAGATTTTCAATTGGGAACTATTAATGCTGATGATGGCTCAAATGAATGTTATATTGATGAAGGATCATTAATGGGTCCTGGCATGAGAACAATTATTCGTTTTGGAATTAAAATCTGGAACTTTGGTGATGAAGATTATCACATCGGGACAGCAGCAGAAAACCCTTTATTGCAATACGATCCTTGTCACGGTCATACACATTATGTTGACTATGGCGAATATATGCTTTATGATGAATTAGGAAATGAATTACCTGTTGGGCATAAAAACGGTTTTGCCGTTATGGACCTATGCGGAATTGGCGGATATACAGGAGCTGATATGGGTATTTCGTCAGGATGTTATGATGTATATGGTTTAGGAACTGGTGGCCAATGGATTGATATAACCGACGTTCCAGACGGTACTTATACATTTGTTGCCCGTGTTAACTGGGAAAATCATGCAGATGTAGATGGTCGCGTTGAAGTAAACTTAGCAAATAACTGGCGTTCACGTTGTATGGAAATTACACGCGATGTTGCAGGGGTAATAAGTGTAGAAATGGTTGACGATTGTGTGATGTATATTGACTGCCTCGGCGAAATTTGGGGAACTGCCGAAGTTGACTGCGAAGGTAACTGCAACGGATGGCATCATTTAGGCGATTTAAATGAAGATAGCACACGCGCTGGCGACGATGTTGATTTATACGTTACCAACATATTAAATAATACCATAATCTCTGATATTTGCAACGATGCAAATGCTGATGGCGATATTGATGTAGTTGACGCTGCACTTGTAATGGGTTGTGCTAACGAAAGTGCCGGTTATGTGCATGATGTTGAATTATGCGATTTACCTCAAACTATATTTAATACTGCCGATACCGTAACTTATAGTATTGGAGCAGTAAATGACCCCTTCCATTACCTTGATATTTATAGCTTGAACCCAAGTGCAAGAGTATTAGGCGCTCAGTTTGAGATGGAAGGACTTACCATCGATTCGGTTCAAAATCTATCACCCGAAACATTTGGCTACAACTACGAAATAACTTATACCGATAACGAAGTAATTGCTTTGGGCCGCATGGAAGTGCCTTATCAAATACATTTTGAGCCTATTCCTACTTTCCGAATTTATTATTCAACAACCTATCCAGCCGAAATTTGTATTAAAAGGTTTACTGCTGCCGTAAACGAAAATTTCGAGGAAGTTGTTACTGCATTAGATGCAAGCTGCGTAACTATCGATGCTACAGGTGTTCAGTATTATGCTGCCAATCAAATGCAAGTTAAAATTCAACCAAATCCGTTTAGCACAAGTGCTATTTTTCATTTTGATAATGCTGCTGGTAACAACTTCATGTTATCGTTAAGCGACATAAATGGCAATATAGTTAGAACATATTCGGTTAATACTGGAACTGTTACTATTGACCGTTCTGCGCTTGCTGCAGGCGTTTACATTTACCGTTTAACCGGCGAAAACGGCAGCCAAAGTGGTAAATTTATTATTCAATAAGCATATCAAACTTTTATATAATGCCCCGAAGCAACATCGGGGCATTTTTATGCCCATTGCTAAATATCACTAATGTGTTCAGATATATTATCTTCGCGCCATGCGTATAGGTTTTGATGCCAAGCGAATATTTCAAAATGCTACTGGATTAGGCAATTACAGTAGGAGTGTAGTAAAAAACCTCGCTGAAAAATTTCCTGAAAACGAGTATGTTCTATTTACGCCCAATGCGCAAAATATATTGCCTTTTAAAGCTGAAAGCAATGTTAGAACAGTAATTGGAAGGGGTTCTGTTTGGCGCAGCTTTGGTATTCGCAGAGACATCGTGAAAAATAAAATAGATGTTTATCATGGCTTAAGTAACGAACTTCCATTCAGTATCAATAAAACAGATGCCAAAAGTGTAGTTACGATTCACGATTTAATATTTGAACATTTCCCACATCATTATCCTGGTGTTGACCGAACATTGTATGATGTTAAAAGTAAATTCGCTGTTAACCATGCCGACATAATTGTTGCCGCAAGCGAAAGCACTAAAAACGATATTGTAAATTACTACCATATTGCTCCTGAACGCATTCAAGTTATTTACCAAAGTTGTGATGATGTTTTTTATCAGACCGAGGATGCTGATTTAAGCAGCTATAATTTACCTGCTGAGTTTATTTTATACGTTGGTTCTGTTACAGAGCGAAAAAATTTGCTCGCCGTTTGTAAATCATATATGCTTATACCTGATACTCAAAAAATTCCATGTGTAATTATTGGCAATGGAAAAAGGTATGCCGAAGAAGTTAAAAAGTTTATTGCGGAACATCACCTACAGAAATGGTTTTACTTTCATGAAAATATTCCTACTCCGCTTTTACCAACATTTTATAGAAAAGCAACTTGCTTTATTTACCCAAGTTTATACGAAGGTTTTGGCATTCCGGTGCTGGAAGCTATGGTTTGCAATTGTCCGGTAATTACCTCCAATATATCAAGCCTACCGGAAGTTGGCGGTGATGCCGCAATTTATTTCGACCCAAATAAACCAGCAGATATTGCTGCTAAATTGTTAATGGTATTAACCGATTCTAATCTTAGAAACGATATGATTGCACGCGGAAAAACACGCTTACCACATTTCGAAAAGGGAATACTTGCCGAACAGATGATGCAGGTGTATCGGTAATAACCTCGGGCGCTTGCGTGGTAAAGATATTGTATAAAAGGTATTTCCCCTCTCCAGCTATTACGGTTTGATTGCACATATAAAAAAGGAATTTTTTTTCGTTATTCATTTGTAAACATGAAATTATTCACACGAATTACCTTAGTTATTGTAATTATTACAATAAGTATTGGCGGTTACTTGCTTATTCAATTTCCATATTTAAGTCCGTGGTACCATAATAAGTTTAATGCTGATGCCTACCAGCATGAAGTTGCCAATATCGAAAACATCAGTTTTACAGAAATAGAAACTTGTGTGCTCTCAAGATTCGAAACTTTGTATCCCTATTGGTTAGGTACGCGATGGAACTTTAATGGAACCACCGAAGTGCCAGGCGAAGGCAGTATTGCCTGTGGTTATTTTGTTACTACAATGGTGCGCGACATGCATTTTAATATTCCAAGAGTTAAGTTGGCCCAATGTGCATCAGAAGAAATGATTACTACTTTAGTGGAGGCGCCAAAAATTAGAAGATACAATGGGAGTCAAAATGAATTAATGCTAGCATACATCCAAAAAAAAGGAAGAAACTTATACATAGTTGGTCTCGATACACATACCGGTTTCATTTTGAATGATGGCAGCAAAACTTGGTTTATTCATAGCAGCGGTGCCTTTCCCTTTTGTGTAATAAAAGAAAAGGCTGAGTCAGCAAGTGTATTATTGAGTTCACAGTATAAAGTGCTGGGTAGCCTGAGCGAAAGTTCGTTAATTTGGACGATGTGAAACTTGCCATGCTGCAATAGGAGCAATAGGGCAATGATATAACTTGGGGTACAAAAAAAATCCCGCCTTTGAGGGCGGGGTAAGTTAGAGCGGAGAGAGAGGGATTCGAACCCCCGGAGGCTCACACCTCAACGGTTTTCAAGACCGCCGCAATCGACCGCTCTGCCATCTCTCCGAGGGCAAAGATAGATTATCGAAATCACGTTTTAAAATATTTTAAAAAATATCGTATCTTGTTTCACCAACTGTTCATTTAACTACTAAATTTTCTGCTATGTCAAGCGTTCACAAAATCCTTGAGAAAAAGGCAAGACCATTGTTTGTTACTTCTCCCGAATCGTCAGTTTATCAAGCAATTCAATCTTTAGCGGAGCACAATATTGGTGCCCTTATTGTTAAAAATGGCGACAAGTTTGCAGGCATTTTTACTGAGCGCGATTATGCAAGAAAAATTGTTTTGCAGGATAGAAATTCACGAGAAACAACAGTAAAAGATATTATGGATGTAGATTGTGAAACTGTTTCACCTAACACTTCTATTCAAGATTGTATGGAATTAATGACTAAAAATGCAATTCGCTATTTGCCAGTTATAGAAAATGGAAATGTTTTAGGTATCATTTCTATAGGTGATGTAGTGAAATCGATTATTGATGAGCAAGCTTATACATTGCAGCAAATGGAGAGTTATATTAATGATTCCAGATAAGGTTATGCATTATTGTGATGCACAGTCACAATGCTATTCCTTAAATATTGCTAAAACAGGCTTAAAACTTTGAAATAAGGGTTGCTTTATCGTATTTCGCGGTATCATTAACTCTTATATATGAAGCAATACCTGATTATTATCGCCTTTTGTGCAACGTTGCCAACTTTTGCGCAAAAAAATGCTAAGCAAACTTCAAACGTTGCACTTCCCTATGACACTGCCATAACTGCAGAACTAAAATTTCGCAATGTAGGTCCTTGGCGTGGAGGCCGCAGCACTGCCGTTGTCGGCGACCTTGTAAATGAGCAGCTATTCTATTTTGGTGCAACGGGCGGTGGCGTTTGGAAAACTAACGATGGTGGTAATAATTGGAAAAATATTTCTGATGGTTATTTCGGCGGTTCTGTTGGTAGCATTGCCATCAGCAAAACAGACCCTGCTATTATTTATGTTGGTATGGGCGAAAATACTATGCGTGGAAACGTAAGCGAAGGTTTCGGTATGTGGAAGAGTGAAAATGCCGGAAGAACTTGGAAGCAAGTTGGCCTTAACGATACAAGGCATATTATGCGTATTGTTATTCACCCTAAAGATGAAAATATTATTTACTGCGCAGCATTGGGACACTTATTTGGTCCTAATAGTGAACGTGGAATTTTCAGGTCAAAAAATGGCGGCCAAACTTGGGATAAAATATTGTATGTAAACGAGAATGTTGGCGCATGCGATTTAGTTATAGACCCAACTGATCCAGAAATTATTTTAGCAACCTTTTGGAAAGTAAATAGAACACCTTACTCACTCGAAAGTGGTGGCATCGGTTCTGGTATTTATAAATCAACAAATGGTGGTGATTCATGGACAGATATTTCAACAAATAAAGGTCTGCCGCAAGATACCTTAGGCATAATTGGCATTACTATTTCAGCAAGTAATCCTGAAGTTTATTATGCCGTTGTTGAATCAAAAACTGGTGGAATTTTCAAAAGTATTGATGCCGGAAAAACATGGACAAAAACTTCATCTGATAGCAACTTGCGTCAGCGCGCTTGGTATTTTTCAAAAATATTTTGCGACCCGAAAAATGAAAATACAGTTTATGTTTTAAATGTTGAATTTTGGAAAAGCACCGATGGCGGAAAAACATTTAGTGCGATAAGCACACCGCATGGCGACCATCACGATTTATGGATAGACCCAAACAATACCCAGCGCATGATTATTGGAGATGATGGTGGTGCACAAGTTTCGTACGATGGTGGCAAAAATTGGAGCTCGTATTATAATCAGCCAACAGCGCAAATTTATAGAGTAAGCACTGATAACGACGTGCCTTATCGCATTTACGGAGCACAACAAGATAATTCTTCATTGCGCATTCGTCACCGCAGCAAAGGTGGTCAAATTGGTGATGGCGATTGGGAGCCGACAGCAGGTTTTGAAAGTGGTTTTATTGTTCCTGATCCTTTAGATAATGATATTGTTTATGGTGGAAATTATTCTGGATTTATTGGTGCTTATAATCACAAAACAGGAGATGCAAGAAATATAACAGTTTGGCCAAACGACCCGCTTGGGCAAGGCGCTGATGCGCAGAAGTACAGATTTCAATGGAATTTTCCTTTGTTCTTTTCACCGCATAATCCGAAGCGACTTTACGCAGCAGGTAATGTTTTGTTTTATACCGAAGATGCAGGAACAACCTGGATTGCCATGTCGCCCGATTTAACAACTAACGACAAGTCGAAACAACAACCGAGTGGTGGAATTATTACAAAAGATAATACAGGTGTAGAAGTGTATTGTACCATTTTTGCAGCTGCAGAATCGCCTATCGA
>Ga0209181_10012300_pt1 | contig 10844 bp, 11 predicted proteins | sample MAT05_FD_187208 | JGI IMG/M metagenome (GOLD analysis project Ga0209181, IMG submission 187208) | Freshwater microbial communities from Lake Fryxell liftoff mats and glacier meltwater in Antarctica - MAT-05 (SPAdes) (version 2) | ecosystem: Environmental > Aquatic > Freshwater > Ice > Liftoff...
GGACCATGCCGGCCTCGCGCGCGCCCGCTTCGCCGCGCCGGTGGGTGCGGCCATCCTGCTGCGCCCCGACCAGCACATCGCCGCCCGTCTCCCCTCCCTCGACTCCGCGGCGATTGCCGCCGCGCATGCGCGCCTTTTGGGAGGCGCTGCATGAACCTCGATACCACGCCCCGCCTGTCCGATCCCGATGCGCTCTTTGCGGCGCTGGTGGAGGCGCATCGCGACCTGGGGGAAGCAGCTTCCCGCCGGCTCGATGCGAAACTCGTGCTCCTGCTCGCCAACCACATCGGCGACCTCGACGTGCTGCGCCAGGCCATCGCCCTGGCGCGCGAAACCCCTACAGCACTATCTGCTCTCACTGAATCAGTGTGAGCGGATGTCGTGCTGTAGATTCAATGGTTTCTCGAGCACGAGATCGATCCAAGAGGATCGATCATGCTCTAGCGCAACGCGCTGAGCCGCATCGGCGGCGCGGCGGCCACCGGTTGCGCGCCACCCTCCAGCCGTACCTCCGTCACCTGCCAGCGCGGCGCGAGCCCGGCCTCGCGCAGTTCGAGGCGGAGCGTCATCGGTGCCGCGCCGCCGAGTGGCAGGTCGAGCGCCGTCACACCCTGAGGGCGCAAATTCCGCAGCGCCTCGGCTGCCGCGCCGTGGCTCACGCCGCGGGCGCGGGCCACCTCGGTCAGCGCCCGGGGTGAGCCCCAGGCCTCGGTCATCTCGGCGGCCATGCCGGCGAGGAAGGCACTGGCCTCGGCGCCGCCCGGGCCGCGCGCGGCCTCGGCCAGCGCCCGGCCGGCGGCCTGCTGCACCGCGCCCTGGTCGAGCAGCGGCGCAAGGGTGGTGCTGTCCCGCGCCTCGATCGCCTGGCCGAGCTGCCAGGCGGTGCTGACCGGCGCGCCGAGCCAATTCGCGGCGCCACCAACCAGCGGTGCCACCAGCAGCACCCCGAGCCAGCCACGCCGACGGCGCGGTTTGGCCGAGACGATGGTGGCGGCCCGCTGCACCGTGGGCCTGGCCGGCGGCGCGCGCCGGGGTTGGCGGGCATCATACTCGGCCCAGGCCTGGTCCCAAGCCTGGCCGGCAATGGCCTCGTTCGATTGAGACGGCACCTTGCGCTCCACACGACAAGGTTGCGTGTCCGACCGTCCTGGCGGGCAACAGCAACGCGGTTTCAGTCAGGGGCGCGGGGGTCTCGGTCCTGGCCGGGGTGCCGGCGACGTCGCAGCTGTTTCAGCTGCATCAGGATTGAGACGGGACGCGCCCTCATTCTTGAAACCGAGAATGCGCCTCGATTGGTGGGAGAAAGGTTAACGGGACTCGGACAATCGTCGAATTTCTGGGACGGCTGAGATTATCACCTCAGATGCGGTGCGAGCACGCTTTCCAACCGCCCGAAGCATGCCCCGAGCGCTGAGGCCATCGCCGCGGCCTCCTGCGGGGGCGTGGCGGGTTGCGGCAGGGGGTTGGTCTCGGTGATCTCGAAGGCGATCAGCACGCGCGAGGCAAGAGCTACCTCCCGCAGCAGCACTCCCGCGATTCCGGCCCGAGCCTCGCCCGGCCCGGCTTCCAGCACGGTCAGCTGCGCCTCAAGCACCTGATCAGCATCGGCCCGGCTGCCCGGCGCGACCACGGCGGCGAAGCGGCCCGAGGCCTGCATCCAGGCGCGCAGCGCGGCCTCGGCCAAATCGGCGGGCGGCGCGATCCATTCCTCGAAGGCCGCGACCTCATAGGCGCCGTCCGGGCGGCGGCGGCGCAGCGCGACATCCTGCAGCCCAGGCACGGCGCGCAGCCGGCGCACCAGCAATACCGGCGCGCCGGGTGGCGGCGTGTTCCGCGTGGGGCGTTGCGGGTCGAGCATGTAGCGCCGTGCCGGCACGAAGGGCCGATCGGGCAGGATGGAGCACGCCCCAAGAAGAAGCGGTGTCAGCAACAAGGCGCGGCGGGTCATCGGCGGCAATCCGGATTGCTCATCGACGCCTATCCGGCGTGGGCGGTGCGCCAAACAGCGCCTGGCTGGGCGAGGCGCGAAGTTGTTCGGCGGTGGCGCGCAGGCTGGCCGTGGTGGCGCGCAGATCCATCAGGATGGGCAGCAATTCGGCCTGCACGTCCACGGTGGTTTCCCTTGCGGTGCGCATCGTGCGCTCGAAGCCGTCCACCGCGCCGGGCAGGCGCTGCGCGGTGCGGCGAAGTTCGGCGGCGGCGGCCGAGGTGTTCGCCAGCGCGCCACGCAACTCCGGCCCGGCCAGCGTGGCGCGCAGATCGGCCGCCACGGCGCGGAACTCGGCCAGCGAGCCGGCGATGTCACCCTGCTCCAGCGCGGCGCGGATGAGCTGCATGCTGGCCGCCGTCTCGCGCAGTGCCATCGCGATGTCACCCTCGCTGACCTGGCGATTCACGCTGCTCAGCAGGCCCGCGACATCCTGCGCCATCTGCTCGATCGGGATTTCGGAAATGCGCGCGATCAGCACCTCCGCCGCCTCCCGTGCCTGCGCTACCGTGGAGGGGATGGAGGGGATGATGGGGAAACGCGACGTCCAGGGCGGCGCCAGGAAGGGCGGCGCGTTGCGCGCGAAGTCGAGCTCCACGTAGTTGACCCCGGTGATGCCCTGGCCCGTGATGCGCGCGCGCAGACCGATCCGGATCGCCTCAGCCAGCGAGGGCGTCTCGCCCAGCGCGGCCTGGTCCACCGCGAAGCGCACCACCACGAGTTGGAAGGCCTCCGAGAAGGGCCGGCCCTCGGAACGGCGGTACTCTGCGCTGGCGAGGCGAATCTCGGTGACGCGGCCGATCCGCACGCCGCGGTAGCGCACGGCGGCACCGACATCCAGGCCCTGCACCGATTCCTGCGTGTAGGTCTCGAAGGTGACGAGGTCCCCGTCGCGGGTCTGGCCGGCGAGGAAGATGACGAAGGCGAAGGTCAGCGCCAGGCCTGCCAGGACCAGCACGCCCACCCGGACATACAGCGTGCGTCCCGCGGCCATCAGGCAGCCTCCCGCCGAAAAAAGGCGCGCACCGTGGGGTGCGTCGCGTGGTCGCGCAGGTCGCGCGGGTCGCCGGTGGCGATCATGCCCTGCTCAGCCTTGTCCAGCATGATGCAGCGATCGCCGATCGCCAGGATCGAGGCCAGTTCATGCGTCACCACCACGAAAGTGCTGCCGAGCGATTTCGCCAGATCCTTGATCAATTCATCGAGCCCCGCCGAGGTGATCGGGTCGAGCCCCGCCGAAGGTTCGTCCAGGAACAGGATCGGCGGGTCGAGCGCCAAGGCGCGCGCGATGCCCGCGCGCTTGAGCATGCCGCCAGAGACCTCCGACGGCAGCCGGTTCGCCGCCTCCGATAGTCCCACCAGGCCGAGCTTGGCGCGCGCCACCTCGGCGCGGGCTTCGCGCGGCAGGGAAGTGTGCTCGGCCAGCGGCATCTCGATATTCTCCTGCAGCGTCTGCGATCCGAACAGCGCGCCCTGCTGCCACATCACGCCGATGCGCTTCAACAGTGCAAGCTTCGCCTCCCCCTCGGCCGACCAGACATCGGTGCCCAGGATGGCGACGCTGCCCTCGGCCGGCGGCACCAGGCCGATCATCAGCTTGAGAAGCGTCGATTTGCCGCAGCCCGAGCCGCCGAGGATCACGAAGACCTCGCCGCGGCTCACGGTGAAGGAGACGTCGCGGAACAGCGTGTCGGTGCCAAAGCGCGCGGTAAGGTGGGCGGCCTCGATGACCGCGTCCGCAGTCACAGGCCGAGTCTTTCGAAGGCGACCGCGAAGACGCCGTCCAGCAGCACGATGGCGACGATGCCGCCCACCACGGCGGCGGTCGCCGCATCGCCCACCGCGCGCGGCCCGCGCCCGGCGCCGAGCCCGGACCGGCAGCCGATGGTAGCTATCGCCAGGCCGAACACCGCCGCCTTGAACAGCCCGCCCAGCATGTCCTTCAGCGACAGCCACGCCTGGAGCTGCGTCGTCACCGTCACCAGCGGGAAGCCGAGCAGGCCCATGATGATCGTCATGCCGACCAGGCCTGACAGCGTCAGCAGCAGCGCCAGGATCGGCATCACCAGCAGCCCCGCCAGCACGCGCGGCAGCACCAGGATGGCCATCGGGTCCATGCCCATGACGCGCAGCGCCGCCACTTCCTCATTCACCGTCATGGTGCCGAGTTCGGCCGCATAGGCGCTACCGGTGCGCCCTGCCAGGATCACGCCGGCCATCAGTGGCCCAAGTTCGCGCATCAACGAAATGCCGACGAGCGAGGGCACGAAGATCTCGCCGCCGAAGCGGCGCAGCGGGATGGCGGATTGGAAGGCGAGGATGACGCCGAGCAGCGAGCCCAGCAGGATGGTGAGCGGAAAGGCGCGTGTGCCGGCCTCATCGAGGAAGCGCAGCACCTCGCGCAGGCGCAGCCGGTGCGGCTTGAGCAGCGTCAACATCAGGATGGTCAGCAACTCGCCGAGGAAGGCGAGCCCGTCCACGGTGTTGTGATAGAGGCCGATGGCGCCGCGGCCGATCCTGGCGAGCCACGGCAGGCGCGGCTCCGGCTTCGGGCGCGGCGCGGCCAGCGCATCACGCACCCGGTCCAGCACCGCGGCGACGCCCTCCGAGGCGCCTTCGATCTTCGGCCCATGGCCCGATGCGGTCAGCAGAAGCGTGGCGCCGGTGGTGTCGAGCGCGGTGACGGCATGGAGGTCGATGACCCCGGCCTCGCCGGCCTCGCGCGCCGCCTTCACCAGCGGCGACCACAGATCGCTGGCCGCGACCGTGTCGATCCGCCCGGTCAGGGCCAGCACCACCTTGTCGCCCTCGCGGCGCGAATCGAAAGACACTGCGGGCGGTGTTTCTTGCACCGCAACACTAGACCCTTCTTGGAGGGGCGAGATCAAGCAAGTGCGCCCATCGCGTGTTCGGCCGCCACCTCGCCGCTGACCCAGGCGCCGGCGACGGTGCCGGCCAGGGTGCGATGGCACGCCTCACCCGCGAAGCTGAGCCGCCCGCCGGCCAGGGGCGTGGCAAGGGCCGACCGCGCGCCCGCCCGGCCGATCCGCGCATGGCTGTACAGGCCGCGCGTCCAGGGATCGCGCATCCAGCCGGTGGTCAGCGCGCCGGGTCGGAAGGCGCGGCGAGCGTCGGCGCCGAAGCGTGAGACGATCTCGGCCAGCACCGCGTCGCGCAGCGCCGCCGGCCCTTGGGCGTCGATCGCGCGGGCGTGGGGGCCGCCGAGATAGGCGGTCAGCGTGTCGTTCGCGAAGGGCCAGGCGCGCAAGGTCACCATCGTCTCGCCCGGGGCGATGATGCGGTCGAGGCTGGCGAAGGGCGGCAGGCCGAGGCGTTCCTCGCCGGCGGCGCGCAGCACCACCTTCACCCCCGCGCCCATCGGCAGGTCATGCGCCGCCTGGAGGGTTTCGGCCGGCAAGGGCGGGTCGAAGTGGATCGTCTCGGCGGCGATCAGGCTGGTCGGCAGGGTGACAATGACGGCACGGGCGCGAATGGTACCGAACGCGCCCTCCGCCACGGCTTCGGCGCCGCCCCAGGCGAGCCGCGTGACGGGGGCCGAAAGACGGATCGGCAGACCCGGCGCAAGGCGGGCCACCAGCGCGCCGAGCCCGCCGACGGGCAGGCGGTTGCCGCCCTGGAGCAGATTATCGGCGAAATCCTGCAGGCTCATGCCGGAAAGCGGGGCGGCGCAGATGATGTCGCCCTCCCAATAGGCGATGGTGGCATCGAAGCGACCGCCCTGCGGCGCGGCCTCGGCGGCCGAGATGTCCGGGTTGCCGGCGGCGGCCTCGGCATCGGCGCGGGCGCGCATATGCGCCTCGAAGCGCCGCCAGCTCGTCTCGTAGGCGGCAAGTTCGGCGGGAGCCGCGAGCCGGCCCTCGATCAGCGTGGCCTCGCGGCGGGACGCATCGCTGTCATGCAGCGCCACACCCTCGGCCTGTGCGAAGGCGGTGAGGGGGTTGGTTTCGGCGTTGTGCAGCCAGGCGGCGCCGTGGTCGAAGGGCGTGCCGAGGCTTTCGCTCTCGGTCCAGGCGCGGCCACCAACGCGGGCACGCGCTTCGAGGATGGCAACGCTGTGGCCTGCGGCGCCCAGCCGGCGCGCGGCAATAAGACCCGCCACGCCGGCCCCGATCACGAGGACGTCGACGTTGGCGGCGACAGGGGCAAACATGAAACATACTCTGTGTTGGGCCGGCGTGCCGGCGGGGTGGCGGCCCTACACCATCCCCGCGATCGGCGTTACCGTGCGATGAAGTCAGTCCAGGCGAGCACCCGAGATTTGCACCAGGCGCTGCCAGCGCGGCTTCTCGGCCTCGATCAACGCGGCCAGCGCGGCCGGGGTTGCGCTGGTGACGGTGCCATAGCCGAGCGGCCTGAGCCGATCGACCAGTTCCTGCTGCGCCGCCACCGCCAGCACCGCCTGGTGCAGCCGCGCGATCACCGGGGCTGGCGTGCCGCCTGGCGCCATGATGGCGTTCCAGGTGATGAAATTATGATCGCCCAGGCCGAGATCCGCGAAATCCCCCATCCCCGGCACGTTCGGCAGGATCGAGAGGCGTTCCTTGCTGCTGACGGCGAAGGCGAGGAAGCGCCCGGCCTCCACATGCGGCATCAGGGCGGGCATCACGTCGAACATCATGTCGATGGTGCCGGCAACGATATCGTTGATGGCCGGGCCGCCGCCGCGATAGGGCACGTGCAGGATCCTCGCGCCCGAGGCCGCGTTCACCGCCTCGATGTTGATGTGCGAGTTCGTCCCGGGGCCGGAGGAGCCCATCTTCACCTGCTCGGGGTTGGCGCGGCTCCAGCGCACCAGGCTGCGAAAATCCGTCCAGCCGTTCTTGCGCGCATTCTCGGCGTTCACCACGCAGAGCAGCGCGCCATCGGTGATCTGCGACACGGGGGCGAGGTCGCGTTGCGGGTCGAAGGGCGGGCGGGCGTGCATGAAGGTGAGGCCGGCCAGCGTGCTGACGCTGATCAGGCCGATGACGCTGCCATCGCGCTCGCCCTTGGCCACGGCGTCACCGCCGATGATGCCGCCCGCGCCGCCGCGATTGTCCACCACCACATTCTGCCCCAGCGCGGGGCCGAGGCGTTCGGCGAGCATGCGCCCGAGCAGATCCACCGCGCCGCCGGGCGGAAAGGGCACCACGATCCGCACCGTGCGCCCGCCGGCAACGGGTTGGGCCACGCCAGGCGCCGCCAGAAGCGCCCCGCCCGTTGCCAGCAATCCACGACGTCCGAGCATCGAAGCCTCCTTCATGCCGATACGTTCTGGGCCATCGCGTGCATCAGCACCGCGGCCGCAACGGACACATTCAAACTTTCCACCTGCCCGCTGCCCGGCAGGGTCACACGCTGCGCGCAGGCGGCGATGGTCAGGCCGGGCAGGCCGGTTTCCTCATTGCCGAGCACCAGCACAAAGGGCTTGTTGCGCGGCAGAGCCGAGGGTGCCACGCCCCCGGCCGCGACGGCGGCCACCGTGGTGAAGCGCGGCGCCAGCGCGCGCAGCGTCACCGCCGGATTGCCGATGTTGAGCAGCGTCAGGTATTCGAGCCCGCCCTCGGCCACGCGATAGGCGGCGTCCGACAGCCCCGCCTGGCGCGGATCGGCCGAAAGCAGCAGTCCCTGGCAGCCGAAAAACGCCGCCGAGCGCGCGATGGCGCCAACATTGTGCGGGTTGCCGATGCCATCGAGCAGCGGCAGCACCGGGGCGGTCATCAAGGCGGGCGGAAACGGCCCGGCGCCGAGCGCCGCGACGCTGCGTGGAATGGCGATGGCGACCATGCCGCCATGGTGGGTGGTGCCGGCGACGCGGTTCAGTTCCTCGGCCTCCACCTCGCGATAGGGGCGGCGGAGCTTGGCCATCAGCAGGCAATGCGGCCCGGCCTCGCGCCGCCGCGTGGCGGTGTAGAACAGGCGAAGGATGCTGTCTGGCCGAACGACAAAGGCGGCGGCGACGGCGGCGGAGCCGCAAAGACGGTCGAGCTCGTCATCGCGCATCATCTGGCGCGGCCGGGCAGGGGTCTCCGGCGGCGGCGGGTTCACGCTTCGGTTGTCTGGCGCATGCGCTCGGGCAGCGCATCGTAGTTGCTCAGGAATTTGGCACCTTCTTCGCGGATCGCGGCCGCTTCGTCGTCATACAGGAAGGGCAGGAAGGCGTAGCGCCGACCGCGCGTCACGGGACGCGCCTCATGCAGCAGGGAGCAGGAGAACACAACCGCGCCGCCGGCCGGCGCGCGGTAGGTCTTCGGCCCGAATTCGGGAAAACACAGATCGCCGCCCTCATATTCGCCCGTGTTGAGGTTGATGGTGACGGCGAAGCGGCGATGCGCGGTGGCCTTGGTGGTGTTGTCGCGATGTGCGCGGAAAAAGCCCTGGTCGGCCGCGTCGTAGCAGGCCACCACGTAACGTTCGAGCCGGGTGACCTTGTACTGGAAGGCGCGCCTGATCTCGGGCACCAGCCGCGCGTTCAGCCTGGCGCGGGCGGCGGACTGGATCGCCTCATCCTCGATGAACACATCCTTGCGGCGCTTGTGGCTCGGGTCGTTGACGCCGACGGTCTTGCCGCCCTCATCGCGCATGAAGCCGCTGACGCCGCCGCCGACGCGCTCGTAATGGTCGATCAGCTTGCGGCAGAAGGCCGGTTCGAACAGGCGCGGCACGATCAGCACCGGCGCGTGCAGCGGCACGCCGGCATGTTCGGCGGGGGGCGGCAGGGCGGCCATGGTGGCCATCGCCTCCGCCCCCTGCTCCAGCGGCCAGATGGCAAAGACGCGAAGGCTCGGGTCGAGCAGCACCCAACCGGGGCGCAGCGTGCCGTCGGGCTCCTCGGCCCGAAAAGCCTGGCGGGCGGTGCGGCTATCGTCCCACAGCACGCGGCGGCCATGGCCATCCTTCAGGCGGCCCTCAGCCTCGTCCTGTGGGTCGGTGCCGATGACGATCATGAAACGGTTGTCGATGTCGAGCAGTCCGGCATGCGGTCCCACCATGGCGGCGAGTTGCTCGGCCTTGCCGGGTTCGCCGAGCGAGCCCGGGAACAGCACCATCAGCCAGCGCCCCGCCGTGGTGTCGAAGGCGAAGCGCGGGTTGGTGGCGGACCGGCTGTGGAAGGCCGGGATGGGCTCGCCGGGGGTATAGGCAGGGGTCGGCATCGTTGGGCTCCCGAAAGGCTGGCTACTTGGCAGATGCCACACAAACCAGCGGCTCCGCCAGCGCGCGAAGTTGGTCGAGCATCGCTTGCGGCACCTCCAGCCCCTCGGCCGCGGCGCGCGCCGCGAGGCCCTGGCGCCGGCTGCCGGGCAGGCGCACCCCGGGATCAGCCTGCATGGCGGCGAGCAGGAACTCCACCCGGTCGAGGAAGGCCTCGCGCCCCGCCAGCGCGCCGGGGTCGATGGCGATCAGCGCCTGGCCGAGGCGCGGGCGGTTGCCCTCCGTCTCGAAGAAGCTGTCGGCCTCGAAGCCGAAGGCGCTGCCGGTCAGCGCGCAGCACAGCAATTCCACGATCAGCGCCAGCAGCGCGCCCTTGGTGCCGCCCATGGCGAGCATCGCGCCCCCCAGTGCCGCCTTGGCATCCGTGGTCGGGTTGCCCTCCGCGTCGAGCGCCCAGCCAAGCGGGATCGGCTTGCCGGCCTTGGCGGCCACCATGATCTTGCCGCGCGCGACCTCGCTCAGCGACAAGTCGATCACCAGCGGCGCGTCCTCCCGGCGCGGAAAGCCGGCAGCGACCGGGTTGGTGCCCATCAGCGCGCGCCGCCCGCCCGGCACCGGCATGGCGGCGGGCGAGTTGGTGAAGGCGAGCGCCACATAGCCGCGCCGGGCCAGCGCCGCCACCGGCAGGCCCATCGCGCCGGCATGGTGGCTGTTGGTGATGCCGAGGAAGGCCACGCCCTGCGCCGCGGCCCGCTTCGCCGCCTCCGCCACCGCGAGTTCCATTGCCGGATAAGCTAGGCCATGCCCGGCATCGATCAAAGCCGCCCCGCCGCGCTGCGCGATGATCGCCGGCACGGCCGCGCCATCGGCCCGGCCATTCGCAAGAAAGCCGGCATATTGCGCCACACGGGAAAGGCCGTGGCCGGGCTGTCCTTCGGCTTCGCCTGCCACCAGGGCGCGCGCCGTCGCCTCTGCCATGCCGGGGTTGGCGCCGGCGCGGGTGAGGGCATCGCGGACGAGGGCCTTGGCCTCCTCCAGGCTCACTCTGGGCATCAGAGCCTGCAAAACAATCGAGGTTGAGCCTTAACGTCCGTTGGAAGCATTGAGTTTTTTCCTGCAAATCTGGAGTGGGCGGCCATTGACGCACAACCGCTCAGGCGTCCGGCCGGATCTGCGCTTGGGTGACGAGCGTGGCCCAGCGATCGGTCTCGGCGCGGACGAATTGCGTCGAGCGCGCGCTGTCCCAGCCGAGCACCTGGAAGCCGCCCTCCCGCGCGCGGCGCGTGGTGTCGGCATCAAGGATCGCCGCCAGCACGTCGCGTTCCAGCCGGGCGAGGATCGGCGCGGGCACGGCGGCCTGGGTCAGCACCGCGGTCCAGTTGGTGATCTCGAGTTCGGGCACGCCCTGTTCGCGCACCGTGGGCACGTCGGGCACCAGCGGGTGGCGCTCGGCGGAGGTGATGGCGAGCGGGCGCAGCCTGCCGCCGCGGATCTGGGCCAGGCACTCGGGCAGGTTGCTCACCATCACGTCGAGGCTGCCGCCGGCGAGGTCGGTGACACTCGGCGCGCCGCCGCGATAGGGCACGTGGATGATGTTGTCCCCCGCCCGCGAAACGCGGCGCAGCAATTCGAGCCCGAGATGCGGCGGCGAGCCATTGCCCGAGCTGCCGCCGGAGAGCGAGCGTGTGCGTGCCAGTTCCAGCAA